>JGI24134J36421_10000725_pt1 | contig 10593 bp, 7 predicted proteins | sample BarGraNGADG00312_FD_36421 | JGI IMG/M metagenome (IMG submission 36421) | reverse complement strand
TAGTTTTGTCAGGGTCGAGCCATACATTTCCCGATTCTGTTTTACCAAATTTTGTTCCATCCGATTTTGTGATAAGAGGGCAAGTAAGAGAAAAAGCCTCTCCTCCTGCCTTACGTCTTATCAGTTCAGTTCCTGTAACAATATTCCCCCACTGATCGGAACCACCCATCTGTAGTTTGCAGTTATAATTATTATAAAGGTGCAGGAAGTCTGTTCCCTGTACCAACTGATAAGAAAATTCGGTAAATGACATCCCCTCTTTAGCTTCAGAACTAATACGCTTTTTAACAGAGTCTTTCGACATCATATAGTTAACTGTGATATGCTTCCCTATTTCCCGTATAAAGTCTAAAAAAGAATAGTCTTTCATCCAGTCGTAATTATTTACCATCAGAGCCTTATTACTCTTGTCTGACTGAAAATCAAGAAATTTTGAGAGTTGTTTCTTTATACCCTCCTGATTTTTCCTTAGCAATGTCTCATCAAGCAGGTTCCGCTCCTCCGATTTTCCCGATGGATCACCAATCATTCCTGTTGCACCACCAACGAGAGCAATTGGGGTATGTCCGGCCCTCTGGAAATGCATAAGTAACATAACCTGTACCATATGACCAATGTGTAGAGAGTCAGCAGTCGGATCGAATCCTATATAACCGCTTGTCTTCTCCTTATTAAGCAATTCTTCTGTCCCTGGCATAATATCATGAATCATGCCTCTCCATTTCAATTCTTCAACAAAATTCATATTAGTGATTTTTCAAGGTAACAAATATAGTGAACAGGTTCAGATTGTGATAGTTTCAGGCTTCTTTTTAAAACGGTCGAAACTCTGGCCAAAACCACCCTCTCCAATTATTGGAAACATAACCGGTGCAATATCCGAGATTGGATTAAAGAAGANTGATTCTTCGATTCTGTCTTTTGGAAGGAAAGGTTTGTGCGAGTCTATTGCCTTCATAACTACAAAAAACACACTCATTATAAGTACCGATTTTAAAAGTCCAAAAATTATTCCCAGCAGTCTGTTTACAAAGCCAAGAGAAACTGCATTAACAATCTTATCTGCAATTATTCCAATAAAATGAATAATCACAACAATAATCATGAATGTTATTATGAAAGCAATAATCCCTACATATTTTCCGGTCATGTCGAAATAATCGTAAAGTTTAGCAGCAGTGAAGCTTGAGAATTTAATAGCACCCCATATACCAAGAATCAAAGCAGCGAGTGAAGCAATCTCTTTTACCAATCCATTAATAAAACCCATTACCATCGATAATATCAGAACTGCTACAATAGCTGCATCTATCCAATTCATATTACACTGATTTAAAGATTTCAAAGATACGCATTTTTCAGAATGTAACTAAGGGACACACGATGCAGGAGGCATTACACACGGGTTCTTTCTTTCTTGCGTCGTGAGTCGTGAGTCGTTTGTCTTTCCCTTATACCAATAGATTTGGAATGATAAAAAAAAGATATACTTTTGCGACTAAATCCGGCCCTATAGTTCAATGGATAGAATGGAGGTTTCCTAAACCTTAGATTCAGGTTCGATTCCTGGTGGGGCTACATTAAAGACCCCTTATGTGATTGTACATAAGGGGTTTATCATTTTTTGTATCCCAGAATTGTATCCATATTTGTATCCCAAATTTATTTATTCCTTTGGTCAATGTTTAATTAATGAAATCAATTGTATAGCAATTTTTAAGTTCTCTGAAGAATCTATCTTTCTGGCATTTCGAATACTTGAAGTTGAAACTGGTAAAAACTATTTATTAAACCCCCACCCAATTAAGTCGGTTCTTCTCTCCAAACGACTTTCAATTGAATCTTGCAATTCAGGAAAGAAATCGATGCCTGTTAGGCTTAGAACCTCACTCTCGATTGTATGTGGGTTCTATTTTACTCGTGCCTTCCATAATGTTATTGCTGTGGCACAAATTTTATTATTGTTAGTTTTTATGGTATGGGCAAATGAATTGTCACTAATATTCCGCTCAGTAAAAAACGTAATTTCGTCACCATATTGAGCTTCTGCAATAAAACGTCCGTCTATAGAGTGTAAATAATTGACTTAAGTTGCTATCTATAAAAACTTTTCATTTATAGTAAAAACGAATATAAAGAGGATCACTTTCATCAAAAATCCATCAACTGTTACTGCATGAATGCGTTTTGGCAACATACTGGATATCTGACTAAATGTAGTCTCGATTCTTTTTCTGGAATCAGAGATCAAAAAGTTCTGCCATGGTTCATGAGGCAGTTTGGTGTTACTTTTTCTGGCAATCATCAAATTTATATCTGCTGACTCACTGCATACTTGCTCATTGTAGTAATCAGTATATGCGCTATCATCGTACACAATGCTATTGTCCGGCAGATTAAAGAACATGTTTTTCATTCCATCAATATCGTGATAACAACCAGGAAGCATAGCAAATTCAACTGGAATTCCATCCACGGTTGTAATTACCTGAACTGTAAATCCATAGAAGTATTTTCTCATAGAAGCTTTATAGCCCCTGTATTGATCTCCTTTAATGAGCTTGGATCGACAGATACGAATGTTTTCACATGTAGCTACAGGAAAACTGTCAATAATATATTCGGACGAGATGTTTAATCTTTTTATTATGTCAGCAGTATTTAAAAACAGATCCACAATTAGCTCGAAGATTGAGTGTATTCGCCTGTTAAAGCGGCTCTTACTGAGCATTCCGGGAAGAAGATTGGTACACTTAACAAAATTAATGGCATGATCGATATTACCATGAAAATACTTCGCCGCAATCAGAGCAACTGCAATCAATTCAGAATCAGAAGAATTACGGTTAACAGGTTCTTTATGACCAATTTCTATCATGATATCATCAATAAAAACGTAAATTGCAATAAATTTTTCTATCATATCCTTCAGGTTATATGGTTTGGCGACTTAAACCTGGAGGATTTTTTTAATTATACCTAATTTATATGTATTTGAATATCAATATATTAACAATACTTATCAACATATTTAATTGATTTACAATATTTTATAATTTTTTACTACAAACTATTACTAGCAACTTAAGTTAATTAACCATAATTTAAAATTACATTGCGCCAGTAAACAATAAAACCGAAAATCGAAGATAAAAATGTGAACTTAGCAAGAAAATAGTTAATGGGTTTAAATTAAACACATTACAAATCTACCCGATATTTTAGTAAAGGCATCCGACACTTATAATTAATTTTTAGTAAATGGGAAAAGGTAACAAATCTGAAAAAGAAAACCTAAGCAAAAATGCAGAAGAGATATTGAACATGGAGTCGTCAAAAATAACTTCTGAACATTCTGAAGAAACGCTGAAACTTACTTACGAACTAAGAGAATCCCAGTCAGAACTAAAACTGAAGAATAAAGAACTCATTCTGGCATTATCCAATGCAGAGGATGCTTCCAAACTATTTGATTTTACACCAGCGGGTAATTTTACAATTTCCAATGAAGGAGAAATTATTAAGTTAAACATTTGCGGTTCGCAAATGCTTGGAAGAAACCGCTCGCTTTTAAAAACCAGCAGGTTTGGTTTTTTTGTTTCTGACGATACAAAACCAATCTTTAACCTCTTTATCAAGAAAGTATTTAACAACACAGTAAAAGAATCATGCGAAGTGACCCTGTCAATTGATGACAACTTACCAATGTATGTTCACCTTCTCGGCATCGCTTCCAGAAATGGAGAACAATGCTTTGTAAGTATGACTGATATAACCGAGCGCAAACAATTAGAAATGGAACTTGTTTATCAAAACGAAGAGAAAGCAAAACGAGTGACAGAGTTGGTTATTGCTAATAAAGAGAAAGATAAACGAGTAGCAGAGTTGGTCATTGCTAACGAAGAAAAAGCAAAACGAGTGGCAGAGTTACGCATTGCAAATATAGAGAAAGCTAAACGGGTAAAGGAGTTGGTTATTGCTGACGAAGAGAAAGCTAAACGGGTAGCAGAGTTGGTCATTGCTGACGAAGAGAAAGCTAAACAGGCAGCAGAATTGGTCATTGCTAACAAAGAGAAAGAAAAACGTGCATCAGAGTTAATCATTGCTAATAAAGAACTCGCATACCAAAACAAAGAGAAACAAAAACGTGCAGATGAATTAATCCTTGCAAACATTGAAAAAGATAAACGAGTAGCAGAACTAATCATTGCCAACGAAGAGAAAGAAAAACGTGCAGCAGAATTAATTAATGCAAACAAAGAACTGGAAGCGTTTTCATATTCGGTTTCGCATGATTTACGAGCACCATTGCGTCACATAAACGGATACGTTGACTTACTTTTAAGTCGCTTTTACGATTCCCTTCCAGACAAAGCACGGCATTATTTAGATAATATAGCCGATTCATCCCGACAGATGGGTACGCTAATTGATGATTTATTGCAATTTTCACGCATCGGCAGACAAGAAAAGCGGCTTGTCAATTTTGACATGAATATCATTGTTAATGAAGTTTTAGTACCACTAAAACAGGATAACCATAAACGGAATATCGAATGGCGCATTGCTACGCTGCCTCATGTATATGCAGACCAAGCCTTGCTCCGTTTGGTTTGGACGAACCTCTTAAACAATGCTGTTAAGTTTACCCAGACCAGAGAAAAAACCATTATCGAGATTAACGCTCTTGATGAAAATGATGAATTTATTTTTTCTATTCACGACAATGGAGTAGGGTTCGATATGCAATATGCTCATAAATTATTTGGTGTTTTTCAACGGTTACACCCAACCGATGAATTTGAAGGAACAGGCATTGGACTAGCCAATGTCCAACATATTATTTTAAGGCATGGTGGGCGTACTTGGGCAGAAGCAGAAACAGACAAAGGAGCAACATTTTATTTTTCATTACCTAAAAATAAGGAGAATTAATCATGGTTAAACTTAGAACAATTCTTTTAGCAGAAAACAATCCGAAGGATGTAGAATTAACTATTGAAGCATTGGCAGATAATAATCTGGCTAATCAGGTTGTCGTGGTAAGAGACGGTGTAGAGACTTTGGAATATCTTCGCTGCCAAGGAAAGTATAAACTTCGCAAAGAAGGCAATCCCGCTGTGGTATTACTTGATATTAAAATGCCCCGAATGGATGGCATTGAGGTACTTCGCAATATTCGAAGTGACGCAGCTTTGAAAAATATTCCAGTGGTTATTCTGACTTCTTCAAGAGAGGAGAGGGATTTAATCACCACTTATGATTTAGGTGTGAATGCTTACGTTGTGAAACCAGTTGATTTCAAACAGTTTATTGAAGCCGTGAAACAATTAGGTGTTTTTTGGGCAGTTTTAAACGAATTACCACCTGAAAGGGGTCAGTAGCGTGAAAAAAATAATAGAATCAATTGTCTTTCTAAATGTGCTTTGTCTTGAAGATGTTTTGAAAGACGCTGAACTTGTAAATGAAATGCTTTTAGATGCAGGTTATCTGGTTAGCATGGACATTGCTAAATGTGAAAAGGAGTATGTGGATTTCTTAAAGGGCAGTAACTATGATGTTATACTTGCTGACAACTCCTTGCCAAGGATGGATGCATTCTCGGCACTTAAATTGGCAATAGCACTGAAACCCGAAATCCCATTTATTTGTGTATCAGGTACAATTGGCGAAGAAAAGGCAGTGGAATTGCTTAAACAGGGGGCATCCGATTATGTGCTTAAAGAAAGGTTGGGTAGGCTTGCATTTGCAGTGCAACGTGCATTGAAAGAAAAAGAAATGCAAAAAGAACGCAATCAAGCGAAGGAAGAATTGAAGAATATGATGGATGAGTTAATCATTACTAATAAGGAACTTGCCTTTCAAATCAAAGAGAAAGGGAAACGTGAAGATGAGTTAATCATTCTTAATACAGTACTTAAGCATCAAATCTCAATGCGCAATCAATCCGACCAAGCTCTGAAGGAAAGCAATGAGAAGTATTCTAAGGCATTTCAGTCATCACCCTACTCAATCTCTATAACAAGAATGGAAGATGGAAAATTCATCGAAGTTAACGATACCTTTAAATCAATTTTTGGTTTCACAAGAGAAAAAGCATTAGACAAATCAGCGTTTGGACTTAACATTTGGGTAAATAAAGAAGACCGAAAGTGGGTAACATCTACTCTTCTTGATGGCAGGGATGTATCAGTAAAGGAATTCTTGTTCAAAAAAAAGAATGGGGAAATAATTACTGGTTTGTTTTCCGCCAGAATTATTTATATCAATAAAGAATCCTGCATTATATCCAGTATTAACGACATCACTGAGCGCAAACAAACTGAGAAAGCTCTGCTCAAATTAAATATGGCAATCAACACTTCTGGTGAAGTAATTTTTATAACTGATAAGGAAGGAACTATAACCTATATAAATAAGGAATTCACCAAAATGTATGGATTTACTGCTGAAGAAGTTGTTGGAAAAGCAACTCCAAGAATATTAAATAGCGGGTTATATCTTAAAGAAGACTATGGACAATTCTGGCATGTATTACTCAATAAGCAAAGGCATCCTACAACTCAATATATCAATAAGTGCAAGAATGGAAAACTTATTGATATCGAAGGCTCTGCGGATTTGATAATCGATGATAAAGGTGAGATTATCGGATTTCTTGGAATTCAGCGTGATATTTCAGAGCGTAAGCAGGCAGAGTTAAAGCTAAGAGGTCTTACATCAATTATAGAAAACTCCTTGAATGAAATTTATATATTTGATACAGCAACTTTAAAGTTTGTTTATGTTAATCAGGGTGCACTTAGGAATTTAGGTTTTTCAGGTGAGGAAATTCTTGCTTTAACTCCTGTGGATATTAAGCCTGAGTTTACAACAGATTCTTTTTTATTAGCTATTGAACCTCTCCTTACAGGTAAAAAGGATATCCTAAATTTTGAAACAATACACCAAAGAAAAAACGGCACTACCTATCCTGTTGATATTTATCTGCAACTTTCCGAATTTGAAGGTAAACAAGCATATGTTGCCATCATACTCGATATTACTAAACGCAAGCAGTCTGAATCAGAACTAATAAGAGCCAAAGAGAAAGCCGAAGAAAGCGATCGCCTCAAATCTGCCTTCCTTGCTAATATGAGCCATGAGATACGTACTCCTATGAACGGCATTCTTGGATTTGCGGACCTCCTTAAAGAACCAAACTTATCAACTGACGACCAACAGGATTTTATTCAGACCATCCAGATTAGTGGCGCACGTATGCTTAACACCATCAATAATATTGTTGATGTTTCGAAAATTGAATCGGGACTTATAAACCTTGCTATCGATGAAACAAATATTAACAAAAAGATTGAATTCGCTTATAAATTCTTCAAACCAGAAGTTGAAAGAAAAGGATTGCAGTTTATATTTAAAAATGGTTTGCCATCAAAAGAAGCCAACATTAAAACTGACAATGAAAAAGTCTATGGAGTCTTGACTAACCTTGTCAAAAATGCCATTAAGTTCACATATGAAGGCTCAATTGAATTTGGCTATGAGAAAAAGGGGGAGTACCTTGAATTCTATGTGAAAGACACGGGAGTCGGTATTCCAAAGAATCAGAGAGAATTCATTTTTGAAAGATTCAGGCAAGGCAGTTACGACCTGAATCGCCTTTATGGAGGCAGTGGTTTGGGTTTATCGATATCTAAATCTTATGTAGAAATGCTTGGCGGGAAGATATGGGTAGAAAGCGAAGAAGGTTTGGGTTCAACATTTTATTTTACCATTCCTTACATTACTGCATCAGAAGAAAAAACCACAATCGAAAAGGTTGTTTCTGCAGAGCATAAAGAAGTTCAGTTAAAAAACCTGAAAATATTGATTGTCGAAGACGATGAAATATCTTATTCACTTCTCTCAAGAACGCTACAGAAAATCAGTAAAGAAGTTTTGCACGTAATAACAGGAGTTAAAGCGGTTGAGGCTTGTCGGAATAATCCTGANCTTGATTTGGTTTTGATGGACATTAGAATGCCCAAAATGAACGGATTGGAAGCCACTCGTCAAATCCGTCAATTCAACACTGATGTAATTATCATTGCACAAACAGCCTATGCATTTACTGGTGACAGTGAAAAGGCAATAGAAGCGGGATGCAACGATTATATTTCAAAACCAATTAATATGACCTTATTGAAAGAGTTAATCAAAAAGCATTGTGATAAATAGGAAATGAAGACTTCAAAATCAATGTTTTAGCAAATATGAAATTAATCGATATTAAAAATCAAAACTTATTCTCCATTTTCACTTCGAAAAAATCATGGGGAGTATTGATTGTGCTTCTAGTTGGTGTAATTATAACAGTTATAGCCGTGTTCTATGCTTATAATAATAGAATAGAAAATGTAAACCAGAACTTTATATCCAATTGTAACGATGTAGCAGTACGATTAGGTGTGCGATTTAAGGCACATGCTCAACTCTTGCATAGCAGGGCAGCATTTTTTGACGCTTCAGATACTGTGACAAGAGAGCAATGGAAAATATTTAATGAAAGTGAAAAAATCAGTAGTAACTTAGTCGGTATACAAGGCGTAGGTTATTCATTAATTATTCCTAAAACTAAATTAAAACAACATATTCAATCTTTCAGAGAGAANGGGTTTCCCGATTATAATGTTTATCCTTCTGGCGACAGGGAAATTTATACTTCCATAATTTACCTTGAACCATTTTGGGGTCGTAATCTGCGTGCTTTTGGTTACGACATGTTTTCTGAACCTGTGCGTAGGAAAGCGATGGAATTATCGAGAGATTCAGACTTTGCGATGCTCTCAGGCAAAGTACTTCTTGTACAGGAAACAGACAATGAGGGACAGGCAGGAACTTTGATGTATCTTCCAGTTTATAAAAAAGGAAGGCAGACCACCACTGTCATGGAACGTCAGTCTGCTATCAAAGGTTGGGTATATAGTCCGTACCGAATGGATGATTTGATGAGTGGAATCTTAGGGAATTGGGATTTGCTAAATAAAAATCGAATTAAATTAGAAATTTACGATGAAGGAAATATTACAGATGAAGCATTGCTATATGATAGCCAGAAAAACGATAAAGAAGTTAATAAAGTTAAATCAAACTTATATTTAAAACTTCCAATAGAATTTAATGGTAAAAAATGGACATTACAATTTACTTCACACGATGAAAATTTGTCTATATTAAAAGGTGATACCTTAATTTTATTAATCAGTGGCATTATCATTAGTATATTGTTATCTACTTTAACATTAGTGCTAATCAATACAAGATTTCGTGCAAGTCAAATCCAAATGCTAAATGGGAAGTTAGAAAAACTCAATGTCGACAAAGACCGTTTTTTGTCAATTCTTGGACACGATTTAAAAAATCCGTTTAATGCACTTTTGGGTTTATCGGAAATATTAGAAGAAAGTATTCAAGAGTTCGATATTGACGATATTAAGAATATGGCAGGGGATATTAATAAAACAGCACAAGGCACCTTCAATTTACTGGAAGATATATTAACATGGGCAAGAGCGCAACAAGGCAAAATTCCCTTTAAACCACAGCAATTAAGTATAAAAGAAATCTGTAAGAATATTCTTGTAACTCTTAACCCAAGTGCAAATGCGAAAAAGATCGTAATCAATTATTCAGCGACAGACAATTTAAATGTTTTTGCAGACGCAGATATGATAAAAACGGTACTCAGAAATCTTGTTTCGAATGCAATAAAATTTACAAACAAAGGTGGGGTAATAAATATTAATGCAGTGGAAAATTATGGAAATGTAACAATATCAGTTTCAGACAATGGAATTGGAATAAAACCAGATAATCTGGCAAAACTGTTTGATTTATCACAAGTTGTAACAACAACAGGTACGGCAGAAGAAACAGGAACAGGTCTGGGATTACTACTCTGCAAAGAATTTGTTGAAAAGCACCAAGGTAAAATCTGGGTTGAAAGTGAAGTTGGAAAGGGAAGTGAGTTTAAATTTACTTTGCCAATATTTACTGAACAGCCAAATGCTTTAAATAATTGATAGATAAAATGAAAAAAGGAGATAAATCTGAAGTCGCAAACCTGTACCACAAGGAAAATGAGTTAGTCATTGCCAACGCTGAGAAAGTAAAACGTGAAGCAGAGTTAGCCTTTGCTAACGAAGAGAAAGCAAAACGTGAAGCGGAGTTAGTCATTGCCAATAAACAGAAAGCAAATCGTGAAGCGGAGTTAGTCATTGCGAAGGGAGAGAAAGAAAAACGTGCAAATGAGTTAATCATTGCTAATATTAGGAAAGCAGAGCGTGCAGAGGAGTTAATCATTGCTAATAAAGAACTTTTCTTTCAGAACAGGGAGAAAGAAAAACGTGCAGATGAGTTAATAATGGCTAACAAGGAACTTGCCTTTCAAAACAGTGAAAAAGAAAAACGGGTCGCAGAGTTAGTCATTGCTAATAGCGAGAAAGAAAAACGTGCAGATGAGTTAATCATGGCTAATATAGAACTCGCATTTCAAAATGAAGAAAAAGAAAAACGGGTAGCAGAGTTAATCATTGCCGATAAAGAGAAAAAAAA
>JGI24134J36421_10000721_pt1 | contig 10618 bp, 10 predicted proteins | sample BarGraNGADG00312_FD_36421 | JGI IMG/M metagenome (IMG submission 36421) | reverse complement strand
CATTCTTTGTACAATCTGCCATAAGATCAGCAGCCTTTTGGATGTTTTCGCTCTGTGTACTTTCAATTCGGTTAAGAATCTCAATTATTGACGAGAAGTATTTTTGCATGGCTAATTCCATATAGTTACCTCCCTGTAGTTTTTGTATTTCCTTATTCGAAATCCATCGCCTCTTCCCAAAGGGACAATTTGCTCCTCTTCAATTTATAGTTTAATCCCCTTTTGCAATACCTTGTACGCTTGATACTCCGAATAACACTATGGCAAGAAATCCACCGGCAACGTTGACAGAGGTCAGGAACTCATATACTGGAGCTTGCCAAGGCACGAGACGACCGGTCCGCATCGCTGGACCGCTTGTCTGGCATGAGAAGTGCGGTCCGCCCTCAGAAGCGGATGCAACCGGTGGCCGAGTGGGAGTCCTCTATGACTCACCGCAGGCGGCCGGACCGAAAACTCAATGACATGGAGGAACCAGAATGTTCAGGACAGGATTTCGGAACCGGATCGAGAAGCAGGTTGGCCCGACGATAGGTTGCAGGCCCGCAGGTGGAAAACGGATCGTATCGCTTGTGCTTGCTGTCATCATGGTATCGATGCTGGTTCTGGTCCCCACAGGACAGGCCGGTGGTGTCGCCTCGGCCGCTTCGATGCGTCGTGTTTCCCTTGATATTCGCGCTGGTCAGTCCAGCTTCGTCGTCACCGTAGGCGCCAGGCGTGTTGCAGGCAGCTTCCCCAAGGGGTTCGTTCCCACCAGGCTTGGCGCCGGCCTTGCCTTCCCGATGCGTGCCGTCATCGAGGCAGTGGGTGGCATCGTGCGGTTCGAGCGGTCGCAGAACACCGCCTACTTCGCTCTGGGACCAGTTGCGGGCGCGTACGAGTTTGGCAGCAGGACACTCGTTGACAGCTCCTATCGCACGTCGGTCCGGAAGGACCTGGTCCGTGTCTCCGGCAAGACCGGGACCCTGTTCCTTTCGGATGAACTTCTTAAGGGTCTGGTAATCGCGTCTGGCGGGATGATGACATCGTCTGTCAGGAATGGACTCACGTCGATCGTCCTCCAGATCCCGTCCGTCATAAAAGATGTCCTCGGCTATGAACATGATACGTTCCCTGCCAAGGCCGGGAAGATGCGGCTGGTGACCCTGGCACCGAATCTGGCAGAGAACTGCTTCGCCCTTAGTCAGGGCAGCAACATCATTGCTACGTCCGAGTACACGGACTACCCTGAGGAGGCCAAGAAGATACCGACCGTCGGCGCATTCAGTAGCCCATCACTGGAGAAGCTGCTGGTCCTGTCGCCTGACCTCATCCTGGTGACGGACGGCACGCCGCTTGCGGTCGTGGAGCGTCTCCGCAAGATGGGTCGCGAGCTCTACGCTGACGATCCCAAGTCTCTGTTGGGTATCGTGGGTGCCATCCGTTCGCTGTCAGTAGTACTTGGGGTCCCGGACCGGGGGTTCGAGGTGGCACTGTCGATGCACCGTTCCATCGCGCGCGTGGCCGAGACGGCAAAGAAGTTGACTCGCAAACCGGCCGTTTACGTCGAGATCTGGAATAGTCCACTGACGAGCGCCGGGAAAGGGACATTTGTCTCAGACCTCATCTCAATCGCCGGCGGATCCAACATCGCCGATGAGGCGAATACTCCATGGCCCGTGCTGTCCGAGGAATACGTCATCAGTCACAACCCGGACGTCATTGTCGTGGCATCCGGCATGGGATCCGGAGACGTCTCAGGGCGGACCGCGTTCTCCACGATCAACGCCGTGAAGCAGGGGCACGTCTATGACATCGTGGGTGACTACATCTTCCGCCCATCCCCTCGTATCGTCAGGGGTCTCGAGATGATCGCAGACTATGTCCAGCGCGCTTCCCGTCCCTGACGCCGGGGTCCGACGACACGATGCGGCTGTGCTTGTGGGCACAGTCGCGGTCCTGCTGGTCGTTACGGGCGTCAGCGTGTTCTTTGGCAGTGCAGGTCTGACGCCTTTCCAGGTACTGCACGGACTGCGTCTCGCCATTGGGGGCGTGCCCACAGGGGCACCGGAAGGCCAGATCGTGATGCTGAGGCTTGTGCGCATCGGGCTGGGCATCCTGGTCGGGGCGTCGCTGGGGCTGTCAGGTTTTCTCCTGCAAACGGCCTTCCGGAATCCGCTTGCTGACAGCTACCTCCTCGGCGTTTCAGGGGGAGCACAGCTGGCCGTCACACTGGTAGCTCTTCTCGGTCTTGCCGGGACGGTCGCTTCCGTCCCTGTCATGATCGCTGCACCACTGACTGGAGGCCTCCTCGTTCTGGCGATGCTCCTGGTCATCAGCAGGCGCATCGGTCACGACCTGCTGGCGTTTCTATTGTCGGGTCTTGCCCTCTCCTACATGCTGAACGCCCTGTACTCGATCCTCGTCTCGACACGGCCCGACATCCTCTCCAACACCATCTTCTGGTCCTGGATGGGGCTCAACAGGGCGTCCGGAACGGGCATGGCAGTCGTGGCTGCAGGACTGATCGTGGCTGTACCGGGCGTCATGAGCCTGATGCGCCCTCTCCGGGCGTATCTGGTAGGCGACGACTTTGCGCAGAACCTGGGCGTCAACGTGAGAAGGACGAGGATTTCACTGCTGGTTATCAGCGTTATTCTCGCTGCCACAGACGTTGCCGCCTCGGGAGTCGTGGGATTCGCTGGACTGTTCTCTCCACACCTGGCACGCCTGCTGACGCGTCGCACAGACCGCACGTTCGTCGTCCTGACCATGCTGATGGGTGCGACCGTCGTGGTTGTGGGGGATCTCATAGCTCGTTCGGTGAGCCTATCTGAGGTGCCGTTGAATACAGTGCTGTCGCTTTTTGGGGCACCATATCTGATCTGGTTGTCGATCAAGTCGAGGAGGGTGATGTGATCTCCGCTGTCCTCGAGCTCTGCGACGTCGCTGTCGGGTACTTCCGCGGGGAACCCGTTCTCAGAAACGTGACGATCAGCATTCGTCCGGGTGAAGCGGTTGCGCTGGTCGGCCGCAACGGGACAGGGAAGTCGACGCTCCTTCGGACGATGCGTGGGTTCTTGCTGCCCTTCGATGGCCAGGTCGTGCTGAAGGGTCACCCGCTGCAGTCCGTGAGTCCGCAGACCCTTGCAGCGACCATTGGGTTCCTGTCGCCTGGGATACCTCAGGCGCACATCCTGGTGGATGAGGTCATCGAGCTTAGCTCCCTTGGACGGCTCAAATCCATGCAACAGCTCGAGGCCTCGGATCACCCTGACGTGTTCTCAGAGGTCAGCGGCTTTGGTGCACGTTTTTTGGACGAGATGTCTTCAGGACAACAGCGCAAGATCATGCTCCTGGCTCTTGTGGCGCAGTGGACGGACGTTCTCCTGATGGATGAGCCCGAACTGCACCTCGATCTCCCGAGCCTGCGCGAACTCCACGGCCTGATATCCTGGGCTACCGCAAAAGGAAAGTCGGTTGTGCTGTCCACGCACAATCTCGAGACCATACGCGTCCTGCCGGACCGGCTGTACGTTGTGGGCGACAAGACCGTGCGCGAGGCGCCTCGGACTGAGGAGACCGTGCAGGCGCTGCTGGAAGGGAATGAGTCGATTTGACGCGCGGGAAGTTTGCTCTTAGACTTGACTTTACTGAGAGAAACAAGCGGCGAACAATGAGCCGTCCGAGTTGGTTCAGCTGGACGTCATGTCGTTCATACAGGAGGCTCGTGGTGAGGAAGCTGCTGGCAGCAGGATGCGTCGTGATGCTGGTCGCAGTTGTGGCGACCGGTTGTCGTGTGGGCTCGCCGCCCCAGGTGAACGCGAAGATGTTCCTTGTCAGAACGTCATCGCAAGAGATCGAGCTTGTCGCGGTGCCCCGACGGGTCTCTGCGGAGCTCCCTCTCGCCGAGGCTGTTCTGCGAGAGCTTCTCAAGGGCCCGACAGCCGCAGAGCGCCGGCAGGGGCTTGCATCGCTGATCCCCGAAGGGGCCGCACTCCGGTCCGTTTCTGTCACCGAGACGGGCGTCGCACGGGCCGACTTCAGTGAAGGGCTGCAGCAGGGGATAGGCGGTTCCATGCGTGTCCTGGGCATCCGGCAGCAGATCGAGACGACACTCATGTGGATATCGGGCATCACATCGGTTATAGTATCTGTCGAAGGCCAGACGGAGGGGATTCTGCAACCCTGAGGAGTATGCTCCTCTCAGATTCCGGTCACCTTTGACCCTTGTCCGGACGGGGGAACGAACACTGATGTAACTCTGGAGGAATGGAATGGAGAGAATAGTCTATCTGGATAACGCGGCGACCACACCTGTAGACTCTGCCGTCCTTGACGAGATGAAGCNGTTCTTCGTCGAGCAGTTTGCCAACCCCATGACCTACATGCATTCATCTGCGGGCGATGTGGCATACACAGCAGTCGAGAAAGCTCGAGAGCGCGTCGCATCTCTTATCGGCTCGAAGCCCGAACAGATCATGTTCACGAGTGGCGGGACGGAGTCGGACAACTGGGCGCTCAAGGGGACAGTCGAAAGGGCTTCACGCGAGCGCTTGCACAAGCCCGGGCACGTGGTGACGGCGGAGTTCGAGCACCACGCCATCTTGCACAGCGCTCTGGCACTGCAGCGCCAGGGATATGAGGTGACGTTCGTGAAGGTTGGACGCAGCGGTATCGTGGACCCCGACGACGTGGAGCGCGCCATGCGTCCAACTACCGTGCTGGTGTCGATCATGCACGCAAACAATGAGATTGGAACGATACAGCCCATCGCCGACATCACGCGCGTGGCTCATGAACACGGAGCTCTCATGCACACGGACGCCGTCCAGACGACTGCGCATATTCCCGTCGACGTGAACGCCCTGGGGGTCGATTTCCTGAGCGCCTCTGCTCACAAGTTCAACGGGCCAAAGGGTGTGGGTATCCTGTTTGTTCGTGATCAAGCTGCACTGTATCCTTTCATCGACGGAGGCGGACAGGAGTGGGGATTGCGTGGTTCAACCCACAACGTTCCTGGTATTGTCGGGCTGGGCAAGGCGGCGCAGTTGGGCAAGGAACGACTGCCGAGAGAGTTCAAGCGTCTGACGACGCTCCGGAACATGCTGTTTGACAAGCTTTCGGCGCGCATCGACAGGATCGTCGTGAACGGTGACCTGAAGCAACGTGTGCCACAGAACCTCAATATCCGTATCGAGGGGATCGACAACGAACCACTGCTCCTTGCCATGAACGAAGCCGGAATCATCGCAGCGGGCGGTTCGGCATGCAATGCCCAGGAAACGCTGCCGTCGCACGTGCTAACGTCTATCGGTTGTGACCTGAAGGAGGCGAAGTCGTCGTTACGTCTCTCGCTTGGGTACGCAACGACAGAGAAGGACGTCGACCGTGCCGCAGACGTCATTCCTGGTCTGGTGAGGTTCCTGCGCTCGTTGGCTTGAGGCAACATGGACAAGTACAGTCGTGTTACGATCCGTGAGTTCATGAGCCCAAGCAACATCGGGCACATTGACAGCCCCTCAGGTACGGGGCATATCACCGACAATGCGGACGCCGTCGAACTGACCCTTTTCATCAGCGTCGACGCAGGTCGCATCACCGATGCCAAATACCGGATAGCAGGGTGTACGGCTCTTATTGCAACGCTCTCTGTTCTCAGTAAGGAACTGCCAGGCAAGACCATTGACGAGGCTCTGGCTTTCGACATGCTGTATCTGTCGGGCCTGCTCGACGGCCTGCCCGAATCGAAGTGGCGCTGTGCCGGGTATGCCGTTCAGGCGCTGCACCTGGCGATTGGAGACTACCAGAGCAAGGTATCTTGAGCGATTCTATCTGTATGGAGCTGCCCCGCCGGCAAGACCTGGTATCTCTACCAGATGGTTCTGGACGGTCACGGTTCATGATACCGTCACGTGGAGAGGTTGACGCGGAGTCCTGTCGGGACACAATGACTGTATGACTACCGTGGCGATGTATACCTGCATCTGTAAAAGGCAGCATACCGAGGGGCGTCGCTAGTCGCATATCTGTACACTGAACATGCGAAGCCTCCCGGAGACGGGAGGCTTTTTGGTCACTGGAGAGTTCACAGGGAAGGAGAACGAATGACGATAACGCTGGTACCCATAAACACTCTGCGGCAACACGAGCAGATTCAGAACGAGAACTTGATGAGAGTCCAGCGTGATCTGGTGCGGGACGGTATGATCAAGGACCCTATCATTGTGGACCAGCGGACTATGGTTATCCTGGATGGTCATCACCGCTACAATGTTCTCAAGCGCATGGGGTACAAGTACGCACCCGTCTATCTCGTCGACTACAGCAGTGATCAAATAGGAGTTACTGCCTGGAGAACTGGTGAACATGTCACGAAGGCAGAGGTCACGCGAGCGGGCCTCACCGGGAATCTCATGCCTGCCAAGACCTCGCGCCACATCGTTCCGGACATGCCCCATGGTGTCAACGTACCTCTCGCGGTACTAAAGGAGAAAGCACATGACAACAAACTCCATCTTGAACCTCATCGGCAACACGCCGGTCGTCGAGCTTCAGCACTTCAGCACAAATCCCGGGGTTCGGATCCTGGCAAAGCTGGAAGGTAACAACCCCGGAGGATCCCTCAAGGACCGCCCCGTCCTCGCAATGTTCAGGGACGCCGAGGAGCGAGGGGTGCTGAAGCCCGGTGCCAAGCTGCTGGAAGCCACCAGCGGGAACACCGGGATTGCCATGGCGATGATTGCGGTTCTGCGTGGCTACAGGTTCCGTGCGGTGATGGCCGAGAGCGCGAGCATCGAACGTCGGAAGATCATGAAGATGTTCGGCACGGATATCGTTCTCACCGACGCCGCCGGCGGCACGAATCTGGCCATCAAGACTGCACAGCAGATGCTTGCGGACGATCCGTCATGGGTCAACCTCAACCAGTTCGAGAACAGCGCCAACCCGCGTTCGCATGAGGAGACAACTGGCCCTGAGATACTGCGGGACGTTCCTGACGTGACGCATGTGGTCGCCGGCATGGGTACGGGTGGTACGTTGGCCGGACTGTCCGCCTTCAGGAACAGGCAGGCGCCACAGGTGAAGGTTGTCGGNATCGAACCTATTGCCGGTAGCAAGATCCAGGGCCTGCGGAACATGGTAGCTTACACACCCGGTATCTTCAGCTTCGATAGCCTGGACGTGACGCTGCGGATGACCGAAGATGCTCCCGCNTTTGACATCGCGCGTGAAATCTACCGAAAGGAAGGCATCAGTGTCGGCATCTCCTGCGGTGCGGCCCTCTGGGGAGTCATGGAACTGGCCCGCACGCTGGAACACGGCGTGATTGTAGTTATCTTCCCCGACCGTGGCGATCGCTACGCCAGCACGGCGCTTTTCGAGTAACGTTTCGGCCACCAGGTTCGATGTGGCCCAGCGAAGCATCTGGAGCCAGAAGCGCGTAATGGTGGCGTAACGAGTCGATGATNAACGAAAAGGGCCTCCGGCTGCTACGGAGGCCCTTTCCCCTTCTGGGGAGGAGGTTGGTATGAAGTCTGTTTCACCACCTCTAGTACGCGGATGTCGGAGCGAACGTTCGATCCATTCTTCACACTGTATTCACCCGTGACCCGTTCATGCTGACCAGAAGCCCGCTCAGGATGAGCCCATGTCGATGATGGTCTGCGGGGGGACGTGCTCATGGAGAACCAGCATGCCGATGGCTGTGTCACCCTTGCTAACAGTGAATTTACTGAAAATTGGCCTCAAAAACAAGAAGAAACATTATGAGCAAAATCTGATAAATATGTTTGCATTCTCCGAGCGACTTGCTATAAGCATTTATCATAGGTTATATATGCTAAGGGGGAAATACTTATGGACAAAGAAAAAGTGGTTCTGGCTTATTCCGGAGGTCTTGACACATCTGTCATTCTTAAATGGTTGGAAATCGAATACAACTACGATGTCATCGCAGTCTGTGTCGATGTAGGCCAGAAGGATGATTTCGCAGCTGTCAAGAAAAAGGCATTGGAGACCGGAGCTGTCAAAGCTTACGTCATCGATGTGAAAGAAGAATTCGTGAAAGACTATGCATTCACTACGCTGAAGGCCGGGGCTGTATACGAAGACGATTACCTGCTGGGAACATCCTTCGCACGACCGCTGATCGCCAAGAAACTGGTGGAAGTGGCTGAGAAGGAAGGGGCTGTGGCTATCGCCCACGGCTGTACCGGTAAAGGGAACGACCAGGTACGTTTCGAATGTACCTTCAAGGCCATGAATCCCTACCTGAAAATCATTGCTCCCTGGCGTATCTGGAATCTTAAATCCCGTGAGGACTGCATCGATTTTGCCAACAAACACGGTATTCCGATCCCCGTAACCAAGAAAGACATTTACAGTCGTGACGGGAACGTGTGGCACCTCAGCCACGAAGGCGGCGATCTGGAAGACCCCTGGAATGAGCACGACCCCAGCATCTATCAGATGACTGTGAAGCCTGAAGATGCTCCGGATGTGCCGGTCTACGTGACCATCAGCTACGAAAAAGGCATGCCGGTTGCTGTAGACGGCGTGAAAATGAGTCCCCTGGAATTGCTGATGCAGCTGAACAAACTGGGTGGCGCCAACGGCATCGGTGTCATTGATATCGTCGAGAACCGACTGGTTGGGATGAAATCCCGTGGCGTTTATGAGACACCGGGCGGCACGCTGCTTCACAAATCCCATGCGATTCTGGAAAAACTGGTCCACGACCGTTCTACCATGAGCTTTAAATCTGGCATCGCCAAGAAATACTCCGAGCTGGTTTACGACGGACTCTGGTTCACACCGTTGAAAGTCGCTCTGGATGCTTTCGTGGAGTCCACACAGCAGGTGGTCACAGGCGATGTGAAGCTGAAGCTCTACAAAGGCCAGATTTACAACGCCGGTTCCAAATCACCGTTCTCCATGTACAGTGAGGAGTTTGTCACCTTTGGTGAAGACGATGTATACAATCAGCATGACGCTGAAGGATTTATCAATCTGTTCTCACTGCCGCTGAAAGTGCGTGCCCTGATGGATTTAAGAAACAGCGAAAAGGAAAAGGACATCACATGAAGCTATGGGGAGGCCGGTTCTCGGAACCGGCCTCCGAATTACTGGATGAATTCAATGCCAGTATCGAATTCGATAAGCGTCTCTTCCGGCAGGACATCCGGGGCAGCATGGCCCATGCCAGGATGTTGGGGAAGATCGGGATTCTGACTTCCCACGAAGTGCTGCAGCTGGTGGAAGGGCTCGAAGGGATCCTCAGGGATATGGAAGCCGGAACGGTTCCTTATACCAAGGCAGACGAGGACATCCACATGTGGGTGGAACGGGTCCTTACAGAACGGATCGGGACAGTGGGCAAGAAACTGCATACCGGCAGGAGCCGGAACGACCAGGTAGCCGTGGATCTGAAGCTGTATATGAAGGATGAACTGGCGGAAATCGCGGGCCTTTTGTTGGAATTGTTGGAAACACTGGTATCCATAGCAGAGATGCATAAGGATACCATGCTGCCGGGGATGACCCATCTGCAGAATGCACAGCCCGTGACCTTCGGGTATCATCTGATGGCGTATTTCCAGATGTTCAAGAGGGATTACGGCCGTCTCTTGGACTGCATAGAACGGATGGACCTGAGCCCCCTCGGCAGCGGTGCCCTGGCAGGGGTGACCTATGCTTCCGACCGCAGNTATACCGCCTTGGAACTTGGCTTTGCAGGGGTTACGGAGAATGCCATGGATTCNGTCAGCGACAGGGACCATGTGATTGAGTTCATNGCCGATGCNTCCATNCTGATGATGCACCTGAGCCGCTTCTGTGAGGAANTGATTCTCTGGAACTCGTCGCCCTTCAGTTTCATCGAAATGGATGATGCCTTCAGTACCGGGAGCAGCATCATGCCTCAGAAAAAGAATCCTGATGTGGCAGAGCTGATCCGGGGGAAAACCGGACGGACCTACGGGAACCTGATCAACATTCTGACCGTCATGAAATCCCTGCCGTTGGCTTATGACAAGGACATGCAGGAGGACAAGCCGCCGCTTTTCGATACGGTTGACACCCTGAAACCCTGCCTGAAGATTTTCATAGAAATGATAGAAACCATGACCGTGAAACAGGAAAACATGCTTAAAGCCGCGTCTTTAGGGTATACAAATGCCACCGATGTGGCGGACTACCTTGTGCGCAAAGGGCTTCCTTTCCGCAGCGCCCATGGGGTATCCGGGCAGATGGTCCGGTCCTGTATGCTGAAAGGCATTCTCATTGAAGAGCAGAGCCTGGAGGAATTCAAAGTTTTCAGCCCTCTGTTTGAAACGGACGTATTAGACGCTGTGCAGCTGAAATCCTGCATGGAAGCGAAAAAATCCTATGGATCCACGGCACAGTCCAGTATCCTGACGATGATTGAAAACGGCCGAATCTTTCTGAGAACGGAAAATGGGCGGTTTGTCAAACCAAGTGCAACAATTCCTCTGCCAAAGCCTGATAAGACGTTTTCCAGTTGAGACATTTCCACTGATGGTTATAGAGCAGGCGGATTGCATGATCCAGATGTTCTTGCATCACTGTCAAAAAGCTCGCGTACTTCTGAAAGAACTGACGTAACAACCCATTCGTA
>JGI24134J36421_10000714_pt1 | contig 10663 bp, 1 predicted proteins | sample BarGraNGADG00312_FD_36421 | JGI IMG/M metagenome (IMG submission 36421) | reverse complement strand
CTGTTGGAACATCGACTTATACCTTTACTCCTGCTGCAGGGCAGTGTGCTGGTTCTACAACAATGGATATTGTAGTAACAACTTCTATCACCCCAACATTCGCACAAATCGGACCGTTATGCCAGAATAGCACAGCTCCGGTATTACAAACTACTTCCACCAACAGTATTACCGGTATATGGTCGCCTGCAACGATTAGTACAACAACAATTGGAACAACTACTTATACCTTTACTCCCGCAGCCGGGCAATGTGCTGTGACAACAGCTTTAAACATTACTGTTAATCCTCTACCGAGTGTCACTGATCAGACAACAGCAATTTTATCAGGTAATATATTTACGGTAACTCCTCCTGGAGTTCCTGTGGGGACAACCTATACATGGACAGCTCCAATTTCTACCGGTAGTGTAACCGGTGGCATTGCACAAGCTGTACCTCAATCATCTATCAGTGGAAGCCTGACAGGAACAGGTACTGCAACCTATACTGTAACTCCAGCTTCAGGTTCCTGCGTCGGAACCTCCTTTACAGTAACAGTCACTGTAACTTCAGGTTGTGTGCCTGTCTCTATTGGAACACAACCGGCTGACAACAGCATGTGTGCAACATCGGGAAATGCATCATTTACAATTGTTGCTAACGGAACCTCTCCATTTACATATCAATGGCAGTTTAATAATGGCGGCTCATGGGCAGCAGTAGTAAATGGCAATCCCGCAGGTGCAGCATATACAAATGCAAATACCGCATCCATGAGTGTAGCTGGAATTACCGCTGCCGGAAGTTATCAGTACCGCTCATATATTACCAATTGCAGTGCTGCTAACGATGCAACATCAAATGCTGTTACTCTTACAGTCAGTACTAATCCGTCAGTTGTCATTACTAACCCTGAGGCGGTCTGTGCCCCGGCTACGGTCAATATTACCCTGGCGGCAGTAACAGCCGGATCTACAGCAGGACTGACTTACACCTACTGGACAGATGCAGCAGGAACCGTATCATATGCTACACCAACTGCTGCAACTAATGGAACATATTACATTAAAGGAACAGCTGCATCCGGTTGTTTCGATATTAAACCTGTAACAGTTATTATAAATCAATCACCCACTATAGTTGCAACAGGTAATAATCCTGCTACATGCGGCGCTAATGGAACTATCAACTTTACATTTACTAATGTTCCGGACGGAACATATACAATATTATATGATGCAGGCACTTTCACTGGTGTCACTGTTGCCGGTGGAACAGCCAGTGTAGCAGCACCTGCCGGAACATACAATAACCTGTCTATCATGACAGTAGCAGGATGTTCTTCGGTTGCAGGTGTGAATGTAGTCATCACAGCGCCTGGAGGCCCGACACTCGTCGCAACAGGTAATAACCCTCTTACATGCGGGGCAGATGGTAGCATAAGCTTCACATTTACCAATGTTCCAAATGGAACATATACAATATTATATGATGCAGGCACTTTCACGGGTGTCACTGTTGCCGGTGGAACAGCCACTGTACCAGCATCTGCCGGAACATATAATAACCTGTCAATCACAGCAGGTGGTTGCGTCTCAGCCACACGTGTAAATGTCACTATTACACCAAGGTCAGTTCCTTCACTTACAGCTGCAGGTATCAATGCTCCTGCCTGTGGATCCAATGGCAGAATAGACTTTACATTTACTAATGTTCCCGACGGGTCATATACAATCTCATATGGTGCAGGTACTTTCGCAGGTGTTATTGTTGCCGCTGGTGCAGCCACTGTGCCAGCACCTGCCGGAACTTACAATAATCTGTCCATCACTACAGGTGGTTGCACCTCAGCCGCAGGTGTAAATGTCACCATTACAGCACCGTCAGCTCCTACACTCTTAGCTGTGAGTAATAATCCTGCTACCTGTGGCGCTGATGGCAGCATAGACTTCACATTTATCAATGTTCCAAACGGAACATATACAATATTACATGATGCAGGCACTTTCACTGATGTTACTGTTGCTGGTGGAGCCGCCACTGTAGCAGCACCTGCCGGAACTTACAATAACCTGTCCATCACAACAGGTGGTTGTGCCTCAGCCGCAGGTGTAAATGTCACCATTACCGCACCGTCAGCTCCTACACTCCTGGCTGTAGGTAATAATCCTGCTACATGTGGCGCTAATGGAAGTATCAACTTCACATTTACCAATGTTCCAAACGGATCATATACGGTATCTTATGATGCAGGTACATTCATTGGTGTAACTGTTGCCGGTGGAACAGCCACTGTACCAGCATCTGCCGGAACATACAATAACCTGTCCATCATGACAATAGCAGGATGTTCTTCGGTTGCAGGTGTGAATGTAGTCATCACATCACCCGGAGCCCCGGCACTCGTCGCAACAGGTAATAACCCTTCTGCATGCGGGGCAGATGGCAGCATAAACTTAACATTTACAAATGTTCCAAACGGAAACTATACAATATCATATACATCAGGCAGCTTCACCAACGTTAATGTAGCTGGCGGCGCTGCAACAATACCTGCCCCTGCAGGTGTCTACAATAACCTGACAATTTCTGTCGGCGGTTGTGCTTCCGGTACCGGAGTAAATGCTACAATTACTACTCCTCTGGCTCCGACACTCATAGCTACCGGTACCAATGCTGCTACCTGTGGAGCTAACGGAAGAATAGACTTTACATTTACTAATGTTCCTAACGGCACATATACAATAACATATGGATCAGGCAGCTTTACAAACGTTATTGTGGCAGGTGGTATCGGTGCTGCAACTGCCCCTGCAGGTGTTTATAATGACCTGGAAATTACTGTTGCCGGTTGTACCTCTGCTGCCGGAGTAAGTACTACAATTACTGCTCCTCTGGCTCCGACACTATTGGCAGTGGGCAATAACCCTGCTACATGCGGGGCAGATGGCAACATAAACTTTACATTTACAAATGTTCCAGACGGATCTTACACCATAACATACGCAACAGGAAGCTTCACAAACATTAATGTCACTGCCGGTATTGCAACCGTAGCTGCTTCTCCCGGTGTTTACAATAACCTGGAAATTACTGTCGGTGGTTGTCCTTCGGTTGCTGGAGTAAATACTACCATTACTGCTCGTCTGGCTCCTACACTCATAGCTGCCGGAATAAATGCTCCTACCTGTGGAGCCAACGGCAGAATGGGCTTTACATTTACTAATGTTTCTGACGGATCATATACAATATCTTATGATGCAGGTACTTTCGCAGGTGTTATTGTTGCCGCTGGTGCTGCAGCAGTATCTGCACCTGCAGGAGTTTACAATAATCTGACAATTTCTGCCGGCGGTTGTGCTTCCGGTGCCGGAGTAAATACTACAATTACTGCTCCTCTGGCTCCTACACTCTTGGCTGTGGGTAATAATCCTGCTACATGTGGCGCTGATGGAAGTATTAACTTCACATTTACCAATGTTCCGAACGGAATATATACAGTATCATACGATGCAGGCACTTTCACTGGTGTTACTGTTGCCGGTGGAGCAGCCACTGTACCAGCACCTGCCGGAGCATATAATAATCTGACGATCACAACAGGTGGCTGCATTTCAGGCACAGGTGTAAATGTCACCATTACAGCACCGTCAGCTCCTACATTCTTAGCAGTGGGTAATAATCCTGCTACATGTGGCGCTGATGGCAGCATAAACTTCACATTTACCAATGTTCCAAACGGAAACTATACAATATCTTATACATCAGGCAGCTTCACCAACGTTAATGTTGCTGCCGGTGCTGCAACAATACCTGCTCCTGCAGGTGTCTACAATAACCTGACAATTTCTGCCGGCGGTTGTGCTTCCGGTGCCGGAGTAAATACTACAATTACTGCTCCTCTGGCTCCTACACTCTTAGCTGTGGGCAATAATCCTGCTACATGTGGCGCTAATGGAAGTATCAACTTCACATTTACTAATGTTCCAAACGGAACATATACGGTATCATATGATGCAGGCACTTTCAATGGTGTTACTGTTGCCGGTGGAGCAGCCACGGTACCAGCACCTGCCGGAACATACAATAACCTGTCCATCATGACAGTAGCAGGATGTTCTTCGGTCGCAGGTGTAAATGTAGTCATCACAGCGTCCGGGGCCCCGGCACTCATCGCAACAGGTAATAACCCTACTGTATGTGGGACAGATGGCAGCATAAACTTCACATTTACAAATGTTCCAAACAGAAACTATACAATATCATATACATCAGGCAGCTTCGCCAACGTTAATGTAGCTGGCGGCGCTGCAACAATACCTGCCCCTGCAGGTGTCTACAATAACCTGACAATTTCTGTCGGCGGTTGTGCTTCCGGTGCCGGAGTAAATACTACAATCACTTCTCCAACACCAACAATACCAATACTCGGTTTAACAACCCAGCCTTCTTCCTGTGCAGCTCCAACCGGCAGTGTTGCATTAAGCGGACTACCTGCAAGCGGAACATGGACTATTAATCCAGGGTCAATAGCAGGAACAGGCTTAAGTACAATTGTCACAAACCTTATCCCTGGAACATACAGCTTTACCGTTACCGCTGAAGCCGGATGTACCTCGCAACCAACCGCAAATGTTGATATAAATCCTGCACAAGGAGCGCCACCGGCGCCAATAGTTGAAACAACCACGCAGCCTTCCTCATGTGCTTTACCAACGGGTAGTGTCTTTTTAACCGGACTGCCTGAAACCGGAACATGGACTATCAATCCGGGATCAATAGCCGGAATAGGGACAACAACAACAATAGCAAACCTTATCCCAGGAAGCTATAACTTCTATGTCACCAGTGAAGCGGGATGTATATCACTTGCATCTGCCACTGTGATTATCTATGCTGCACAGGTGGCTCCACCGGCCCCGTTAATTGGGACTATCACACAGCCTTCTTCATGTGCGGCACCGACCGGAAGTGTGATACTTAATGGTCTGCCTGTAACAGGAACCTGGACTATCAATCCTGGCTCAATAACAGGAAAAGGCGCGAGCACAACTCTTAATAACCTGGCTCCGGGCACGTACAACTTTAACGTTACCAGTGAAGCCGGATGTATATCAGTTGAATCCGCAAGTGTGGTTATCAATCCTGCATCGTCAGCTCCAACAGCGCCAATCATTGGGACAATCTTTCAGCCTTCTTCATGTTCGACGCCAACTGGGAGTGTGATACTTACTGGTCTGCCTGCGACAGGAACCTGGACTATCAATCCTGGTTCAATATCAGGAACAGGTGCAAGTGTTACTATCTCAAACCTCAACCCGGGAACATATAACTTTAACGTTACCGGTGCGTCAGGATGTATATCACGCGCATCAGCCGATGTGATTATACACATCGCTCCTGCAGCTCCGACAGCGCCAATTGTTGGAACAATCATACAGCCTTCTTCATGTTCGTCGCCGACCGGCAGCGTGGAATTAACCGGTCTGCCTTCGACAGGAGCATGGAATATTAATCCGGGTGGTGTAACCGGGACCGGTTCAGGCACAACCATTGCAAACCTTACTCCGGGCACTTATAACTTTACTATTTACAATGATCCGGGATGTATATCACATGCTTCAGCAGATGTGGTTATTAATCCTGCGCCATTAGCTCCGACAGCGCCGGTCGTTGGAACTGTTACTCAGCCTTCATCATGCGCTGCTACAACCGGAAGTGTGGTATTAAATGGTCTGCCTCTAAATGGATCATGGACTATTAACCCGGGGGCAATAACCGGAACAGGTGAAAGTACAATTATTTCAAATCTTATACCGGGGACATATAACTTCAGCGTTACTGCTGCTGCCGGGTGTATATCAAATCCTTCAGGAGATGTTGTTATCAATGCTGCACCTGTGGCTCCCACAGCACCGATAGTCGGCACAATCACACAACCTTCTTCCTGCGCAATATCAACCGGAAGTGTGGTATTAAATGGTTTGCCTGCAACCGGAACATGGACTATCAATCCAGGAGCCATAACCGGGATTGGCACAACAGTAACTGTCACAAACCTTATTCCGGGTACTTATAAATTTAACATTACAACTGAGTTAGGATGTATATCTCTGCCTTCAACAGATGTTGTTATTAATGATACCCCTGGAGGTCCATTAGCTCCGATAGTTGGCGCAATCACCCAGCCTTCTACTTGTGCAGCACCAACAGGCAGTGTAGTTTTAAGCGGACTGCCTGAAACCGGAACATGGACTATCAATCCGGGATCAATAGCCGGAAAAGGGGCAACAACAACACTAGCAAACCTTATCCCTGGCAGCTATAACTTCTATGTCACCAGTGAAGCCGGATGTATATCACTTGCATCTGCCACTGTGGTTATCTATACTGCACCGGTGGCTCCATCTGCTCCGGTAGTCGGGACAACCACCCGGCCTTCTTCATGTGCGGCACCGACCGGAAGTGTGATACTTAGTGGTCTGCCTGTAACCGGAACATGGACTATCAATCCTGGCTCAATAGCAGGAAAAGGCTCAAGTACAACTCTTAATAACCTGGCTCCGGGCACATACAACTTTAACGTTACCAGTGAAGCCGGATGTATATCAGTTGAATCCGCAAGTGTGGTTATCAATCCTGCACCATCAGCTCCAACAGCGCCAATCATTGGGACAATCACTCAGCCTTCTTCATGTATATCTGCAACCGGCAGTGTTGTATTAAATGGTCTTCCTTCCACAGGAATATGGATTATTAATCCGGGGGCAATTGCCGGAAGCGGTACCAGTGTAACCATCTCAAACCTTAACCCGGGAACATATAACTTTAACGTTACCGGTGCGTCAGGATGTATATCACGCGCATCAGCCGATGTGATAATACACATCGCTCCTGCAGCTCCGACAGCGCCAATTGTTGGCGCAATCACACAGCCTTCCTCATGTTCGTCGCCAACGGGCAGCGTGGAATTAAATGGAATGCCTTTAACAGGAACATGGACTATTAATCCCGGCGGAATAACCGGGAACGGTATAAGCACAACCATCGCAAACCTTGCCCCGGGCACCTATAACTTTACTGTTTACAATGATCCGGGATGTATATCACATGCTTCAGCAGATGTGGTTATTAATCCTGCGCCATTAGCTCCGACAGCGCCGGTCGTTGGAACTGTTACTCATCCTTCATCATGCGCTGCTACAACCGGAAGTGTGGTATTAAATGGTCTGCCTCTAAATGGAACATGGACTATTAATCCGGGGGCAATAACCGGAGCAGGTGAAAGTACAATTATTTCAAATCTTATACCGGGGACATATAACTTCAGCGTTACCGCTGCTGCAGGATGTATATCACCTTCATCAGCAGATGTTGTTATAAATGCTGCTCCCCCGGCTCCGACAGCTCCAATAGCAGGCACAATTACGCAGCCTTCTGCATGTGCTGCACCAACCGGAACTGTTGTATTGAATGGTTTGCCGGCAACAGAAGCCTGGACTATTAATCCTGGAGCAATTACTGGTACAGGAACAAGCACAACCATAACAAACCTTATTCCGGGCACCTATCATTTTAATATCACAACTGCTGCCGGATGTATATCTCTGCCCTCAACAGATATTGTAATAATTTCACCTCCCGGAACTCCGGCCAGCCCTGAAATAGGATCAATTACTCAGCCATCCTCATGTGTTTCAGCTACAGGAATTGTCGTATTGAAGGGGCTGCCTGCATTGGGCATCTGGACAGTCAATCCCGGAGCTATAACCGGGACAGGTACATCAACAACAATAACAAACCTAACCCCGGGTACCTATCACTTTACAGTTACGATCGCATCCGGTTGTACCTCACTGGCGTCATCCGTCGTCGTTATCAATGCTGTTCCTGGAGCCCCAACAGCACCAACAGTTGCTATTGTTCATCCAACAATCACCGTAGCCACAGGAACTATAACAATAACATCTGCAACTGCAGGTCTGACATTTAGTCTTGACGGTGCAGCATACGCAGCATACCCTGCAGGTGGATTTACTTCAGTAACGGCAGGAACTCATACACTGGCAGCGCAAAATGCCGCCAATTGTATCTCTTCTGTCACAACGATAACCGTAAATGAACAACCGACTGCTAATAGCTTCACTAGTGAGCTGTCTGATTTTAATGGATTTAACATAAGTTGTTTTGGCAGATCCGATGGATTTATCAGGATTATCGTTCCGGTTGATTTAGCTCCGGTCACAATCCTGTGGAGTGGTCCGCGAGGTTTTACAGCATCAACAGACTATATCTCAGGACTTAGAGCGGGACAATATACAGCGCTGATCACTGATAAAAATATGCATACGACAACGGAAACAATTGTGCTGACTGAACCCAAACGACTAAGACTGGTAGTTGATCCTTCAGTAAGTATTGATGGAATGTTTAATATCAATTGCGCCGGTGAAAAAACAGGATCGCTTACGCTTTCGGCACTGAATAATGCTGGCAAGGTTGATTACCTGTGGGATGATGGTTTTAAAGGGAACGCCAGAACAAATCTTTCTGCTGGGATTTACAAAATAATATTCACTGATTCGAATAATTGTCAGGCTGATTCAACTTTTACACTCACTGAACCCGATTCGCTGAAACTTACTCTCGCAGTAACTGAACCATTATGTCCCGACAAAGCTGACGGAGAAATCAGGCTGACAGTTACAGGAGGAGTTCCCGGCTCTGATTATAACTACAGATGGTCAGATAATTCCACCGGCAGAAATATTTCGAATATTTCCGCAGGATCTTACAAAGTGACTGTTGCTGATCTGAACGGATGTTCAATAAGCGATTCCGTACAGGTTAATTCAGCCAATCCTACCTGTCTTATTATTCCAAACGCCATTTCACCTAACAGGGATCTGATTAATGATGTCTGGAATATTAAGCATATTGAACAGTATCCCAACGTTGTAATAACTATATATAACAACTGGGGTGAAGTAGTCTGGAAGTCTGAAAGTGGTTATCCCCATCCATGGGATGGCAGAAGCAATGGCGCAGCGCTGCCTATTGATTCATACTTCTATATTATTGATTTGCACAACGGATCGAAACCAATCGGAGGAAGCGTAACAATAATAAAATAGAAATAAGCGGTTATGAAAAGGATGATTTATATTTTATTTCTTGTGGCTATTGAACAGGTTTCATTTGCCCAGCAACTTCCTTTATATAGTCAGTATCTGTACAATAAATTTCTGATCAATCCGGCAGTAGCAGGAAGTGATGGGTATACAAGTATTAATCTTACCGCCCGCGAACAATGGGTCGGAATTTCCATGGCTCCGCAAACATATTCCCTCAGTATCCAAACCAGGTTTCTCAAACGGGGACATATTCTGAAGACAAAAAATAACCGGCAAACCTTCCGGCCAAAAACAGATGGGAAAGTAGGGCTGGGAGGATCGGTTTTCAGTAATACAAGCGGACTTATTCAAAGGAACGGATTCCAGGTCTCCTATGCATATCATATGTGGCTTAAAAGCACTACTCAACTATCTCTTGGCCTTTCTTTTACCGGTTACTATTTCAGGATAAATGAGAAGGAATTGTCGATGGAAGATCCAAATGATCCTTTGCTCAATGATAATCTAAGGCGTGGAATATTCGTACCTGATGCTGCTTTTGGAATATATCTGCTCAACAGACAATACAATGTGGGATTTTCAGCTGATCAGTTATTCGGGGCTGCCGCCAAATTAGGGAATAACTCATACTCAAATTACAACGTTAGCAGAACATATTATCTGTTTGGTTCTTATAGCTTTGACCAGGGCAAAGATATTGAAATACGGCCCTCAGCATTAATAAAAATGTCTGAAGAATTAAAACCACAGGCAGATATCGGATTAAATTTTGTTTATAATCAGGCTTTCTGGGCAGGATTAACATACAGGACCAGTGGCGCCATAATTGCAAATGTCGGAGTAAGATATAATCATATGTATCTTGGTTATGCATTTGATTTTACACTTCAGGAGATTCAGAGGATTACTTACGGTACTCATGAACTAAACCTGGCGTGGAAATTTGGGGACAGCGCCAGAAAATACCGATGGCTCGACCGGTATTAAACCTGTAAAAGATTTTAAATCTGACTTTCTAATGAATGAGTTACATTCTAAAAAGTCTTAAAATATCGCAAAATCCAAAAATTTTATCCCAGTAATTGCATTGTTTGTCAAAATTGAATTTTTTCACTTTTTTGCAGTGACAATTCTATATAATCCTTATAATAAATGTTTTATACTTGATTAAGCTTTGAAAATATAAATTTACTCTCTACTTCTGATAAAATCCGGTTCGTTTTTGACGAATTGACTCCTTTTTGACATAAGCTGAAAATTCCTGACTGTAGTTATCGTATTTTCTTAGACCAGAAGGAGTTAAATCTATCTTGTTTTGCCATTAAATGGACTTTTACTATTTGTCATAAATGATATCCTGCATTACCTTTATTGCATAATCTTAAACTGTTAACAGATTAAGAATCTTTAAATAAAATAAATGGTATGGCATTCCGGGCAAACGTAATTTTATCTGATATACATTCCTATCGCTCCAAAAATAACCTGAATGTGGTAAAAACCAAACAGCTGATCTTTTACCGTCAGGCTGATGGTAATCCTGAAGC
>JGI24134J36421_10000713_pt1 | contig 10678 bp, 8 predicted proteins | sample BarGraNGADG00312_FD_36421 | JGI IMG/M metagenome (IMG submission 36421) | reverse complement strand
CGCCCTAGGCGCGCCCCTGCACCCTATGCCCGCAGAAGTCTCACATACGGAGGATTCGCCCGGACTGCGACGTGCCCCACCTCGTTCCCCCGAGGCGAGCCGCAGCCACAACCGCTCGCGGAGACGAGCGGGCACGTCGACGAGCGGTCGCGCCGCGTCGACGCCGGAGAGGGGGTCGCGTAGACTGGCCGACGTTGCTTTATCGGTCCACTAGCTGCGGTGTGCCGAGGATGCAGAAGTTTCACTCGGATGGGGGATCGCAAGGCGCGAGCCAGTTGCCGCGACATGACCACCGAGGAGAGTCGATGCCACTCCGCCGCGCGTTGACGCGCCACCTTGGCCGTCGCACGCCGGTACTCGTCGCCGCAACCGCGACCGTGGCGCTCGTCGCCCTCATTGTTCTCGCGATCAATCGCGGCGACGCGCCCCGCGCTCTCTTCTTCGCATTGGAATCGGAGTCCCAAGGCACCGCACGCCGCCTCAGCTCCGCCGAGGTACCTGCCGTCCGGATCGTCATCTTCAGCAATGCGCGGTCGGACGAGCTGTCGTGGAATGTCGACGGGAAGGGCGTGCCGTCCGGGGACTCGGACATCGCGACCCCGACGACGACGTCCCGCGGGCCGAGCCTCTCGCTCAACTCCGCCCGGCTCGGTGCCGGGACTCACTACGTAACGGCCGAGTACGCCCACTCGGATGGGAGCACGGGCCTCATCGCATCGAGGTTCCGGATCACCCCAGGCTTCCGCGACTTGGTACTGCTGCCCCTCTCCACCCCGACGGCTTCGGCCCCCTCGCCGGAGGGCACCCCGAGCACGCCGACCGCGGAGCCGACCGGCAGCGCGGCACCCCCGAGCGCGGCACCCCCGAGCGCGGCACCCCCGAGCGCGGCACCCCCGAGCGCGGCACCAAGAAGTAAACCCGCCGCCGCGCCGACCACCAGCCCGCCGGTCGTCGTCGCGCCCGCATCGGGCTGGCCTAACTCGTCCACCACCGGACCTCGCGCCGGTCACGCCCTCACGCCGTCCGCCGACGTCGTCGTCACGAAGGCGGGCGCCGTCATCTCCGACCTCGACGTCGGCGGCTGCATCGACGTGATGGCGCCGAACGTCACGATCAATGATGTCCGGATCGACTGCACGCGCGCGACGCCCGCGATCCGGGTCTACGACGGCGCCAGCGTGACGGCGAACTACGTCGAGATCGACGGCAACGGCGTCGTCGGCGCGGCGGTCGGCTACAGCGACTACACGCTCTCGCACGCCGACATCCATGACGTCATCGACGGGCCGCGGATCAACTCAAACGTGAAGATCCTCGACTCCTATATCCACGACCTCGCGCGGACGTCCGACAGCCACAACGACGCCCTCCAGACCACGGGTGGCACCGGCATCGTCATTCGCGGCAACAACCTGCAGGCCTACAACGCGACGTTCGACGACCCGATGAACGCTTGCTTCATGGTCGGATCGGAGAACGCGCCCCTGCGCGACGTCGTGGTGGAGCACAACCTCCTCAACGGAGGCAACTACTCGATCCTGGCGCGCGACGACCTTGTCGGCAGCAACATCGTGATCCGCAACAACTACTTCGGGCGCAACTTCCGCTACGGGCCCTACCATGCCGTGGGACCGATGACCGCGGATGCGTCGAACGTCTGGGCGGACACGCTCACGTCGATCTTCTGAGTAGCCCTCCCCCGTGAGTAGCCCTCCGCCGTCGCAGGGCCGCGACGTGGGACACCCGGGGCGCCGCCCAGGATGAATCGCTACGACGGTCTCGCTGTCACCACTTCTGCCGCCCGGTCAGCGCCCGCCCGATCCGGCGCCGGACCTGCCGCGCGATGTGCCGCCAGCCGCTGTAGTGCCGCGGATCCGCCGACCACCGCTGCAATATCCGAGCGGATCGCCGCATCTGATCCGTCCACTGCGAGACCGTCTGCACGCCGGTCTTCTGGGCCGAGAGCGGGCGCAAGCGGCGAAAGGCCTCGTCGTCGGTAAAGAGGGTGTACCTCGAACGCGGGTCGTCCATGTGCTCCTCGTGCACGAACGGGAAGGCCCACCCGTTCACCCAGCCGCGCCGCGCCCCCGCCAGGCACCACTGCGTGAACGACTGCCCGTCCCCCAGCACGCCGACCTGTTCCACCATCGTGCGCTTGGCCAGGTACCCGCTCCCCTGCACCCACGGGTGGCGCATCAGCCGCTGTCCGTTGCCCAGCGTGATCACCTTGCGCAACGCCCGCTCGTCGAAGTCCTCGTCGTAGAACCGCCAGCTCCCCACGACGCCGAGCTCCGGACTGCCGGCATGCGCTGCGCGCAACCTCGCGAGCCACTGCGGGTCGACGAGGCAGTCGTCGTCCACCTTGGACACGAAGTCAGCTCGTGATTGCTCCCACAACCAGTTCGTCGGTATCCGCAGGCCGACATTCTCGGGCGAGTGATGGAATGCGTGGACCCTGGGGTCCCCGGCATACGACGACACCATTGCGAGGGTGTCCTGGTCCCCGCCGTTGTGCCAGAGCCACACGCGGGCGTCGTCGTCGCACGAGTCCAGCAGGCGTGGCAGTGAGAGAGCGACGTACTGCGGCCGTTCATAGGTGATCATCAGGATGTCGACGCTGGTGGCCATGTCAGATCCACGCCCCCGTCGCCGACAACGCCTGGTCGCCGCGGCCACGCGCGAGGGCGACCAGCGCGGCCCACCGCCGCCAAAGGCTGATCGGGTGGATCCCGAGATCGGCCAGCTGGCGACGCTGCAGCATGCCGAGGGCAGCAGTCACGCCGATGCTGAGCCAGAACATTGTCGTCGCCGTGGTGAACGAGAAGCAGTCGAAGAAGAACGAGGTGATGGCGATAGTCACCACGATCGCGAGCAGACACAGCGCGAGGTCGGCACCCTGGTCATCCCCGATGAAGAGAGCCCGTCGCCGGATCGTCAGCAGCACCCGGATCATCGCCAGCTCCAGTGTGGCGAGCAGGACCACGCCCACCCAACCGGTCTCGATGAGGCTGAGCAACCACTGGTTGTCGAGCAGACGGTAGAGGTCCGGGGTGAAGGTGCCCGGGCCGCGGCCGATGACCGGCCGCTGGCTGATGTAGCCCCATGCCGTCGCATAGTCCTCGGTACGTCCTGAGATGCTCGGGTCGTTCGCCGCGTTCAGGAACAGCGACTTGATCGTACCCAGCAAGCCAGGCTTGACCACCATGAAAGCGGGCACCGCCACCACGAGAACGGCGACCGCGTTCCAGCGCCGCCGGCGCGGCCACCCGATGAGCATCACGGCTGTCGCAAGCCCGAAGGCCACGACCGCGCTGCGAGAGATCGAGAATGGCACGGCCACGCCCATCAGTCCGACCAGCAGCCAGCGAAACTTGCGGCGACCCACTGGGGCATGGAGGGCGTAGTGGACCGCGAGCGGCAACAGCATGCTGGTGACGACGCCGAACTCGATGTAGTGACCGGCCGTGCCCGCAACCCGGGCGAACTCCCCAGCACCGCGTTCCGAGATGCCGATGAGGGGCTGGTTGGGCTGCAAGCCCGGGAGCATCAGGTACGTCGTGAAGTCCTTGCCGAGCCAGAACTGCGCCCAGCCCATCAGCGCCGAGAAGGCGGCACCCAGGACGACCATCTTCAGCACACGATCGACCGCCTCGCGTGTCTGGAGCGCCTCCGACGCGACCAGGGCGATGCCCAGGTACGCGGCCGCCACGATCAGCGCGCGGTCGCTCCCGCTGCCCTCGGCGTCGACGAGGCCGCGGTCGTAGCCGGCCCCCCAGGCGAGCACGAGCCAACCGACGTATACGAGCGCGAGCAGTACCAGCGGATGCCGGCTCTGTGGTCGAAGGCCGGGGTGCAGGCGGGTGACGAGCCACCAGAGGAGCAACCCCGTTGCCACGAGCAGGTGTGGCCGGCCCGCGGCACCGAGACCGGCCACCACCGCGCGCGCAGGCAGGAAGAAGACCAGGACGACGACGACTCCGAGGAGCAGGGCCCCGTCCAGGCGAGTCCGATCGTGACGAGTCCGATCCGGCGGGAGGTCAGCGGAACGCTGCTGGTCCGCCAGCCTGACCTCGCCGGTCATGCCCGGGCGCCATCGAGCTTCAGCTCGCCATCGGCCTTCAGCTCGTCCTCGCCATCGGCCTTCAGCTCGTCCCCGCCATCGGCCTTGGCCTCGCGGCGACGCACTCGACGCATCAGGAGCGCGTCGACGATGAGGACGACGGCAACGGACCCCACGACACCGAGCCCACCGACGACGAGCAGAACGCGGGAGAGGCCGTCTCGGGTTGTGACGATGCTGGTCGGGGTGAACATCTGGATCGTGGTCTGCTGGTCCACCGGCACCCGGTACTGCGCCTGCTTGGCCCGGAGGTCGTCACGCATCGTCTGNACGANACGGTCGAGAGTGGCGGTTGCGCCGTCGACAGTCGGCGCGNTCGCATACGTGTTGAAGAGGACGCTCCGGGCANCCATCAGGANGCTGTAGTCACCCGACAGGCCGGCGGCTTCGAACGCCAGCTTGGCCGTCGGGTTGACCACGCTCCCCTGCACGGCCGCCGCCGTTGTCGCGACACCCGCCTGGCCCCAAGGATTTGGCGTGAGCTGATCGGGNGGGAGCGTGAGGACCGGCGCCAGGAANACACCGCCCGCACTGGCTGTGTACGTCGGCTCCACCCCGTTGCCGNCGAGCGTCGCCGCGGCACCNGTGAGGATGAGGAGAGGAACGGNCAGGTACCACCGTCGGAAAAGCACCCTCATGAGTTCCCAGAGATCCACTGACTCCCCTAACGCTCGACCCGAGTCCCGTATATTAACCTAACGAGTCTGCCGTCGGTTGCCATTCACATCGTGCGCCGACGAGCCTACATGGGTGACGGTCGAGAGGATTCGGGTGCCGGACGCGTCGATCTGCCTGTTCGGGACGCCCGGAGCCGAGCGGAATCTCGGGGTCGGTGCCCTGCGCGACGCGACCGTTGCAACGATCCTGGCAGAGCGGCCCGAGGCTCGTATCACCGTCTTCGACGACGGGTGGGGGGTTCGGGAGAAGGCCGTCGCCGGGGGGCGGGCCGTTGTGCGGCTTTGTGGGGCCCGCGACTCGCGCCGCCTGCACCGCCCGGAGTCGTTCGCGCAGATGCGCGCGTCGATCGCCGTCGGCGGGTTCGGCAACGCCGGCGCGCGGATCGTCCGGGATGCCTGCGCAGTCCTCGACGTCAGCGGTGGCGACAGCTTCAGCGACCTGTACGGCCCGGGCCGGTTCCGGACGGTGGCGTGGCCGAAGCGCCTCGCGCTCGCCGCGCACCGCCCGTTGGTGCTGCTGCCACAGACCTACGGCCCGTTCGCCGACCCGGCGCTGCGGGAACAGGCCGGGCGGCTGTTGCGCGGTGCCACGCAGGTCTGGGCCCGGGATGCGCGCAGCAAGCAGATCGCCGACGAGCTGCTCGGCGCCGACACCTGCCGCAAGGGCGTGGATGTCGCATTCGGACTCCCGCCCACGGAGCTGACCGGCAAGGCCCTCGACGCCTGGTCGAACTGGCTCGACGCCGGTTCCGAGCCGGTGGCCGGCGTGAACATCAACGGCCTCTTGGTCAACCAGGTGGATGCCGCTCGGCGCTACGGCGTGACGCCGCATCACGGCCAAGAGATGGCCCAGGTCGCCCGGACAATCCTGGACAGCTCGGACTGGCGGATCGTGATCGTCCCGCACGTCCTCGGCCAGGCGCAAGCCGTCGACGCCGACGTCGAGGTGTGCCGAGGCCTGGCCCGTGAGCTTCGCGACGCCTACGGTGCGCGGCGGGTGTGGCTCGCGGACAGTCACCGCACGGCAGGCGAGGCCAAGTCCGTGATCGCACGGTGCAGCTGGTTCACCGGCGCCCGCATGCACGCGACCATCGCAGCGTTGTCGTCGGGCGTGCCGACGGGTGGGGTGGCGTACAGCGACAAGATGGCCCCGGTGTTCGCCGAGCTCGGACAGACGACGACGGTCGACGCGCGCACAGCAGGTAGCGAGGCGATCGTCGCCCGGCTGCTCGAGCTGTGGCGCGAACACGAGACGGCGCGGAAGTCGCTTGCGGCAGGGCTGCCCGGAGTCCTCGGGCAGTGCTCCGAGCAGATGAGCGCGATCCTCGAAGCAACGCGCGTTGGGGTTGGCCCGTGAGCCACTCGGTTAGCGACGACACGACGTGAGGCCCGTCGGTTCACTGGGGGGGACCGACGGCCGCCCTCCTGCGCAGCTCTTGGTCGCGATGGCGCCGCTGCCCAGCCCGAAGGGCAACCCGTTCGTCTGGCAGATGGCCGAACAGCTCAAGCGCAACGGTTGTCAGCTCACATCGCTGTCCCTGGCGGCGGCTTGCCGCGCGGACGTCCTGCACTTCCACTGGCCCGACCACTTCGTCAGCCGGGCGAGTGCGTGGAGCGGCGTGCGCGGAGCAACGAAGGTTCTGCTCTGCTGCCTGCTAGCGAGGGCTCGCAGGCGCGCCGTCGTCTGGACGGTCCACAACTTGAAGCCGCACGACGCGCGGCACTCCTGGCTCGAGCGCGCCTACTGGCCCGTCTTCACCGCTCTACTGACCGGTTGTGTGTGTCTGACGGCCGCCGGCCGGGCCTCGACGCTCAGCGTTTCCCCCGCTTGCGGAGCAAGCGGGTCGTGGTCATCGCCCACGGTTCGTACACCGGTGTCTACCCAGACTTCGAGGGTGGCCCGCGGGATGCCCGAGCTCGTCTCGACCTGCCAGCTGCCTCATCGCCCCTGCTGTTCTTCGGGCAGATCCGCCCCTACAAGAACGTCCCGGCACTGCTCGAGGCCTTCGCCTCGGTCGAGGACCCCGACGCCCGCCTGATCGTCGCCGGGGACAGCCCGGACCTGTCGCTCATGGTGGCCCTTCGCCAGCAGGCCGAGCGCGACGGTCGCGTCACGATGACGGGACGGGTGGCGGACGAGGACGTGCAGAGGGTCTTCGCGGCATCGGTTGGAGCGGTCCTGCCGTTCCGCGAAGTGTTCAACAGCGGCAGCCTGTTCCTTGCCCTCTCCCTCGGGCGGCCCGTCCTGGTGCCCCGCACCTCGGTGTTCGCCGAGATTCAGCAGCAGGTCGGCATCGGGTGGCTCACACTCTTCGACCCGCCCCTTGTCCCCGCCACGCTCGCGGGTTTCACCGCGCATGCTCGGATGCTCACCGAGACGGGGTCGCATCCGGACCTCTCCTCCTACGACTGGGACGTTCTCGGCGGGCAGATCGTGGCGTTCTACCGAGCGATGCTCGCCGGCGGCGGGGGCCACCGCCTGTGAGGCGCCCCGCCACCGTGGCCGGGCTCGCTCTCGTCGCGGTTGCCGCCGTGCTCGTCGCGGCGTGGTGGGCGGGCCGCTCGTCGCCGGACGACACCGATCCGCAAGCCACCGCGGCGGGTCGGACCTTTCCCAGCTCGGCCACGACCGGAGTCCCGGCGGGCACCAGCCTGCGGCATTCCGAAGGCCTCGAGGTGCTGGAGGACGGAGCCGTCATCGACGGGCTGGACATCGACGGCTGCGTCGATGTCCAGGCGGACGACGTCACGATCCGGCGCAGCCGGATCACGTGCGCGCGGACCACCACAGCGATCCGGCTGCTCGACGGGCACAACGGACTGATCGTCGAGGACGTGGAGATCGACGGGCAAGGAAGGGTGAGCGCGGCAGTGGGATTCGCGCACTACACACTCAGGCGCGTAGACATCCACGACGTCATCGACGGTCCCCGGCTCGGCGACGAGACCGTCGTTGAGGACAGCTACGTCCACGACCTCGTGCGCACCGAGGGGTCGCACAACGACGCCCTGCAGATCACCGGCGGGACGAACATCGTCGTTCGAGACAACACACTCGCTGCGTTCACCGAGCAGACCGGGGACTTCTTCAACGCGGCGATCATGATCGGTTCGACATCCGCCCCGGTCCGAGATGTCCTCATCGAAGGCAACTTCCTAGACGGGGGCAACTACACGGTGGGCTTCCGCAGCGACCTGGTGGGCAGCAATATCGTGGGGCGGGACAACACGTTCGGTCCGCACCACCGCTATGGACCGATCACGCNCGGTCACCTCGACGGCGTGACGTGGACGGGCGAGCCCGGTGACCTCNAGGAGTTGGCACCGGTGCAGTCCGAGGACAGCACTCACGGATAGAAGATCCGATAGCGCAGGGAGCCGACNACGCGGCCGCGAAGCTGCCCCCACCGGTTGGCCCACAACCCGCGCACGTCCCGCCGGTTGAGNAGCGGTAGCCGGCTGAGCAACCACCACAGATCCGAGATCGCCGTGGGAATCGAGCGGCGCCGGGCGCCGTGCTCGCGGAATCGCTTGTACAGCAGAACGTCGGCCTGGGCGTAGCCCGCCATCTGCCGAGCAAGGCCGCCCGCGCGCTCCCGATGGCGGTAGTTGACGACGGCATCGGGTGCGACCGCGAGCCGACCCCCTTCGAGCTGCAGCCGCCAGCAGAAGTCGACGTCCTCACCCCCACCCTGGTAGGTCTCTTCCCAACCGCCGAGGGCGTCAACCACGTCGCGCCACACAGCGACGTTGCAGCCGTGCGCGTACGGCAGGAACCGCAGCTTCACCGGGAGCTGGTCCGCACGGTGCGGAAAGCGCCAGGCGATCGACGACGCGTCGTTGAGCATCGTTGCGTCGAGACTCCCGCCTACGCACTCCGCCTTCGCAGCGACGGCGACGAGTGCCCGGAGCCAGCCGGTAACGACGACGTCGTCGGCGTCGCAGATGACGATGAGATCGCCCCTGCTCTCGCGGCACCCGACGTTGCGCGCGTGGCTCACGCCCCGTCGTTCACTCGCGTCGACGACCCGAACCGGCATCCGTTGGGTCCGGCGGGAGATGAACTCCGCCAAGCCGTCGGTCGAGCCGTTGTCGGAGATCACCACCTCAAACGCTCCGTCGTAGTCCTGGTGCGCCAGCGCATCGAGCTGCGCTCCGAGGGTGTCGACGGCGTTGTACGTGGGGATCACGACCGAGACCATCCGTGGCTTCGGGCGCACCCGGCGCTCCGTCCCGGGTCGCTGCGCGCCGATCCCGGGGCGGCTCACCGCGAGCCCGGAGCCCCGCGCCGCGGAGACACGTCGTACGCGTTCGCCTGCATGCGGTACAGCCTCGCGTAGACGCCGTCGAGGCGCATCAGATCCTCGTGTGCGCCATGCTCCACGACGCGCCCGTCCTGCAGGACGTAGATCCGGTCGGCGAGGTGCAGGTTCGCGTAACGGTGCGAGACGAGCAGTCCAGCCCGATCGCTGAGAAGCTCCCGCACCGTCGAGAAGAGCTCGTACTCGCTGCGAGGGTCGAGCGCCGCACTCGGCTCATCGAGGATCACCAGCGGAGCCGCGCGGAAGAGCGCCCGGGCAAGGGCGATCCGCTGCCACTGGCCGAGGGAGAGCTCGGTGCCCCCGGTGAACTCACGGGAGAGCAGCGTGTCCAGCCCGGACGGCAGCGTCGTGGCGAAGTCCGCCCCAGAGCGCTTCAGCGCCGCGGTGACGTCGGCGTCGAGCAGCTCTCGTGGCTCGTCGAGACGTCTTGCGTCACCGAACGCGACGTTCTCACGGAGCGGCATCTGGTAGCGCACGAAGTCCTGGAAGATGACCGCCACGGATGCCCGCAACTTGAGCCGGGAGTGCTCGTCGTCGATGCGCGCGTCGTCCCAGAGCAAGGACCCACCGCTGGGCGTATACAGTCCGGCGACGATCTTGGCCAGCGTCGTCTTGCCCGACCCGTTCTCGCCGACGAGGGCAACGATCTCGCCGGGCCTGATGTCGAGGTCGACACCGCGGAGGGTGTCCGCCTCCGACTCAGGATAGCGATAGGTCACGCCGGTGACCGAGACGCCCCGGTCCAGCGGCCACTGCTCGCCCGAGCCCACCGGCTCGACCGGAGTCTTCGTCAGGAAGTCCGTCAGGTCGGCAACGAAGACGCTCGCCTCGGCAATCATGTTCATGGCGGTGAAGAGCGAGGAGAGCTGACCGCTGAGCATCCGGATGCCGATGGCCGCGGCGCCGGCCTCGGCGAAGTCCAGCCAGCCGCGGCTGAGCAGGATCATCAGCAGGAGCATGCCGGCCGACAGCAACGCGGCCGTGGTCAGGACGGACCCCATCGCGTACCGCTGCCGTCGCCGCACGTGCGGTCGCAACAACCCGAGATAGCGGTCGGCCTCGCCCAGGTGGAGCCGCTGGAGGGGCTCGCTCAGCGCGAACGCGCGGACCTCCTTGGCCGGCTCGCGTTTCGCCATCAGCTCCCGGAAGTAGGTGCGGCGGCGGTAGACCTCTGCAGAATCGCGGACGAATGCGAACTCGAGGGCCCCGGAGCGCCGGGCGAAGTACAGGGCGGGCCCGGCACCGAGAAGGAGCGGCACGAGCAGCAACGGCTCGATGAGCGCCAGAGCGGCGACGAGCATGGTCGTCCCGATCAACCCCCCGAGCAAGGTGAGCACACCCAGAGCCATCTGAACCGGTTGGCGAACCGCGTTGTTCGCGACGCGATCGACCCGGTTGTAGAACTCGGGGAGCTCGTACGTCTCCAGGTCGACCCGTGAGGACACGCCCAGCAGGTCCCGCCAGATGTCGCGGTTGGCCGCCTCGCCCAGCAGCCGCCCCTGTTGCACCTGCATCACGCTTGCGGAGGATGCCAGGGCGGAGGTGAGCGACAGCAGGAT
>JGI24134J36421_10000712_pt1 | contig 10682 bp, 9 predicted proteins | sample BarGraNGADG00312_FD_36421 | JGI IMG/M metagenome (IMG submission 36421) | reverse complement strand
CTTTCACCCTGGCCCTGTAGGCCTTTACTTTGCCGCCCTCGATCTTCATGTCCAGCTCCGAGATCTCTGCGACGCGAAGTTCCTTCACGGATTTGCCCGCCTTATCGACCGCGTTCTTCGCCGCGGCCTCCCATGAGTCCGGGCTCGACCCCACAAGCTCAATGACCTTGTAGACTGATTCTGCCATGATACCCCCTCCTTGACGATTGCTGCCGCTCTAAACCTATTGTAGCACGCAGGGTCGAACTCACTATTTATGGCCGGAATCGGCGTCCTGACTCGCGGGCGTTACTTGACGGAATCACGGGTGCGACTTATATATGTAGAACCGGTTATCCCTTGCACGTCTTCACTTCTCAGATGACGGGCCGAAGGCCGGCAGGACTGCTCCGGCACAGAACTTATCCTTTCAAGAGGAAGTGGTTTGATGAAGTACTGCAAGGCATGCGGCTTTCCCGCTCCATACGGGAAGTTCCTGGGCTGGACCAGCGACGGGACGATCATCGGACGCGACTCGGCGCGCACGCGGCTGGTTTACCTCGAGGTCGAAGAGCTGAGAAGCCTGTTCGACGGCGTTTCGAGGTGGATGAACTTCTCTATCGACCCCATCATCTGCCGGGCGGAGAAAGAGGTTGGAAAGCGCTTCATCAAGACATTGCTTCCCGGCTTCATCTCAAAGGCCCCGCGAGGCAAGCTGGCAAGGCCGGAAAGTGCCGTCAAGATGACCAGCCGTTTCATCTTCAATTACATGGCCGGACTCGGCATGGGCCGGGGCCAGATGCTCGAGTACAACAGCGGCAAGTCGGCCCGCGTCCTCTTGATGAATCCACACTCAGTGCCGCTGATCGCGGGTGACGGGAGCGGCGTCTACGAGCACCTCGAGAGAGTCGGCGTGGCGGTCGGGTGGGAGCGCGTAAAGTCGGACGAGTACATCGTCACGATCCAGAAGGTCAGCGACGACGTCCCTGTCGAGGAGCAGCTCGTTCTCGAAGAAGAGCGCTATATACCCGGAACGGTGGAGCTGGACAAATGCCCGAAGTGCGGGGTGCCGCGGGAGGTCACCGGTAACATCTACCTCGATTTCGAGAAAGGCATCCTCAGGCATACCCAGACCGGGATGAGGTTTGTCGCCCTGCCGGTGGAGAGCTTTACTGCCGTCCTGAAGGGGCTGGAGAGCGAGTTTGGTGAAGAGCTGCCGGGGCTCATGGAGGGACTCGAGCAGAGGTACATGAGGGAGACCTCTTCAGTCAGGTACGCGATACCGCAGGGGAGCCACGTCAAGGACATCATGGGCGACTTCCCCTGGATGGGGATCGGGAACCCTGTCGCCGCGTGGCAGGAAGACAAGAAGGTCAACTTCGTCGTGGACAACCCGTTCCATGCGGGAATTGTCGCGGGGAAGGTGACCGGGCTCTATGAGGCCTGGACCGGCAGCATCGTCCGCACGGGATGGACCGAGCCCGAGCCCGGCCGTGTGCAGGTNACGCTGGANCAGGTAACCTGAGTTTTCAGAATCGTTGCAATCGCTGCTTCATATAGAATCCAAACGTAGTCAATTCACCTTTTAGGTTTGACCCCAAACGTGAATTTGGATTCACCTTTTAGGTTTGACCCCGGACGTGAAAGGAGTGAATAGATGAGCGATGAGAATGCGGCGGAGCTCGAGCGTGAGGGCCTCAAGCTTTTCGTCGAAGCGTGGGAGGACGGGTTCAGGACTAAAGGGCACGAGGACACCTTCGAGTGGTGGTACTTCGATATGCAGTTCGAGGACTTCACCGTTGTGGTGACGTTCTCGACGAACGCAAAGTCCCCGACCAAACCTCCGCTAACGCCAAATGCCACGACGCTCGTTAAATACAAGGACGGCACGATAGACCGCATATCCAACGACTACGCCGTGAACGACTTCTCCTCGGCCTCCGACGGTTGCAACGTGAAGCTGGGTAAAGAGTCCATCAAGGGCGACTTGGACAAGTACAGGATCCACACCGAAGGAGACGGGTACGCGATCGACATGACCCTGAAGCGCGGTGCGCCCTCCTGGCGGCCTTCGACGGGCATCACGTACTACGACCGGGCCAGGACCAAGTACGTCGGGTGGGTCGTTCCGGTACCCTACGGCACCGTCGAGATCAAGATGACGAAGGACGGGAAGACAACCACCGCGAGGGGTACCGGTTACCACGACCACAATTGGGGAAACGTGGTGATGGCGAAGTATCTGGACCATTGGTACTGGGGCAGGGCCCACATCGGTGACCTGACCATGATCTTCGTTCAGATCACGACGGCGAAGATGTTCGGGTTCGGCGGGGTCAACCTGCCGGTCTTCTACCTGGCCGACAAAGACAAAGTCCTCGTCGATGACGCTTCTCCCCTGACGCTGGTGCCGCGCGGCTTCGTGAAAGCGCCGGGGGGCAGCGAATACCCCACGGTGCTGGACTGGCACTGGCACACCGGCGAAGGAGACATCCACATCGCGCTTCGGGACGTCGAGCTGATCGACGCGCTCGACCTGCTCAGCACCGCCCCGGAGTGGGAGCGCCCGCTGCTGCGCCTGCTGGCCAAGCCTTACTACCTAGACTTCAACGCGAAGCTCGAGCTGTCCGTTGACATCCCGGGATTGCGGTTGAAAGACAGCGGCAAAGCGCTCTTTGAGCCAATGCTCCTGAAGTGATGAGCGAGCCGCCGCGAGAGCCTGACCGGCCCGACAGGGGGCCGGTCCAGGTCTACGAAGCTGATGTGACAGCCCCGACACCGCGCGTGGAGGAGACCCTTTTCCACGGCGGCGCGCTCTCGGCGTTCAGCCACAGAGACTTCAGCCTGCTGTGGTCGGGGGCGTTCGTCTCCAACGTCGGGACGTGGATCCAAACGACCGTGCTCCTCTGGTACGTGAAGGAGCTCACCAACTCGAACGCCTGGGTCGGCGCGGTCAACCTCGCGAGCTTTCTGCCGATCCTCCTCTTCGTGATCTACGCGGGGTCACTGGCCGACCGTGTCGACCGCAGGAAGCTCATCATCGTAACGCAGGTCGTGATGGGGCTGGCAGCGCTCGGTCTCGCCATCGCGACTTCACTCGGTCAGCACTCGCTCGCGCTGATAATGGGTCTTACCGTGACAATGGGTGTCGCTTTCGTGTTCAACTTCCCGGCATGGCGCGCGATGGTGCCAGACCTGGTGCCGCCGGAAGACCTGCTGAACGGCATCGCGCTCGACGCCGCGCAGTTCAACATGGCGCGCTTCGTCGGCCCGGCGATCGGCGCCATCATCATCTCTGTCTGGAGCGTGTCGGGCGCCTTTTACATCAACGCCGCGAGCTTTGTGGCCGTGATCGCCGCGCTTCTCCTCATCAGGGCCAGGCCTGTCATCGTGGCGCCCCAGATTTCGGCGTCGAAGCACATAATGGAAGGCTTCTCTTATCTGCGTGAAAACCCGTGGGCGGTCAAGCTGCTGGCGGTCCTGCTGGTCGAGTCTTTCTTCGGCATCGCCACGATCGTACTCCTGCCTTCCGAGGCGAAGGACGTTCTGCATGGGGGTTCGTTGCTCTACGGGCTTCTCGTCGGCGCTATCGGGCTCGGGGCGGTGTGCGGCGCGCCTCTCGTCACGTTGTTGCACCGGCGCTACTCCGAGCGCGCGATCATCAAGGGCACACTGCTGGCTTTCTCAATAATCCTGTTTGTGCTCGCCCTCTCGCACAACGACGCGCTGTCGATCGCGATGACATTCTCAATCGGGGTAGTGTTCCTTATGGCCAGCGCTACTATTAACACCGTGCTGCAGTCCCGAGTAGAGAGGAACATGCGGGGGAGGATCATGAGCTTCTATATCCTGGTGTTCCAGGGGACCTCACCGCTCGGGGGCCTCCTTCTCGGGTTCGTCTCCGACAGGCGATCTACGCCGTTCGCGGTCGGCCTGGGCGCCACGGTCTGTCTGTTGATGTCGATCGTGATCATCGCTGCGCCGTCAGTGTTGCGGGACGCGGTCTCCCCGACCGTCACGCCTTGAGAAAGTCTGCCACTATCCCGGCGAGCTCTCGCGGGTACTGGAGGATCAGCCCGTGGTTCGCGCCAGCCACCTCGACCAGCTTCGCTCCGGGTATCAGCTCCGAGAGCACCCGTGCGTTTTCCGGCAGGATCACTATGTCGTCCGTGCCCGTCACGACGAGCGTTTCCTTGTCGACTTCGGGCAGGAGGCTGCACGTCCCGTTCCATTCGCGTACCGCCCGCGCCTGGCGGCTCAGGACGTCGGCATCGGCGGATCCATCGACGCTTCCGAACAGGTTACCTATGCTCGTCGGGTTCCGCTCGAGCCACTCGCCCGAGAGGAAGAACGAGTGGCTGGTATCGGAATCCCCGCTATCGTCAGCCTTCGAGCCCACGAGCTCGAGCAGGATGCCGGGCTCCTGGCGTATGCCCGCCGCGCCGCCGCACTCGGTGCCCAGCAGGACGAGGCGGTCCACTCGATCGGGCCAACTCACTGCTACTTCTTGTGCGACATAGCCTCCCATCGAGTAACCGGCGACATGCGCGCTCTCGATGGCGAGCGAATCGAGCAAGGCAACGGCGTCGGCGGCGAACTGGCTGATGCTGAAGTCCATCCAGCCCCTGGAGCTCTGCCCCATTCCCCGGTTNTCGAAGGCTATCACCTTGAAGTCCCGGGCGAGCCTGTCGATAAAATCAAGAGTCCACAGCTCCTTGACTCCACCAAGCCCGATGATCAGCAGCAGAGGATGCCCTGACCCTAAGACCTGGAATGCGATATCTATGTCTCCCGCGCTTGCGAATTCTGTGCGGACTGTCCGCTGGTCGTGCAACCTCTTCCCCTATCTCGTCGGNGTCGTGTACCAGTTCACCCCGGGAATCTGTTTACCTGCATTTGCCTGCATGACCGTATATCCATATAATTTCTGCTAATCAACGTGATAAACATGTCTAATGTACGGGGGTGCTCTGATGGCTGAAGATTATCGGAAGATGTGGGAAGAGCTTAGAATAGACCTCGAGGCGCATGACGGGCTGCTCGGCGTCCTTCCGCCATTGTTCAGTGACGTGTTCCTGTCACAGGAAGGCCGCCCCGCNCGCATGAGCTATTTCGACTACGTCTTCTCAGAGGTGCATGGGCTGCATCTCGTCGGCGTCGTGTACCAGTTCACCCCGGGAATCTGTTTACCTGCATTTGCCTGCATGACCGTATATCCATATAATTTCTGCTAATCAACGTGATAAACATGTCTAATGTACGGGGGTGCTCTGATGGCTGAAGATTATCGGAAGATGTGGGAAGAGCTTAGAATAGACCTCGAGGCGCATGACGGGCTGCTCGGCGTCCTTCCGCCATTGTTCAGTGACGTGTTCCTGTCACAGGAAGGCCGCCCCGCNCGCATGAGCTATTTCGACTACGTCTTCTCAGAGGTGCATGGGCTGCGCATCCAGGAGCTCGTGACCCATAAGGATAAAGGCGGCATAGTCGTAGGCACTTACTGCACCTATGCCCCCGATGAGCTCATCATGGCGGCGAACGGCATCAGCGTGGGCCTCTGCGCGGGCGCGGATGTCGCCCCGGAGGCGGCCATGGAGTTCCTGCCCGCCAACCTCTGCCCGCTGATCAAGTCCTCACTCGGCTTCAAGCTGGCGAAGGTCTGCCCATATATCGAGTCCTGCGACCTGCTGGTGGGCGAGACGACTTGCGACGGCAAAAAGAAGTTCTACGAGATCCTGGGCGAGATGCAGGAAGTGCACGTGATGGAGCTGCCTCAGAAGAAGGGCGACACCGATCGCGAGATGTGGAAGAGCGAGGTCCGTGCACTGGCGGCGCGCCTCGAGGAAGTCTCCGGTCAGAAGATCGACGTGGCAGGCCTGAAGCAGGCCATCAAGGTCGCCAACGACAAGCGCCGCGCGCTTCTGAGGCTCTCCGAGTTGCGCAAGTCGGATCCGCCCGTGATCTCGGGCCGCGACGCGCTGCTCATCAGCCAGATCGCATTCAACGACGACCCGAGGCGCTTCACCGTAAAGCTCAACGAGCTATGCGACGAGCTCGACAAGAGGCGCGCCCAGGGCAAGACCATCGGTGGACCGGCCAGGCCCAGGGTCATGGTCTCAGGCTGTCCCATGGCACTCCCCAACTGGAAGCTTGCGAACGTCATAGAGACTTCGGGCGCCGTCGTCGCGATGGAAGAGATGTGCACGGGCATACGGTATTTCCGCAACCTGGTGGACGAGACCCCGAACGACCTCGAGGGCCTGTACGACGCAATAGCCGACCGGTACCTGAAGATAGACTGCGCGGTCTTCACACCCAACACCGAGAGGATCGAGAACATCCTCGGGCTCGTGCGTGACTACGACATCGACGCCGTCGTCTATCACGCGCTCACCGCGTGCGACCCGTACACCATCGAAGCTTACAAGGTCCAGAAGGCGCTCGAGGACGCAGGCGTGCCGATGCTGTATGTCGAGACGGACTACGGTGACGACTCGGGGCAGATCGCCACACGGGTACAGGCCCTCCTGGAGATGGTCGACTGAGTCAGACGAGCCGGGTGAGCTCGTACTCTTCGGCGAGGTTGTCGAGGTCGTTCAGGATGTAGGCGAAGGCCATCCACGACCACTTGCCCCACCGCTTCTCGACGAGCGCGTTCATGCTGTCGATCTCCGGGCGAGGCTTGTCGGGCGTCCTGCCGAGGAGCAGCTCGCTCATGACGATGACGCTCCAGGCATCGATCGGCGCATAGCGCGTCATGACGATGCCGGCCGAGTATTCCCCGATGCCGGGGATTTCCCGGACCTTCCGGACGGCCTCTTCGTCGGGAAGGGCGTCGAGCTCCCTGACGGACATAGGGTTCGCGGTCAGGTATTTCGCGGCCGCGGAAAGCAGGCGGGCACGGTAGCCCAGGTTCGCCCTGTCCCGCAGCTCCTGCTCGTCGAGGCGTGCGATCTTCCCGGGCGCCGGCCACAGCCTGACCGACCTGCCCTCGAAGCGGACGCTCGTCCCGTACAGTTCGAGGATGTCCCCCATCATCTGCCTGCTGCGCCTCCACTGCGCCATCTGCAAGGTGATTGCGAGGATGACCCGCCCGAACAGCTCGTCCAGCCTGCCGATACGCATTCCATACCGGTCGCGGACCGTCTTCCTGAGGACGGGGTCCTTTGCGGCGAAGCGGTAGAAGCCTTGCAGGTCCAGGCGCTTGCCCAGTCCAAACTCGAGAGCCTCGCGCAGCTCCGCCCGCAACACATCATTCATTTCGAAGCCTGAATACGCGACGGCGTTGACGCGCGTGCCGCCCGGCGATGAGAGCCTGAGCCCGACGGGTTTATCCCTCAATCGGAAGGCCGACCAGAGCACGCCCTCCTCAAAGGTCTCGGTCGGGGTCGACCAGTGCCAGCCAGCGGGCTTGGCAACCGTAAGAGCGAAGTCGAACGGCTCGGGGATCGTGAGACGCAGTCGTGCCGCCTTTTCAAGTTCCTTTGCCATGCTGCTTAATTACGCCCGCCCGCGCCCGTATCCTTTACCGCGACGCCCGAAGGTGCGCCAATGGGGTCCGCCCCCGATGGCGCGGTTTGAGTGGTGGGGATGGTTGTAGTTTAATCGTGGCGCCAGATCAGCAATGTCAATCGGCAGGTGAAATATGGAAATAGGAAAATTCAAGAGAGACTTCGAGACACTGTTCAACCCTTCGTCCATCGCGGTAGTCGGCGCGTCCGGGTCCATCGGAAAGTGGGGCTTCACGATCCCCATGAACATCATCGGCGGCGGCTATCGCGGAAAGCTCGTCATGGTCAATCCCGGGGAGAGCAACATCCTCGGTCTTCCGACTTACAGATCGCTCTCCGAGGTCCCCGGCTCGATCGACCTCGCGATAGTGACNATTCCTGCGAAGAAGGTCCCTGTGGTGCTGGATGAGGCCGTTGAGAAGGGAGTCAAGAACCTCCTTGTCGTCGCCTCAAACTTCAGCGAGGTGGGGGGCGAGGGGGCCGATCTCGAGCGCGAGCTCTCGAGAAAGGCAAACGATGCCGGCGTCACGATCATCGGCCCGAACACGATGGGGATCTATGCGGCGTCGTCATCGCTCTGCGCGCTGGGCACTTTCGTGTTCCCGGTCAAGGGCAGGGTCGGCTTCGTTTCGCAGAGCGGGAACCTGGGTGTGCAGCTCCTTGANTGGGGGCGGGACCGCGGCGTCGGCTTCAGCCGTTTCGTGGGCAGCGGCAACGAGGCGAACACTTCGGTGACAGAGTACCTCGAGTACCTGGGCAACGACAGCGAGACCGACGTCATTGCCCTGTACGTCGAAGGCATAGAGGACGGCAAACATTTTCTGGACGTGGCCCGTAAGATCACGCCGCGCAAGCCGATCATAGTCCTCAAGGGCGGTCGTGGAGAGCAGGGCAGCCGTGCGGCTCTCTCTCACTCTGGTTCTCTCGCGGGGATGGCCGAGCTGTTCGAGGGCATGTTCGACCAGGCGGGCATAGTCACGGCCGGGACGTCGGAGGAGTTCATCGACCTGGTAACCGCTTTCACCAGCCTGCCCGTCCCCAACGGAGGCCGGGTGGCGGTTGTCACCGTGGGAGGCGGATGGGGTGTCGTCGCGGCGGACGCATCCGACCGCGAAGGCGTCGAGCTTGCTACGCTGTCACCGGGAGTCATCAACGAGCTCGATACTTTCCTGCCCCAGTACTGGAGCCACGGCAACCCTGTCGACCTGGTGGGTGGGCTCAGGAGGTCCAGCCATTTCCAGGCCATCGACGTGGTTACGCGCGACCCCAATGTGGACATGGTCATAATCATGGGCGCGATGCTCGGCAAGGAGTTCTTCACGAACAACATCTTCTACACCGCGGTGCGGCCACTGTACCAGCTCCTGACCAAGAACCCGCGACGACTGCCGTCCTTCATCGGCTCCTTCTGGAGGGGCTTCTCAAAGTCGGTCTCCGACAGGAAAGTTCAAAACCTGGAGGGGTCGGTCGGTCTCAATCCCGCGGAGGCATGGGAGTGGACCGATTACGCGCTCATCAAGCACCTCAAGAACCTGATCGGCGAGACGGGCAAGCCCATCATAGCGGTTGCCATGAGCGAGCAGCAGAAGGCGACCTCAAGCAGGTTGGAGAGCCACGGTATCCTGACGACTCCGACGCCGGAGCGTGCGATCTACGCCGCTGCAAGGCTGGCTGAGTACGGGCAGTTCGTCCGCGGGAACCAAAAATGAATATTAATGGTCTGACCCCGACTATTCCGTGACTTTTTCGAGCCAGGAGGCTATGTAGGGGAAGACCGTCGATCTTGCTTCAGTGCCGAGGAGCAGGTCGAGGTGACCGAAGTCGATGAAGCAGCGGTAGTCTTTGACCTCGCTCGCTACCTTGAGAAAGCCTTCTCTGTAGACGGTCCTGTGGTCGACCGGGTCGAGCTCGCCCGTGACGAACAGGATCGGCGCGGTGATCATGTCGATGCTGTTCGTGAAGTTATGCGGCTCGGCCCCGCCGCCTCCAACAGCCGACATGCCGGTGAAGTCCTGTTCGAGCAGGGCGTCGAGTAACTGGTACGCCTGGACGAACGAAACGTCGCTGCCTCCGGAAGCCAGCACCTCGACGAAAGTCTCGGGCGTCGTGTTCTTCATGTTCAGAAAGTTGAACAGGGCGAGCCGCAGGACGAGCTGGCCCAGGCGGGGCGCGACCTTCAGCATAGTCGTCACCATGGTCTCGATCGGGACATGGTGCGTGCGCCGGCTGACGAATCCCAGCCCCGACCTCACCGGCCTCAGCAGCACCCGGGAGATCGGGCTCCCCATCAACCAGTAGTTCTTGGAGGCCACCGGCCAGCGAAAGCACGTCGGGCCCGCTACCGATACGACCGCCGCGACTTCCTCGTTTCGCTGCTTCGAGAGCTCGGCGTCGGGCTCGACACGCACGCCGGCCTCGTCATCGACGTACACGAGCCCTTGCAGGAAGCCGTAACAGATGACGGCACCCATGCTGTGTCCCACCATCACTGGCTTTCTGCCGGTCCGCGCGACGACCCCGGTCGCCAGCGCCGGGGCGTCGTAGACCGCGACATCTTCGATCGAGTGCGGTGAATCCTTGCGGTCGCTCTTGTACGGTTCCCTCCCCGTGCCGCGAAAGTTCGCGACCCAGACGTCAAACCCCCTGCGCGCCAGGAACACCGCCATGTTGCATTCCTCGAAGGCCAGGTCGTAGTTGAAGCCGTTCCCGGCGAAGCCGGCCATCAATATGACCGGGACCTTGCCCTCGTTCGCATATCTCTTCCCGCGCAGAGTGACGCCGTCGGTGGTGGTTATCTCGAAAAGCGACGCCTCGAGACCCTCGGGGCTGAAGTCCGGGTATGCGGCCGTGGCGATCCGGGCGGTCTTTGAAAACAGTCGCTTCCTCAGAGCCGTGAAGGCGAGGACTGAAGCGAGCGCCATGCCGAGCATCTTCCTGGACATTATCCATACCTTTCTCGATATCGTTGAGCCCCGGCCGAAAACCGGGACATCGCGGACCGGGAGGGAAACCTCCGTCAATATCATAATCACAAACTCTGCGACCCTGTAAGTGACCAGGGGGATTGCTTGCGTTGGTAGCGAAATACTCACAGAGCGACGAAAGGAGGCGTGATGCCGAACGTGACAGTAGAAGGACCTCCCCTCACCCCGGAGCAGAAGCGCGAGATGGCACTCGAGATGACCGAGACAG
>JGI24134J36421_10000707_pt1 | contig 10707 bp, 11 predicted proteins | sample BarGraNGADG00312_FD_36421 | JGI IMG/M metagenome (IMG submission 36421) | reverse complement strand
AGGCGCTGGCCGACCGGGACGCCGGGACGCTCCTGGTGCGGGACGCCGGCTCGCCCAGCGACACCCGCTGGATGGACGGCCGACCCGACCTACCCCGCATCCTGCGGGCCGGCCAGCACCTGGCCCGGCCCAAGCGATACCTGCGGTACTACGGGCGCGAGCTGGACGACGTCCGGCGGCTCCCGCAGGCCGTCGCGGAGGAGGTCGGTCGCGGTGACGGCTGGGTCAAGCTGGTGGCGGACTGGATCGATCGCGATCTTGGCGTCGGCGCCGACCTTCGCCCGCTCTGGCCCGACGACGTGCTGGCGCAGGCGATCCGGGGGCGCACGATGCCGGCGCCCGGGTCACCGCTCACACCTTCTCCACCGAGGCCCTGCCCGGGCTACTGGCCGCGGGAATCGACTGCCTGGAGCACGGCACGGGGCTGACGCCGTCGATGATCGACGAAGTCGCGAAGCTGAGGTTCCACGGGGCGCCGGGCGTGATGTGCACGCGCAGCGGCCCCGTCTGCAGGACGCCGCCCGACTCGTCGACGCTCGCGCTGCCGTGGCCCGCCTCGGTGCCCAGGAGGTCGAACCCGCCGGCCGACGGCGTGCCCCGGTGGTGNTGGGTGCGGACCTTGACGACGCCCTCCAGCGGGCTGGAGACCGTGACNGTCAGGAGGGCGCGGTTGAGCGTGTCACCGCGGCCTTCGATCACCCGGGTGGGTGCCGCGACNACGAGGCTGTCGCCGTGGGGGGAGGCCACGGCCTCGATGTCGTAAGCCTCCTGCGCGTACTGCGCGTCGACCCCTGGGCGGGTGTGCCAGAGACCGTCGGTGAACTTCATGGCGTGGCTGCTCCTGCGGTGATGGCCCGGCGAGGGGCGGGTGGGAAGGACGAGAGGTTGTGGTCACGCCGAGTCGACGCTCCACGCGGGCGAGCCGGACTCGCGCACCACGGCGACGCCGCGGGGTGCGACGGTGATCGCGTCGTCGACGACGGAGCCGCTGACGAGGTCGACCCCGGCGCCGCGCAGCGTCCGCGGGACCGAGCCGTGGTTGAGGATGAACAGGTACGTGCCGTTGCGGCCGTGGCGGCGGACGGTCTCCAGCTCCTCGTCGCCGCCGGCCACCGTGGGCCGCACGCCGAGGTCGTGGACGAGGTCCGCGACGAACCGGTCGAGGGACTTCTGTTCCAGGCGCGTGGAGACGTACCAGGCGTGACCGGCGCCGACGGCGTGGCGCGTGATGGCCGGGAGCCCGGCGACCTCGCCGTCGTCGTACGTCGTGACCACGTCGGCGCCGGCCGGGTCGACGCGCTCGGACCAGATCCCCGCCTCGGAGCCGTCACTGAGCGTGATCGTCACCGCGGGGTCGAGGGGGTGCAGCTCGGTGACCCGCACACCCAGCAGCTCCCGCAGGACCCCGGGGTAGCCGCCGGGCACGACGTGCATGTTCTCGTCCGCGATCCCGGAGAAGAACCAGGTGACGACGGTGCCGCCGTTCTCCGCGTACGCCGCGAGCGCCGCGGCCTGCGCCTGCGAGAGCGGGAACATGCTGGGTACGAGCACCAGCCGGTAGCCGCCGAGCTCGCCCGTGGGTGGCACGAAGTCGACGGGGATGCCCGCGCGCCACAGCGCGCGGTGCGTCGAACGGACGGCGTCGGAGTAGTCGAGGTGGTCCGACGGCAGGTGCTCGTTCTCCAGCGCCCACCACCCGTCGGCGTGCCAGAGGATCGCGACGTCGGCGTCGACGACCGGACCGTCCGCCGGCGGGTCGGCGACCTCGGCGATGCTCCCCAGGATCCGGCCGAGCTCCTGGACGCCGCGGTGGCCGGGGGAGTCCGCGCCCACGTGGGACACCAGGCCCCCGTGCCACACCTCCGAGCCCGCAGCGGGCGCGCGCCACTGGAAGAACATGGCGCCCTGCGACCCGCGTGCCACGTAGGACAGGGAGTTGCGGATCATGCGGTCCGGCTCCTTGTGCGTCCGCCNGCCGGGCATCGNCGNGCNGATGGTGCTCTGCTCCATGAGGAGCCACGGGTGCTGGCCCGCCCAGGACCTCGTGAGGTCCGAGGCGTACGCGGCGTGGGTCTCGCCGTCGAGCGTGAGGGTGTCGAGGTAGTGGTCGATGGACACGATGTCCAGCTCCGCGGACCAGCTCCACTGCTCCAGGTGGTTCCAGGTGGGCAGCATGAAGTTGGTCGTGATCGGCGCGGTCGAGCCCGCCGCCCGGATCTCGGCGCTCTGCTCGCGCAGCGCGTCGAGCATCTCGTCCGAGCAGAACCGCTTGAAGTCGACGCTCTGCGTCGGGTTGTGCAGGTACTGGGTCTGCCGGGGAGGCAGGATCTGCTCCCACTCCGTGTAGCTCTGGGACCAGAACGCCGTGTACCAGGCCGCGTTGAGCGCATCGAGCGTCCGGTACCTGCGGCGCAGCCACGCGCGGAACGCCGTCGAGGCGTGGTCCGAGTGGTCGAACGTCCCGTACTCGTTGTGCACGTGCCACGCCCGTAGCGCGGGGTGGGCCCCGTACCGGTCGGCCAGCGCCCGGGCGATCCGCCGGCACGCCTCCCGGTACGCGGGTGCGCTGATGGCGTACGTGTCCCGGCTCCCGTGGGTGAGGCGGGTGCCGTCGGGCCGGACCGGCAGCGCGTCGGGGTGGGCGAGGGAGAACCACGGTGGGGGCGAGGCCGTGGGGGTCGCGAGGATCACGCCGATGCCGGCACCGTGCAGCAGCTCGACGATGCGGTCCATCCAGCCGAACGAGTACTCGCCCTCGCGGGGCTCGAGGAGCGACCAGGAGAACACCCCGATCGTCACCGCGTTGACGCCGGCCGTCCGCATGAGCTCGATGTCCTCGAGCCACACGTCCTCGGTCCATTGCTCGGGGTTGTAGTCACCCCCGAACAGGAATCGGTCGGTGGAGAAGCTGCGCGCGGGGACGGTCATCTTCGGTTTGCTCATCTCTGGTCAGGGTGTGTGGAGCGGGGTGCGGGTCGCGCTGTGTCGTGGGGTGTCGTGCCGTGTCCGGCGCCGGTCAGCGCCTCGTCGGGCTCGAGCCACACGTCCTGCGGCGGGCAGAGCGCGTCGAGCTCGTCCCAGAGGTCCTCCGGGATGGGCACCGCGGCGTGCTCTAGCGCCTGCTGCAGGTGCTCGGGGCTGGACGCGCCGACGATCGTCGACGCGATGCGCTCGTCTCGGAGGCTGAACTGCAGCGCCGCGGCGGCGAGCGGTATGCCACGGCGCTCGCAGGCGTCGTGCATGGCGGTCGCGGCCTGCAGCACAGCCGGTGCCGCCGGCCGGTAGGCGTAGGTCCCGCCCGCCGAGGGCTTGCCGGTGAGGAGGCCGCCGCCGAACGGCGCTGCGTTGAACAGGCCGACCTCGTGCTTCTCACAGGCGCGTACGATCCCGGCCGCTGAGCGGTCGAGGAGAGTCCACCGGTTGTGCGTGACGGCGGCGTCGAACAACCCGGTGCGGATGTACCGCTCCATCATCGCGGCGGGCCCGCCCGCGACGCCGATGTACCGGATCACGCCGGCCTCGCGGAGGTCGAGCAGGGCACGGACAGGGCCTTCCGGGGCGATCGCCTGCTCGTACGTGATCCGCTCCGGGTCGTGCAGGTGCACCAGGGGCAGCTGGTCGAGGCCCAGCCGCTCCTGGCTCTCCCGCACGGACTTCCGGACCCGCTCGCCGGAGAAGTCGTCCGAGCCCGGCGCGGGGTCGGCCTTGGTGATGATGAGCGTGTCCGCAGCGGCGCCGCCGGCCACTCGCAGTGCGGCACCGACGCGCCGCTCGCTCTCCCCGTAGTTGTTGCCCGAGTCGATCGCCCGGACGGCACCCGCCAGGGCCAGCGCGAGGGCCTCGCGCTTCGCGGGTGAATCCTCCCCCCGGCCGATGCTCGACGTGCCGAGGGTCAGGGGGCCGACGACGAGGTCCGTCTCACCGAGCGCGACCACGGGGTTCATCCCTTCAGCCCTCCGCTGATGAGGTCGAGCCGCCAGAAGCGCTGCAGGAACAGCATGAGCAGCACGAGCGGGACGATCGACAGGGCGGCCCCCGTGATGGCCAGGCTGTACAGGGCCGGCTCGCCGGAACCCTTGGACAGCAAGGTGTACAGGCCCACCGTCAGCGGGTACATGCGCTCGTTGGCGAGCATGACGTAGGGCAGCAGGAAGTTGTTCCACGTGCCGACGAACTGGAGCATGAACACGGTCACCATGCCAGGGACCATCATCGGCAGCACAAGGGACACGAACATCCGCCCCTCCGAAGCGCCGTCGATCCGTGCGGCCTCCATCATCTCGGTCGGGACCGAGGACATCGCGTACACGCGGGCCAGGTAGATGCTGAAGGGCGAGATGAGGGTGGGCAGCAGCACCGACCAGTAGCTGCCCGCCATGCCGATCTGCGACATGAGCAGGTACTGCGGGATCGCGAGCGTGATGCCGGGCAGGAGGACCCCGCCGAGGATCGCGTAGAAGATCACCTGACGGCCGGGGAACTCGTACTTGGCAAGGGCGAACCCGGCCATGGTGGAGACCAGCGTCGACAGCACGGAGCCGAACCCTGCGTAGAACAGGCTGTTGAGGGCCCACTGCCCGTACTGGCCGTCGCCGTACGCGAAGAGGTTCTGCAGGTTCTCCCACAGTCCCGTCCCCGGGGCGAACGTGAAGGTCGAGAACAGCTCGGACCGGGACTTCGAGGACGCGACGAGCACCCAGGCCACCGGCAGCAGCGTGTACGCGGCGCCGAGCAGGAGGATCAGGGTGGGGATGGTCCCGCCGCGCGTGCGGCTCGTCCCGGCGATCTGGTGCTGCAGGCGCGGCCGCCTGGCCGCGGGCGTGGGTCGCGGGGGCGTGGTCGTTGTCATGAGTCGTCTCCGAAGGCGCGCTTCTGCACGAGGCGCAGGACGAGGAGTGATACGAGGAGCGTCCCCAGGGCGAGGACCACGGAGGATGCGGCGGCCAGGGGCAGGTCGTCGCGGACGAACGCGTCGCGGTAGATCTTCATCAGCGGCACCCAGGTCTGGGAGACCTCGGGGGTCATGGGCCGCAGCGTCGTCGGCTCCCCGTAGAGCTGGAGGGTGCCGATGAGCGAGAAGATCCCGGTGAGGACGAGGGCCGGTGCGACGAGGGGGATCTTGATCTGGCGGGCGATCTGCCACTCGGAGGCGCCGTCGAGCCGCGCCGCCTCGTAGAGGTCGGACGGGATCCCGCGCAGCGACGTGTAGATGATGATCATGTTGAACCCGACCCCGCTCCAGATCGCGATGTTCGCGATCGCCGCAAAGAGCATCGAGCCCTCGAGGAAGGGGATGGTGCCCCAGCCGAGCTCCTCCGAGATGAAGCTGAAGGGGCTGGTGGACGGCAGGTAGAGGAAGCCCCAGAGCAGGGTGGCGACGACGCCGGGGACCGCGTACGGGATGAAGATCGCGGTGCGGGAGAACCGGGTCGCCTTCGCTCGCGGGAGATCGAGGAGCAGCGCGAAGAGCAGTGCGAGGCCCAGGGTGAGGGGGATCGCGATGACGCCGTAGATCGCGAGCCGCGTGAACCCGGCGACGAACTCGGGTTCGGTGAAGGTGGAGACGTAGTTGTCGGCGCCCACGAACACCTGGCGCCGCCGGCCGAACGCGCCGCCGCCGGTCAGCCGGTAGCCGCGGAGGCTGAGATAGACCGAGTAGACGATGGGGACCGCGAGGAACGCGACGAACAGCAGCATCGCGGGTGTGAGGAAGACGTACGGGGCGAGTCGGCGGCGCCGACGGCGGTTCTGGGGAGGGTCGGCGCCCTCGACGAGCATGCTCGCGGCGTCGGTCTGCAGTTTCTCGGTGGACATCATGGAGCTCCTGATCCGGTCAGTCACGGGTGTCGGGCGGGAGGTGTCCCGCCCGACACCCGTGGAGGTCAGTTCTCGGCGACGTCGAAGCCGGTCGTCTTCATGTCCTCGACGACGACCTTCTGCGTCTCGACGAGGGCGTCACGCAGCGGGGTGCCGTTGGTGATCGCGGCTGCGGCTGCGTCCTGGAACGCGCTGGAGGCGACGTTGACGTTCGGTCCCCAGCTGATGTCCGGGATGGTGTTGGCCGCGATCTTGGACGCGACCTCCCAGTAGTCGGTCTGCTGCGGCATGAGCAGCGGCGGGTCGGACTCGAGCGTCAACTCCTGGCCGACGATGGATGCCGGGTACTGGCCGGCCTCGATCTGGATCCGGGCCGCCTCCTCGCTGGTGTTCATCCACAAGGCGAACTCGGCGGCTGCCTCCTGGTGCTCGGAGGACGTCGTGACCGCGATGGCGGAGCCACCCTGGAACGCGACGTCGGAGTTACCTTCCTCCCACTGCGGGAGAGGCGCGATGGCCCAGTCGCCGGCCTGTGCCTCGGCGACGCCGTAGATCACACCGGGCGCCCAGAGGGCGGAAGGCCAGGTGAGGATGTTGCCCTCGTTGAGCTTGGAGTTCCACTCCGGGGTGAGGAGGGGCTCGGCGAGCACGGCGTCCCGGTCGATGAGGTCCTGCCAGTAGTCGGCGACCTCGAGGGACGCCTCGCTGTCGATCCCGACGCTCCAGGTGTCACCGTCGACGCTCCACCACTCGGCGCCGGCCTGCTGGGCGAGCCCGGCGAACCCGCCGAACTCGCCGGGTGCGAACGTCGCGAGGTACGCCTCGGGGTCGGCGGAACGCACCGCGACCGCGGCGTCGGCGAACTCCGCCCACGTCGTCGGGAGCTCGATGCCGAGCTCGGTGAGGCGGGCCTGGTTGTACAGCAGGGCCATGGGGCCGACGTCCTGGGGGACGCCGTAGGTGGCGTCGTTGAACGAGGTGAGGCCCCAGACGCTCTCGGTGAAGGCGTCGCGCGCGTCGCCGGTGTAGTCCGTGATTTCGGCGACGACGTCCCCGACGATCATCGCGGGGAGGGTGTTGAACTCGATGAGCGCGACGTCGGGTGCGTTGCCGGCGCGCGTGGCGGTGAGGAGCTTCGCGGACGAGTCCGTTCCGCCTCCGGCGTCGGTCCGGGTCACCTGGAGGTCCGGGTGGGAGGCGTTCCACGCGTCGACGAGCGGCTGCTGCGAGGTTCCCCAGGCCCAGTACTCGAGGGTGATGGGTCCGTCCGCGGAGTCTGCGCCCTCGTCACTGGCGCTCGAGCAGCCGGTTAGAAGCAGGGCGCCCGCTGCGATGACAGCGGCGCCGAAGAGCGTTGCCTTGTTCCTCATGTCCTACCTCCTTGTAGGACGCGGGCGGGGTGCCCACGTCGTGCGTGCAGGGTTCGTGCTCCGTCAGCGCAACACTGTCGAAGCGTTTCGATCAATGGTGTGCGAAAGGTGTCCTTCCTCCGGGGCCGGTCAGACCGCGTGGCGCGGTGCGACCGACCCGAACGGCGTGTAGGTGGGGGCGATGAGCTCGACGCGCGGCTCGACNGCCTGGGTGAGCTGTTCGATGGTGAGCTCCACGGCCCGGTCACNGCTGTGGGCGGGTACCAGCGGGATCGCGTCGATCGGTGGGTCGAGGCGACTGGTGTCCGACGTGGTCGCCGCGGAGATCACCGAGAGGTCGTCCGGTATCCGCAGGCCTCGCGCTCGCACGATCTCGAGCGCGAACGTCTGGATGGTCTCCTCGCAGTGCATCACCAGCCCGGTGAGGTCCTGGTCGGGACCGAGGAGAGCGTCGAGCGCCGTGCGCGTCTGCGAGTTGTCGCCGTCGGGCATCTGGAACCAAGCCTCAAGCCCGAGCTCGGCGGCCCTGCGCAGGAACCCGTCGCGGAAGCGCGGCGGGAAGTTCGAGCCGCGCTCGTAGACCGAGCGCGGGTGCCCGAGCAGCCCGACGACTCGGTGCCCGGCGTCGGCGAGCGTGTCCACAGCGAGGCTGCCGGCCGCCTCGAAGTCGANGTCGACACACACGAGCCCGTCGGTGTCCTCCGGGACGCCGATGAACACGGACGGGATGACGAGGGTGCGTGNCAGGACAACGCGTTCGTCGTCGGACGAGACGTCGAGGACGATCACGCCGTCGACGAGCCGGCTGGAGGTCACGCGGCGCAGTCCGACCGATGCCTCCTCCTCGGTGAGGAGAAGCACGTCGTAGTCGTACCGGCGCGTAGGTCTCCGCCCGCAGGGGTTCGGTGACGGCGAGGATGTACGTGCAGGTTCCCCGCGAGCATCCGCGCCCCGGCGTTCGGGCGGTAGTCGAGCTCCCGGGCAGCTTCGTCGATGCGACGGCGGGTGGACTCCGCGACGGAGCGCTTGCCGCTCAGTGCGTAGGAGACGGTGCTGATGGACACACCGGCGACGCGAGCCACGTCGTGGATGGTCGTCACGTGCCTCCCGTCTCGTCCGTACCGCGTCGATTTGAGTGTCGAAGCGCTTCGCCGACAAAACACCCAGGGAACACTAGCAGGGGTGCGACCCGGGGCACAAGGCTCGTACGTGATGCCGGCCACTCGGGCGTCCGCACGGCCCGGGCCTGCCCGTCGCTCGGCTGGTGGCCAGCGTCACCTGAGCGGCGCGCTCTGCGCGGGCCCAGTCCTCGGCACGCGCCACGAGCGGGCGACCGACGCCGGTCCGGCGCACCCGCTCATCGGCGATGAGCTCGGCCACCCACACCTCACGCCCGTTGGCGAGCAGGCTCGTTCNACAGCTGGCGACCAGGTAGCCGACGACGCCGAGGTCGGGCATCTCGGCGACCAGGACGAGCGCGTCCAGCCTTGCAAGCAGCTCATCGAGCGTGGGGTCAAGGGCCTCGCGATCTGGCCGGAACGAGATCACGAGCTCGCCCAGCAGGCGCCAGATCGCCTCGGGGTCCGCGGCCTGGGCGGGTCTGATCGTCGGCTCGGTCGTCACGGGAGGACTGTGGCAGCGCGGCACGCCAGCTCGCACCAGGATTCCCGCCGTCCTCGCGCGGAGATCCGCCGGACCATGGCCGGCTCGTCCGATGCCGACATCGAGTCCTACCGCGCGGAGACAGCAGCCTTGGACGCATTGGACGGGGAAGGCCTCGACGACGACCTGGCGGGCTGATGATCGCGGACCCCACGGCAGTTTCCGGGCTGCCGCTGTCGCGTGGCTCGGTCGCGTGGGCGGACCTGAGCCCGGCGCGTGGGCGTGAGCGGTCAGGCAAGCGCCCCGTCCTCGTCGTNGCCTCCCGCGGTTACCTGGAGACAGTCACCGCTCTCGTCGTCGTGCTCCCGGTGACGACCGCGGACCGTGGCTGGTCCAACCACGTGCCGCTGCGCGGCGCGCACGGGCTCGACCGGGCGAGCTGGGTGATGACCGAACAGGTTCGCACCATCACCCGCGACCGCATCGGCGACGTCGTCGGCCTGGTCGACGATGCCACGCTGGGCGACGTCGACGTCTACCTGCGTGACTTCCTCGACCTGTAGCGGCGTCAGCCGTCGGTCGTCACGTTCGCCAGGATCCGCTCGAGCATCCCCTCGAACGCCCGGATCTCCTCCCGGGTGAACCCGCGGTAGAACAGCCGGCCCATCTCCTCCGAGACCTCGGCGAACGTCCCGAGCAGCTCCCGGGTCCGCGCCGTGAGCACCACCCGAACGGTTCGCCGGTCCTGCGGCGGGAACTCGCGCCAGACCATCCCGTCGGCTTCGAGCCGGTCGAGCATGCGGGTCAGCGTGGACTTCTCCAGCGCCGTCCGCTCCGCGAGCTCGGTGATCGTGATCCCGTCGCCCTGCCAGAGGGCGAACAGGATCCGCCCCTGACCAGGGTTGAACTCGTCGATGCCGTGCGCCTTGAGCTTGCGCCCGAGCGCCCGGCGGGACAGGTGGTGGATCTTCGTGACGAGGAACCCGCCCTGGCCGCTCGGTTGCGGCGGCGGGGTACCGGTCACCGGGCGGGCCACCAGAACCCGCTCGCGACCAGCCAGTCCTGGATCTGCTTGACCCTGCCGTCCGGGACGCGGTCCGCCGGGGGCTTGCCGGACCACTCCTCGAAGAACCAGTCCAGGTAGTGCGCGTGCACCTGCGGGTCCCAGAGGCCGGCAATGCCGAGCCGTTGGGTCGGGTCGTCGTACGCGGCGATGAGTCCGTCGAGCGCAGCGTCGTCGAGCTCGCGGTACACGCCGCGGTGCGCGACGACGTCCAGCGGCAGCCGGCCGCGCGGTGCGTGCTCGTCGTCGAGCGGGTAGCCGAGCATCACCGTGATGAGGGGGAAGACCGAGGTTCGGGGGAGCCCGAGCTCGCGATGAACGGCCTCCGCCGTGTTCTGGCGCAGACCGTTGTTGAACAGCGAGTCGATCCCGAGGGACCGCGCGGCGATGACCGCGGTCTGGGCGGCGAGCGAGGTGTCCACCGCGGCGGTGACGAAGCCGATGATGTTGTTGTCGTCGAAGTCCCGGCCCAGGCGCACGGCGAGCCGTTCCAGGCGGTGGAAGTCGACGCAGAAGACCAGCGCGTGGCTCGCGCGGTACCCGATCAGCTCCGCCATCCGGTCGCCGTCGTCGAGCACGACGACGGAGTAGGCCTGGCGCGCGGAGGAGTTGGCGGCCCGGGTGGCTGCCTCGAGGATCACCGCGAGGTCGTCCTCGGAGACCACGCGGTCGGAGAACCTGCCGTGGTTGGTGCGCAGCGAGTGGATGGTGTCGAGGGTCGCATTCATGGAGCACTCCGGACGAGGGCGGGGCGAGTGGTTGTATAACCAATAGTTGTATGGGCTGCACCGGGAGTCAAGGGGTGCCTGAGACCGGGGGAACATGGGCCGCGGCGTCGGGGGAGCGCGAGCCATT
>JGI24134J36421_10000703_pt1 | contig 10719 bp, 7 predicted proteins | sample BarGraNGADG00312_FD_36421 | JGI IMG/M metagenome (IMG submission 36421) | reverse complement strand
CTGGCAGAGTTGGCGGGCGGCAACCAGAAATCCGGTCGAAACCCTTCGGTATGAATGACCCCCCTCTGCCTCGCGAGCTCAGCTTCTCCCCCCACGGGGGGAGAAAAGAAGAGGGGGGTAAAATGCGATATGAGATCCTCGGAAACGAAGTTTCCGCGATTGAGGCTCTCCACCATGAATGAACAATTATCGATAAAACAATGATATTGAAAAACATTCGTCTGGCTTTCAGAAACATCCTTAAGAACAAAGGAGTCAGCAGCATTAATATCCTCGGTCTTGCCCTCGGGATGATGGCTGTTCTGCTGATCTTCCAATATACCGGTTTTGAAAAAAGCTATGATAAGTTTTTTGAAAAGCAGGATCGGATATACCGCCTTGTTTTCTACAGGTATTACCAGACTGGGCTGGATAAAAGCGTCGGCAATAATTATTTTGTCGGGCAGATAGCCTCTGAACAGATTCCGGAAATTGAGAACTTCTGCCGTTGTAAAAAAGTGACCCAGTTCATACAGGCTGACGATGAAATCTATAAAGAAGAAAGAACCCTTTTTGCTGACAGTTCATTTTTCGACATTTTTTCGCATTCAGTAATATCTGGAGAAAAATCAGGATTTCTGAGGGGACCTGATGTGGCAGTAATTACAGAATCGACAGCGCATAAATACTTCGGAAATGACAATCCGGTCGGAAAAACAATTTATGGAGTAAATCCGGGGAAGAAACCGTTGGTTGTTCAGGGTGTTATAAAAGATGTACCGAGGAATTCACACCTTAAATTTGACATTGTAATTTCATTGTCAACAGTTATTAATTCATCATATTGCTATAGTTGTAACAATACCAATACCTATTTTCTTCTCAGGAAAGGATCTGATCCCGTTAAAATTGCCGGCGAGATAACTAACCTGGCAAAAGCTAACTTCACTTCCAGGAAAGTCGATATAAATTTCCCAATCGAATTTCATCTTCAGCCAGTTACAGATATTCACCTGCATTCAAGTTACAGGTTCGAGCATGAGCTGAACGGGAATATCAGGTATGTAAATATTTTATCTGTGATTGCTTTTCTCATCCTTTTAAGCGCAGGACTAAATTACTTTAACCTCTATTCATCTATAACAGGGAAGCGTATTAATTCAATCGGGATAAGAATAATTAACGGAGCATCGGGAAGAGACATAATTTCGGAATTTACTACCGAAGCAATTCTTATTGGAATCATAAGTCTGATTCTTTCATTTATATTATTATTTCTTTTGTTCCCTCTCTTTAAAAAATTTCTCAATCTTGATTTTACCCTGGCTTCAGTAATTCTGTATAAATCATGGCTGTTTCCATCTCTCCTGCTGATATTATTAAGCCTTTTTGTCGGCTGGCTTCTGGGAATAAAAATTTTAAATGCGGCACCTGCTTCATTGATCAGGAAGGATATGGCTGTAAACAGCAAAAGGAATAACCGGAGATTTTTGCTGATCGGGCAATTTATGATTTCTATTATCCTGATTGCAAGCACAATAGGAGCTATCAAGCAGATAAGTTATATGCAAAAAGATGCATTCACCATGAATATTAATCAGACTCTTGTTGTCAAGAGGCCTGTCTCCCGTGAATTTAATTCTTCCCAGAAAGCATTCCAGCAGAGTCTTCTTAAGGTTCCCGGAATTACCGAAATAACATTCTCCACAATTTCGCCGGGAGAAAAGAATGATTGGGTAAAAGGAGGGATTACAATAAAAGAGAATAACAGGCTTGATATCCAGATCTTCCAGGCAGATGTGGCTCCGGATTTTTTTCAATTTTTCAATGTCAGACTGCTAGCCGGAAGGCACTTCTTCAGTGATGAAAATAACTGGCTCGGAGGTCCAAAGCATCTTATACTAAATAAAGAGGCAGCCCTGGCTCTCGGGGAAGAAGGTTATAAAAATGTTATCGGAAAAACACTATATGATTCTGATAATAAAGAAGATATTGGAGAGATTGTTGGTGTAGTCGATGGATATTTTCAAAATTCATTGGATCAGGAGATAAAGCCTACGATCTTTAATTGCGATCAGGGAGGATATTATATCTTTATGAAGATCCAAAGTAAGGATATTCCTGAGGTTATTTCGAAGGTGACTGCTGAATACAAAAAGTATTTTAAAGATCAGTACTTTGAGTATTATTTTCTGGATGATTTTTTTAATGCCCAATACAAGTCACATATTCAGCTTTTCAGATGTTATTTGCTATTCAGTATAATGGCAATTATTATTACAAGCCTTTCATTATTCGGACTGGTTTTGATGGCTTCTGTCGCCCGGACAAAAGAAATTGGTATCCGGAAGGTGAACGGAGCCAGAGTTATCGAATTGTTAGCAATGCTTAATAAAGACTATGTACGATGGGTGACTGTTGCCTTTGTCATTGCTACTCCTGTTGCCTGGTATGTTATGCACATCTGGTTGAAAAACTTTGCTTACAAAACTACAATCAGCTGGTGGATATTTGGATTATCAGGAATACTTGCTCTTGGAATTGCATTGTTGACTGTAAGCTGGCAAAGCTTGAGGACTGCGACGAGGAATCCTGTTGAGGCTCTCCGATATGAATGAACAATGGATTGGTATTTTAGATATTTGAATTAATAAATTCTTCGATCTTTTTTATCATATTTTTTGATCCGGCATAGAAGGGAGAACGCTGATGGAGCGACCGTGGAATGATATTCAATATTTGTTCCCGTCCATTCGAAGCTGCACCACCGGCCTGTTCAGCAATGAAGGCAATAGGATTGCATTCATATACCAGCCTTAGTTTTCCTTCGGGTGCATTTTCATTCTGAGGGTACAAAAAAACGCCGCCCATCAGCAAGTTGCGATGAAAATCAGATACAAGCGATCCAATATATCTTGAAGTGTATGGCCTTCCAGTATCCTCATCTTTTTCCTGGCAAAACTTGATATATTTCTTAATCCCGGAAGGAAAATAAATATAATTGCCTTCGTTTATTGAATATATCCTGCCATCATCAGGTGTCCTCATGCAGGGATGGGAAAGACAAAATTCGCCGATTGATGGATCCAGAGTGAACCCATTGACCCCATTCCCGGTTGTATAAACAAGCATGGTTGAAGATCCATAGATTATATAGCCTGCTGCTGCCTGTTTTGATCCACTTTGGATGAAATCTTCATTGGTAACCTTTTCTCCGCGCGGAGTAATTCTTCTGTAAATTGAAAAAATTGAACCTACTGATACATTATAATCTATGTTAGATGAACCATCAAGAGGATCCATGCATACGACATATTTCCCTTTTCTGGCAAATTTGTCTGTAAATACAATCTCATTCTGGTTTTCCTCGGTGGCAACTCCGCAGCATTCACCGCTTGCAAGAAGTGCATTGATGAACACCTTATCGGCAAAAACATCAAGCTTTTGCTGATTTTCTCCCTGGATGTTTACTTCTCCCGACCGCCCAATGATATCAACAAGCCCGGCTTTGTTGATTTTTTTATTGACAATTTTAGCTGCGGTTCCGATATGATGAAGAAGACTCGAGAGTTCTCCTTTGGCATAAGGAAAGTCTTTTTGCCGCAGGGTCACAAAATCATTTAGTGTGGTTATCTTATAGCTGTTCATTCTAATTACTAAGTTAATTTATTATTTAGAACCACAGGCACTATTCATAACAGATTTTTAACCACGAAGTTGCACAGAGTTAACACTGAGTAACACTGTTTGATCCTCTAAAGGTTTTACTCTGCGAAAACTCCGTGAACGACGAAACACTCGACAGAGTCAAACTCAGTGTGATTCCGTGGTTAATTGATTTTTAATTTTGAAATTCTAATTTTACTGCAAATTCTGATTTATGAAAGTATTCAAATTCGGAGGGGCATCTGTCAAAGATGCTGCCGGTATTAAGAATCTTACAGCTATAGTTTCTAATGAGAAGGGGACCCTTGCAATAGTGGTTTCAGCATTCGGGAAAACGACCAATGCACTTGAAATGGTCCTGAAAGCCTGGCTCGCAGGTGAGAATACATATAAGGACCATCTCGACAATATCTACAGTTATCATGCAGCAGTTGCCGAAGAGCTCTTTCCCTCGGGAAATTCAGCAAAAAGCAAGATCGATATATCATTTACCTTGCTGAAGGAATACCTTCTGAAAGCTAAGAAATCACAATATGATTTTGAATATGATCAGGTTGTTTCTTATGGCGAGATATGGTCCACTATCATCGTTGCAGAATATTTGAAAAAGAGCGGGATGAATGCCGAATGGGTCGACATAAGANGCTCCCTGCTAACCGATGACAGATTCAGGGATGCAAATATTCTTTGGAATGAAAGCACCAGGAGGATTCAAAATGAATTCGACTTCAGCAAATTCAGTATTTATGTAACGCAGGGATTCATCGGCGGGACAATTACAGAGCAGACCACAACTCTTGGCAGGGAAGGATCTGATTATACTGCAGCCATTCTTGCAAATATACTCAATGCTGAAAGCGTTACTTTCTGGAAAGATGTGCCGGGACTTCTGAATGCCGATCCAAAATGGCTTCAGGATGCACGGAAGCTTGAGGAAATGTCTTACAGGGAGGCAGTTGAAATGACGTTCTCAGGCGCAAAGGTCATACATCCCAAGACAATCAAACCGCTCCAGAATAAGGACATTCCTCTCTTCGTAAAATCATTTCTTGATCCCTCGGAGAAAGGCACAATGGTTGTTGCTTCCCCGACTCTGACTAGAATATTACCTGTTTACATCAGGAAAGAGAACCAGTTACTTATCTCCATTCTCCCGAGAGATTTTTCCTTTGCAATGAGCGATAACCTGAGCATGATATTTCATGTGTTCATGCTTAACGGAATAAAGGTGAATCTTGTAGAAGCCAGTGCTGTCAGCATTGATGTTTGTGTCGATGACGAAAGATCAAAAGTTGAAGCCCTTCTTTCTGATCTTAAAACTGAGTATTCAGCAATTTATAACGAAAATGTAGAATTGCTTTCAATACGGCATTACACAGCGGAAGCAGTTGAAAGAATAACTAAAGACCGGGAAATTCTGGTTCAGCAACGTACAAGAAGTACTGTCAGGTTTGTGGTGAAGACGATTGCTTCGTCACTCCGTTCCTCGCAATGACAATATAATCAAGAGTCTTCCTGTTATAACTTAAACTAAATCATCTGAAGTGCAATGTCATTGCGAGTCCCGCGTCCGCGGGACGAAGCAATCCTTTTAATTAACCATTACCGGTCGAATAAAAGTCTCTGACCGCGGTAATCATCGTTTATTACACCATTATTATATACAATAGTGCCGTTTACAATTGTCATTATCACTTTTGATCTGAATGTTGTTCCCTCGAACGGCGACCAGCCACACTTGTATAATATATTATCACCTGAGACGCTCCAGGGATTATTGGGATCCACAAGGCAAAGGTCGGCTTTGTATCCTTCCCTTATGAATCCTCGTTCCTTAATATTGAAAAGTATGGAGGGGGCATGGCACATCTTATCGACTATTTTTTCAAGGGTAAAAATTTTTCTGTGCCATAATTCAAGCATAGCAACAAGAGAGTGTTGAACGAGCGGGGCACCTGACGGCGACTTAAAATAGGTGTTGGATTTTTCCTCCAGGGTATGAGGGGCGTGATCAGTAGCAATAACATCAATAAGGTCAGAGTTGACTGCGTTGGTCAGCGCATCGCGATCGAACCTGGTCTTTATTGCCGGGTTCCATTTTATCCTGGAACCAAGTTTCTCATAGAAGGAATCGTCAAACCACAGGTGATGTACGCAGACCTCCGCGGTAATCCTTTTTTCGGACAGTGGAATCTCATTGCTTAAGAGTTTCATCTCATCGGCAGTTGACAGGTGAAAGAGGTGAAGCCGGGTATTGAATTCCCTGGCAAGAGACACGGCAAATGAAGAAGATCTGAAACAAGCTTCACGGCTCCTTATCAGCGGATGCATCCGTACCGGCACATCTTCGCCATATTTCTGCCGGTATATCTCCTGGTTCTTCCTGATAATCTGTTCATCTTCGCAGTGAACATTAATTGGCAAATGAGCATTTTTAAACAGATTTCTCAATGCTTCTTTGTTATCGACCAGCATATTCCCGGTTGACGAACCCATGAAAACCTTGATACCGCACACCTCAGCGGGATTGACCTTCATTATTTCACTCAGATTATCATTTGTCGCTCCGATGCAGAATGAGTAATTAATTATCGAGTGTTCAGAGCCAAGATTGTATTTTTCATCAAGTGCTTTTATCGTAACTGTCTGTGGTACAGTATTTGGCATATCCATAAATGAGGTTATTCCGCCAGCCGCGGCAGCTCTTGATTCGGTGAAGATATCTCCTTTATGGGTAAGCCCGGGTTCCCTGAAATGTACCTGGTCGTCTATTACTCCGGGAATCAGAAATAAACCAGCTGCATCTATTGATTTTGTTCCGGACGGAGGTTTAATCTGTCCCGGATAACCTATTGCTGAAATGAGCTCATCCTTAATAAGCAAGTCTCCCTTGAAGGTTTTCCCCTCATTTACTATTGTGGCATTACTTATTAATGTATTGGACATTTAAGAGACTTAATATTTTTTTCTCCCCCTCTCGCCTTCGCCCTCTCTCCCCCTCTTTTTCTTATGCCTTTGCGCCATTGCGCCTGTACTTTGCAAACAGGCTCCTTATCTTCATCCGTGGAACACCTATGAATGCTTCACTGAAAATACCTCCCGTCATTTTGGAGGAACCAAGTTTCCTATCGGTAAAAATTATAGGGATCTCGATTATTCTGTAACCGAGTTTCCAGGCAACAAATTTCATTTCGATCTGAAAGCCATAACCTTTTGACCGGATCTGTGCAGGTTTGATATTTTCAAGAACTTCTTTTTTATAGCATATAAAACCAGCAGTAGTATCCATGATTCTCATACCGGTTATTAACCTGACGTATATTGAGGCACAATATGACATGAGTACTCTGGAGAGCGGCCAGTTCACAACATTTACACCGCTGATATATCTGGAACCGATCGCAACATCAGCACCCTTGTCATTGCATGCATTTAAGAGCCTTACCAGGTCACGCGGGTCATGTGAAAAATCAGCATCCATTTCATAGATAAAGTCATACCCTTTTTCGAGAGACCATTTAAACCCATTAATATATGCAGTCCCCAGACCCAGTTTGCCAGGCCTTTCAATTAAGTGCAGGTTAGTAAAAGATTTTTGAAGATTTTTTACGATTGAAGCAGTTCCATCGGGAGAGTTATCATCAATGATCAGGATATCGAACGGTATAGTCAGGGAGGAAATAGCCTTGATTATTGCTTCAATGTTTTCCTTTTCTTTGAATGTAGGTATAATGACTATATTTGACATTATCTTCTTTGTTATTGCGAAAATAAGGAAATTAGATTAATAGTCGCCAAGGCAGGGTTATTATTTAATAGGAGTTCATTATTACAAGAGTAGGGGAAACAGAATGTTCAACTATAATAATTTAAGGAATTAAAGATGAAAGCATGCTACATCGACCTTAAAAAGCCGGTTTTGGTTATGCTGACAGCCATCTTTGTCAATGCCGGCGGATATTCTCAGAAAGCTGACTGGAGCGCAGGTCTCTTTTCTTTTTTTGATAATGCCGAATTCGGAGAGTCAGCAGTTAAGACGTCTCAGACGATGGCCGGTGTGATGATCATTCCGGAAGCCGGATTAACCTGGGACACAATACACCGGGTGAATATCGGTGTAAACATGATGCATGAGTTTGGAAGTTCAAACGCTATTGACAAATTCTACGCCACAGCTTATTATGCTTATAATAGCAAACCTTTCAGGTTTGTAATGGGTGCATTTCCCCGGAACATGGCGGTAGAAAAATATCCAAGGCTTTTTTTCCAGGATTCGATATCGTATTATCGTCCCAATATTAATGGGATGTTCCTCGAGTACCGGGCTGATCAGAATTATATTAATGTATGGCTTGACTGGACCGGCCGTCAATCGCATACTGTTCACGAAGCTTTCTTTGTGGGAATAACCGGAAGGTACAATCTGGGCATCATCAATTTTCAGCATTTCGGGTATTATTTTCATTATGCCAGCAGGACTGATCCTATTGTGCATGAAGCGTTGCATGACAATGCATTGTTTCTGACCTCTGCAGGCATCGACCTTTCTGGCAGGTTATTTCCAGGCAAACTTGAAGCAAGCGCCGGGTGGGTTGCAGGGTTTGAGAGGTCAAGGGCCGGCAATACCGGATGGATCGGTAAGAACGGATTCCTTCTGGATATGAGGGCAGAATATAAGTTCGCAGGTCTTTACAATACATTTTTCACTGGCGACGGATTAATGCAATTCTATAATGATCACGGCAATGATCTGTACTGGGGCGATCCTGTATACAGTGCAAGAACATCGGATCGGGCAGACATATACCTTGATTTAATAAAGAGCAATAAGATAAAGCTGGAACTTACATATTCACTTCATTTTCTTGAGGGCAGGATTTACAATGAGCAGATGTTGAAAGTATGGATAAACCTTGATGGAAGTATGAGGAAGCGATTGTAACATGCAGTATTACATGTAATTGGCCCCTGAATTATTCTCAAGTTAAAATATTTGATTTTTTTTGGCATCTTTTCTTGTAAGAAAAAAATCAATTTATATCTTTGCACCCGCTTTAGGTATAAAAGTTTAAATCTATACATCCTGAAGCAAAAAATGTTCTTTGAGTTTTTAGTTCAAGGTTCAAAGTTCAAAACCTGGAACTTGTAACCTGGAACCTGAACCGAGGCGAAGCCGAGTTCGCCGACGTCGTCGGACGTAGCCGACTATATCGGCCGAAGTCCGAAGGCAAACCATAAACTGAAAATAGTCCCGTAGCTCAGTTGGTTAGAGCGCTACACTGATAATGTAGAGGTCCCCGGTTCAACTCCGGGCGGGACTACTTCGGGGAATTAGCTCAGTTGGCCAGAGCACCTGCCTTGCACGCAGGGGGTCAAGGGTTCGACTCCCTTATTCTCCACCTTCGCCCTACGAAGCCTCGGCGAAGTAGGGCTTCGCCCTTTTGCAGGCTTCTCCGGGCTTCGGTGGACACAGTCCACTGAAACTCCCGAAAGCGGGATTTGCCCTCTGACTATGTCGGACGATGTCCGAAGCTTTAGCCCAGGAGGGCTTTTGTATCTTAAGCTTGAAGAATCCTTAAAGCTTCTTCGGTTTTTGGTGGACGCGGTCCACAAAAAATCATCCAGAGCTATGGGATGGAGCGAAAAAATGTTCTTTAAATATTTTAAGCAAATGGCTAAATTACAGAGCATAATGGAGATTTATTTTTAAGGAGCAAAAAATATCTTGGAAATAATTAAAGAATAATTTGGAGATTAAAAATTGATCTCATACATTTGCACCCGCTTTTAGATAAAAAAAGTTGGTTGAAGGGTTAGAAGAGATAGGATTCCGGCTTGTGGGAAGAAGGGAAAAGGAAGAGGGGAAATAAGCCGGAAAAATTATCTCGATTTTTTTGGGAAAGATCAAAACATACATTAACTTTGGCGTCCCAAAAGTAAGAAGGGTAAATCAAGTTCTTTGAAATTATGAAGTATAACAACCAGGCGAGATTGACAATCTCGTCTAAGAAACTTGTTAGTATTTTAGAATGAGACATGGACGGACTTCGTAAAGAGATTTAAGAATAAATTTTTACAATGAAGAGTTTGATCCTGGCTCAGGATGAACGCTAGCGGGAGGCTTAACACATGCAAGTCGAGGGGNAACATGGTGTAGCAATACANTGATGACGACCGGCGTACGGGTGAGTAACGCGTATGCAACCTACCCTGTACTGGGGGATAGCCCGGAGAAATTCGGATTAATACCCCATAAAGATATAAAATGGCATCATTTAATATTTAAAGTTTCGACGGTACGGGATGGGCATGCGTAACATTAGCTAGTTGGTAGGGTAACGGCCTACCAAGGCGACGATGTTTAGGGGTCCTGAGAGGGTGATCCCCCACACTGGTACTGAGACACGGACCAGACTCCTACGGGAGGCAGCAGTGAGGAATATTGGTCAATGGGCGAAAGCCTGAACCAGCCATCCCGCGTGCAGGAAGACGGCCCTATGGGTTGTAAACTGCTTTTCCAGGGGGAGAAACTCTCGTACGTGATACGGGATTGACGGTACCCTGGGAATAAGCATCGGCTAACTCCGTGCCAGCAGCCGCGGTAATACGGAGGATGCAAGCGTTATCCGGATTCATTGGGTTTAAAGGGTGCGTAGGCGGACTATTAAGTCAGTGGTGAAATCCTGCAGCTTAACTGCAGAACTGCCGTTGATACTGATAGTCTTGAGTTTGGTTAAGGTAGGCGGAATGTGTAATGTAGCGGTGAAATGCTTAGATATTACACAGAACACCGATTGCGTAGGCAGCTTACTGAGCCGACACTGACGCTGAGGCACGAAAGCGTGGGGATCGAACAGGATTAGATACCCTGGTAGTCCACGCCGTAAACGATGATTACTCGCTGTTGGCGATACACTGTCAGCGGCTAAGCAAAAGCAATAAGTAATCCACCTGGGGAGTACGGCCGCAAGGCTGAAACTCAAAGGAATTGACGGGGGCCCGCACAAGCGGAGGAACATGTGGTTTAATTCGATGGTACGCGAGGAACCTTACCTGGGCTTAAATGTAGAGTGC
>JGI24134J36421_10000699_pt1 | contig 10741 bp, 7 predicted proteins | sample BarGraNGADG00312_FD_36421 | JGI IMG/M metagenome (IMG submission 36421) | reverse complement strand
GTCGACCGCCCTCTGTGCCGTCAGGTCCAGCGCCGCGATCCCCAGGAGGTTGCTGCGGTAGGCGACCCGCAGGGCGTCATACCCAGACATCACGTCCACGCCGATCGAGGTGTCGGCCGAGCTCTGGGCCGAGGTCTGGGCCGAGGTCTTGGTAGCAGTCTTGGTAGCAGTCTTGCCCGGGGTCTCGGCCATGGCCGTGGTCACTGCACCGACCAGGGCGTCGCGACGCTGCTCGGCGCTCTGTCGGGTCGCATCGGTGACGTAGCGCCAATGGGCCGGATGCGTCACAAGATGGTCGACGAGCGCAGTTGAGGCTCCAAGCACCGCGAGCAGCCGGTCGCGCCCCGGACCGGCGTGCCGCAGCGCGGCGATCAGATCCCCGCCGCGGTCCTCGTCGTTGACATCTCTCTTGCCCAACGACTCCATCAGGCGAACCAGCCCGAGCAGGGCAAGGTCTGGGTCAGCTACCTGGCTCAACGCGTCGGTCAGCCCATCACCGAAGACGTGGTCCATCGGATCGGTCAGCCCGGCAATTGCGCGATCGTCCAGGAGCGCATCGGCCCGAGCCGGATCAGCAAACCCCAACCGGGCCAGTCGAACCGCCCGACTCGCTGGCCGTCTGACAGATGCGCTCACCGGCTCAACCTACCGAGCACGGAGCCGCGCCCGCCTGAGCTTCCCCACAAACGGCTTCACTACAAGCGCGCGAGATAGCGATCCAGCTCGAAGGCACTGACCTGGCCCTTGTAGTCGGCCCACTCGGCACGCTTGTTGCGAAGGAAGAAGTCGAAGACATGCTCCCCCAGGGTCTCTGCAACGAGATCGGATCGTTCCATCACGGTGATGGCATCGATCAACGACGCCGGTAGCGGCTCTATGCCCATCGCCCGGCGCTCGGCGTCGGTCAACGCCCAGACGTCGTCCTCGGCCTCGTCCGGCAGCTCGTAGCCCTCTTCGATCCCCTTGAGGCCTGCGGCAAGCAGCACGGCAAACGCGAGATACGGGTTGCACGCCGAGTCCAGCGATCGCACCTCGACGCGGGTGCTCTGCCCCTTCTTCGGCTTGTACATCGGAACACGCACCATCGCGCTGCGGTTGTTGTGGCCCCAGCAGACGTGAGCCGGCGCCTCTCCCCCACCCCAAAGGCGTTTGTAGGAGTTGACCCACTGGTTGGTGACCGCGCTGATCTCGGCACCGTGACGCAGCAGTCCGGCGATGAACTGCCGACCCACCTGGCTGAGCTGGTAGGGCGCTCCGGCCTCATGAAAAGCGTTGCGGTCGCCCTCGAACAGCGACAGGTGCGTGTGCATCCCGGAGCCCGGCTGATCGCTGAACGGCTTGGGCATGAAGGAGGCAAAGACGCCCTGCTCCAGCGCAACCTCCTTGATGACCGTCCGAAAGGTCATGATGTTGTCGGCCGTCGAGAGACCGTCGGCGTAGCGCAGGTCGATCTCGTTCTGGCCCGGGCCACCCTCGTGGTGGCTGAACTCCACGGAGATGCCCATGCTCTCCAGCATCGTGATCGCGGCTCGGCGGAAGTCGTGCCCGGTCCCGTGCGGCACGTGGTCGAAGTAGCCGGCCTGATCGACCGGGATCGGCGGCTGACCGGGCTTGATCGGCTGTTCGAAAAGGAAGAACTCGATCTCAGGGTGCGTATAGAAGGTGAACCCGAGATCGGCGGCCTTGGCCAGCGCACGCTTGAGGACGTACCGCGAGTCGGCGAAGCTCGGAGAGCCGTCGGGCAGGACGATGTCGCCGAACATCCTTGCGGTGCCGGGACTCTCACCACGCCAGGGCAACACCTGAAACGTCCCCGGGTCGGGCTTGACCAGCATGTCGGACTCGTAGACCCGGGCGAATCCCTCGATGGCGCTGCCGTCAAAACCGATGCCCTCCGAGAAGGCGCCCTCGAGCTCCGCTGGCGCGATGGCGACCGACTTCAGCTGGCCCAGCACGTCCGTGAACCACAGTCGCACGAAACGGATGTCGCGTTCTTCGATGGTGCGGAGGACGAACTCCTGTTGACGATCCATAGCGCGATCCTGCCCTAACCGTGTTTCGTGCGGGTTAAGAAAACGCCAATGGCGCCCGCTCGTATGCTCTCCGGCTCCTCTGAATCAGCCTCTACCCGACCCGCGAACTGCGGAAGCCCCCGGGGAGGAATACCCCCGGGGGCCGCCGCCGTGTGGGTGGAACTACTTCTTGAAGGCCACGTTGACGATCATCTGGTCACCCTGCTTGCTGGTGTCCACGACGCTGATACTCGTGCCCGTGCCGGCGACCTTGGTCGAAGCCCACGGGTTATCCGTGGACCAGTAGCGGTTCGGGTCGCTGTCGTCGAACGTCGGGATCGCAGGTTGCGAGGCCACGACTGTCGCAACGCCCAGGCGGTGGAAGGTCACCGCGTCGGTGGNCTCCTGGCCGAAGGTCGCGTCGAACGGTTGACGGCGGTTGCCGAGCCGGAAGCCGCCGGGGAACATGACGGGCGCCGGACGCGCGTCGACCGGCAGAGTCTGGCCACAACCGGGGTGGGAGATGGTGTTGTTGTCGGTGCACGCACCGTCGGAGTACCAGACCAGCAGGCCATTCTGGTACGGGAAACGCTCCACCCAGTCCGGTCGGGTGTTGCCGAAGCCGAAGTTGTATGGCCCCGTCTTGAGCGTGGCGTCGTAACCCGCGTAGACGCGGTTCTCGGCCAGGTAGAACTGTGGGACGACGACGTTGGTGGAGCCACCCATGCGGGTGAAGCCGTCGGCGACCCAGCCGTTGACACCGGACTCGACGTTGTCGGCAAAGGTCGAGGCGCCGTCAACGGTCACCGCCAGGTCGTCAAGGAACGGACCGTCGAAGTGCACTCCGCCGTCGGTGGCGTAGCGGAAGCGGAACTGCACGCTCTGGCCCATGAATGCGGACAGGTCATAGCTGATCGGCGTCCAGACCGATGCGCCATAGAGCGGATCCCCATTTGCATCAACCGCGCCGCCCGAGACACCGTCGATCTTCGTGCCTACCTGGGTCCAGCTCGCCCCACCGTTGGTGGAGACCTCGCCGTAGAGGTAGTCGTATCCGGCTTCCATGTCGTACTTGGCCCAGGCGGACAGGCTCGCCGAGGTCCCGGCGGTTGTCAGGTCGACAGTACGACTGAGCGTGGTCTTGAGGTTGTCGGCGGAGCCGCCCCACCACTCGGACACACCGGAGTGCGGGGTGTTGTAGTTGGTGACGACTGTCTTGTCGGGCAGGTTGACCAGGATCGCCTGCGGCGCCGTGCTGGTGCCGGAGCGGTCGGCCGGCCCGAGGTTGACCAGCTCGTTGGCGCCGAAGTTGACCTGCTTGTAGTCCAGCCAGCCGAGCTGCAGCTTCTCCCACGGGCCCATGTAGCCGGGCGTGGTGCCGATCGAGTCGGTGCCGTGGTTCAACCACGAGCCACCGCTCATCAGGGTCCAGAATCCGGTGCCGTTGTCGCCGCCAGCGGTGTCGTAGAGATCCGGCAGACCGAGGTCATGGCCGAACTCGTGGGTGAAGACACCCAGGCCTCCGTTCTCGGGCTCGGTGGTGTAGTCACCGATCCACATCCCGGTTTTTCCGATCTGGGTACCTCCGGCGAGGTTGCCGGACGGGCCTGTGTAGCCATAGTTGTTGGAGTTGACGTACCAGCGGTGGGACCAGATGGCGTCCGAACCCTGGGCGCCGCCGCCGGCCTCTTCGCCCTCACCTGCGTGGATCGCCTGGAAGTGGTCGATATAGCCGTCAGGCTCGTTGAAGTTGCCGTTGTTGTTGTAGTCGTAGCGGTCGACCTTGTCGAACTGCGCCAGGTAGGACTTGATCTTGGCCGGGCTCTTGCCCGCATCGAGCTGGGCCTTGTACCAGGCTGTGGCGGTGTCCTGGACGAACGGCCAGTAGCCCGCCGAGTCGGAGATCGCGTTGCTGCCGTAGCTGGCCTCGTTGAAGGGCACCGTGACCCAGTCACTGACGTCACCCTTGGCCAGGAACTTGCCGTTGGACTGCTTGAGGTAGAAGTCCTTGAAGGACTCCCCCGCTCCGAACATCAGGTCCTGGTAGTGGCCCGTGTTGAAGTCGTTGGTCCAGTAGGTCGAGTTGTCCAGGCTGCGGTCCGGCGCCACGATCTGGTTGTTCAGCGGGCCAGTCGTGCCACCGGTGGCCTTCTTCTTCTTCTTGCCGAAGTCAGCAAGGATCGTGAAGATCGACTCCTCGCGCTCGACGTCGTACTGGACGTACTCCCCGCCGCCGACGTTGATGACCTTCTGGCCACCCTTGGTCTCGATCTTGGCGGTGCCCTTGATGACCTGCCGAACGGCCTTCTCACGAAGTGCCCGCTGCTTCTCCCCCAGTGGGCTTTTCAGGTCGTCAGACTTCTTTGCCTGTGTTGCGGCCGGGTCCCGGTCGGTCGGTGCGTTCGCGGCTTGGGCTGGGATCTGCAGGGTAGAGACGGCGAGTGCGGTAGCAGCTACGCCCGTCAGAACGCGCAGAGTGCGTCGTTTCATTGATTTCTCCTGTGTCCTGGGTCACGCCATCTTCGGCGACGAGGTGACCTTCACAGATAACTCACAGGTTGTGAACCCCAAAATCATAAGAAACAGTACATTTCTTCGCACCATGGACCCGTGCAACGGCCCGTTGAGGCCGTTTCATGGTCGATGCACCGGATGGTTAGGCTGCCGGTATGGCGCAGATGCGACTGGCCCTGGCCCAGGTCAACCCGACCGTCGGAGACCTGACTGGCAACGCGCTAGCGGTCCGCGAGTGGTCCGCCAAGGCGGCCGAGCGTGGCGCCCACCTGGTGGCGTTCCCCGAGATGATGCTGACGGGTTACCCGGTCGAGGACCTGGCGCTGCGCGCGTCATTCGTCGACGCCTCGCGAACGGCGCTCTTCCAGCTTGCCACCGACCTCGCCGCGGACGGGCTCGGCGACCTCCCGGTCGTTGTCGGCTACCTGGGCCGCGCGCCATACCTCTCGCCCGGGGCGACCGGTGAGGTCACCCGCCCACTCCCCCAGAACTGCGCCGCGGTGTTGCACCACGGCCAGGTCAAGGCTCGTTATGCCAAACACCACTTGCCCAACTACGGCGTCTTCGACGAGTTCCGGATCTTCGCCCCCGGCAAGTACCTCACCGTTGTCCGTATCGGTGACATCGACGTGGCCATCGCGATCTGCGAGGACCTCTGGCAGGACGGCGGGCCGGTCGCAGGGACCCGTGCGGCGGGGGCAGAGCTCTTGCTGGTGATCAACGGGTCGCCATACGAGAAGGACAAGGACGACGTCCGCTACGAGCTGGTGGCACGACGGGCCGCAGAGGCGGGCTGCACCCTTGCGTACCTCAACATGGTCGGCGGCCAGGACGAGCTCGTCTTCGACGGCGACTCGTTGGTGGTCAACGCTGCTGGGCAGATCCTCGCCCGCGGCCCGCAGTTTGACGAAGACCTGCTCATCGTCGACCTGGACCTCGAGCCAAGCACGGTGGAGGTGCCCGACAGCTCCGGAGAGGGGCTCCTGCACGTCACCCTCAGCGACACACCCATTGCCCCGTATGCCGCACAGCCGGCCACGCTGGCCCCCCGCCTCGACCCGGTCGGCGAGGTCTACCGCGCGGTACAGCTCGGACTGCACGACTACGTCCGCAAGAACGGTTTCCGGTCGGTCTTGCTCGGAGTCTCCGGAGGCATCGACTCGGCCCTGGTGGCAACGATCGCAGCCGACGCGATCGGCGGGGAGAACGTGGTCGCGATCAGCAACCCCAGCAAGTACTCCAGCGAGGGCTCCATGGACGACGCCGCCGAGCTCGCCCACAATCTGGGTCTGGACTACCGCGTCATCCCGATCGCGCCATTGGTCAGCGCGTTCCTGGACACGGTGAAGCTGACCGGCGTGGCCGAGGAGAACCTGCAAGCCCGGGTGCGTGCCCTGATCTGGATGGGGTTGGGCAACCAGGAGGGTCACCTCATCCTGACCAACAGCAACAAGAGCGAGGTATCGGTCGGCTACTCGACCATCTACGGGGACAGCGTCGGCGGATACGCACCACTCAAAGACGTTCCCAAGACGATGGTGTGGGAGCTGGCCCAGTGGCGCAACGCCGAGGCCGAGCGACGTGGCGAGAAGCCACCAGTCCCCCTGGCCTCCATCAGCAAGGCGCCCTCAGCCGAGCTACGTCCCGATCAGGTCGACCAGGACTCGCTGCCGCCATACGAGCTTCTCGACGCACTCCTCGACCGCTACGTGGGAGGCGCCCAGGGCCGAGCCGAGCTGGTAGGGGCTGGATTCGACCCTTCCGTGGTGGACAAGGTGGTCGGGCTCGTCGACCGCGCAGAGTGGAAGCGCCGGCAGTTCGCCCCCGGCCCCAAGATCTCCTCGTTGGCTTTCGGACGCGACCGCCGCCTGCCGATCACCAGTCGATGGCGGGAGCAGGACTCCTAGTTTCGACAGCCCTGACACGTTTCCCTATGTTTGACACCAGAAGACCATCGCGGTCCCGAGGTTTGGCAATGGAGACAAGATGAGTGAGCAACCCGCCCCGTACGGCACCGGCACCGGCAACGCGCCCGCATCGACCACGCTCAAGCGCATCCGGATCCCACACCTGCAGGCCATGAAGGAGCGGGGCGAACGCTGGGCGATGCTCACGGCATACGACCAGTACTCCGCCGAGATCTTCGACGAGGCCGGCATTCCCGTTCTTCTGGTTGGTGACTCGGCCGGCAACAACGTCTACGGATACGAGACGACGGTGCCCGTCACGGTGGACGACCTGGTGCCGTTGGTCCGGGCTGTCACCCGCTCCGCCAAACACTCTCTGGTCGTCGCGGATCTGCCGTTCGGGTCCTACCAGGCAAGCCCGACCCAGGCCTTGGCCACAGCGACCAGGTTCATGAAAGAGGGCCTGGCACACGCGGTCAAGCTCGAGGGCGGACGCCCGATGGTTCCCGAGATCGAGCTCCTCGTGCGCGCCGGCATCCCCGTGATGGGACACATCGGTTTCACCCCTCAGAGCGAGCACGTCCTTGGTGGCTATCGCATTCAGGGGCGCGGCGACGCAGGGGACGCGCTGGTCGAGGACGCCCTCGCGCTGGAGCGGGCCGGAGCTTTCTCGGTGGTGATGGAGATGGTTCCCGCACCGGCCGCGGCCCGCGTCACCAAGGCCCTTCACATTCCGACGATCGGGATCGGCGCCGGCCCGGACTGCGACGCCCAGGTGCTCGTCTGGCAGGACATGGCCGGGCTACGCGGAGGCAAGGCACCACGCTTCGTCAAGCGGTACGCCGACCTGCGCACCGCGCTGGGCGACGCGGCGCGCGCCTACGCGGCAGATGTCGCAGGCGGGACGTTCCCGGCGGCGGAGCACTCGTTCGAGTCCTGACAGCTCGAGGCGAGACGGCTTCAGGTCGGACGGTTCAGGTGGGACGGCTTCAGGTGGGACGGCTCAGCTAACCGCCGGGCCCGAGACCAGCACACCGTCGACGTAGGGCCAGCCATTCGGCAGGCAGCCGTTCAGCCCAAGGGTCTGTTGCTGCATCACCGGCGCAGGACGACCCGGCCCGGGACATGCCTGGTGGCCGAGCCCAAGCCCGTGTCCCACCTCATGGTTGATGACGTACTGCCGGTAGAGGGCAACGTCGCCCTGGTACTCGGGGACCGCGTGCAGCCAGCGGTCGAGGTTGATCATGACGAGCTGCCCTGTCCGGCACGAGGAGTATGCGGCGTCCTCCAGACCGGCCGCTTCACACACCTTGCCGACCGTGGCAGAGGTGGCCAGGCGGATGACAAGGTCGGCATCCTCTCCGGCGACCCGCTGGACCGACCAGCGCCCACTACCGGCCCAGCTGGCGGCGTTGGCCAAGGTGGCATCCACTGCGGCCGCGAACGCCTGCGCGTCCTGTCCGGTGCCGATCTCGACCTCGACCCGATAGGTCCGCAGCGGTCCCGAGCCCTGGCGATCAGTGCCACCCGGGGCGCGTTCGTATTCACCGGTGCCCAGGGTCTGGTTGGTCGGCATCGGAGTCATCACCCGCACGGGCACGGACACGGGCACGGTCCTTGTGGCGGTCGCGACAGGGGTGCCGCTGAGGGCCGCCGCCAGTCGGACGCCGGCCAGCACGAGAAGGGCGACGAACAGCAGCAGCCCCCCACCCACGACCTGGCGTCGTCGCCTGATCACCCGGCGATGTACNCGGGAACGGGACTCGCGCGAAGGCATGCCTCAGGCTATCGCCGGCCGGCAGCCAACCCGATCAGCCCACCGCGGACACGCCCACCTCGGGCAACAGCGGGACAGGCTCTAGCGGTGGGCTCGTTAATGGGAGATCCGGTCGAAACAGCCGACCGCGCAAGGAGATCAACAGGTAGACGACGGCCGCGCCGGTGAAGGCTGCCATGATCGCGAAGATGACGTGATAGTCGAGCAGCGTCACGAGCAGGGCGCCAACTGCCAGGGAGATGGCCTGGGGGGCGCCCATGATGGTCTCCACCGCTGCCGATGCGCGGCCCATCAGTGGCTGCGGGGTGCGGCGCTGGAGCATCGTCATGAAGGCGATGAACGTCAGTGGCAGGGCATAGCCGGAAACCATCACCGCGGCGAGGGTGACCCACAGGTTGGACGTGAGCGCAACGGCCCCGAGGCCAACTGACAGCAGCGCGAGGCCGACGGTCACCGTCCCGGCCTCACCCAGTCGACGGACCCACCGAGAGGTCGTGATCCCACCGATGATGGCACCGACGCCCTGCACTGAGACCACGACGCCGGCAAAGGTTGGCGCCTTGCCGAAGAAGTCCAGAACCGCGTAGATCGAGGCCTCTGTGAAGCCGATCACGATCAACATCAGTGCGAAGGCGACCAGAACGTGCCTCAGCACCGGCTCGTGCGCGAGGTGCTTGATGCCGCCTGTCATCTCATGCCACCAGTGCTGCTCGATGCGTTCGGGAGCGTTCTCCCGCAACGGAATTGACGCGATGATGAGCGCTGCGACGAGGAATGACACCGAGTCGACGACGGCTACGGCGCCACCGCCAAACATCCCGAACAGTGCCGCGCCCACGAGAGGACCGATCAGGCGGAAGCCCTCGCGAGTGGTCTGCAACGAGGAGTTTGCCCCCACCAGCACGTCGTCCGGAATCATCTCCTTGAGCAGTCCGTTCAGGCCGGCCGGCAGGACGACGAACGAGATTCCGTAGAGGAACGCGACGACGTAGATGATCCAGACGTCGCCGCCGTCCTGCACCAACAGCAGTGGCAGAACCATCAGGGCGGAGATCACGTTGCCCCACACCAGCAGCGGCTTTCGCTTGATCCGGTCGATGTACATCCCGTAGAGCGGCGCGAACAGCGCAGGGACCATCATCCAGAAAAAGGTGAGACCCGCGGCGCCATTGGAGTGGGTCAGTGTCTTGACCCACATGCTCAGCACCAGAAGCATCACCGAGTCACCGAGCATGCTCGTCGTCGTTCCGGCGAAGAGCCGGGTAAATCCCCTCTGCTGGAACGCCTTACGCATCGTTCTCTCCATTGCCGTCTGGTTCGGTCTCGAAGTCGTAGGCCGGGACTCCCCACGCGAGGAACGCGCAGAGGCGTGCCCCGTCGGGTCGACCTTCCGGGTGCTCGAACCGGTCGACCCTGCTCATCAACAGGTCACACACCGCCAGGTTGATCTCGTTGAGCTCGTCTGCAGTCAGCCACATCATCGACTGTGTCCAGGTGCTAGCTTCCTGCCACGGCGGGGTGTCATCACGAAGTCTCGCCCGCGCCCTGGCCAGCCGAGCCACCTCTCGGTCGATCATCAGCTCACTGAGCGCTTCACCGGCGCGGGCCAGCTCGGGTGACTCGCCGACATCGTCCCAGCGCATACCCACGCTGACGATCTGCCAGGGGCGCTTTCGCCCGGTGCCGCCCTCGGCCTCTTCGACGAAACCGTGCTCGGCCAGCTTGCGCAGATGCCACGAGCAGTTCGAGGGCGTCGTCTCGAGCCGGGCGGCCAGCTCGGTCGCGGTCAGGGGACCGGCCACCGTGAGCTGTTCCATGATCGCGAGACGCACCGGATGGGCCAGCGCCCTCAGCGATCGTGGGTCGTCCAGCTTCCGCTGCGGGTAGGTCATAACTTCGAAAGTACTCTTTCGAAAGACTCCTTGCAATACCTTCCTAACATCTACTTGCCGCACGCACAAACACGCACAATCTGGTCAACCCCAGCGCAGACGGATAGGTTCGCTGACCAGAGCGTGCCGCGGATCAGGCCGCGACCCCTGGACACACCCAACGCCAGCCGCAACCAGGAAGACGGAGAACTCGTGAGCTCGACGCGCAGAACCCGCATATCCATCATCGCCAGCGTCTCGGTCGCTGCCCTTGCCGCAGCGCTGGCCACCGCAGCACCTGCCACCGCGACGAAACCCGGCAGCGGCAGCTCCACCGGCACCGGCCAGGTCTTCATGGTCAACCCCGTGCAGTCAAGCGGCGACCAGACCCTCACCGACCAGATGGACTCGGCCGGTGCAGTCCCCGACTCCGCCTACGCCACAGTGACCTTGCACAACCTCGACGGCTCGGGCTACCTGAGAGGAACCTGGGTCAACGTCGTCGCTGAGACCGGCACACCGGCATACTCACCGACCGGCAGCTTCACCTACCGACGCGACGACGATCGCTTCGAGCAGGTCATGGCCTACTACTTCGTCGACGCCGCCCAGCGCTACCTGCAGGGTCTGGGTTTCGGCTCCGAGCTCCCCGCCGTCAAC
>JGI24134J36421_10000698_pt1 | contig 10746 bp, 10 predicted proteins | sample BarGraNGADG00312_FD_36421 | JGI IMG/M metagenome (IMG submission 36421) | reverse complement strand
CGTCCGCCGGCAAGCACCTCGACCTCCGCGAGCAGCTCCGCCGAGATGCCGATGCCGTTCTCATACTGATCGGGCGCGTCGCTGCGCGGCGGCAGCTCGCCGCAAAGCAGGTGGAACTCGTCGGCCGCGTGCACGAAGTCGTGGCCGCGGGCACGGCGAAAGCCCCTTTGCCAGCCGGCAACGGCTTCCAGGACCGCCAGCGCATCGTCGGGCGTGACGCGTCGCAGGTCGCCTTCCTCGGCCAGCGAGACCGGCACGATCCCCAGGTCGGCGACCGCGGGCAGAGCCCCCGCCATCTCGACCGTCTCTGCGAGGATGGGTCCGTCGTTCCAGCCCGGGCACAGCACCACCTGCAGATGCAGCTCGACCCCGGCTCCCGCCAGCCGTTCCAGTGTGCGGCGGGAATCCGCAGCCGCATGCCCCATGAGGCCGACCCGGGTCTCGTCGTCCCAGGCATGCAGCGACACGTACAGCGGAGAGAGGCGCAGCTCCTCGATCCGGGCCAGATCGGCTTCGTCGAGATTCGAGAGCGTGGTGAAGTTGCCGTGCAGGAACGAGAGCCGGTAGTCGTCGTCCTTGATGGACAGCGCCGGCCGCAGGCCGTCGGGCACTTGGTCGACGAAGCAGAACCGGCAGGCGTTGCGGCAGGTCCGTAGCTCGGCGCCCAGGCCATCGTGGTCCAGCGAGATACCGTGCCATTCTCCTCGGCGAGGGTCCACGACGAGGTCCAGAAGGCGCCCGTCGCGTAGCACCGATAGCCAGAGAGCACCGTCGGCGGCCGCCATCTCCAGGTCCAGAACATCGGCCGGAGGGGCGCCGTTGAGGCGCGCGATGCAGTCGCCGGACCGCAGGCCGGCGCGCTGCGCAGCGGCCTGCGCGCAGGCCACACGCAGCGCCTGCGCCGCGCTGCCTCCCGCTCCCGGTTCAGCTGCCAACGAGCTCCTGAAGTGCTTGCACCGTCGCCTCGATCTCCTCGTCGGGCGTGGACGCTCCGGCGGTCACGCCTATCCGGCGTGCGTCGGAGAACCACTCAGGCTGCAGCTCCACGGCCGACTCGATGTGATAGGTACGGTCCAGGGTGGAGCGGCAGAGCTGCGCCAGCCGCGCCGTATTGGCGCTGTTGCGACCCCCGACCACGACCACCACGTCGACCTTTGCGGCCAGCTCACAGGCGGCGCTCTGGCGCTTTTCGGTGGCATCGCAGATGGTGTTGTACACGAGCAGCTCGCGCGCCGCCGGAGCCAGCGCCGCCGCCACGCCGACCAGGTTGGCGCGGGTCTGCGTGGTCTGCACGACCACGCCCACACGTTTGCCGCGCAGGCGCTCCAGCGGCAGGCCGGCGGAGTCCTCCACGACCACCGCCCCCTCGCCGGCGAAGCCCTCGAGGCCGGCGACCTCAGGGTGATCGCGCTCGCCGAGGATGACGACGGCGTAGCCCGCCTCGTCCAGGGCCGCCGCCTTGTGCTGCGCCACCGCCACGAACGGGCAGGTGGCATCCACCACGTTCAGGTGCCGTGCCCTGGCGCCCTCGACCACGTGTGGCGCCACGCCGTGGGTGCGCACGATCAAGGTGCCTCCGGCCGCGCCGGCGACATCGTCGATGACCGCGACGCCATGCTCCTCGAGACGCCTGACCACGCTCGGGTTGTGGATGATCGGCCCCAGGCTGGCCACCGGCGCCGGCGCGCCCTCCAGAGCTTCCTCGGTGATGCGCAGAGCGCGCTCCACCCCATAGCAGTAGCCGGCGTAGCGGGCGACGACGATCCGGACGTCGCCGGCGCGCACCTCGCGCAGGTCGGAGCTGCGCTCAGGCTCATCGTCGTACGGGGCCCGGCGGCGCGCGCTCGCCTCAGGCGACTCGTCAGAGTCGCGCATAGAGCCGGTCACGGCGTTGCGCATGCGCCGTGCCGCCTCCTGGTAGGTCTTGCTGTTGCGCCCCGTGAGGTCGCTGAGGTCGAGCGGCGGCCCCACGAGCGCCCGCAGCGCAGGCAGCCCGGGCCGCCCCTCACGCAGCATGCGCTGCGTGCCGTCCGTCGCCATAGGCAGGACCGCGGCGCCGCTGCGCAGCGCGATCATGCCGACGCCGGGCAGGAACTCGTGCACGGCGTCGTCCCGCTGGCGATGACCTTCGGGGAACATGAGCAGCACCTCTCCCGCGGCGAGGATCTCCAGGGATGTCGTCAGCGCAGCGCGGTCCCCCGCGCCGCGATCGATCGGGAAGGCGCCCAGCGAGAAGATGAGCGTTCGCAAGGCGGCGTTGCCGAAGAGCTCTTTCTTCGCCATGTAGCGGAGAGGCCGGTCGAAAGCTATGCCCACGACCACGGGGTCCAGATTGGCCTTGTGATTCGTGATGACGATCACGGGGCCGTCATGCGGAAGATTCTCCGCGCCTTGCACCCGATAGCGATAGACGCCAGCGAAGAGGAGCACAGCGATCCAGCGGCAGACCGTGTACAGCGCGGTCTCGCCATGGCCCTTTACCGGGAAGCCCCAGACCTTCATGTTCCTACCTTGTCACGGACCACGCCGACCACAGCGTCGACCACTTGGTCGAGCGTCATCTCCGAGGTATCCACCTCCACCGCGTCGGCTGCCTTGCGCAGCGGCGCCACATCGCGCGTGGAGTCGCGGCGGTCGCGCTCCAGAAGCGCCGCCAGGACCTGTGCTTCGTCGACATCGTCACCCGTCGCCCGCAGCTCCTCGGTACGGCGCGCCGCACGCACCTCGGGACGCGCCGTCAGGAAGACCTTCACGGCGGCGTCGGGGAACACGTTGGTCCCGATATCACGGCCTTCCATCACGATGTCGGTGTCCTCGCCGAGGGCGCGCTGCTCCTCCACCAGCAACCGGCGCACACCCGGCAGCGCCGACACGCGTGAAGCCGCGGCGCCCATGTCGAGCGTGCGGATCGCCGTGCTGAGGTCGCGCTCGCCGGCGAACAGGCGGCCCTCGGCGTCGAAGTGCAGTCGCGCATCTCGAGCGAGGGAAACGACCGCCTCCTCGTCGTCCAACGGCACGCCCCCCTCGCTTGCCAGCAGGCCCACGGCGCGGTACATCGCCCCGGTGTCCAGGTAGATGTAGCCGAGTCGCCGGGCGACGCCGCGCGCCACGGTGCTCTTGCCGGAACCCACCGGCCCGTCGACGGCCGCGACGGTCATTCGACTGCGCTCCCCGTGATGACGTCGTAGCCGAGACCGGCGAGAAGGTGCGCGCCACGCGCGCTGGCGTCCTCGCCAAGCACGTACACGGTGAGCGTGCCGCCGAGTTCCGCGCTCATATGGTGCATCGAGAGGTCCTCGATGTTGATATCGGCGTCGCCCAGGGCGACGGTGATCTCCTTGAACACGCCCGGCCTGTCCGGCACGCGGACGATGAGGCGGTGCAGCTCCCGGGCCGCCAGGCTGCCGGCGGCGAGCATGCGCTCACGCTGCGCAGCCGCCTTGCCGATCGCGTCGTCGAGACGCACGGCGTCGTTGGCGGCGAGCGCCTCGAGCACCTCCTGCAGGCCCTCCTGGAAGGTCGCCAGCGCCGCCAGAAGGGCGGCGCGGTTCTCCAGGAAGATATCCGTCCATACGCGGCGGTTGCTCCCCGCGACCCGAGTCAGGTCGCGGAAGCTCGGGCCGGCCGAGAGCAGAGCGTCGCGGGAGCCGGCGTGCAGCCCCGCCTGCGTCATCAGCACGTTGGCGAGTACGTGTGGCAGGTGGCTGACCACCGCCATCAGGCGGTCGTGCTCCTCCGGATCGACGGCCACCGGGCGCGCGCCGATGGCGCCCAGAAAGCCGTACAGTCGCTGGTAGGCAGCGGCGTCGACGTGAGCTCCCGGCGTGATGAAGAAGGTGGCGCCGTCGTACAGCGAGGCCCGGGCATTGCCCACGCCGGCGGTCTCGGAACCGCAGAGCGGGTGGCCGCCCACGCAGCGGCGCTCTTCCTCCGGGGTAAGCGCCCGCATGAGGGGCCCTTTGGTGCTGCCCACGTCGCTGACGACAGCGCCCGCGGGCGCGGCCGCCAGCGCCGCCTTGACGTCCTCCACCACTCGGCGCACCGGCGTGCACACGAAGACGATGTCCGCGCCTGAGACGGCCTCTGCGAGGCTTCCGCAGGCTCGAGTGACGGCTCCGCGCTCCAGCGCCAGGTCGATGGTCGCCTGGGTCTGGCTGAAGCCGCGGACTTCCGCGACCCCGACGCGCTCGCGGGCGGCGAGGCCCAGCGAACCGCCCATGAGGCCGACGCCGATGACGGCGACGGTGCTGCCGGCCAGGTCGCTCATCGCGTCAGACGGTCTTGCCGGCCCAGCGCGCGAGGTCCAGAACGCGACCCGCGTACTCGCCGAACACGGCCGTGGGCAGCGACTGGGGGCCGTCGCACAGCGCGTGCTCGGGGTTGGGGTGCGTCTCCACGAGCACGCCGTCGGCACCGGCGGCCACGCCGGCCAGCGAGAGCGGCAGCACGAGGTCCAGACGCCCGGCCGAGTGGCTGGGATCGACGACGATCGGCAGGTGACTGGCCAGCTTGATGACCGGCACGGCGCTGACGTCGAACGTGTTGCGCGTCGCCGTCTCGAAGGTGCGGATGCCGCGCTCGCAGAGGATCACGTCGCGGTTCCCCTCCTTGACGATGTACTCCGCGGCCATGAGGAGCTCCTCGATGGTGGTCGAGGGGCCGCGCTTGAGCAGCACCGGCTTGCCGATCTTGCCCAACTCGGCCAGGAGCAGGAAGTTCTGCGTGTTGCGGGCGCCGACCTGGAGCACGTCCGCGTACCGGCAGACAACGTCCAGGTCGCGCGGGTCCATGACCTCAGTGACGATCGGCAGTCCTGTGTCGTCGCGCGCGGCGGCCAGCATGCGCAGCCCCTCCTCGCCCAGACCCTGGAACGCATACGGCGAGGTGCGCGGCTTGAAGGCGCCGCCGCGCATCATATGGCCGCCCGCTTCCTTGACCGCGCGGGCGGCGGCCAGCACCTGCTCCGGCGTCTCCACGGAGCACGGTCCGGCGATGATGGCGAAGTGCCCGCCGCCGATCCTGGCGCCACCCACGTCGATGACCGTGTCGCGCTGCTGGAACTCCCGGCCGACGAGCTTGTAGGGCTTGAGGATGGCGACCACCCGATCCACTCCCGGCATGGCCTCCAGCGGGAGCTGCGTGATCTCCTCGCGGTCGCCGATGACGCCGATGATGGTGACGCGCTCGCCGGACGAGATGTGGGCGCTGGCCCCGATTTCCTCGACGCGCGCGACGACGTGAGCGACCTCCGCTTCGGTCGCCGTTTCGTGCATTATGACCATCATGCTCAGCTCGACCTCCTCTGGCCGTCACCCTGGGCGCCGACTTCAAGCGAAGCGAGCCGGTGCAGAAAGAACTCTATCTCCATCTCAGTACCCACACTCACCCGGGCCCAGCCCGGACAGCCCAACGCGGTGCCGTCACGCACGATCGCGCCCATGGACAGCAGCACCCCGCAGACCTCGTCGTGCGGGTGGCACAGATCGCGCGTGTCGACGAGCATGAAATTGGCCTCGCTGGGCACCGTGGCGCGCCCGCGCGCGGCAAGCCGCTCGACCATGGTGGAGCGCAACTCTGCGTTGACTGCGCGCCGTTGGGCCACCTGGTCCTGATGCTTGAGTGCTTCGAGCGCCGCCACCTGGGCGAGCCGGTTCACGTTGAACGGCTGGCGCACCTTGTCGATCGCTTCACGCACGGCTGCGGCGCCCAGTCCGTAGCCCACGCGCAGGCCACAGAGCCCGTAGATCTTGGAGAACGTGCGCAGGACGACGACGTTCTCGTGTCCAGCCTGCAGCGGCAGCGAATCCTGGCTGTCGGACGCCGTGACGAACTCGTTGTACGCTTCGTCGACGACCACCAGCACGTCGCTGGGCACGGCCTCGACGAGGCGCGAGACGGCGGCGGCGGACACGTAGGTCCCGGTGGGGTTGTTGGGGTTGCAGACGATCACCATCTTGGTGCGCGCGGTGACCGCGGCGGCCATCGCCTCGAGGTCATGGCGAAAGTCCACCAGAGGCACGGGGACCGCGACGGCCTCGTGCCGCAGGCAGATATCGTTGTAGACCACGAACGACGGATCGGCGAACACGACCTCGTCGCCCTTTTCCAGCAGCGCGTCGCCGAGCAGCATCAGGAGTTCGCAGGAGCCGTTCCCCACGGCGACCTGGCCGGGTGTGCGCGCGTAGTGCGCGGCGAGCGCCGCGCGCAGATCGGTGGCGTGCCCGTCGGGATAGCGATTGAGATCGTCCAGCGCGTCCACGATCGCCTGCTTGACCTCGACGAACGGCGGCTGCGGGAANTCGTTGGAGGCCAGCTTGACNACCTCGNCCANGCCGAACCGGCGCATGACCAGCTCCAGTGGCTGACCCGGCTCGTACGGGACGATATGGTCGAGGGCGGGGATGAAGCGCATGGCCTACTCCGGCAGGTCGAGCCGCAGCTGACGCGCCTCGTGCAGGTAGACATGGTGCACGTCCGTCTCGCGCGGCAGGTAGACGTGCATCAACACCCGGATGCAGCGTGCGATCGCGTCCTTTACGGGTATCTCCAGGCAGCACAGCAGCGGCGTGTGCGACAGGCCGATGCTGCGTGCCGCGACCGCGGGGAAGTCGGCACGCAGGTCCGGCGTGGCGCTGAAGATCACGCTCACGATGTCCTTCACGATCACGCTGTTCCGCTCGAGGATCGCGGCGAGCAGCTCCGCAGTGCGCGCGGCGATCGCCGCGCTGGTGTCCGCATCCACAGAGGTGGCTCCGCGCAGCGCATACAGCCGGGGGGTATGGTCACTCATTCAACTCCGTTTCGTAGAGCGAGTGAGAGATTATACACCGGCGTCCGGCGCGTCCCGAGTGTCGTCCGGCGCCTCGGGTGCTTCGTCGGAGTCGGCGGAGGTCATGCTCACGATGGCCGGCGCTTCGTAGCGCGCGCCGGACGCTTCGCCCAGCACGGTCTCGGCGTCGGAGGCGATGTGGGGAGCCTCCGCCGCGAGCAGGACCGGGTCGCCCTCCACTTCGCCGCCTACAGCCGTGGCGACCTCCTCGCCAGCGCGCCGCAGAGCCTCCACCTCGTCGCCGTTCAGCTCACGATACCCGCCGGGCTGCAGCCCCTTGTCGCCGATAGGCCCGTAGCGCCGCCGGTGCAGCTCCTCTACGGGTAGTCCCACGGAGGCGAACATGCGGCGGACCTGGCGTTTGCGGCCCTCGTGGATGGTGATCTCGACGAGGGCCGTCTTCGCACTCTGCTTCCTGAGGTTCACCTCGGCCGGCGCGGTCAGCCCGTCCTCCAGGTCCACACCTTCGCGCAAGCCGCCGAGTGCGCGCCGGCTGACTTTGCCGCGCACTCGAGCCACGTACGTCTTGGGGACGCCGTAGCGCGGGTGCATCAGGCGGTTGGCCAGCACACCGTCGTTGGTGAGGATGATGAGGCCCGTGGTGTCCACGTCGAGGCGCCCGACCGGGAAGAGGATGCGCCCGTTGGGGATGAGGTCCACGATAACGCGGTCGGCATGCGGGTCGCGACGNGTGCAGGCCACNCCACGCGGCTTATNGACCAGGANGTAGCGNAGTTCGCGCGCCTCGACGGTCTCCCCGTCGATCGCGACCACGTCGTCGGGACCGATCTTCTGACGNGGAAAGTCGGCCACCTCTCCGTTCACGGTGACGCCGCCCTTGCGAATGAGCTCGTCGCACGAGCGTCGCGAACCCACTCCGGCGCGCGCCAGGTAGACCACAAGATTCATCGGCCGGCTCGCGTTCACGCCCGCCTCCTCTCGGCGTTGGCCAGCAGGCGGGCGCGGATCTCCTCAACTGCGGACGACTGCAGGGAGAACTCTTCCAGCGGCGGCAACTCAGACCGAGAACGCAGGCCGAACAGCTTGAGGAACCGCTCTCCGCTGCCGTACAAGATCGGGGAGCCCGGCGTGTCGGCGCGGCCCTGCTGTTCCACCAGGCCGCGCTCCTCGAGCGATGTCAGAGCCCATTCGGACGAGACGCCGCGGACCTCCGCCACATCGGACCGTGTCACCGGCTGCAGGTACGCGACCACGGCGAGCGTCTCGAGGAGCGCCGGCGTGAGCTCGTCCGGTCGCTGCGCACCGGTCAGGCGGCGCACGTCGGCGGCGCAGTCGGCGGCTACCGTGAAGGTGAAGCCCCCGGCGACCTCATTCAACACGAAGCCGTGACGTTCGCCGTCGTACTCGTCGCGCAGCGACGCCAGAGCCTCGACGACCTCATCGTCCGGGCACGCGCACGCCACCGCCAGTTCCGCAGTAGGCAGCGGTCGTGCCGAGATGAACAGAAGCGCCTCCAGGCGCCGGGCGAGTGAGTGCATGATCCTGGGTGGTCGGGTTGCCGGGTCTCCCCGATGCTACCGCAGACCGGCAGCCGACGTCACCCGGCCGGTNCGGGCACCGCCGCGGCGTCGGCTCGAGCCACGTGGGCGACGCGGGTCACGATGATGTCCCCGAAGTGCCTCGTCTGACGCAGCAGAGCCTCACCGCTCGAGTGNAGCTCGAGCAGCGCGAAGAAGGTGACCGCGCGCTNGAAGCGGTCCTGCGGCGCGACGTCGGCGAAGNTGAAGCGNCCCTCGTCTCCCAGGATCATTCGCAGNCGCCGCAGTTCNTTGACCAGCGAGACGGCAAGATCGGNNAGATGGCTGGTGTCGGGCACCGGCGGCTCGCGCAACAGCGGCGCNAGAGCCGTCACGAGGGCNTGGGCCGGCAGCGCCGCTTTCGGGGCCGGCCGGCGCAGCAGCGCCGGCGGCACGGCGACGTTGCGGTACAGCCGTCCCGCGTGCTCGTCCCAGCGGTCGCGCAGGGCGCCGGCGGCGTTCTTGAACTGGCTGTAGCGCACAAGACGTTCCAGAAGGCGCTGCGCCGCCTCGTCGGGGTCGAGGTCCTCGAGGTCCTCTTCGACCTCCTCTTCCAGAAGCAGGCGGGACTTCATCTCCAGCAGCGCCGCGACCAGCACGACGAACTGAGAGGTCGCGTCGAGGTCGAAGTCGCCGCTGTCGGCAAGCTTGAGCACGTACTCGGCGATGATGCGCGAGAAACGCACCTCCCAGATGTCGATCTCGTCCTTGAGGATCAGCGTGACGAGCAGGTCGAACGGCCCGTCGAAGACATCGAGATCGAGATCCAGGAGCACCGGGGGTGCGGCGACGGCGCCTGCTTCGCCACGCATCGCCGTCGCACCGCCTGCCTGCCCCATCCGCCGGCCTAGTCCTCTGGCTGATTGACGAACGACGGGATCTCGAACGCCCCGCTGGCGAAGGAAGATGCGGGGCCGAACGGGGTGCCGCGGTCCTCGTCGCGCTCGGGGTGCCCGGCGTCGCGGTCGCGGCGCGTCTCTGGCGGCTGNTTCGCCGACGGCTGATTCGCCGCGCGTTCCGCGCGGCCCACGCCATCGCCGAAGCCGGTCGCCACCACGGTGATNGCGATCTTGCCCTCTAGGCGCTCGTCCACGACCGCGCCGAAGATGATGTTGGCGTCGTCGTCGGCGGCCTCGCTGATGACCTCGGCGGCCTCGTTGACCTCGTAGAGCGTGAGGTCGCTCCCGCCGGTGATGTTCAGCAGCAGACCGCGAGCCCCATCGATGCGGGTCTCGAGAAGCGGTGAGTTGATGGCCATGTCGGCGGCGGCCTGAGCGCGGTTCTCGCCGCTGGCCGTGCCGATACCCAGCAGGGCCGTACCCTGGTCTTTCACGATGGTGCGCACATCGGCGAAGTCGAGGTTGATCAGGCCGGGGACGGTGATGAGGTCGGTGATACCCTGCACGCCCTGGCGCAGGATGTCGTCGGCGTGCTGGAAGGCCTCCACCACGCTGGTGCTGCGCTCCACGACCTCGAGCAGACGATCGTTGGGGATGGCGATCACAGTGTCGGCGACGTCCTTGAGGACCTCGATGCCCTCCAGCGCCTGCCGCAGACGGCGATGACCCTCGAAGCCGAACGGCTTGGTGACGATGGCGATGGTCACCGCGCCGAGTTCGCGGGCCACCTGGGCCACGACGGGTGCGCCGCCGGTACCGGTGCCGCCGCCTTCGCCGACTGTGACGAAGACGAGGTCGGCGCCACGCAGGGCGGCCTTCAACTGGTCGCGCGAGATCTCCATGGACTCGCGGCCCACGGCCGGGTCAGCGCCGCCGCCGAGACCGTGGGTGATCTCCTGGCCGATGTGGATCTTGACGTCCGCATCGCACACGTCGAGCTGCTGCACGTCGGTGTTCACGGCGATGAATTCGACACCCTTGACGCCGGAATTGACCATCCGATTGATGGCGTTGGTGCCGGCACCGCCGACGCCCACCACTTTGATGGTGGTCACGTAGGGACGGCCCTTGACGGGCTCGTCCAGGGCCTGCTGCTCGGGCGGCACGCCGCTGCTGTCGGTGCGCCGGAAGAGCTCGCTCAGTCCATCCTTCATGCTAGGACGATCTGCCATTCAGCACCTCCCGCGCGAGGGCGCGGTACGACTCTGCCCCTCTCCCCCTAGGATCGTACTTGAGCACCGAGGCGCCCGAAACGGGAGCCTCGGCGAATTTTATCGTCTTGCGCACGACCGTCTCGAACACGAGATCACCGAAGTTCTCGCGCAGGACCTCGATGGACTCCTTGCCGTGCGTGGTGCGGGCGTCGAACAGAGTCGGAAGGATGCCCTGGATGCGGACCTCGGGGTTGAGGTTCTCGCGGATCATCTCGAGCGTGCGCTCCAGTTGGAGCAGGCCGCGGAGGGACAGGTACTCGCACTGG
>JGI24134J36421_10000696_pt1 | contig 10747 bp, 10 predicted proteins | sample BarGraNGADG00312_FD_36421 | JGI IMG/M metagenome (IMG submission 36421) | reverse complement strand
GTTAGAGGAGCTCGAGCGTCAAGGCTTAACCAAAAACACCGCGAGCGGATGGGTGTATTCAGGCACGGGTAGAGCAACCGAGGCGGTGCCCCTGAACGGACTCTCCTCGCAAGTATTCAAGATGCTGTATGAAGGGAGACTGCTCGAAACGCTTGACTTGGCCCGCGCGTATCGAGAGGCTCATAAAGGGGCCGTCGTTCTTCACGATGGTGAGACCTACGTCGTCGAGCAGCTCAATTTGAGTGTTGGCATCATTTCCGTGAACAAAAAGGACGTCGACTTTTTTACCGTGCCCATTAAAACCGTTGAACTTCACATAATAGAAGAGTTCGAAACACAGCAAAAAGGCGCGTTGACTATATCATTCGGTGCTGTCGAAGTCGTCGAGCAGTACGTCGGATACAAAACGCTTCGCTATGATCAAGTGATTAGTGCGGAAAGTCTCGACCTGCCGCCCCTCCGCTTTAAAACGACGGCGCTGTGGTTTATCGTGCCTGAAGCCGCCGTCGCGCGCGTCGAAAACAAACAACTCGACGTCACAGGTGGAATACACGGAGCAGAACACGCTCTTATAGCGGTAATGCCGCTGCATGTAATGTGTGATCGACGCGACATTGGAGGCGTTTCTGCAATGCACCATCCGGATACTGGCCAACCTACGATCTTCATCTACGATGGCTTCGAGGGAGGGATCGGACTTTCCGAAAAAGCGGTTGAACTGTTCGCCGACATTGCTACGATGACACGGGAGCTCGTTGGAGGCTGCTCGTGTGAGGTTGGATGCCCTGCGTGCATCTACTCGCCTAAGTGTGGAAATGACAACAAGCCGCTCGATAAGGAGGCTACAATCGTTCTNTTAGANGANCTTAAAGCGCANATGGCCGCCTAAACTGAGTTCAAGCTAGCTATAGAACGCGTCACGTCGCAGTCTTCGACGCCGCTTCCGTCCTCGCAGGGGTTAGTTACAGATTTAGGCGATATACATATGCGCCCTTTTAAACGTCTCAATTCACAGGTGAACAAGACTATGTTTGCCTAGCTCACGGAGATTACGCAGAGGAAAGATGCGAACAAGCCAAACGATTAATACACTTACGAAACAGACCGAGACTACCTAAAACAAGGAGAGTTTGCCATGTCATTCGACGTCTTTCCCGCAATAGATATTAAAGATGGTCGATGTGTCCAGCTGGTCGGAGGGGCACCTGAAAACGTCCTTGTTTCACTTGAAGATCCCCTATCCGTCGCAGAACATTGGATCAGCAGTGGGGCCAGCAGCTTGCATGTGATCGACCTCGACGGCGCGTTTGGAAAACCCCGAAATCTGAAGCTTGTCTACAAGCTGGCAAAACTCGACGTGTTTATCCAGGTCGGGGGCGGAGTTCGCTCCCGTCAAGATGCTGCCGACCTACTCCAGATGGGAGCCGACCGCGTGATTCTAGGCACCGCTGCCGTCCGGGATCCAACGATCGTCTACGACCTGAGCGCTGAGTTTGGCAGTGCGTCTGTCATGGTGTCAGTCGACGCACGAGGGGGCGAGGTCCTCATAGAGGGGTGGACGCGCAGCTCAGGCCTACGACCTCAAGAACTGGGCCTCGTGTTTCAGGATTTGGGGGCGGGTTCTCTACTCTTCACTGACGTCGAGGTCGAAGGCATGATGGGCGGCATTCGCACCGACATCGTTAAGAACCTCGTAGAGTACGTAGACGTGCCCGTTGTTGCAGCTGGTGGCGTTGGGCGTTTAGATGATATACGAGCGATCGCCTCGACAGGAGCCGCCGGTGTTGTGGTCGGCTCTGCGATATATATGGCGAAGTTTACGCTCAACGATGTTTTTAAAATAGTGAGTGACCTTTAAGGTATGAGTTAAAATGCGCACAGCCAACGTTCAGAGGCAGACGAAAGAGACTACTATTGACCTGCACGTTAACCTCGATGATCCATCGGAGACGACCATAGAGACCGGCGTCCCATTTTTCACACACGTGCTCGAAGCGCTCTCCCTGCATGGCGGGATCGGACTGCACCTCGCTGTGCGCAGTGATGGCAACCCGCATCACGTTGTAGAGGACGTCGGCATCGCACTTGGNATGGCACTCAAAAACGTGATTGCAGACACGGCAGGTATCAAACGGTTCGGAGGGGCGTCTATACCTATGGACGATTCCCTGGCCACCATCGCCGTGGACGCAGCAGGGCGGAGCTACGTTGTATTCAATGCTACAATCGCTTCGGGCGTCGATGGCATCGACGCAAGCTTGGTGAGGCACTTTATCCAATCGCTCTCGTCGCACGCGATGCTGACGATTCACGTCAACGCCTACGGTTCAGACGACCATCACACGATCGAGGCTATATTCAAAGCGCTCGGAGTCGCGCTCAGCGAAGCACTGCAGCCGAGAGAGGGAATCAGAAGCACCAAGGGAGTGCTATAACCATCTCGGTTGTCCAATGAAATACGTCGTTAGTTAAACGATCATCTTAGCCTAGCGAGGTTACGGGGCCCCAATGAGCAGTGCCGTTTCTTACATGCGATTTAAACATCAGCCTCTTTTTGCCTCAGTTTAGTGCAATAAACATACCATTCTTTCCAATCCTCTCGTGCGTCCCAGAAAGGGCATTCAAAGACTGAAGAGGTCCATTGTTTAAGGCGTGCGCAATAATAGTAGTCCGTCTCCGAGGCCTTGAACTTGGCCTGATAGCGGCAAAGCGAGCAGCGCCGTAGGGGGATCTTGCTTATATCAAACAGCTGCCAGTCAACGTCGCCCATACTCTTCCTGAGTCGAAATACACAATAGACTAACTTACGGTGGATTCGCGTCTAATACCGCGGCAATATAGCCGACCTCACACATCGCAACGATAGATGGTGGTATAACTTTTGCGTCATGCTCTGCCGAGAAGCGCCTAATTGTGCTTGGCGAGTTTGAGCGGATCTATAGCTGCTACAAAAAGTAGCTTCTCTTGTTAGTTTTGTTAAGAACCGCCTTATCTTGTCTTTCCGGGCAAGTGGCCTTATATTAGCAGTTATTTGGCACAGTGCAAAGCGCCTCCCAAATCTTCGCATTGCTTGACGTCTTTTAGACCCGTGGCTTTAATTTGGGCTTATGCGTTTAATTGAATTCGCACAGGCACATCTTGTGGTCAAAGAATGAAATGGTTACCAAGTGGTTAAGATGTGTTGAATGTGCCCCGGACGCACCGCAGTAACATTGTGGGCTTCTACAGCAAGTGGGGGCTGCCCCTCCTTCTTTTTATGTAATGTNGCGGAGAGGCCGATACAAAGGCATAAATCAGTCTGCCACGTAGTCCAAGTTATGCAGCAAGCGCTGGTCGAAAAGCTGCAAGCTTTTGGCCTCAGCTCGAAAGAGGGCCACCTCTATGTCATTTTGCTGAAGTATGGGCCGAAAACAACGGGTGAGCTCGCTAAACTGCTACACAGCTACCGCGTCGACATCTATCGTCTTTTGGAAATGCTCACCGAAAAAGGGATGGTTGAGGAGTCGGTCGAAAAGCCGACTAAATACGCGGCGGTTGCCGCCGAAGCGGCGCTCACCGAAGCAATGATGCAGCACGCGTATGAGCTCCGTTGGATGGAAGAGAATCGTGATCAGGTGCTAAAGCTCGCACAAGAGTACTTGTCAAGCGAGACCCGTGGAGACGAGCTTTACACGTTTAAAGTGATTAAAGGCCGTTCGAACACGCTTGCCATTACAGAGCAGCTAGTCAGCACGGCTGAAGCGCGCATTACGTTCATCTCATCACTCACGGGCCTCACAATACTTTCCACTAGTGGGATTCTCGAGCATTGCATCAACGCGGTTGATAGAGGCGTTCGCGTGAAGTTTATCACGGAAGTTCTGTCAAAAAACGTCAGTTCAGTGCGTGAGGCGCTTGCAGGAGGGATAGAGGTGCGCCACTACGACGATTATTCTGGAATGCGGTACCTCGTTTCTGATACTCGCGAAAGTCTGACGACGATAACGTTTGACGCGCTCCGCCATGGAAAGGACGCAACTGACACGGCTTTCTGGACAAACAGCCCCGAATACGCGCAATATCTCGAGGCAAGCTTTGCGCTCCTGTGGGGCGGCGGGGTCGAGGCCACACAACGCGTTGANGCCGTTTTAACAGANATCGACGGAACACGCGTAAAAACNGCTAANAACAGCCCCTAAGCGCTTACCCCTCTTTTTAAGTCAATTTCGAAGCTTTTTTATAGATATACGTTTAATCGTACGATCTGGGCCTATTATCGTTTTTGAGGTGTGAGATCCATGGAGAGAGCGCGATTACGTGCGTATATTCCAATCCTTATAGTCACCGCACTTGTCGCTGCTTTTATCGCTGCGCCGATTGCGGCGACGACTATGATTACCGTTGATAAGAAAGTGGCTAACGCCGGATCTGCAATCTACATACAGTCCGATCTCGGAAAGGCTGGAAACACTGCAAAGATCGAATATTACTATGACGCTAATAACAATGGCATTGACGATGAAGGAAGCGCTTGGACGTCTATCGCGCAAGTGACAGGCGGTGGCTCGAATAGCTTGATTCAGGGAACGAGCAGCCAGATCGCGTACCGCTGGGTCCCCTCGTCCGATCTAAACCCTGGCCATTACTTGATTCGAGTAACAGACTCAGATAATTCCACACCTAAGGTCGCCGGCGTCGATCTTACTAGCCCTGCAACGCCCCAGGTTTCGTTCTTAGTTGATGGAAGCGCCGCCACTAGCGTTAGTCCCGCCGGATTCGTGCAGGTGCAAGCAAACGTAAGCAACAACTGCGCCCTTTGTCACAGTGGCGACCCGTCAACATGGAATGCCTCAAGTACTGGTTTTGATGAGCAAAAGATGAAAGAGCACGTAAAAGCAGACTTGAGTGGATTAACTGGGAGTACAAACGATTCGGCAGTTCCTGCCCAGATGACAGTAAGTCACGGTATTGTGGGGTGGAACGTTCAAATATCGCCTTATCTGAAAGAAGGAGCTAAGGTGCTAGCCTATGTCCAGGTAATCGAGGCCAATTTGACTATCTCAAGCTATAACGCCACAACCAGTCAAGACAACAACGCGACGGACAACAGGACTGCCAACGCGACCAACATTTTAAACAAAACAGAGTCCACAAAAAGCAATACGACGCTCACCATCACAGCTATTTCAGCACCAGCTTACGATAACAGTACGGTTGCAGTGAACGTTACGGTCAAGAACAAAGGTGTTACTCCTGCGGCCGCTACGTTCCTCGCCTTCCAAGACTTACCTAAGGACATAAGTGTTGACAACGGAGGCGCTTTTGACATCGCCTCAAATTCAACCGCGGTCTTCCCGGTAAAGATCACCGCATCAAGCAGCGCTTCAGGCAACTATGACCTTAAGTTCCATGCGACAAGCGGTAACCTGACGAGCGAGAACCGAACGATTCCTATTCAGATCGGTAGCCCAACCGTCTCAGCTGCTAAGAGCTGGAACCCGCTTCCAGGCTTTGAGGCCGTATTCGTCGTTGTTGGACTTGTAGTCGCTGCATATGTGGTAAACAGGCGGCGCTAAACCGCCGGAATCCCTTGAAACGTACACGTTTATATAAGGCCGGACGGTACCTTACTCATATGCAGGCCGACCAAGTATATGACGACGTCGAGGCCGTTATTATGGCGGCTGATGAACAGCCTGAGTACCGCGAGCAGATCATAGAAGGGTTCATCGATCAAGTCTTGCGTCGCCGAAAGCGACGATTTGCCACGTGGCGCACCACAGCGTTGCTCCTTACTTTTGGCGTCCTAGGGACTCTGTTTATCGACCGGCTTATCTCGTTTCCGTTAAGTCTATTCGCCTTTATCTTCCTGTGGATCGTGATTATCGCGACGTGGGTAAGCTTCCGAATGATTTCGGTCGTTGAGCATCACGCTCTGCGGTTTGCACTCATGTGGCTCCTAACGCGGATGGTTTTGCAAAGAGGCGTGACAAAAAACGTCTTCAAATTAATCACTATCTTGCTAGCAAAAGTGGGCCTGAAACGACTTATCAACCTACGTGTTTTGTGACACGTAGTCACTAACACAAACAACTAACCGCGCTCAGAGCGAAAAGTTCGCGCGACTGTGCTGATCTTTCACAACGCCGATGAGATGGACTTTTATTCTACGATCGGATCTTAGCGATCTGGGTTGCGTGCGAGTGACAAGCTAAACCCGCATAGCTTCATCCGCGTCGTACCCTTCGTGTACAACACGCGCAATCTTCTTGACTAAGTCGGTTGGATCCTTAGCCTGAAATACGTTCCTGCCTATTGAAACGCCGCACCCTCCTGCGTCTATCGATTCTCTTACCATCTGTAGAAGCTCGCGCTCGGAGTCCATTTGAGGACCCCCGGCAATCACGACGGGCACGGNACATCCCCTTATGACCTCTTTAAACGTATCGATTTCGCCTGTATAGTTCGTTTTGATGATGTCCGCCCCTAGTTCAGCACCCACGCGAGCGGCATGTTTCACGTACCTAACGTCGTGCTCGTCCTCTACTTTGTCGCCGCGCGGATACATCATTGCAAGCAGCGGCATGCCCCAGTTGTCACAGCGCTCTGAAATCTGCCCGAGTGCGGCTAACATTTCAGATTCATTTTGTGCTCCGACGTTCACATGAACGCTGACAGCATCCGCGCCAAATTTGATGGCTTCCTCAACGGTCCTCACAAGCACTTTGTGATTCGGATCAGGGGCGAGAGCCGTACTTGCTGAAAGATGAATTATGAGCCCGACGTCACGGCCATANCCTCGATGACCGTGTTTTGCCAAGCCGATATGTCCGAGNACGGCGTTAGCCCCACCCTCCGCTACCTTGTTTACTGCGATGCGAAGATCCTCTAATCCCCTGATTGGACCTACACTCACGCCATGGTCCATTGGCACGATGATGGCGTTGCCCGTGGTACGACTAAATATTCGCTCAAGCCGAACTGACTTCCCGATTTCCATGTGCAAAGATAATAGCGGCGAGATAATTAAAATTGTGCACAACCTTTCACCTCAAGCTACGCCGCGCTTACGCCAATCGGAACCCCGTTCAATAATGGATCCTTGCCGATATTCGCTTTGTGCACACGAGCATCGCTACGCTCGCCTTGGCTACTCAGGTGTATTATACAAAGTCTTAGCGCTTAAGCGGGGTATAAGTACTAACGCAGTCCTAGCTTAATAAGGCAAAATGAGCCTAATGAAGCGCCCGTTCGTAGCGGAGCGCGTTCCACCTCGTTTTATTCATGTAGCAGCCAACTAAAAACTGGAAATGGAGCAAAAGACTATGGATGCGCTAGAAGCCATTCAAACGCGTAGAAGCGTACGACGATATGTAACTAGACAGATTGATGATGAGATCGTAGAGCAACTCCTCTCGGCAGCGATGAGTGCACCCTCGGCGGCGAATGAACAGCCGTGGGAGTTTATCGTCATAAAGGATCGGGAAATGCTCGACGGGATTCCCGCGTTTAGCCCGTATGCGAGAATGACGACACATGCACCCCTTGGCATACTCGTCTGCGCAGACACGCGGAACGTCATCGTCCCGGGATTCTGGGTGCAAGACTGTTCGGCAGCCACGCAGAACCTCCTCATCGCTGCCCACGCGCTTGGGTTGGGAGCGGTGTGGACCGGAGTCTATCCTATGGATGACCGCATGGCCGGGTTTACCAAGCACTGCCAGCTCCCCGAAGGCGTCGTGCCGCTTGCGTTTGTGGTGGTGGGCTATCCGGCTGAGACACCTCCTCCACAAAATAGGTTCGATCAGGATAGGGTCCATTCAAACGGGTGGTGATCCGGGCGTCGCTCAATTTATGGCCGGTCGGCAGAGCAGAACGTGAATCGGTTTACAAAGCCGAACATAAAATGAAAGTGACGTTACTAGAGCACTTATATCCTCAGTGAAACGCTTAAGTAGTGTAGTATCTTAATATATATCTAAAGACTTATTATTAGGCGATGATCTTTTTAGCTGCGGAGTTTTCATGGACGAACAATTGATTAAGTTGTTTGAAAAAGCAGAGACGTTGTCTGACATCTTTGAAGTCGTCAAAGCAACTGTCGAAAAGACGACAGGAAAGAGCAGAGGCGGCATCATGCTGGGTTTAGCGAACCTCGGCAACCAACCGAACGGATTCTTCGGTGCCTTCTACCCAGTCGGCTCCAACATCATCGTTATGAACAACGTGCCCCTTCAGCGCATCAAGGAGACCGACCCCTTATTGTGGAAGCCCTATGTGTTTCACGTGCAACTCCACGAATACATGCATTCACTGGGCTATCTTAGCGAGAGCGCTGTAAGACCGCGCGTACTCACCATCACCAAGAACGTCTTCGGCGACGAGCACCCCGCAACGCTTCTCGCTGCAAACACCGAGCGCTTTATCCCATCTCTCGCGTATCCAAACGTCTCGTGGCAACCGAAAGACCTTAAAATCAAGCTTGTAGAGGACTTTGATCGATCAAGCGCCAGTTATTTTGCTTAGGCTGTTATCTAGTCAGGCGTGTGCTTTTTTCAAGAACACTTACTTCTAATAGCTTTAGCGTACCTTTCCGCGGGCAAGCGAAGCGAAGATGCCGACGAAGCAGAGCACGGTAAATAGCAAGAAAGCGAGTTGATTGCTCTGCATGAAGAGTCCGGGTGACTCAGGAGTGATCACTACCTGTCCAATGATGAGTGCAAAAATGAGCTGGACTATCGCCAAGCTCAATACTTGCCCGATTGTTCGCATAGTTCCGATCGTTCCCGACGCAAGCCCATAGAAGCGCCTTTCCACGGAGCTCATAACCGCATTTGTGTTAGGCGACGAGAATAACCCGAAGCCGAAGCCAAGGATTGCCAGACTCGCCAAGACAAATGGTATAGGCGTTTCCGGCGTCAAAAAAATGAAGGGAATAAGACCAACTGTCGTCATTCCCATGCCAATGGAAGCAACGATTTGCGGTTCTATCCTATCAGAGAGCTTCCCAGCGAGCGGCGACACGGCCGCCTGCACGATAGGCTGCGCTATCAGGATTGTGCCAGCAATCTGCGGACTGAATCCACGCACGCTCTGCAAATAGATGCTCAGCAACAGGGTGACAGCAAAGGTAGCGCTGTAGTTGATGAGCGCCGCGACGTTGGAAAAGGCGAACGCCCGGTTTCTCACAAAAAGGCCGACGTTAAAGACGGGAAAACTTGTTCGCAGTTCCCAGAAGACAAACGACACCGCAGCAGCGACCCCGAGGATTATAAGAATGAGACCACTGAGCGCCGGAATCTGTGTCATACCGAACACGAGCGAGAAGAGGGCGATCCCGTATATCACCGAGCCGATGAAGTCGAACGGCTCACCCTTTGCCTCAGCCCAATCCACTTTTAACTTTCGAGCGCTCACATAAGCAATGAAAATACCAAGAGGGACGTTAACGTAGAAAATGCTGCGCCACCCGACGTATTGCGTCAGGAGGCCGCCGAGAAACGGGCCGATCGAAAGACCGAGATAAACGGCTGCGACGCCAATGCCGAGGACCTTGCCCCTCTCACGGGGCGGATATGCCGACGTGAGGATGGCAAAACCTGTTACCGTTATCAATGACGCCGAAAAGCCCTGGAGCGTACGAAAAGCGACGATCGACGTGCTGGAAAATGAGAGCGAAATGAGAAACGAGGTGAATGCAAAGAAGATCGCCCCGTACGTGAAGATGCGCTTCCTGCCGTAGATGTCCGCGACCCTGCCAAACGGCACTAGAAATATCGCGAGCGTGAGGAGGTACACAGTCGCGACCCACGCAAGCGAGGCAGGCATCCATCGCGAACTCAGTTCCAATAGAGGGGAGGGCGAGATTCACAGCTGAAATATCAAAGGGCGTCAAGAAAGCAGCAAGAGAGACAACGATCAGTATAAGTTTTCTGTCCGCGACCGAGACCGTTTGAGCATCTGTGCCTGAGGGCGCCAAGCCGTTCACCTTTCCTTATCACGAGACGACACGTCTTGCGATCCCTGCTCAAACGCAACAAAAAGCGTAAGCCGTGCACGTACGTCTATTATAACCTCAACTCAGATTGAGTAACGTAACTCCTCACTTTTACCTTTTTGTAGTCCGATGATCAGCGCGAGGCGCAGCTTAAAGAGTGCGGACGATCAGTGATACCTGATAGTATCGCAAAAAGATTGGGGAAAAAAGCACGAGCCTAGCCAAAGCTGGACTCGCCGTATTGACTGAAAGTGTTACTTCTGTCTTTGCTTCACTATGGTTGGTCACTTAAAGGCGACACTTCAGCACAGACGGTATGTGACCCGGTGTCTTACTTTGTAATTTTGGTGTAGTTTGGCGTAGTTCACGAGCGCTATCAAAGATATAGAGGTACGGAACCCAGCGATTCTTTTGGAAATGAGCGTTATTTCGTTGCGAAAGCCGTCCCGGCGTCCCGTTTTTTTCCTGCTTCTAACGTGCGCAGCATCTCGCTCTTGTCCGTTGTCGGCGCTCTGCAGCGGTGGTCCTGGCAGACGTAAGCGGTGGCCTTTCCGCTGATGCATTTCTTGAGCTGCATTCCTGGAACGATATCAGCGAGCTCCGCGTCTTTGGCATCTGACTGAAGAAAGACGACCACATTGCTTGGCAAGAATGCTGTACTAAGCGCCGGAGCATCTCGCGCGTATCCGCAGAGGATACGTTACCACAGACAACGGTTTGATAGGATGGACCGAGCGCGAGGTCGACACCGCTTAACAGCTGCGTATATGC
>JGI24134J36421_10000695_pt1 | contig 10749 bp, 9 predicted proteins | sample BarGraNGADG00312_FD_36421 | JGI IMG/M metagenome (IMG submission 36421) | reverse complement strand
GAGGCGGCAACCGAGCTGGGCGTCGACGAGGTGGTTCCGTGGCAGGCGGAGCGGTCCGTCGTTCAGTGGCGCGGGCCACGCGCCGACACGGGCCACGCACGCTGGGAGGCGACCGTCCGCGCGGCGGCCAAGCAGTCGCGGCGGGCTTTCGTCCCGACCGTCCACCCGGCGCTCGACTCCGCTGGGGTGGCACGCCTCGTGAGTGAGGTCGTNGCCGGCGATGGGAGCGCGATCGTGCTGTACGAGGCGGCGGTAGCACCGCTGCTGGCCGCGGCCCTGCCCGAGGATGGCGGGCGCATCCTGGTCGTGGTGGGACCCGAAGGGGGCATCTCGGACCGCGAGCTCGAGCTGTTCGGTGCTGCCGGGGCGACGCTCGCCCGGCTCGGACCGCACCTGCTCCGGATGTCGACGGCCGGGCCTGTTGCCGTCGCGATGCTCGCGGAGCGGCTCGGCCGCTGGGCCTCGTCCTCGCGGTTCAGGTGACGGTGAAGGTGACCGAGGTCGAGTTGTGGTGCGCGTCCACGGCCTGGTCCGAGACGTCGGGCTCCCAGATCTCAAGGACGTAGCGACCCGGCTCGAGGTCCACGGTGAAGCTGAACGGACCGATCGTCCCGTTGGACCCGGCCATGGTGAACCCGGTCTGTACCGACTCGCGGCTCGCGGCGTCGGTGACCGCCCAGACGAGCGTCGCCTCGAACGCGGTCCCCACCCCACTCACCTCGACCGCGGGGCCNGCGATGGTCTCGCCATCNGCAGGGTGGGCGATCGTGGTCGGCCCCGGGGTCTCCGACTCGGTCGGCTCAGGTGTTCTTGGCGTCGTGTCGGTGGGCGAGGCGCTCGCCGGAGTGCTCGGCGCTGCGGAGGTCGCGCCGCTGCTCGATCGAACGCCCGCACAACCGGACAGGAGGGCGACGCCGAGCACGACCACAAGTGCCGCACCGAGGTGCTGAGCACCCAGTCCACCCACTGCCTCGAGTCACTGTCGCCTCCGAGTCGCTTGACCTGACCACCAGCAGTCAACCCGGTGCGGTGCCCCGCGGCAAGCACCGCACTAACCTGGGTCTCATGCCGGATCCGGGAACTGAGCAGGACTGCCTCTTCTGCCGCATCGTGTCCGGGGAGATCCCAACGTCGATCGTCGCGTCGAACGCCAGCGCGATCGCCTTCCNCGACATCGCNCCCCAGGCTCCGCTGCACGTCCTCGTGGTCCCGCGCAGGCACGCTCCGGATGTTGCGGCGCTCGCTGCCGAGGCGCCCACCGTGCTGGCCGACCTCGTCGCGCTCGCCCGGGAGGTCGCCGAGACCGAGGCGGATGGCCAGTTCCGACTCATCTTCAACACCGGGGCCCGATCCGGGCAGTCCGTCTTCCACGTCCACGCGCACGTACTCGGAAACGCCGACCTCGGGTGGACGCCGGCCTGACGGCCTCTATTCCGGGGCGCCCCGGTACCGGGCTCCCGACGGCGGGTGCTCGATAGCATGGACGAGCACGCGGACGCCGAGCCCGGCGGACGCACCGATCGAGGAGAACGTAGGCCACCGGCCGAACCCATGGCAGAGAGCACCAACGAGCGTCCGCAGGGCCCGATAGCGACGCGGGTCCAGCACCGGATCAGGGTTCCGGAGCACGTTCCGATGGCCGAGCTGCTCGGCAGCGCCGACGAGATCCTGCGCTCTATCGAGCGAGGCTTCGCGAGCGTCGACATCCTCGCCCGGGGAAACGAGATCTCGCTCGACGGCCCGGCCGGCGACGTCGCCCTCCTCGAACGTCTGATCGACGAGCTCGGTGCGGTCGCCGCGAGTGGCACGACATTGACCCCCGATGTCGTCACCCGAGCGATCGGCATGCTGACGGCCGCGACGGCGAGCCGGCCCGCCGATGTCCTCACGATGAGCGTCCTGTCCAGTCGCGGCCGGACGATCCGGCCCAAGACGGTCGGTCAGAAGCACTACGTCGACGCGATCGACCAGCACACGGTGACCTTCGGCATCGGGCCGGCCGGCACCGGCAAGACGTACCTAGCGATGGCGAAGGCGGTCCAGGCCCTGCAGGCGAAGCAGGTCAACCGGATCGTGCTGACCAGACCCGCGGTCGAGGCGGGCGAGCGGCTTGGATTCCTGCCCGGCACGCTGAGCGACAAGATCGACCCGTACCTGCGGCCGCTCTACGACGCGCTGCACGACATGATCGACCCGGACTCGATTCCTCGACTGATCGAGGCCGGAACGATCGAGGTGGCCCCGCTGGCGTACATGCGTGGGCGCACCCTCAACGATGCGTTCATCGTCCTGGACGAGGCCCAGAACACCTCGGTCGACCAGATGAAGATGTTCCTGACCCGCCTCGGCTTCGGGTCCCAGATGGTGGTGACCGGCGATGTCACGCAGGTGGACCTGCCCGGCCGGACGACGTCCGGCTTGCGTGCGGTACAGGAGATCCTCACCGGCGTTGGCGACGTGTCCTTCTGCTGGTTGACGAGCGCCGACGTAGTCCGCCACCACCTGGTCAGCGACATCATCGATGCGTACGCCAGGTGGGATACCACCCGGATCGCTGCGGCCAGCTCGGCGCGCGACAGCGGCCACGGCCGAGGGAGAGCGCGCCGATGAGCGTCGAGGTCAACAACGAGTCCGGCTACCCGGTCGACGAGGCCGAGTTCGCCGAGCTGGCGCGCTACGTGCTCGATGCGATGCACCTCCACCCGGAGACCGAGCTCTCGATCATGCTCGTCGAGGTGGACGTCATGGCTGAGCTCCNCGTCCGGTGGCTGGACGAGCCCGGGCCGACCGACGTGCTGTCCTTCCCGATGGACGAGCTCCGCCCCGGCCGAGAGGGTGACGTGACGCCGCCCGGCCTGCTCGGCGACATCGTGCTCTGCCCGGAGGTCGCCGCCCAGCAGGCCCGTGCGGCCGGACACTCGACCGCCGAAGAGCTGCTCCTGCTCGCGACGCACGGCATCCTGCACCTGCTCGGGTACGACCATGGCGAGCCGGAGGAGGAGAAGGAGATGTTCAGCCTGCAGCGGCAGCTCCTGCTCACCTTCCTGTCGCAGCGATGACCGGAGCCCCGGTCGGGCTGCTGCTCGTCCTCGGCGTGCTGGGAATCGTGCTCGCGACGGCCCTCAGCGCCGGGGAGGCCGCGATCTGGCGGGTAACGAGGACCGCGGTCGCGGAGCTCTCCACCGTGCGGCGGCCGTGGGCGAGGCGCACCCAACAGCTCGCGGCGGAGTCCGATCGGACCGTCAGCGCGCTCGCGTTCGTCCGCCTCACCGTCGAGACGCTCTCAGCGGCACTGTTCACGCTCGCCCTTGCGGCGCTGCTGCCGTCCTGGTGGGCCGTGCTCGCGACGGTCTTCGCAGCGAGCGTGGCGATCGCCTTGGTCCGGGTGCGCGTCGGCCCCCGCGCCCTCGGCCGCCGCGCGCCGCTGAACGTTCTGCGCGCGCTGTCACCGATCCTCGGGGTGGCTAACTGGCTCGGCGGGCCCGCCAGCGGGCTGGCCGCCGTGGTGCGCCGGTCGAGGACCGCGGACCCGGCCCTGGCTGACGCCGAGCTGCGCGAGATCGTCGACCGGGTGAGCGAGTCGGAGCAGATCGAGGAGGACGAGCGCGACATGCTCCGCTCGGTGTTCACGCTCGGAAGCACGCTGGCGCGCGAGGTGATGGTGCCGCGCACCGACATGGTGACGATCCACGCGGGAACACCGCTGCGCAAGGTCATGTCGCTGTTCCTGCGCTCCGGCTATTCGCGCGTTCCGGTCATCGGCGACTCCGTCGACGACATGCTCGGCGTCGTGTACCTCAAGGACATCATCCGCCGCGTCCGGGCCGCCGAAGAGCACGAGGAGGACGCGGTCGAGACGGTGATGCGACCACCGGTGTACGTGCCGGAGTCGAAGCCGGTCGACGACCTGCTGCGGGACATGCAGGAAGGGTCGTCCCACATGGGCATCGTGGTGGACGAGTATGGCGGTGTCGCCGGGCTCGTCACGATCGAGGACGCCCTGGAGGAGATCGTCGGTGAGCTCACCGACGAGCACGACCGCAGTGGGCCCGACGTCGAGGACCTCGGCGACGGCGTCTTCCGCATCCCGGCTCGACTGCCGCTCGACGAGCTGGGCGAGCTGTTCGGCCTGGAGATCGACGACGACGAGGTGGACACCGCGGCAGGGCTGCTCGCAAAGGCGCGCGGGCAGGTGCCGATCCCCGGCGCAGCAGCGACGGTTCACGGCGTTCGACTCCTCGCCGAGCGGGTGGAAGGCCGTCGGCACCGGATCGCGACCCTGCTGGTGCAACGCGCCGGGGGCGAGCAGGAGTCTTCGGAGCCAGGGCATGGGACGGTAGACGGGTCCACGCCCAAGGCTGGCGGATCGGCCCGTCGTCAGCAGGAAGGCCATCGTCGTGACTGAGTTCCGATCCGGGTTCGCGTCGATCATCGGGCGTCCGAACGCGGGGAAGTCGACCCTCACCAATGCGCTGGTGGGGAGCAAGGTCGCGATCACCTCCGGCCGCCCGCAGACGACCCGGCACGTGATCCGCGGGATCGTGCACCGGCCCGATGCGCAGCTGGTCCTGGTCGACACGCCGGGCCTGCACCGTCCGCGCACCTTGCTGGGGCAGCGCCTCAACGATCTGGTCCGCGACACCCTGACCGAGGTGGACGTCGTTGTGTTCTGCCTGCCGGCCGACCAGAAGGTCGGGCCCGGTGACCGGTACATCGCGAACCAGCTGGCCGAGCTCGGCCGCGGGAGCTCCGCGTCTCCGGTCGTGGCCACGGCGACCAAGGCGGACCTGGTGAGCAAGCAGCGGCTCGCCGAGCACCTGCTCGCCGTCAACGCGCTCGGCGACTGGGCCGACATCGTGCCCGTCTCGGCGACGGACGGGTATCAGGTGGACCTGCTGACCGACGTCGTGATCGGGCACCTGGCGCCGGGGCCGGCGCTCTACCCCGATGGCGAACTCACCGACGAGCCGGAGCACGTGATGATCGCGGAGCTCATCCGCGAGGTCGCCCTCGAGGGCGTGCGCGACGAGCTGCCGCACTCCCTCGCCGTCGTCGTCGACGAGATCGTGCCGCGCGACGGCCGCGAGCGCGCCGAGCCGATGCTCGACGTGCGGGTGAACATCTTCGTCGAGCGCGAGAGCCAGAAGGCGATCGTCATCGGCAAGGGGGGCTCGAGGCTCAAGTACGTCGGTAGCACGGCGAGGCACGGGATCGAGGCGCTGCTCGGTGCTCGGGTGTTCCTCGACCTCAGGGTGAAGGTGGCCAAGGACTGGCAACGCGACCCGAAGCAGCTGCAGCGGTTGGGCTTCTGAGGGCCGCGGTGAACGGGATCAGTCAGGTCGTTCGCCGAAGTGCGCCGGACGGAAATGCCGCGCGCGAGCCCCGCGTCTCGTACCGGGTCATCGCGGCGTGCGGCGCGGGCGTCCTGCTCCTCGGTCTGATCGGCGTCTTCGCCGGACCCCGATGGGCACCGGAACGCTTCGCACCGACCCTTGCGGTCGAGACGAGCAGCACCGCGATCGACGGCGCGGGGGTGCACGCCGCCATCGGGACGTACGCCGTCCGGACCGAGGTCGTCTCGGTACAGCTCAATGGGGCGCAGATCGACGCCCAGGTGAGTGTGCCCGTCGGAGCGACCGGGCCGCGGCCGGCAGTGCTCTTCGTGCACGGCGCCGGCACCGGGAAGTACACCCGAGCCTTCCTGGCGCAGGCGCACAGTCTGGCGAGCTCGGGCGTGATCACGATGGTGCCGAACAAGCGGCTCGACACCTACAGCACCCGGTACCGCAACTACCTCGACATGGCGGACGACTACCTTCGGTCGTTCGAGGCACTGCGCCGCTGGCCCGGTGTGGACGCGAACCGGGTCGGCGTCTACGGCGAGAGCGAGGGCGGCTGGATCGTCCCGGTGATGGCCGCTCGCAGCCCCGACGTCGCGTTCGCGATCCTCGTCTCGGCCCCGGTGGTGCCTCCGCGGCAGCAGGCCGCGTTCGCGGTGGACAGCTACATGCGCAACACCGGCGTGCCCTCTGCGCTGCGCCGCGCCATCCCACGCCTGCTCGGGATGCGGTTTCCCGGCGGCGGTTTCGAGTACCTCGACTTCGACGTCTCGCCGTACCAGCGTCGGATGACCCAGCCCATCTTGATGGCCTACGGCACGGGGGACGCGTCGATGCCGGTCATCCAGGGCGCCGAACTGGTGATCGCCGATGTCGCCGTCGCCGGGAACACCGACGTCACGGTGCGCTACTACGCCGGCGCCAACCACGGAATCCGCGTCAACAGCGTGGTCTCCGCGGACTTCCTGCGCGACATCAGCGCGTGGGTGCTGGGGCTGCCGGGCGACGCGCACGCGCAGCCCCGGGTGGCTGGTGCGACGCCGCACCAGAAGTACCGTGCGGTGACGGTCGGGGTACCGCGCTGGTATGCCAACGGCGACTGGCCGTTCGGCAGCGTCCTGCTCGGTGCGGCTCTGATCGCTCTCGGGCCGCTGGTGCTGCTCGTCGCGCGTGCCTTCGGGCGCCGACGGGTGGGCATCGCGCCCGATCTGCGCTGGCCGCTGTTCTGGCTCGGCGCCACTTCGGTCGGCGCGATGCTGGGTCTGGTCGGCTATCTCTACTACGTCGCCCGGCTTGCGCTGAACTACCAGCAGGCGCCGGTGCAGGTGGAGGGTGCGTGGGTCCTGCTGCGGCTCCTCAGCATCGCCTCGGTGCTCGCGGCAGCCGTGGTCGGCCTTCGACTTCTTGCCACCCCGGAGGCGCCGCACCAACGAGCGGAATCCTCGCGGGTCGGCGTGTTCGCGGTCGCGACGACGGTCATCGGTTCGACGCTCCTCTTGCTTGCGCTGTCCTACTGGGGCGTGTTCCCGCTCGGTCTCGCGTAGCGCGTCCGCCGCGAGCTGCCATCCCGCGCGGACCCTCGGGCTCACGCCGGTGAGCACCTCCGGCCGCCGGGAATCGTCCGATTCCGGCCGATCCGATGCGTACTGTGACCTCACGGCGCTCAGCGAGGAGCGGCAGTTGGGGAGGTGGCGATGAGGTGGCGATGAGGTGGAGACGCCCTGGCGCCATGCCTGGTCCGGTCCTGCTCGCCAGGAGTGAGAGATGAGCGGATCGGCGGCGTCTGGACCTGGCGCTGACGGAAGAGGGCCGCGCCGAGGTCAGGAGATCCTCTTCATCGACCTCGGCCCGGAGGTCGACCGGAGCAAGCCGTCGGTCGACGGCGGGGCCGCGGTCGTCCGGCCGACGCGCCTGCGCTGGTCCCACCCGCGGCGCAGCACTCTGGTCGCGGCGGTGTGCGCGGTCGCCCTGGCGGCGACCGGCGTGTTCCTGCCGGCGATCATCCAGCGAGGGTCCGAAGTGAGCGGCTGGCTCGAGCCGTACCCGCGCATCCCGGAGCAGGCCTGGACCGTCGCCGTGACGGGTCTGGTCAAGGGTCCAGGAACGGGCAGCGCGAGGTTCGCTGTCGTGCCTGGTGCCTCCACCCGAGGGCTCACCGGCGTGCTTCCGTTCGGGAGCACCTGGGTCACCTACATCGCGTCGGACGAGGCTCTGCCGCGGTTTGTCGGCCTCGATGCCGAGACCGGCGTGCGGCGCTGGGTCTACGAGGTCCGCAACTGGGGACCGGTGCAGGCTTGCGCGGACACGTCATTGGGCGGAGCGCTCATCTGTCTGGGCAGCGCCGGGACGGCGGGTACCGATGTGCTGGTCCTGATCAGGCTCTCTGACGGCCGCGAGGTGGCCCGCCGGCCGGTCTCGATCGACGCGAACTCGATCACCGTCGTGGGGGACGACGTCGTTCTGGGCGGATACGACGTCCGGACTCATGAGTTCCTCGCCCAGCGGCTGAACGTGTGGACGGGCGAGTTGGCCTGGACGGCGCGCGTTGCAGACCCGGTCGGCTTGACCGGGACCTACCTCGAGGGGGCCCAGGGCGGAGGACCACCGATCCGGTTCACGCGCGGTACGGGCGACTCGCTGGACGTCACGTTCGGTGAGACAACCGGAGTCGCGACGACGACCGTCGCCCTTCCCGGCCCGGGCGCGGTGCTCCTGTCGAACATCGGCAGCCACGTGTGGCTCGACCTTGAGACGGGGACTGCTCGCGGGCCGGCGACGAGCGGCACCGCGGTGCGACGCGGCGACGGGGCGGTGCTCATCGACGCGTCTACCCGCACCGCCGACGGCGCCGTCACGACCCGCGATGGCCAGGTCTGGTGGGCGCAGGCGTCCAAGTTCGTGGCCGCAGGCGGCGGTCGCGAGATCGATCTCCCGGTCTGGACCAGCCCGGAACAGCGAGTCGTCGGTTGGCGCGAGGGCTCGCCACCGATCATCGGCGTGCCCGTCAAGGGCGGGCCGCTCGCCGGGTATGCGAGCCTGGATGGCTCTCTGCTCTGGACGGCGTCGGGAGGTGCAGCGGCAGCTGTCGGTGCGGACGTGCCTGATGCCGAGCTGATCACTCCTCACGGGGCGTTCCTCGTGAGCGGACCCCGGGACTGCGGGTTCGCATCGGGGCGCCGGAACGGATGGTCGTGCCGGGCGACCGGACCGCGGGTCTGTGCGGTCGATCCCGCGGATGGCGCGCCGCTGTGGTGCAAGGACCTCGGCGTCGGCGAGGTCACCGTCATCGGCTGGGACGGGACACGACTGGTCGTGCGCGGTTCAACGGGTGTGAGCGCCCTTGACGGACAGACGGGGGCGTCGGTGTGGACGCTGCCAGGCTCGGCGATCCCTGACGGGAGCAGCTTCGAGGCGGTCGACGGCCGGGTCGTCGCGTACACCTCCAGCCACATCGTTGTGCTCGGCCCAACTGGCCGGTGATGAAGGGAGAGCACGGGCTGTGGCCCGTGACCCTGATCGGCGCTGGCGAGTCCCTCGACGACACCCCGGGCAGCGGCCAGCACGCCCTTGGCCCGACAATCCTGGCGACCGTCAGCAACCGGGTGATCGCCTCGACGGACGGCGTCCTGATCAGGCCGGGGTCGATCCGCGGCCTCGCTTCGACGGGCGCCTGAGGGCCCGGTCCGGCCGGTTCCTGCCGCTCCGCGCGTCCTCAGGGTAGGCTTGTCCTCGTGCGCGTGACCCGGCAGTGGACCCTGCTCCTTCGTCGCCGCGACGAGGCCCTCTAGGCCGGTCTCTCGTCGCGGTGGTTGGTGTGCTGGCCAAGCCGACCCGACGACGTAAGGACCCACTGACATGCGACACGACCAGCAGCCGCGGAGCGCACAGCAGCCCTCGGCGATGCCCCTGAACAAGTACCGGCCGTTCCTCGACACCGCCGGTGTCGATCTGCCGGGCCGCACCTGGCCCTCGGCGCGCATCACCAAGGCGCCGCGATGGCTGTCCACCGACCTGCGCGACGGCAACCAGGCGCTCATCGAGCCGATGGACCCGCGCCGCAAGCGCCGGATGTTCGACCTGCTCGTGAAGATGGGCTACAAGGAGATCGAGATCGGTTTCCCCTCGGCGAGCCAGACGGACTTCGACTTCGTGCGGTCCGTCGTCTACGGCGGTGTGCCCGACGACGTGACGATCTCGGTGCTGACCCAGGCCCGGACGGACCTCATCGCGCGGACCGTCGAGTCGATCGTCGGTGCACCACGCGCGACCGTGCACATGTACAACGCGACGGCGCCGGTCTTCCGCGAGCTCGTCTTCCGCAACGACCGCGAGGCGACGAAGGAGCTGGCGGTCGCCGGCACCCGCGACGTCATCGACTATGCCGAGAAGATGCTCGACGACCGCACCGTGTTCGGTTACGAGTACTCGCCGGAGATCTTCGTGGACACCGAGCTGGACTTCGCGCTCGAGGTCTGCGAGGCGGTGATGGACGTCTGGCTGACCGAGAAGGATCGCGAGATCATCCTGAACCTGCCGGCTACGGTCGAGCGGGCGACGCCGAACGTCTACGCGGACCAGATCGAGTGGATGAGCCGGCACCTGTCGCGCCGCGACCGGGTCGTGGTCTCGGTGCACCCGCACAACGACCGCGGCACCGCCGTGGCGGCGGCGGAGCTCGCGGTGATGGCCGGGGCCGACCGGATCGAGGGCTGCCTGTTCGGCCACGGCGAGCGGACCGGCAACGTCGACCTGGTGACCCTCGGGATGAACCTGTTCACCCAGGGCATCGATCCGATGATCGACTTCAGCGACATCGACGAGATCCGGCGCACGGTCGAGTTCTGCACCCATCTGGACGTCCCACCGCGGCACCCCTACGGCGGTGACCTCGTGTACACGGCCTTCTCGGGCTCGCACCAGGACGCGATCAAGAAGGGCTTCGAGGCGCGGCAGAAGGCTGCGGCCGAGGCCGGCGTCGGAGTCGACGAGCTGGAGTGGACGATGCCGTACCTGCCGGTCGACCCGAGGGACGTCGGCCGCAGCTACGAGGCCGTGATCCGGGTCAACTCGCAGTCCGGCAAGGGCGGGATCTCGTACCTGATGAAGAGCGAGCGGCACCTCGACCTGCCGCGACGGCTGCAGATCGAGTTCTCCCGCGTCGTCCAGCGGGTCACCGACACCTCGGGGCGCGAGGTGAACGCCGACGACCTGTGGGAGATCTTCTCCGACGAGTACCTTCCGGTCGAGCCCGGCGGCAAGCTCGATCAGTGGGGCCGGTTCGCGCTCAAGGGGACCCGGGGCGTGAGCATCGAGGACGGTCCGGACCGCCTCTCGGTCGACCTGACCGACGCCGGGACCTCGGTGACCCTGGAGGGCACCGGGAACGGCCCGGTCGCGGCCTTCGTGGACG
>JGI24134J36421_10000691_pt1 | contig 10784 bp, 12 predicted proteins | sample BarGraNGADG00312_FD_36421 | JGI IMG/M metagenome (IMG submission 36421) | reverse complement strand
CTCGTTCTCGCGGTCGTACAGGTAGAGCCTGAACTGCTTCTGGTGGATCACGATTATCTTGGCTATGTCGGAGTCGACCAACTCGGGGGTGATCAGGTCCGCCACCAGGCCCACCTGCCGCTTCTCCGTGGGCAGCGCCTTGAGGACCGCGTCCACCGTATCGTCCACGCGCACCCTGACGCCCATCCTCGATGGAACGATATTGGGTTCGCCTGAAACGATGCTGATGCTGGCGCTGGTGGGATGCCTGTCCACCTGTGCCGCGATGGCTTTGACCCTGGCCTTGACCTGAGCCTTGTCGCAGGAGATCATCACCGGGACGTCCCTGTTCGTCCGCGCCCCTATCAGGCGCCTGGTGATGCGCAGCAGCCCCGGGCTCTGCTTGCCCGAGATAAACGCCTCCTGGACCATTCCGTCCATGTCGATCCTGAAGCCGATCGCCTTGAGGTCGACAGCGTACTGCTTGCCCTCGAACGCGAGCTGGACGTTCGCGTCCAGCGGCTTAATCTTGTTCTCAAGAACCTGCCTGGCCTGGGCGCGCGTCTTGCCGCCTACCGGGACCCCGTCGACCTTCACGCCCGGGTTGATCTTACCGCTCGCAACGAGCTCCATCCCCGCGCCGACCACCAGGACGACCGCCAGGACCAGCACGGTCCAGGCGAAGGCGACCCTCACGGCCCTCGGCGGGTTGGGGATCCTCACCCATCCGGGACGGCGGGGCATCCTGAGCCTGGAGACGAAGGCCCTTGCCCTGGAGGGCTCCGAGGGACCGGGCTCGGCGTCGGGCTCATCCGCGTTCTCTGGCGCCTCGGCATCGGGCTCATCCGCGTGGGAACGGGCTTTACCGATCCTCAGCTTGATCGATTTTATGAAGGACATCCGGGAGACCTGCTCTCACGGTAACTCTGCAACTGCTCTCCTGTGCCGCTCTGCTGTCATACTTAGACGGATAATAAGATACCAAGTGTTCGGCGACCGGGGCCAGTGTCCCGGTCAACTCGCGACGAAGGGAGCTTACCCTGGAGACGGTCCCGGCAGCAGAACAGCACGTCGAAGCGATCGTGAGGCTGTGGGAGCAGCTTGCCCGCCACCACGCGACGCTCGACCCCTTCTTCACACCTTGCGCGGGCGCCGCCGGCAACTTCGAGACCCACCTGAGGCAGGCGATCGCGGCGGAAGACTTCCTCGTGCTGGTGTGCGTCTCCGAAGGCACTGTCGTCGGCTACGCCCTCTCCAGTGTGGAACAGCATCCGCCGGTCCTGGAGTGCCGCGCGTTCGGCCACCTCGACGACCTGGTCGTCGAGGTGGCGTTCAGGCGCCGCGGCGCGGCCAGCTTGCTGGTCTCGCGCATCATCGAGTGGTTCGAGGAGCGGGGCATCGGCAGGATAGAGCTCGAGGTCGCCGAGACAAACGAGCCGGGGCTCGCCTTCTGGCGCGCGGTCGGCTTCTCCGATTTCCAGCGCATCATGGTCCGAAAAGGAGACGAGGACCCGGGGCGCGGCTGAAGGGAACCAGGCAGCTTACTCTCCCGGTTGAGCCTGGCGGCGTNGATATTCCAGGCGGACATGACGGCCCNCGAGGGGCAGGTTAGTATATAGNAGCGCGTTTGGACGCGGGGGGCACCCGACTCGAAGGAGCGACAGATGGACCCGGTCAAGACACCAGACACTCTCCAGGATATGAGGGGAGCCTACCCGGACAAGTTCGTTTCGGCCGACAAGGCGTTCGACGTGATCCGAAGGGGTGACCACCTGTTCATCGGCACCGGCTGCGGGGAGCCCCAGCACCTGGTCGGCTCGCTGGCGGACTACGTCCACTCGCATCCCAAGGCCTTCTTCGACACCGAGGTGCTTCACGTCTGGACGCTCGGGGTCGCGCCGTACGCGGACGAGAAGCTCAAACAGAACTTCCGCCACACCTCGTTCTTCATCGGGGACAACACCCGCGAGGCGGTGAACCAGGGGCTTGCCGACTACACGCCGGTCTTCCTCTCGCAGGTTCCGGGGCTGCTCTACCGCAAGTTCATACCCATCGACATCGCTCTCATACAGACGTCGCCGCCGGACAACAACGGTTATATGAGCCTCGGCGTGAGCGTGGACATCACCAAGGCCGCGGTGGAGATGGCCTCGACGGTGATCGCGCAGGTCAACAATCTGATGCCGCGCGTCCACGGAGACACGTTCATCCACATAAAGGATGTCGACTTCCTGATCCCGTTCGACGAGCCCCTCCTCGAGTACAACCCCACCGCGCCGGACGCGCTGGTGCGGCAGATCGGCAAGTACGTCGCCCGCATCGTGGAGGACGGCGACACCATCCAGGTGGGCTACGGCAGCATCCCCATCGCGATCCTGTCCAACCTCGAGGACAAGAAGCACCTGGGCGTGCACACCGAGCTCTTGAGCGACGGGATCGTCAACCTCATCAAGAAAGGCGTCATCGACAACACCCGCAAGACCCTGGACCGCGGCAAGACGGTCGCGACTTTCTGCATGGGCAGCGCCGAGACCTACGACTACATAAACGACAACCCGTCCATCGACTTCCGGCCGATCGACTACACCAACAACCCGCTCAACATCGCGCGCAACCGCAACATGACCGCGATCAACATGGCTCTGGAGATCGACCTCACCGGACAGGCGACGGCCGAGTCGATCGGCAAGCTGTTCTACAGCGGCATCGGCGGGCAGGCCGACTTCATGAGGGGCGCGGTGCTCTCCCCCGGCGGGAAGACCATCCTGGCTCTCCCATCCACCGCGGGCGCCGAGGGCCAGTTCTCCAGGATAATCCCGAGCATGTCCGAGGGCGCCGGCGTCACGCTGACCAGGGGCGACATCCACTACGTCGTGACCGAGTACGGTATCGCTTTCCTGCACGGCAAGAACATCAGGGAGCGAGCCATGGAGCTGATCGCCATCGCACACCCCAAGTTCCGCTCCTGGCTCATCGAGGAAGCCAAGCGCCTCAACCTCATCTACGCCGATCAGGCGTTCATCCCCGGCAAGAAGGGTGAGTACCCCGAGGAGCTGGAGACCTACCGGACCACCAGGGACGGCGTNGAGGTGCTCTTCCGGCCGGTGNGGATNTCAGACGAGCCGTCACTCAAGGACTTCTTCTACTCGCTCTCCGACAACAGCATGTACACGCGCTTCATCTCGTTCCGGCAGGACATGCCCCACGAGAGGCTGCAGGAGTTCGTGATCATCGACTACACCAGGAAGATGGCCATCCTCGCGGTGGTGCAGGACGGCGAGCAGGAAGTCATAGCCGGCCTGGGGCAGTACACGATCAACGAGGACGAGCACACCAGCGACATCGCCTTCGTCGTGAGGGACGCCTACCAGAACAGGGGCATCGGGACCGAGCTGCTCTCCTACCTCACCCAGCTGGCCAAGCGCCAGGGCCTGCTTGGCTTCACCGCCGAGGTACTGGTCGAGAACCAGCCGATGCTGCACGTGTTCGAGAAGCTGCTCGATGTGCGCAAGACAGTCGATTCCGGGGTGTACTACCTCAACATGCCGTTCGGGTTGAGCGAGGTGCCGGCTTGATCGCTCCGATCTGGTCAGTGGAGAGCAAGCACCTGCTGCCTATGGTCCCGGCGGCGGCCTGGGACGGGTGGTTCGCCATCGCGATCCCGCCGCGCGCGTCCGGGCTGCGCTGGTGCAAGGCGCATTTCTACCACCGCTCCTGCCCTGCCGGGGAGCACCCCTTCTCGCTGCTGGAGGCCCTGGGCGAGCAGACCGAGGTGATGATCGCCTGGGCGACCGAGGACGAGGTCGCGGTGCACGACGTCGGACTTCCCGAGGGCCCCCTCACCTGCTTCTCCTCTCCGCTTGCGGTGACCTACCAGGACAACTTCCTGTTCGAGGGCGCCGCGGGTGGCTACGAGATGTCGTTCGCTCTGCCCGGCAAGAGGCACTCGGCGAACTTCCGCTTCGAGGCGGGCTGGCCGATCTGGTGGTCCAGGTTCGGCCGGATGATCTCCTACGTCGGTCTTCACTCCAGGGTGTCACTGGAGCTTGCCGACGAGGGGTCGCTGAAGCTGCTCGACTCCTTCGGCGTGATGGAGCACGTCACGGGCGCGGCGCTCCCGTTCGACGTCAGGCGCCTGCCGGTCAGCTATCACTGGGACGTGCTCGCGTTTGAGGACGCGGCCTCCCCCTTCGACTCGGCCGCCGGCCTCTCGATCGGCGCGGGCGGCGGAACGGTCATCCCCCTTAAGGCGGCGGCGTGCCTGCCTGGGGCGCGCCCGGCCGGGATGCGCGGCCTGTGGGTCACCTACCACGAGGTCGACCTCGACGAGGACGCGCTCGGCAACACCATCATGGTGCCCCTCCGCTGGGAGGGCCTGATGCGAAACCGCAAGGGAACGCTTCGCTACCAGGCAAAGGCCGCGACTCCGGCGGTGTGCATCCTCCCGGGCGGCGCGATGCTCGGCTTCGACTTCGAGTGCACCTGGACGTCGGGCGGCTCCAGGAAGACGTCGTATGCCGGCACCGGCTTCTGTGAATACGGGGACTTCTCCGGCAGGTTGAAGGGCCTGCCATTGAGGTTGAACAGATAAGGAGAAACGCCCGTGGACCGACATGCTCCCTGCGACCCGGTCATCCTCGGCGGCACGCACGACTTGGCCTCGATCTTCCTCTTCTCGCGATAGCGGTAGAGCGCGTTCGCGTCCTTGTGCCTGCCGAGGGGGAGACGTCGGCGGCCCTGGCCACGCAGGCGAGGTCCGGCCACCGTCGCGGGGTTGATGTGAGCGTGCTCCCACGGCCACATGTATTGCTCGAGCCACTCGTTTCTGCTGGAAGATCTCTACACCAGCGAGCCGGCGCCGTTCCCGCCGGGAGCTACCTATCCGGACTACCTGTTTATATCGCGCGCGAAAGTGGATACGAGGCTCGCGAACCTCGCGGCTATCGAGCGCGAGGGCGGGGGCGGAGGAACGATCTCGGGGGCCACCCTGCCATAGGGCTCGGAGATAAAGTCCTTGATGAGACAGTTCACGGTCGCCGCCCTCTCTATGTTCAGGCCATGGCTTCCGTCGGTGATGACCGTCATCCTCGCGCCGGGTATCGCGTCGCGCAGCTCCTGGAATACAGCCAGCGGGTCACCCGGCATCGCGATGAACTCGTCCCTGTCCCCTGCGATGATGAGAGTAGGCGCCTTGACGGCCGACAGGTCCTCGAGCCGCACGTCTGACGGCTCGGTCCACAACTTCCGCATCTGGTCGATGAAACGGTTGCGCGAGTCCTTCTCGGGGTTGATCAGCCCCCTGATCCACGAAAGGCTGATCAGCTCGGGGGACCATGGGCTCAAGAATTCTTCAGTGGTGGCCCTCTTGTCGGCGATGCCGTTCTCCAGGTTCAGCGACGCACCCATCAGGACCAGGCCTTTGACAAGGTCAGGGCGCTGGACGGCCAGGCCCAGCGCCGCGTTCCCGCCGTCGCTGGCTCCCACCACCGTGACGGGACCCGTGTGCAGGATGTCCAGGAGCGCGGCGGCGTCTCGCCCCATCTGCCGGTAGGTGAGCCCGGCCGTCCCCAGGGTGGTGCGCCCGTGCCCGCGAGAGTCCATGGCGATCAGGAGGTTCGAGCTGGACAGGGCCGGGATCTGCGCGACCCAGCCCTCGATCAGCGTGAAGCCGCCGTGCAGTAGCAGCAGCGGCTCGCCGTACCCGAACCACTTGTAGAAGATGTTTATGTCGCCGGCCTGGACGCGGCCGGACCCCCTGGCCGTCTCACCCCTCGCCCACGCGAGGTAGGATGAGATCGCCCTGGTCCACTTNAGCCCGGTCCTCAATGAATCTANTGTCGACATCTGTTCCTTCCTGAGGAGCGTCACCAATCACTTCGCTCAGGCTCTGACCTGTCCTGTGNGCGGGACCATAAGCGAGCGCGGTCGCCTGCCTCAGAGATCGAACTTTCCGGCGCCGGCGAGAGNCGACTCCGCCTGCGACGCCATGCGTTNCAACAGCTCGGCGCAAGGCAACACGTCCTTTATCAGGCCGATCGACTGGCCCACAGCGAGAGGCGCCATCTCCACGTCGCCGGTGATCCACGCCTCCTTGGACCTCGACCCGATCATGAACGGCAGGATGTCCTCGAGCGTACCATTACCCGCCTCGACCTGGAGCACCTTTCCCGCTATCTCGTTCTTGAGGCACCGCATCTGGAGCTTGATGGACCGGCATATCAGAGTCGTGTCGAACTCCTGCCTCTTCACCAGCTCCTGCTTGATCAGGTCGTTCGCCTCGCACTCGTCGGTGGCGATGAACCTCGACGCCATCATGACACCGGATCCGCCCAGCACCAGCGCGGCCGCCAGGCCCCGCCCGTCAGCGATGCCGCCCGCCGTGATCACCGGTATGCTTATCGATTCGCTGATCCGCGGGGTCAGGACCGTGGTGGTGACGTCGTCGTCAAGCGGGTGGCCGCCTTCTTCTATGCCNGCNGCGATGACGGCGTCGTAGCCGGCGGACTCGGCGTGCAGCGCGTGCCGCACCGACCCCAGCTTGTGTATCAGCTTCACGCCCGCCTTCTTCGCCTTCTCAACGGCCTCCTCGCCCAGGTACCTGTCGATCGGCGCGCCGGATATCTCCAGGGCGGCCACTCCCTCCTCGCAGCATACGTCGAAGTACTCCTGGTGGAGCTCCCGGGTGATGCGCACCGACGGGAGCAGGGTGATGTTGACGCAGAACGGCTTGTCTGTGAGCCGCCTGGTCTCGCCTATCGCCGCCCGCAGCTCAACGCCTGTGTCGTAGTTGCCCGCGGTCAGGTTACCCAGCCCGCCGGCGTTGGAGATGGCCGAGCACAGGCCCGGCAGCGCGAGCCACATCATCCCTCCGCACATGACCGGGTGCTCTATTCCGAGTAGCTCCGTCATCCTCGTCCGCATGAAAGCCTCCTTGAGCGTCGTCTCCGAGCCCGNCAAGCATATCAGGCCGGGGAGCCNTCCNCCCATCGAGCCGCGCTTCCCCATACAGTTCCCCGCCGAGGTCGCGGCCNATGTGAACGCGTTCCTGTAGAATGAGTTTCCTGTACTGCCAATGAAGGGNCGGCATCATGGCATGGGATACTCTTGCGGACCGTGACTCCATAGACAGGGCGATATCAGCCCTCAACGAGCACGGGATGAACGCGAGCCTGGTGCAGACCGGTGCTGAAGCCAGGGAGAAGGTGCTCTCCATCATCCCGGCCTCCGACGAAGTCATGAACATGACCTCGATGACCCTGACCGCCATCGGGCTGGACAAGGACATCATGGAATCCGGCCGCTACCAGGCGACCAAGAACATCCTGGCGAAGATGGACCATGCGACTCAGGCACTNGAGATGCAGCGGCTCGGCGCCGCCCCTCCCTGGGCGATCGGCAGCGTGCACGCCGTCACCGAAGACGGCTTGGCGATGCTGGCCTCCAACACCGGAAGCCAGATGGCGGCCTACGTCTACGGCGCCCTGAAGGTGATCTGGGTGGTAGGCGCGCAGAAGATCGTCGCCGACAGGAACGAGGGAATCAAGCGGATCTATGAATGGTCGTTGCCCCGCGAGCGCGAGCGGGCGCTGGAGGCATATGGCCCCGGCACCACCACCGCGGTGAACAAGCTCCTCATCTTCAACGGGGAGAAGACCAAGGACAGGATCACCGTCATCCTGGTCAACGAAGTGCTGGGGTTCTGAACCGGCGTATCTTCGGGATGACGATTCCAATAGTCTCACCTTTCACCGATAATAAGGTGTCACATCGCTCGAGTTTCACGAGAAGGAGAAGTTGTGTCGACCGCGAGGAAAACCCCGCGCATCAAAGGAATCCCCGGTTGGGCGCAGGCCCTCATGAGAGGTTTCTACCACCTGCCACTGGTGAACAAGTGGCATCCCTGGCTGCGCGAAGACAAGACCGACATGCGCTGGCTGCCCATAAACGAGGACATCGAGCGCCCCGATGACACTCCCATGCCGCTGGAGGTCCTGGACCGCATCATCGAGGAGGCGTCGCACCGGGCGATATTCGATTACTGCGGGTGCCGCAAGGGCTGGCACTGCAAGGACTACCCCACCGAGATCGGCTGCCTGCTGATGGGCGACTCCTGCCTGGAGGCGAGTAACTCGACTCCGTTCCGCGAGGTCGGTGTCGAGGAGGCCAAGGCCCACGCCCGCAAGGCCGTCGAGGCCGGGCTGGTGCCCATCGTGGGCAAGGCGCGGGCCGACAACTTCATCTTCAAGATCAAGGACCGGCACAAGCTGCTGACGGTCTGCTTCTGCTGCGAGTGCTGCTGCGTCACCCGCTTCTCGGCGCTGGCGCCCCTCGAGTTCATCGAGCCGACCCAGCCTCACCTGGANAGCCTCCAGATCGACTTCGACGCCGANAAGTGCAAAGGCTGCGGCAAGTGCGTCCCCAAATGCTACATGCAGGCGATCGCGATCGTGGACAAGAAGGCCGTTATCAGCGAGTTCTGCCGTGCCTGCGGACGCTGCGCCATCGTCTGCCCCAACGGCGCGATCGAGCTCAAGATCACGGACCCNGAGTTCGTGGAGAAGACGCTGGACCGCATCCGCAGCTACGTGACCTACGACTGACAGAGAGTTCTTCTTACAACGGAGTAGACAATGGCCTCGAGAAGGAAAAGCAANGGCGTCAAGCTGGTCGCGCTCATCATAGTGCTCGCAATGGTCGTCGCCCTTCTCACCACCGGGATATACGCCCTGTTCGGCGGGACCAGCGGCAGCGGGGTCGAGGGCACCTACAAGATGTCCGACGGCAGCAAGATGGCCCTCGACTCAAGCGGGACTGCCACTATAACCATCCCCAGCAGCACCAAGGCCGCCACCACCCAATACACGGTGGACGGCAACAAGGTCACCCTCCTCGACCCGTCGACCGGGGGTACCCTCATCACCTTCACACGCAAGGGCAACACCCTGACCTCCACCGAGGGCACGCAGACCGAGGTATGGGTCAAACAGTAGCCCCGCTCTCCCTTTTCCGGTCTCCCGCGCGGGGACGCCGGCATAAGAAGCACTGGTTGTATAATCTCGTGTAAGAATGCCGGTCGAGAGGAGAGGGACATCAAGGTGCACTACCTGAACTGCGGTACCTTTCACCCGCGCTTCATCAGGAAGGTGCTNGGGCCTCTCGCCGACGTGCCNAGCGTCTGCCTGCTCCTCGAGGACGGCGATCGGCTGATCCTGGTGGACTCCGGCCTCGGAACCCGCGACATGAACGACCCCGGGCGCCTCGGCTTTCCCAACCTTATGCTGCATGCAATATCCGACGTCGAGCAGACGGCCTCGCGCCAGATCGAGCGCATGGGGCGCAAGCCGGAGGATGTGACCGACATCATCTGCACCCACCTGGACTCCGACCACGCCGGGGGCCTGTCCGACTTCCCCGGCGCCAGGGTGCACGTGAGCCGGGCCGAGTACCAAGCCGCAGTCGGCGAGGACAGTGCAGGCGCCCCAGCTACCGCCGGTGTCACTTCGCGCACCACCCGAACTGGGTGAAATACCAGGAGCTGTCCGGCGAGGACTGGTTCGGCATGGAGTGCATCCGGGGGCTCGAGGGGCTCGGCGATTCTCTGGTCCTGGTCCCACTGCCCGGCCACACGCCGGGACAGTGCGGCGTCGCGGTCCAGACCGACGATGGCTGGCTGCTCCACTGCGGAGACGCCTTCTATGCCTCCCGGGAGTTGGAGAAGGCCCCCGCGGCGGTGCGGTTCTTCACGCACGTCGCCCACCAGGACCCGCGCTCGGCGCGCCTGCAACTCGACAGGATCAGGCGCCTCGTCGCGGAGGGCGAGGGCTCCGTGACCGTCATGGCATCGCACGACAGGCAAGGTTTCGACCGGCTGTCGGGCGATTGAGGAGTATGGCGATGTCATTCGAGGTGTGCACTTCAATCGAGATCGATGCGCCGGCCGAGCGGGTGTGGAGCGTGCTCGCGGACCTTGGCGCGTACGCTGACTGGAACCCGATGATAAGGAGCGCGTCCGGCGAGCTGGTCGAGGGCTCGCGGCTGGACCTGCGCTTCGAGCCGGACGGGAGCAAGCCGCGCCGCTTCCACCCCAGGCTGCTGATGGTTTCCCCGCCAGGCGAGTTGCGCTGGCTCGGAAACCCGGGGGTGCCCGGCTTCTTCGAAAGCGAGCACTACTTCAAGCTGGAGCCGGAAGACGACGGCGCGTGCCGCCTCGAGCACAACATGCTCTTCCGTGGGCTGGTGGTCGGCTTTGTGCGCAAGAGGATGGAGACCGCTGTGCTGGAACCGTTCGAGGAAATGAATAGAGCGCTGAAGAGGCGCGCTGAGGAAAAGGACTGAGACATGGGGGACCTGGTACCGAAAGTCATACTGATAGGGCTGGGGGCGGCGGTCAGCCCGGTGGCCATCATGATCCTGCTCGCCATCATGGTGAAGAAAGACGCCCGCCGCAACTCGCTGCTCTTCCTGGCAGGCTTCGTGCTGGTGCTGGTGGCCATAGGCGTCGCGGGCTTGTTCCTGTTCGACAAAGCCGGCAGCGGACACCACGGGGCCCTCGACGGCTGGATCGACGTGGCGCTGGGCGCCCTGTGCCTGGTGGCTATTGCTTACGCCTGGACGAGGAAGCCGAAGCCGGAGAAGCCTGAGGACCAGCGGGGCATGAAACCTCTGAAAGTTTTCTTGCTGGGGATGGGCACGATGTTCGTGAACACCTCAACGTTCGTGCTCTTCGTCTCGGGTGTCCACGCGATAACCCAGGCGGACGTGGGCGCGCCCGACGGCGCCGTCGCCTTCGTCATCCTGACCTTCGC
>JGI24134J36421_10000688_pt1 | contig 10810 bp, 9 predicted proteins | sample BarGraNGADG00312_FD_36421 | JGI IMG/M metagenome (IMG submission 36421) | reverse complement strand
TATTTGTAGCGCAACTACGGAAAAAAATAGAGGACGATCCGGGTAAGCCAAAGTTTCTTATTACTGAATCGGGGATAGGGTACCGTTTCCATGAATAAGATTTTTTTAACCGCAAAGGTCACAAAGCATTAAGAACTAAGGTCGCAAAGAAATTATTTAGATGTTCTTTACTTTGCGTTCTTTGCGCCTGCTTTGCGTTCTTTGTGGTTAATGGATTTCATTTTACTTCAGAATTCAATAATCTTCTCCACCCTGTTGCTTTTGAGATATTGTTTCAGAATAACCTGGATATCGCGGTTATCAACTGATGTTTTAATACATTCGTGAACCGCAGAAAGGCCGAATCCCATATCATTTATATTAAAGTATCCGTAACCTGAATATTTGCCGTTAACGATTTTGACTGCGCACCTCTCATCATCTTCTCGTCCTCTATCAATTATAAAGAAGTTACGTCTTGAAAAAATGAACTCTTCAGTTGCCCTGATAGCTCGCTCATTATACTCCTCTGCCGATTCCTTACCGATGCAGGCACCACGGCATATTCCTACATGGTAGTGAAAGCATGCGCTGTCAGTTTCGTACAGACCTGACAACTTCTGACAAAGATTATACATTTCAACTAGTGAACTCAGCTTTGATTTTGTTTTCTCTTTGGAAGTAAACACAGAAATTGGCAACTCATCATTGTTAAGCTGTCCATAACGGTAGTTTATGTAACCGTTTGTATCGGTAAATCGAAAGATACCCCACTGAAATCCCGATCTTCTCTGTAACCTGTTATAGAGCGGTTTATTAATTTTGATTTCATGCGACTCTTTTAGCAGTGCAATCAATTCACTCCCGGTTCTTTCCCAGTCAATGTCTGCGATCTGATCGCGCATCTCCATCGCTCTGTTGGTGGAATTATTTGAAAGATGCGTGCTGATTCTTTGTTGAAGGTTCCGGCTTTTGCCTATGTAGATCAGATCACCATTCTCATTATAGAAATAGTAAATACCNGGCTCATCCGGTATTCTTTCAATTTTACTGATGTCGAGTTTTGGATGTAACTTTGAAATCCTGGTATTTTTCATAAGGGCGGATCTACTTCCATTGATTTCAATATCTTTTGCGATAAGCAGCTCAAAGAGCTTCACTGTGGCCAGGGCGTCTCCTGCAGCTCTATGCCTGCCATTGATTGAAATGTTCAGATCCGTGCAAATATTTCCAAGGCTGTAAGACCTGTGTCCGGGAATAAGCTTTCGACTAAGCGCAACAGTGTCGAGAATGTTTCTCTTGAAATTAAACCCAAGAGATTTAAACTCTTCTCGAATAAATGAATAGTCGAATCTTGCATTATGGGCAACAAATGTTCTGCCTTCTGTTAATTCAACTATTTTTTTAGCAATCTCATAGAAGCGGGGTGCATCTTCAACCATTTCGTTGGTGATTCCTGTCAGATTGGTAATAAAATATGGGATATTCCTTTCAGGATTAACGAGCGAAACAAATTCTTCAGTTATCTGATTTCCATCATGAAGATATATAGCGATTTCAGTGATTTTTTCAATACGTGCACTTCCACCTGTTGTCTCGATATCAATAATCGCATACATGCTGTAAAATCTCCGTTGAATTGTTGCTACGAATATAATGAGAATAGAGAGCAGATTGACTCAGAGTTTGTATTTTTGTATGCCAAAAGCTATTTATCATGAATGAATGTTTTGGAAAAAAATTCATACTTAACGGTGAGCTTCAGCCGGCTGAATTATTTGATAATTCACTGGTTTATGAAGGTGATTCTGTATATGAGGTAATACGCATGGTTAAGGGTAATCCAATCTTTTTTCTCGATCATATGGAAAGGCTGGCAACGAGCGTAAAGCTGCAAAAGAAAGAGCTTCTTGCTGATGTACCAAAGCTTAGAAAAGATATAATCAGCCTTACCAGATCAGACAAAAAACTGGAAGCAAACCTGAAGATAGTTTTTAATTATAATAATGGTTCAACAAACTATCTCATATATTTTATAGAGCCCATTTATCCGTCTGAGGATCAGTATAAAAGAGGTGTGAAAGGAATACTTTATTTTGCAGAGCGGAAAGATCCTGAATCGAAGGTTATAAATCATAAACTGAGGTCATCAATCTATCATAAATTAATCCTTGAAGGCGGTTATGAAGCTATTCTTGTAAATGAAAATTCTTTAGTTACTGAAGGAAGCAGGTCGAATATTTTCTTTCTGAAGGGAGGAACGCTTGTAACTTCACCGGATAATGTTATTCTCAATGGAATTACCCGGAAACATATTCTTGAAATATGTCATGAAAATGATATCAAAGTAGAATTTACATGTGTGAAGGTTGATGATATTTCAGAATACGATGCAGTTTTTATGACAGGAACTTCACCCATGGTTCTTCCTTTCTATTGTATTGATGATAAATTCTTCAATGTCAAACATCCGCTCATAGGAAAGTTAAGGAAGCTCTACCTGATAAAAGCTGACGAGAGTATCAGGCTGTTCAGACCTGATTAATGGAGTAAAGGTTAAACAGATTGACGGATAATTTATTATATTTGTATCCTTATTAATTCAAACCTGTTTAGTATGGCAAGTGTTAGAGAACTTAAAAAAGATATTGATTACCTGATTTTCGAAGTGATTTCTGATTGTTTTGTCTTTTCAACCGTTCATCCTGAAATTAAGCCTGACGAACTATCAGCGATTATTTCAGATTCCGTCGCTTTCAGGAATGACCTTATTGCACGGGTTAACAATCCTGATGGCAAGGATAATCCCAAAATTGTGAAAGCCTATTATAAATCAGTTGAGAAGGATCTTATTACAGGTGTTGATAAGCTTTTTGACAGGTTAAGCGCTTTATCTGCTAAGAAGAAATAAAGTGTCTGTAAACCAGGTTGCCACAACCGGTACATTTTCCTTCTTTATCAAGGTTTTCCAGGCTTGTTTTATATCCCGACCTGACAGTTACAATAGTACCGCATTTTGCGCATGAAGTATTTTGCCCGCTGGCTGACTGAGTATTCCCCATATAAACATAATCAAGATTTAAGGATGCAATATCAAAAAGTCTTTTCAGCGTTTCCTGTGATGTTGATGGATCATCTCTCTTATACATAGGGAAATACCTGCTGAGATGAAGAGGAACATCTTTCCCGAGTTCACCTTTGATCCATTCTGACTGCGATACCATTTCATTTTCGGCATCATTCCGGCCCGGAATTATAAGTGTGGTAATTTCAAGATGTTTTCCCGACCTGGCAATCTGTTTCAGACTGTTTTTTACAGGTTCTAATTCTGCGCCTGTGAGTTTTCTGTAAAAATTATTATTGAATGCTTTGAGATCAATATTGAACGCGTCGATGAATTTGATAATTTCATCCAAAGGTTCACTATTGACATATCCATTGCTTACCATGACGGTATNTAGCCCCTCTTTCTTAGCGGTTTCGGCAACATCNNTCATAAACTCAAACCAGATAATTGGCTCATTATAAGTAAATGCTATGCCAATATTCTTTTTAGCGGAAAGAGCGTCTTTAACTATTCCGTCTGTTGTAACTCCGGGAACCANACTTTCAGGNATTTTCTGAGATATATGGAAATTCTGGCAAAAATCACATCTCATATTACAACCGAATGATCCTATTGATAATATGTTNTGTCCGGGGAAAAAATGATATAAAGGTTTCTTTTCAACCGGGTCAAGTGAATATCCTGATATAACTCCATATGTAAGAAGATCAATCTTTTCACCTGTATTCCTTCTGACTCCGCATATACCGGTTTTACCTTCTGATAATTTACAGTAGTGGGGGCAAAGAAGGCACTCGAGCTTATCTTCGTTTCTTTTAAAAAGTTGTATCATGCTGTTATTTGGTAAAACCGTCATACCGTCATATCTTTTTGATTTGCGCTATGCATTGGAATTGTAAATTTAAACTCGCTGCCTTTATCAATGACACTTTCAACCCATATCCTTCCACCAAGTTTCTCTACAAATTCTTTACTAAGTTTCAGTCCAAGACCAGTTCCTTGTTCATTTTCAGTTCCTGGCAGAGAATTATTAGTCTCAATACTGAACAACTTATCTATCTTATCTTCAGGAATTCCAATTCCGGTATCTTTCACGGAAACAATGACTTCATCAGTTGTTATCCTTGTACTTAATATCACTTTACCCGATTTGAAGGTAAATTTTAATGCATTGCTTAAAAGATTCCGTAAAACGGTATTGATCATGTTTTTATCTGCGATTATAAAAACATCTTCTTTTATTTCATTGGATATTTTTATTTCTTTATTAGCTGCAGGTAATTTCAAAATAGATATGTTTTCATCTATCAGAATTCTGAGATTGACTCTTTCAGGATTGATTTTTAATAATCCGGTTTGTGACCTGGACCAGTCAAGAAGGTTTTGAAGTATAGCATAACCGCCTTTAGCCGAATCATTCAATATCATTGCAAGATCCCTGATATTGTCTGTGTCGAGTTGATGGATATTATCATAAAGTAATTCAGAAGATCCCAAAAGGCTCGTAAAAGGGTTTTTAAGATCATGGGCAACTATATTGAAAAATTTGTCCTTGGTGGCAATAAGTTCTTTTAGTTTAGCTTCATTTTCTTTAATGACTTTTACTGCTGACTTTTCAGATTCGTCCAGCCTGATATATGAAATTCCATAAGCCAGATCATCAGCAAGATCAGATAGCAGGTTTATTTCATTTTCTGTGAATGGATCAGTTTCCCTGGAATATATTGAAATGGCGCCGAATGGCTTCCCTTCTGAAATAAGAGGTAACACTAATGAAGATGCATAACCTCTTTCTATGGCTGCTTTTCTCCATGGCTTAAATACAGGGTCAGTCAGCATGTTTTTGCACATGGAAGGCTTTCCTGTCCTGATAGCTGTTCCTGTTGGTCCCCTTCCTTTTTCGGTATCATCCCATGTAATGTTCAGATGGTCAATATATCCTTTATCAAAACCATAGTAAGCCACAGGTTTAACTGTTTTGAGCTTATCGTTTTGGGCATAGCCTACCCAAACCATAGAATGTCCGCAATCTTCAATTATGATTTTACATACTTCATTCATGTACTTAAACTCATTATTTGAATGCATCATAGCCTGGCTGCTCTTGCTATGAGCATTAAGTGTGCGGTTCAACTGTAATAGTTCTTCCTGTACTTTTTTTGTTTCGGTTATGTCAATAGACGCTATAAGATATGCCCCTTCATTCATGAACATAATTTTCCTGATTGAAGTCATAATCCAGAAAGGTGTGCCATCTGCTTTTTTGACCCGGATTTCTTTGTTGTATACTCTGCCTCTTTCTCTCAATGTATTGCCGAGACTAATCAGGTCCTCAGGGTTTAAGAAAAAATCAATTAAATTTTTGTCTGCAAGTTCACCTTTTTTATACCCGAATACTTTTTCATAGGATTCATTAAAAAATGAAAACTTCGATTCTTTGATGCTGTATATTGAGATCAGAACCGGAAGCGATTCAGCAATTGTTCTGAACCGCTCTTCACTTTCTTTCAGGGCCTTTTCTATAACCCGGCGTTTTTGGTCCGTCCTATTGACTGATCTTGCAGTAAGCAGGACAAGTATCAGAAAGCAAACAGTATAAGTTATTGCCACCAGTACTACACCTTCTTCAGATTTGAATAGTTCCAACCGCTCACCTCTTATACGAAACCATCCGATTATCAAAGGTAAAATCATGAGTCCTGGCAAAAGTTTCCTTGCAAAGATTCCGCCCGTATCTGCAGATAAAAATACCCTCAGCAGCCAGGTATCCGGCCTGATCAATAAAACAGCAACACTTATTCCAAAGAAAGCAATGGCAGTATTCAAAGCTATAGATACTTCGAACATTTCTTTAGAAGAATAGACACCCAGGATATAACTTATAAGAACATAGTAACTGATTAGTATCAAAGGAATTACCAGAACATGTGCAATATTGGAAGCTTTTGTATTATCGGCCGATAAGAACAAAAGAATAGAACCAAGAAGGAAGAAGTTGCCCGCAGTTAAAAAGGACATTCTTGATCCGGGTGGAAGAAAAAACCCGAGATAAGAAATCCCGGCAAATGATGGTTCGTGTCCTTTTATTAAAGAATACAGGTATACGTAAATAGTTATCAGACTCGCTATACATAATAATACTGCTAATACCCGTGGAAGGATTTTCCTGAGAATGGCCGGGAAATCTAGCTGAATTATCAGTAATGAGGTGGCTGCTAAAATAAACGAAACAGCAGTGATTATCTTCATTGGAATCCATTGCGGAATTATACTTTTAAAAAGCGTTATGTTGAACATCCATCCGGCAAGATCCAGTAAACTTATAACAAATACCGTAATAACAGATATCCATACCGGTATCTGTAATTCACTTTTTAAACCCAATGAATACCATTGTTGTTTTAATCCAGGTTTCGCAGAATTACTTTGCATTGAAATGAGTAATTACTCCAAAAGTATAAAATTATTCCACAAATAGAATAATTGAAATTTATGGCTGACTTTATTTGTTACCATTTGAGTTATGTGAGCCATTTTTTATCACTAAAAACTTATTTGTTTTAAGCAAACGAGTCCTTTTAAGCAAATATCTTTTGATCTTTCTGGCGATAATTTCGCCCAAATAAATGATTTAAAATAGTTTTTAATTACATTGCATAGGCAAAACCTTTTTGCCGATTCGATTTGTCTTATTCTATCTGTTGTTTATTCATTTGTAGAAAACGCCTTTAGGCCTGATATTAGTATATTTGATTTTGAAATGAGAGTAACAATAAATTATTATGAAAATACTTCTGGTCGAAGATGATCCAAAAATATCGTCATTCGTTAAAATAGGTTTGGAAAGTAATGATTGTCTGGTAGATATAGCTTATGACAGTACAATAGGGGAAAAGCTTGTTTTTACAAGAAAATACGATGTTATTATTCTTGATGTTGTGATACCCGGAATTTCCGGATTTGATCTATGCAAGAAAATCCGGAACAATAATAATCATACACCCATAATAATGCTGACATCTCTTGATTCTGTTGAAGATAAGCTTACTGGATTTGACTGCGGAGCTGATGATTACCTCGTGAAGCCATTTAGTTTCCAGGAGCTTTATGCACGCATCAAAGCATTGGTCCGCAGAAACAGGGAGGCGATAATCAATCCAGTAATAAAAGTTCTTGATCTGGAACTTGATTCCGTGGCAAAAAAAGTCAGGCGAAATGAGAAGGAGATAACGCTGACGGCAACCGAATATAAAATTCTGGAATTATTGTTGAGCAACAAGGGAAAAGTTTTTGACAGAATGCAAATAGCTGAGAAAATCTGGGGCTATTCATTTAACTCAGGAACAAATGTTATTGATGTTCATATCAACTCACTCAGAAAAAAGATAGATAAAGATTTCACTCAGAAGCTCATACATACAAAAAAAGGATTTGGATATATTCTTAGCGAAGAGGTGCAGAGTTAAAAGAAAGCTATCAAAAGTTTTTAAAGGTATTCCTTTCATTTCAAAAATCTATCACCGTGTTTTTAAGTTCCGGTCTTAATGGAATCTTAATCCAACATTAATGCGGGCTTAATTGATAACTTTCACTTAATACATAATTTTAATCTGTAGGATTGTAGTATTATAGTACAGATTAATTCATTGTATAACAGATCATTAATAAAATCCATTTTATGAGATTTGATTTACCTGATTTGCCTTTTGAATTGAATGCCCTTGAGCCATATATTTCTAAAAAGACCCTTGAGCTTCACCACGGGAAACATCATCATGATTATCTGGCAAATCTTAATAAACTGGTTCAGGGAACAAAGTTTAAAGAGTTAAATCTCGAAACAATTATAAAGGTGGCTGACGGTCCGATTTTTAATAACGCATCACAGGTATGGAATCATACTTTCTATTTTGAATGTTTAAAACCAGGGAACTCCATTTCTATTAAAAAGTCTTTTGAAAAGGTGATTAAGAATAATTTTGGGTCAGTATCTTTCTTTAAAAGCACTTTTACCGATGCTGTGAGTTCATTATTTGGCGTAGGATGGGTATGGCTGGTTTTAAATCAGAACGGATCGATGGAAATTATTCAGAAGTTTAATGCCGGAAATCCTATGCGGGTAGGATTAATCCCATTAATGACCTGCGATGTATGGGAACATGCCTATTATCTCGATTATCAGAACAGACTTGGTGAATATGCATATGCTTTCTGGGAACTGATTAACTGGGATATAGTCGAAAAGAGATATTTCGATGCTATACAATATCAGACAATTAATTAATTTAAGCAAAGAAAAGATTCTGCAGATGCAAAACAAATTTGTTAGTTTTGCGTTACTATTTTAGACTGATAATACGACTCAATATAATTTTACTAACATTTCAAATGGAAAAATGTAAGTCAAACTATATAAAAAAATAAGCCTTCAGCATGTCTAAATCTGCTCACNCAATATTCATAGGTATATTAATTTCCATTGTTTTTATAACATTTATTACCCTTACTTACAAAGGGATATCCTATTACAGAACCAGTATTGAAGAACGATTTTATCATCCTGATAATAATCTGCTTAAACCCAGCGGCATTTTGGGCCATGGTTTGGGAATTGTCGGATCGTTACTTATTATAATAGGAGTTACCTCCTATATGGCCCGGAAAAGGTATCGCTTTCTGTTACGGTTAGGAATTTTAAGACACTGGCTCGAATTTCATATCTTTCTATGCACTCTGGGTCCCATATTGGTGCTTTTTCATACAGCATATAAGTTTGGTGGACTGGTTGCAATAAGTTTCTGGAGTATGGTAGCAGTTTTTTTAAGCGGGATAATTGGCCGGTTTATATATATTCAAATACCGCGAACTATTGAAGGTCAGGAACTCAGCTTAAATGAATTGAGAGAAATGAAATCAGATGTGGCCGGGATTCTAAAAAATTCTTACAATCTGGATGAAGAGAGCTATAACATTATTTCAAATTCCATTAAGAAAAAGGTAGAATTATATCATAGCAATGCCCTCATTCGTTTTATCAGAAAATATTTTGATGATCGTAAATCCCTCCGTACCGTTAAATCCATACTTAAAAAGAATAAATTGCCCAAACCTGAATATAAACAGATTCTTAACCTGGTAGATAATGATATTAAACTTAACAGGAAAATAGAACGACTCGATGTAATGCAGAATTTATTCAAGTACTGGCATGTGGTTCATTCACCATTTGCTCTCGTGATGTTAATTATCATGGTTATTCATGTCGGTGTGACTATTGCATTTGGATATAGATGGATTTTTTGACTATGGAACAAACTATAGAAAATATTTTGATTTATTCTTTTGCTNTTATTCTTTGTGTGGTTGTTGTTGTTATTTATTTGAGGAAGAAAAGCAGGGCTTCGAAGATCGTTGAAGAAAAAGTCAGAAAAGCCAAAGAAGACGGCCTTCATGAACCAGTCTCGCTTCATCCATATATTGATGTAAATAAGTGTATTCAAACAGGGGCTTGTATTACGGCTTGTCATGAGCACGATATTTTAGGTATTATTAACGGGAAAGCTACCCTNATAAATGCGTCCCAGTGTATCGGACATGGAGCATGTTTCCTTGCTTGTCCCACTGAAGCTATTAGCTTAAGAATAGGTACAGAAAAACGAGGCGTTGATCTTCCTNACATAAACCATAATTTTGAAACCAATGTGCCTGGTATCTTCATCGCTGGTGAGTTAGGCGGTATGGGTCTTATTAAAAATGCTGTTGAACAGGGGAAACAAGCAACTGAAAATATTGTAAAATCACTAAATAAAAATCATCAGGCTGCCTACGACCTGATAATAATAGGTGCAGGACCTGCCGGAATATCAGCTTGTCTTGCAGCAAAAGAACATGGTTTGAAGTTTCTGCTTCTTGAACAGGATACTCTCGGTGGAACAGTTTTTACTTTTCCCCGGAAAAAAATTGTAATGACCTCTCCGATGGATCTGCCTCTTTTCGGGAAAATCAAACTTTTTGAAACCACGAAATCTGAATTGCTCGACTTATGGCAAACTGTATTAAAAAAGAACAGTATTACCATTCAGGAAAATTCCAAAGTAGATACTATTGTATCGGAAGAGGGATCTTTTAAAGTAGTTACAATGAAAGGAGAGCAATTCACTTCAGCCACCATTCTTCTGGCGATAGGCCGTCGCGGAACACCCCGTAAATTAAATATTCCAGGCGAAACGAAAGAAAAGGTGGCTTATCGTCTCCTGGAACCCGAAGCAATTTCAGGAAAAGAAATTATTGTTGTGGGCGGCGGAGACTCTGCAATTGAATCAGCCCTGTTGCTTGCAGATGAGAATCATGTTATAATTTCATATCGTAATGAGGTATTCAGCCGAATTAAGCCGGCAAACAATATTGCTTTGAAAAAAGCTATGGCAGAGGGTAAACTGGAAGTCCGGCTGAGTACAAATCTTATATCCATTGAGGATGATAGTGTTATCATTTCGAATGGGAGCGAGGGTGAAAATGTTGAGTTAAAAAATGATCTGGTATATATTTTCGCCGGAGGTGAACTTCCAACGCAATTTCTTGAAAAAGCAGGGATTAAAATTTCTAAAAAATTTGGTGAAACAGTTTTAAAACACTGATATTAAGATAAAAGACAAAAGTAAANAGATAAAAGTAAAAAATATAGTTTTTTATGCCGGCGAAATTGGTGAGAATTACAGGAATTATTGTAATGATGATGTCATTTTTCAGGGTGACAGCACAAAT
>JGI24134J36421_10000686_pt1 | contig 10813 bp, 9 predicted proteins | sample BarGraNGADG00312_FD_36421 | JGI IMG/M metagenome (IMG submission 36421) | reverse complement strand
AATGCACGGAGCCTACCCTCCTGAAAATGCCAGGCCCTCCGTTGTTCAATGATTTCAAGCGCCAAGCTCAGTACCTCGATTCATAAATACGGTCATGCACCGAGAGCGTCGGGGCGCCGCGCCGGCAAGGCGCGCGACTGAGGCGTATTCTGCGCGTACGTCGCAAGGCGCGGAACGCAGCCGTCGTGGATGCAGCGGCGCTCGAATGCGAGTGTATTTATGAATCGAGGTACTTAGTAGGGAGATTGCGAGTTTGTGGTTCCACTCGGCGAACTTCCTCCGCCTCCACTCGTTCCACCGTTGACCGTAACCGTCGCCTTCATGGAAGCGTGGATGGTGCAATGATACGGTTGGGAACCGGACTGATCGAATACGTAAGTGTATTGATCGCCGGGTTTCAGAATACCGCTGTCGAAATCGTCATCCGTGCCCGTCTTATCGCCGGTTACCGTATGGTTCGTCGAGTCGTTATTTATCCACGTCACGGTATCTCCTACCGAAACGGTCAAACTGGCGGGTACAAACTTAAAATTTTCAATACTCACGGTGTTCGCTCCGGTCTGGGTATTCGTTTCGGTAGTCGAGGTGGAGTTATTTCCACAACCCAAGGAGGCAAGGGATAAGGCCAGGATCAGCCCCAGCAATGCCACTCCCCACAATTTCTTCATTTTCGTTTTCTCCTTTCATCTTCTTTGCTTTATTTTCGTAAACAGCAAGAGCACTCTCCCAAGACTGATTTTTCCCCTACGAGAATTATCGAAACAAGGCGTCTTTAACCGCAAGGGGGCTATAGTTCGGGAAAGATGCTGTTATCGGGAGGAGGCGGGTACTTTCCGGGCCTCGATATGGCGGCTGACCCTATATGGAGATGGGAGCTTATTTATTGTCATTACCGTTCGGCTAGCTCCGCCGCTCCCTTTCGGAACTGGTGAAACTCGAACAGGATAGAAGCTACGACGATGAAGATCCCCCCTATGACCAGGCCACCCAATAGATACGCCGTGTAGGCCGCGGGACGGCCCCCCTGATACTTCTCGAAGACTTCGGTGTTATCATTTATCTCCGTCGCCGCATGGTGTGCTATTCCCCAGAAAACGGCGGCCAGGAGAAACAACAAAGTGATTAACAGTATTATCCGGATTACCAGGAAGAGTCTGCTCATGGAGCTATCTTACCTCATCGCCGCAAGGTTGGACAGAAACCGCGCCGGAGGTTAGTACCTTGTACCTTGGTTCATAAATATGGTCATGCACCGAGAGCGTCGGGGCGCCGCACCGGCAAGGCGCGCGACTGAGGTGTACTAGTTAGTGAGTACGCCGCAGGGAGCGGAACGCAGCCGGCGTGGATGCAGCGGCGCTCGAATGCGACCATATTTATGAACCAAGGTACCTAGTGGTGGAAGTGCCTTTTGCCCGTTAGTGCCATTACCAGGTTGCGCTTCTTTATCTCCTCGAAAATCTCCTCGTCCCTGACCGACCCCCCCGGCTGGATGAATGCCTCGACCCCGGCATCGGCCGTCAGTATTACCGCATCAGCGAAGGGGAAGAAGGCATCCGAAGCGCATACAGACCCTTTGGATTTCTCCCCGGCTTTTCTCACCGCCATATGGGCGGAATCCACCCGGCTCATCTGTCCCGCCCCGATTCCAACGGTTGCCATGCCCTTGACCAGGACTATCGCATTCGATCGGACGTACTTCGCGACTTTCCAAGCAAACATAAGCTCTTCCCATTGCTCGTCATCGGGCCTGCGGTCTCCCACGAAAGGCATCTCATTCCAAGGCTCCTCGCCTCGATCGTAATCCTGCACCAGCAGACCTCCCTCCACTCGCTTGAGATCCTTGAGCGTGGAATAGGTTTCGGTTTCCACTGGCAATCGCAGCAGCCTTACGTCTTCTTTGCCGGTAAGGATATCCAGCGCCGCTTCGCTGAATCCCGGCGCTATCACCGCCTCCACGAAGATGGAATTGATCAAGCCGGCGGTTTCCTCATCGATCGGCCGGTTGAAGGCCATGACGCTTCCGAAGGCGCTGACCGGATCGCATTCGAATGCGCTCTGATAAGCGCCGGCCAATTTTTCGGCAACCGCAACCCCGCAGGGGTTGTTGTGCTTTATCATCACAGCCGCGGGCAAGGCGAATTCCTTGGAGAGCGCCCAGGCGGCGTCCAGGTCAAGCATGTTATTGAAGGACAATTCCTTGCCGTGTAATTGTTCGGCGAAGACCAGGGAAGTAGACGGCGCGCCTATCTCTTGATAGAGCGCGGCGTGCTGGTGGGGATTTTCACCATAGCGAAGCTCCGACTGTTTCTTGAATACCATGCTCAGCGTGTCGGGGAATTCATCGCTCGTCTTGGAAAGGTACGCATAGATCGCCGTGTCGTATCCCGAGGTGTGCCGGAAGGCTTCAGCCGCCAGCGTATGGCGCGTTTCGGCAGATAGGGCTCCATCGCCGCGGCGCATCTCCAGAAGTATCGAAGAATAACGCTTGGGGTTGGTTACCACCGCCACGTTGGCGAAATTCTTTGCGGCCGCCCTGATCAGGGTAACGCCCCCGATGTCGATCTGCTCCACCGCTTCTTCCAGCGTCGTCTCCGGCCTGGCGACCGTCTCCGCGAAGGGATAGAGATTTACCACCACCAGATCGATCGGCTTTATGCCCATTTCTTCCATCTCTTGCACGTGGCCCGGGTTGCCCCGGTCCGCCAGCAGTCCCCCATGAATGTTGGGGTGAAGCGTCTTAACCCGGCCTCCCAGCATTTCGGGAAAGCCGGTGACTTCCGAGATGGGTGTCACTTGCACGCCCTCTTCCCTGAGCTTTTTTTCCGTCCCACCGGTGGAAATTATCTCCACACCCATCTCCTGCAACTCGCGAGCAAGGCCCACGATGCCGGACTTGTTGGAAACGCTGAGCAGAGCCCTCTTAATGGCAGCCATACCTTATCCCCTCCTCGGGCTAAGCGAACTTACATAATATTCCATCTGTTGCTTTACGTTTTCAGCTTTGCTTTTTGGAGATCCTTACGCGCCTGCCCTCAATACGCAGTCGCCCCCGGCAGAAATATCCGATGGCCTCCGGGTACAAGCGATACTCGATCTCGTGAATCCTCGGATATAAGGTCTCCTCGGTGTCACCTTCCCGTATCGGTACCGCTTCCTGCAAGATTATGGGACCCGTATCCAGCCCCTCATCAACGAAATGCACCGTCACTCCGGTGACCTTTGCCCCGTATTCCAGGGCATCGGCGACACCCGAGGTGCCGGGAAAAGAGGGGAGCAGGGCGGGATGAATATTCATGATTCGATGACGAAAACGGTTAACGAAGTCGTTTCCTACCAGCAGCATGTATCCGGCCAGAACGACCAGATCGACCTGGTTTTCCTCGAGCACTCGCACCACTTCGCCATCGTAAGCGTCTCTGTCCTGAAAAGAACGGGGGTCGATGAAGGCGCTCTCAAGACCGTGAGACTTTGCGCGTAGGAGGGCATAGGCGCCCGAGACATTGCTGATGACAACCGCTATCTGCGCCGGAATGGTTCCTTCTNCTATCTTGATGGCAATATTTTCCATGTTGGTGCCGCTTCCGGACACCAGGATTCCAAGCCGGCACGGTTTCATGCAGTCCTCCGGGTTCTCAACAGGTAAGACATATGCCACCCGTTCCGGGATGTATCTCCCCGATTCGTGTTGCCCTGACATGAGAAAGGCTCAGGTTATGAATGGCCTGACGGTGGTCCTGCAATCCTATGACAACCACCATTCCTATTCCCATATTGAAGGTCCTGAACATCTCCACCTGCTCGATGCCTCCCATGCTCTCGATAATGTTGAAGATATTGGGCGGGTGCCAGGTGGTGAGATCGATGGTGGCATCGACGTTCGAGGGCAGTATGCGCGGGATGTTCTCTATGAGGCCGCCACCCGTTATGTGGGCTATTCCCTTGACATTAAGCTGGCGTGATAATTTCAGGATGGCAGGGGCGTATATTTCCGTCGGGGTCAGGAGTTCATCGCCCAGGGTGCCCGCCAGACCCTTGAGCCGATCGTCGGGGTCGAAGTCGTTCAATTCAAAAAAGACTTTGCGCACCATCGAATAACCATTGGAATGCAACCCGGAGCTGGCGAGGCCGAGGATAACATCTCCCGCGACTATTCGGGAACCGTCAATTATGCTTTCGGTGTCCACCACGCCCACCGCGAATCCGGATAAATCGTACTCGGCCTCCTCCATCACTCCGGGATGTTCGGCGGTCTCACCGCCTATCAAGGCGCATCCCGCCCGGCGGCATCCGAGCGCGATGCCGGTTACGATCTGCCTTACCTTTTCCGGCTTCAGCTTGCCCATTGAGATATAGTCGAGCATGAAGAGAGGTTCCGCACCGCAGGTGACAATGTCATCGGCGCACATAGCCACCAGATCTATGCCGATTGAATCGTGCCTCTCGAGCATCTGCGCCACCTGTAACTTTGTCCCCACGCCATCGACCGAGGACACCAGGACGGGCGCTTTGTATTCTTTGAAAGCGGCCGAAAACATAGCCCCGAAGCCGCCCAGATCGGAGAGAACCTCCGGCCGGCGGGTTGATTCCACCTCTGTTTTTATCAGCTCCACAGCCTGCCGGCCGGCCTCGATATCGACGCCGGCGTCCGAGTAAGTCAGATGTGGTTTAGGATCTTGATTTCCTGCACCCATAGCATGATACCGTCTTTCTTTAATCGCACAGCGGCTGTAAACAATCCGGCGAGAGGGCGTTCGTCTGAATCGCCCTGCTTATCCTCAACCCCGTTTGACCCCCACCTTGCCATCCTCGAGCCTTCCCTTGGCCATCTTCAAATCGTCGGGCACCGGGACGGGATAATCCCCGTTGAAGCAGGCCATGCAGAAATCCTCACTGGGCCGGCTGGTCGCACTTACAAGATTTTCCATACTGAGGTAATGGAGAGAATCAGCCCCTATAAAGCGGCGTATTTCATCCACTTTCCTCGATGAGGCGATAAGTTCGGTGGGGATGGCCGTATCTATACCATAAAAGCAAGAGTACTTATCGGGAGGAGAGCTGATGCGCATGTGGACCTCTTTGGCTCCCGCATCCCTCAGCATCTTTATTATTTCCTTGGTGGTATTGCCCCTGACTATCGAATCATCCACGACTATCAGGCGCTTTCCCTGGATGTCTCTGATGATCGGATTCAGCTTCAACCGGATGCCGAGCTGCCGTATGGCCTGGGTCGGTTGAATGAAAGTCCGTCCGACGTAACGGTTCTTGATCAGCCCTTCGCCGAAGGGGACCCCGGAAGCTTCCGAATAGCCGATGGCCGCCGGAATGCCGGTATCGGGTATGGGCATGACGACGTCCGCTTCGACCGCCCCCTCGTCGGCGAGGCTCATCCCCATGTGTTTGCGCGCGTGGTAGAGGTAGGTGTCGTACATGATCGAATCGGGGCGCGCGAAGTAGATGAACTCGAAGATGCAAAGGGACGGTTTGCGGGCTTCCACGACCCTCTGGAAATCGAGCCCATCTTTATGGAAAATGGCCATCTCTCCCGGCGCTATCTCGCGCATATACTCGGCGCCGATAATATCCAGGCCGCAACTCTCACTCGCCAGGGCATAGCCGCCCATGTAACTGCCGACACAGAGCGGCCTTATTCCATAGGGATCGCGAATTCCGATCAGCTTCTCTTCCGTCATGATGGCAAGCGAGTAGGCGCCGACCAATTTAGGTATTACCTCATGAACGGCTTCGACTATATTCGGGGCTTGGGATCTCGCGAGCAGAAGCGCGATGACCTCGGTATCGGAAGTGGTCCGGAAGCGGACTCCCTCGGCCTTGAGCTTGTTGCGCAATTCGTCGGTGTTTACGAGGTTCCCGTTGTGCGCGACCAGCACCGATCCTCCCCGGCTGGGTACCTGGATGGGCTGGGCGTTCTCCCAGAATGAAGAGCCGGTCGTCGAATAACGGACATGGCCCATGGCCATATGCCCCTTCAGGTTGAGCAGGTCGCGCTCACTGAACACCTGGGATACCATTCCCATGTCTTTCAGCAACAGCACTTCTCTGCCATCGGATGCGGCTATTCCCGCGCTCTCCTGACCACGATGTTGGAGCGCATAGAGGGCGTAGTAAGTCAGCTTGGCTACATCCTCTCCGGGGGCATAGATGCCGAAGACCCCACAAGATTCATTGATCTCAAAACTCATCGCGGAAGGTCACCTCGTATTCAGCTTAAAGGCATCAGGCGGACAGGATCTTTTCCAGAGCCTCGTCCTTCGCCCTGCTCATTTCCTCGACTCCCAGGTCCAACCAATCGTTGATCTTTAGCCGGTCTCCGCCGGTTTTACCGAGGACGTTGACCGGAACCTTGCGTACCGCCGCCAGGTCCTTGATCGATTTCAGATCGGACTCCGAGATAGTAATTATAAAACGTGACTGGCTCTCACTGAAAAGCCAGTAGATGGGGGGAAGTTTCTCCTCCACCTCTAAACTGGCTCCTATTTTCCCGGCGCAACAACATTCCAGTATGGCGACCGCCGCTCCCCCCTCGGAACAATCGTGGGCGGAAAGGATTATTCCCCGCCGAATGCCCTCGATACAGGTCGCCTGCATCTTCTTCTCGAGTTGCAGATCGAGCTTGGGCGGCTTTCCGGCCACCATTCCGTGGCAAAGCTTGAGATACTCCGATCCCCCCAGCTCCTTCTCGGTTGTCCCCAGCATCAACACCAGGAGCCCTTCATCCGGGAAAGCGATGGTACGGCGATGCGCCAGATTGCCTATCAGTCCTACCATTCCCACCACCGGAGTAGGCCGGATGGCTTCCCCGAACGATTCGTTATAGAAGCTCACGTTCCCGCTTACTATTGGTAGTTCCAGGAATCGCGCGGCATCGGCTAGACCTTTGACCGATTCCTTGAATTGCCAAAAAATGTCAGCCCTCTCCGGGTTGCCGAAATTCAGGCAATTGGTGAGCGCCATGGGTACCCCGCCCGAAGCGACGACGTTGCGCGCCGCCTCCGCCACCGCTATCTGGGTTCCCTTGTAGGGATCCAGGTAGACGTAGCGGGAATTGCCGTCGCAAGAGACGGCCAAGGCTTTACTGGTTCCTTTTATTCTCAAGACGGCGGCATCGGAACCCGGGTAGACAACGGTATTTAGCTGGACCATATGATCGTATTGCTCGTACACCCACCTCTTATCGCAGAGGTTGGGACCGCTGATAAGATCCAGCAGCAGCCGTCCATAATCGGTCGGATGATCCAGCGAGTCTATGTCTATGCCGGTGGCCTCATCGAGGTAGGCCGGCTTCTCGGCGGCCCGATCGTAAACCGGCCCGCTCGCCAGCGTCGAGGCCGGGACCTCGGCCACTCTTTCCCCGTGCCAGTAGAACTCCAGCTCGTCACCCTCAATAACCTCGCCCACTACCACGCCGTTGAGACCCCATTTCTCGCAAACCGCAAGGACGTCGTCGACTTGTTTCGGTTCGACTATGGCGAGCATTCTCTCCTGGGATTCGGATATGACGATCTCGAAGGGCTCCATCTCCTCGCGTAATGGTACCTTGTCGAGGTCTATATTCATGCCTACACCGCCGCGCGCCGCCGTTTCCGAACAGGCGCAGATTATGCCCGCGGCTCCCAGATCCTGAAGCCCGACCAGGAGCCCTTTTTCCAGGAGCTCGAGACAGGCCTCGATGAGCAGTTTCTCCGTGAAGGGATCTCCGACCTGGACGCTGGGCCGCTTCGCCTGCGAAGTCTCGTCGAATTCCTGGGAAGCGAGGACTGAGGCTCCGCCTATGCCGTCGCGCCCGGTGCGATTCCCCATGAGGACAACGGCATTGCCCACGCCGCTGGCCTGGCCGCGCGTAAGGCTTTCCTTCGCCATTAACCCTATGCACATCACGTTGACGAGCGGGTTGCCCTCGTAACATTCGTCGAAGTAGATGTCGCCGGCCACGGTCGGAATGCCCAGACAATTCCCATATCCGGCTATGCCGGATACCACTCCGGAAAGCAGGTACCTGGTGCGGGGATTCTTGGGATCGCCGAAGCGTAGGGGGTCGAGACAGGCTATGGGGCGGGCTCCCATGGTGAAGATATCGCGTACTATCCCCCCGATCCCGGTCGCCGCGCCCTGGTAGGGCTCGACGGCGCTGGGGTGATTGTGCGACTCCATCTTGAAGACAACCGCCAGGCCACCGCCGATGTCTATGATGCCGGCGTTCTCGCCCGGGCCCTGCATAACATAAGAAGCGCGCGAAGGAAGCTGGCCGAGTGACGCCTTCGAGCTCTTGTAGGAACAGTGCTCACTCCACATCAGTGAGTACATCCCCAACTCGACCTTATTCGGTTCCCTCCCGAGGACCCGGATTATATCCCGGTACTCGTCGCTGGTAAGACCTAGCTCCTCGTATAATTCAGCCATGTCTAAAACCTATCCTTTTCCTCGATAATGCGCCATGATCGAATCCCATATAACCAATCCGTCCGTGCTTCCCAGGATCTCTTCCGATGCCCTCTCTGGATGGGGCATCAGGCCGAATACGTTGAATCCCTCGTTGCAAATGCCCGCTATATTATCCATCGCGCCATTCGGATTAGCATCTGGCGTGACCTCTCCGTGTTCATCGCAGTAGCGCAATATTATCCGACCCTCGTCCACCATGCGGTCATAAACATCCTTCCCCACGATATAATTGCCTTCATTGTGAGCGATGGGAATCTTCAAGACCTGCCCCGCTTTGCCGCGATTCGTCCAGGGGGTGGAATTGTTCTCGATGCGCAAATTCACGAAACGGCATATGAAACGAAGGCTCATGTTCTGGAGCGTCGCTCCGGGCAGCAGGCCGGCTTCCAGCAGAATCTGAAAACCGTTGCAAATACCGATGACCAGCCCGCCCTCGCGCGCGTAATTGGCAATAGTTTCCATAACCGGGCTGAAGCGGGCGATAGCGCCGCAGCGCAGGTAGTCGCCGTAAGAAAAACCACCCGGCAGGATCAGGCAGTCATAAGAAGAGACGTCCGTCTCCTGATGCCATATGTATTGCACGTCCTCCTCGAGGACTTCCCCGATCGCATGATAACAATCCGCCTCACAATTGGAACCGGGGAAAACAACAACACCGAATTTCATCGAACTCCTCTCCTTTGCCGGGGACAGGTCTCGGTCCCGGGGGTTATTGCGAGGGATATGGGAGCGAAGCAATCCCGAGGAGATGACTTCGCTTCGCTCGCAATGACCCAGGACGGAGAGTCGACCCCATTTTATACATCAACGCGGTAATCTTCGATGATGGGATTTGCCAGGAGCCGGTCGCACATCTCCGTGACCCTTTCCTTGGCCTTCGCCGCATCACTGCCCTCGACATCGAGGGTTATATACCTCCCGATGCTTACGTCGGTCACTTCACCGAATCCGAGCGATTTCAGGGCTCCCAGTGCCGCCTGGCCCTGGGGATCCAGAACTCCTTCTTTGGGGGAAACGTAGATGGACACCTTCATCCCGAAACCTGCCTCCTTTTCATTCTCGGCTGTCGGCCCCGTTAAAACTCCAGGTCTTTCAGCCGTTCGAATATCTTCTTGGTGTTCCCCAGCTGCTTCTGCAGACTGAAACAACCATCCAGATCCTCCTGGCTCAACCTGGAGGTCACCTCGGAATCCCGCCCAAGAACCGACCTGAAGTCCTCTCTGGTCCTCCAGCATTCCATGGCGTTGCGCTGCACGACGCCGTAGGCTTGTTCCCTGCTGAACCCGCTATCAACCAGTGTCAGTAATACGCCTTCTGAATAGATTAGACCATGCGTCAGGTCCATATTGCGCCCCATGTTTTCCGGATAGACCTGGAGGCCTTCGATCACCTTGGTAAATTTAACCAGCATGTAATCGAGGAGAATGGTCGAATCGGGTATTATCACGCGCTCAGCCGAAGAATGCGAGATGTCCCGCTCGTGCCATAACGCCACATTCTCGAGCGCCACGGCCGCATTTCCCCTCAACACCCTGGCCAAGCCGCACACGCGTTCGCATATGACCGGGTTCCGCTTGTGGGGCATGGCGCTCGATCCCTTCTGGCCGGAAGCAAAAGGCTCTTCCGCCTCGAGGACCTCGGTGCGCTGCAACCCCCTTATCTCCAGGGCGAACTTGTCCAGGCTCGACCCGGCTATCGCGATTGCCGTCATGTACTCGGCATGGCGGTCCCGCTGCAGCACCTGGGTGGAAACCTCGGCCGGATGCAGCCCCAGCTTGCCGCAGACATACCTTTCGACCTCGGGATCCAGATGCGCGTAGGTGCCCACGGCACCGGATAATTTACCATAATTAACCATATCCCGAGCGTGCCTCAGCCGGTCCAGATTGCGCCCGGTCTCGAAAGCCCACAGGGCCAGTTTCTGGCCGAAGACTATCGGTTCGGCATGCACCCCGTGTGTCCTGCCTATCATCGGCATGTCTTTATACTCGAAGGCCCTCTTTTTTAATAGACCGCCCAGCTCCCGCGTCCGGTCGATCAGGATATCCATGGCATCCCTCATCTGCAGTGCAAGCCCGGTGTCGAGGATATCCGAGGATGTCATTCCATAGTGAACAAATCGCGATGCATCACCGACGTTTTCGGCCACATTGCTAAGAAAGGCGATAACATCGTGATGGGTTATTTCCTCGAGTTGCAGGACGCGTTCGGGGTCGAAGGCCGCCTTGCTCTTGATCTCCTCGAGTGCCGGTTTGGGCACCTTGCCCATCTCGGCTCTTGCTTCAACCGCCAGTATCTCTATGTCCAACCATTTCTGGAATTTGTTGCGCTCGCTCCAGACGGCCCCCATTTC
>JGI24134J36421_10000680_pt1 | contig 10849 bp, 10 predicted proteins | sample BarGraNGADG00312_FD_36421 | JGI IMG/M metagenome (IMG submission 36421) | reverse complement strand
CCGCTCCTCCCCTATTCGGCATCGCTCCGGGTGGGGCTTGCCAAGCCGGTCCGTCACCGGACCGCTGGTGGTCTCTTACACCACCGTTTCAGCTTAACCTTCCGCCCCGCCCGACTCTTCCGAGTCATACGGGCTGGAGGCGGCGGGTCTTTTCTTTTCTGTGGCGCTTTCCGTCGGGTCGCCCCGCCTGGACGTTATCCAGCACCCTGCCCTTTGGAGTCCGGACTTTCCTCGAGGCATAAAGCCCCGTGACCACCCGGATGACTATCCCCTCGAATATTGTAACATCGTCAAGCACGGTTCACCCGGCCCACCAACCGCACGCGATCTCGATCTCGCCCATTCTACGTATGGTCAAAATGGCTGCATCTATGCTATTAAATATGTCCCACCGCATTATGGGCGTGCGCGGAGGCGGGTTAGTTAGTATTCTTATTGGCCTGCGCATGTTGGAGGTGGGCTCGAACAAGAGGGGCGAAGATGCGGATTACTTTCCAAAAGATCTTGCTGTGATTCTCGTTGTGCTCTTTCTGGCACCCAGCGCGATGGCGGCCGGCCACCGGGGGGGATAAAACCGGCCGTGAAAAAGGCAACAGTCACATTCAAGGTCAAGAGAGTCAACGCAAAGTGGGCCATGAACGACGGGGCAAAGCTGGCGGTTTCGGTGTTTTCTCCCGTCCCCAAGAAAATCGGTCAGAANTTTCCGGTTGTCATCTTTATTCACCCTTGGCTGGTGGACAAAACCATGTATGACACCCTGGCCGCGCAGGACGCAAGCCGCGGGTATTACGAGAGCTACGACACCAGGACCGGTACGCGACTGTCAACGGACGAAAAACCCATTGAAATGACGGCATGTTACCATAAGGTGAAGGCGGGAAGCCGATTGAGGTTGGATATCGACGCCGCCGACCTTCTGACGACACTGCCGGTGATGCAGCTTTCGCTCATAGATCTCTTTCACGATGCCACGGGCGCTTCTCTCTTGATACTCCCGATGGCGCCGGGATAAGCCACCAGGTATTGGGGTCAGACCCTTGACATGAATTGACTTGAATCCAGCAGCACCAACCTGCTTGATTCATGTCAAGGGTCTGACCCCATCTTCGCGATGCGCGTTACAGCAGGGAGTTGTCTTCGAGGCCGTCCAGGTGGCTCCTCTCGTTCATCGTCTCCAGGTTGGAAAACTTGCCCATACAGTTAAGGATCGACATAGAAGCAAGGTCTACGGTTAGACGGAACAGGTTTGAAAGCGGAAGCCCGATAACGGAGGTAACTATTGCACGTATGGGGCCGCCGTGGCTGGAGGCAAGCAGTAGCCCGTCACCGTAGCGGGCGCTCGCCTCATTGAGCCAGTCCATGGAGCGCTCCTGGACCGCCATTAGAGACTCCCCGCCCGGGATGGTCACCGATGTTGGGTCCTTGGTCCACCTTTTGAGTATCTCCCCGTCCCTCTTGACTATGTCTTCAAGCATCTCACCGTCCCAACGACCCAGATCCAACTCACGCAGCCGATCGTCGACGACCACCTCAAGCCCGTGTGAATCCGCGACCTTCCCCGCAAGTTCCAGACAGCGGGAGAGCGGGCTGGAAAACACGATGTCGATCTTTGCGCTTTTCAGCCGGTCCGCGACCCGGTCCGCTTGCTGAATCCCAACCTCGTCAAGGGGAACGTCGGTCGTGCCCGCGTAGCGCCCCTCAGCGTGCCACGCCGTTCGCCCGTGCCGCACCAGTATTATCTTGCTCAACACATCTCCTTTATCGTGGCTGATACTCCATATTGCTCATAATGTTACACTCTTGACTTGCTTGACCTGAGGCCCCTATGAACGTCTCCTGTACTCCCAGGGAAGCAGTACGCGAAGAATCGGTACGGCAAGAAAGGCGATCAGGGATGATCCGACCGTAGCGAGAAGGGACCAGAAGGAGTCACGTCCTGTGTCCAGTATCTGCCTTCTCAAACCCCACGCCCGCTTTCGCAGTCCATGCTCCCGCCCCGAGCTCAGTCAAGTCATGGACGCACTACCTTCGCCGTTTCGCTATGAGGTCGGCGAGGAGAGCCAGGACCAACACCTGCAGGAAGGCCATCAGTAGAATGATCGTATTCGATGTTATGTAGAACGGATGGTTGACCATATCGTAGATAAACTTGGACACCCCGATCGCCCCGAGCAACAGCACGATGGGCATAAAGACCTTCAAGGGGTTGAACCAGGTGACCGTCCTTATGACCAGGGTCAGATAGCCGTATGTGTCCTTGACGGGGTGGAAGGTGCTGGTGCCTTTTCGAGGGTAGTAGTCGATCTCGATCCATTCCACGCTGTACGCCGAAGAAAGCATCGCCAGGGTGATGGTCGAGACCCATGAGTGACCCCATGGTAGCAGTTCCATGAACTCCAGAAAGACGTCTTTTTTTATGGCCCGGAGACCGGAGTTTAGATCCGGAATATTGAAGCCGGACATCCACATGGCAAACTTGCGGATGAACCACTTGGCCGGTGTCCTGAGCACCTTGAGCGTGCCCGCTTCCTTCTTCCTGGCACCCACCACCATATCCAGGTCGCGTTCCTCCATGGCGTCGAGCAGACGCGGGATGTCCCCGTTGGGGTAGGTACCGTCACCGTCGGTGACCACCACCACATCTCCGGCGGATGCCTTAATCCCGGTGTTCCGGGCGAAACCGCCTCCACGGTTGTCGCGGTGCTCGAGCAGCCTGACTCCCCTGCTCTCGAACCCTTTCACTATATCGGCGGTGTTGTCGGAGGAAGCGTCGTTGACGACGATGACCTCGTAATCCCAGCGTGACGCCTCCATGGTCTCCAGGATCACCTCGAGGTCACCCGCGATTGCCTCCGCCTCGTTGAAAGCCGGTACGACGACGCTGACCTTTTTTATCTCCATTTAATACCCCTAGACGAATACGCGAAAACCTTATCCTATCGGACACCCCGCAGGCAACATGATCGAGGCCCAGGATGTATTTACCGCTCGCCAACACACGCAGCGCGGCTTCTTCGATCTCCCCTGAAATCTCATCATATTGCCTGGCCAGATCCACCAATGCGATCTCTGGCTGCGACTCGCTTATCCCAATCACCCACGTTTCTTCAACATTAAGAGCCCGCTCTTAAGAGAACCGATATGAAGCGGATGGATTTCGTTACGGATTGTATCCGCTTGGATAACTCGATGAAAGCAGATATCGGCAATCAATCAGCGGCCTCGAAAACGTCTTTATACCAGTCAATCGTCTTCTTGATCCCCTCCTCAAAAGGAGTGGTTGCGACGAAACCGAACTCGCGTTCGGCTCTACTGGTATCGAGTTTCCGGCGAGGCTGGCCGTTGGGTTTGTCGGTATCCCACACAATCTCACCTGTGAAACCCGCGAGGCGGGCAATCGTCTCGGCAAGATCCTTTATGCTTATCTCCCACGAGAACCCTATGTTCACAGGATCGCTCTTGTCGTAATGCTGTGCAGCCATCAATATTCCAAGGGCGGCATCCGCAACGAAGAGGAACTCACGCGTCGGCGAGCCGTCGCCCCAAAGAACGATCCTGTTTTCACCCCGCTTCTTCGCCTCAAAACACTTTCTTATCAACGCGGGGATAACGTGGGAGTTCTCCAGGTCATCTTTATCCCCGGGCCCGTACAGGTTCGTCGGCAACAGAAAAATAGAGTTGAAGCCGTACTGTTGTCGATAGGCCTGCGCCTGCACTAACAACATCTTCTTGGCAAGCCCGTAAGGAGCGTTGGTCTCCTCGGGGTAGCCGTTCCAGAGGTCATCCTCGCTGAAAGGTACGGGGGTGAATTTAGGGTATGCGCAGACGGTCCCAACGGCCACAAATTTTTCAATCCCCGCCTTCCAGCATTCGTGAAGCAGCGGNACGCTCATCATCAGGTTGTCGTAGAAGAACTCNGCGGGGTTATTGCGATTTGCCCCTATTCCCCCGACTCTTGCAGCAAGATGAATGACGATATTTGGCCTGCTNTCAGCCAGCATATGCTTTATTGCATCCAGATCGCGAAGGTCGTATTCGCGGCTGCGGGGGACGAAAACGTGCTTTGCTCCCTGATCCTTGAGACCCTCGACGACATAGGTCCCGAGAAAGCCCGCTCCCCCGGTCACAGTCACCCGCTTTTCACGCCAGAATGCCAAGATGCCCTCCCTTTTGCGAGGATGTTTAGACGCCGACGTCGCTTCTTGCGCTTAAATATTCTAACATCTCGGACCAGTCCAGGGCAGGGTTACCGGGGGTTGCCCCAGTAATTTATGGACTTCACCCGTTAAACCTGCCGCGCCGGCCACGGGTCTCGACAACTATCTGATGAACAGACGACCGCGTCGCGTTATAATCAGTCGAGCCTGAGTAAGTTGCTTCATGTATAACAGGCTGGAGATTAATATTGTATTGGGCACAAGATGCCCGACCTTTGTATGTGTCAGGAGGTTGATGTTGAAGTTCATGGAGACCCTGCTCAAAGGGGCTTTTATCGTTGAGCCGGATGTGTTCGAAGACGAGAGGGGTTTTTTCGCGCGCACCTGGTCCGCCGAGGAGTTCGAACGACAAGGGCTGGACACCACGGTGTTGCAGTGTAACACGTCTTTTAACAGGAGAAAGGGGACACTGCGCGGCATGCATTTCCAGCGGACTCCCATGGTCGAGGTAAAGCTGGTCCGCTGCACCATGGGCTCCATATTAGATGTAATTCTCGATCTGCGCCCAGAGTCGCCCACCTTCAAGCAGTGGGCGTCGGTGGTTTTGACCGCCGCGAACCCGAAGGCTTTCTACATCCCCGAGCGCTTTGCCCACGGTTTTCAGACGTTAGAGGACAACACGGAAGTTTATTACCAAGTCTCACAGATCTATTCGCCGGAGCACGCGGCCGGCGTACGCTGGGACGACCCGGCGTTTGCCATCGAGTGGCCGCCTGAAGACACACGCACCATCTCGGAGAGAGACCGCTCTTTCCCGGACTTCACGGAGATAACGTGGTGAAAACTGTTCTTGTTACCGGAGCAAGTGGTTTCCTGGGAAGCCAGACCATCCAGGAGCTGATTGAACGTGACTACGAGGTTCATGCGCTGACGCACCCGGGAGGCCCAACCGTTGAGGAAGGTGGCAAGGTGGTGGTGTGGCACGCGAGCGATCTGTTGGATGTGGACGACCGGCGCAGTTTGATAGATGAAATCAAACCCACGCACCTGCTTCACGTAGCATGGTACGACGAGTACGGCAAGTACTGGGCCTCGACCGAGAACATACGCTGGATGGACGCCAGCAGCGATCTGGTCGAGAAATTCGCCGAAGCTGGCGGCAGGAGGGTGGTAGTGGCGGGGACCAGCGCCGAGTACGACTGGAGCAGCGGACGGTGCAATGAACTGACCACGCCCATAAAACCCGATACGGTCTACGGGCACAGCAAGAACACCCTTCACGAAAGGCTGGTAACTTTAAGCGCGGAAAAGGGCCTGAGCCTCGGCTGGGGCAGGATGTTCTTCTATTACGGCCCCCGCGAGCAGAAGGAGCGGTTCGTGCCGTCGGTGGTGATACCGCTCGTGCGAGGTCAGGGGGCACTTTGCACACACGGAAGGCAGGTCAGGGACTATCTCTATGTGTCGGATGCCGGCAGAGCGTTCGCGCAACTGCTGGACAGCGACGTGGAAGGGCCGGTAAACGTGGCCTCCGGCGAGCCGGTGGAACTGCAAGACATCATCTTCAAGATCGCCGATATCCTGGGCAAGAGAGAGCTGGTCGACCTCGGCGCCCGTCCCGCCCGGGAGGGAGAGCCGCTGCTATTGGTCGCGGACGTCGGCCGGCTGAAAGATGAAGTCGGCTGGTCTCCGCGGGTGTCTCTCGATGAAGGACTGCGGCTCGCAATCGAATGGTGGAGCAAGAACCTCGATGTGGTCGCGTCCTGACTTCTGATTTGGGGTCAGACCCTTGACTTGAATTGCGCGGGTTAGTGCCGCTGGATTCAAGTCAATTCAAGTCAAGGGTCTGACCCCAAATCTCGTTTGAGCAGGCCATCCAACACCTCAATGAAGCTGTCCCATGAGAAACGCATTCTGAACCGTTCTATGTTACGCGCGAAATCGTCCGGGCGGCCGGACTGGAAAAAGCCGGCGATCGCGTCGGCCAGCGCCTGGGGGTCGCATGGGGGAACCAGAAAGCCGGTCTTGCCATCCTCTACCACCTCAGACAACGCCCCCACCAAAGTAGTCACCACCGGCTTGGCGAACGAGTAGGCTATCTGTATTATGCCGCTTCCCGACGCCGTCTCGTACGGTAAAACCACCAGGTCAGCGGCCTCGAAGTAGAGGCTCACCTCCTCATTTGGCACGTACCGATCTACCATAGTGACCAGGTCCTCGATGCCCAGGCGTTCCACCTCGGCCCTATACCTTTCAGCGTCACCCCAGGACTCCCCAACCACCAGCAGGCGCAGGCCGGGTACCAGACGTGCGACGCGCGGCAGGGCACGAAGCAGGTGCATGAGGCCTTTATACGGCCTTACGAAGCCGAAGTAGAGCGCAACCCTGGCGTCCTCGTCGAAGCCGAGGCCTCTCCGAGCTTCATCGCTTGAGATATCGGAGTGGAAAACGCCGAGCTCCGGAAGGTGGGCTACGGAAACCGCGGACCCGGGGCGCAGATCGAGCAGGTCCCGGCGCGCTTCCTCGTAGCTGACGATGAAGTGATCACCCCGGCGGAGCGCCATTCGGGTCAGCGCCCTCGAGAACGGAACGTTCTCGTGCAGNACCACGTTATGGCACCAGAACACGATGCGGGTCCGTGGCAGGTGGCGCCTGACATATCCGGAGATGTAACGGAACTGCAGTGCCAGCGCAGGGTTAACCCATGAGAGTACGAANGCTTCAGGCGCGAAATCNACTATCCGCGCGGCCGACCTACGCCATGACAACGGGTCGGCGAACGACAGCAGGCGCTCGCTTTCAGNNCNAAACGGCCTTTGCGATTCGTCGATCTGCGTCCGCCCGGGGAACAGGAACCGCGGGTACTGTTTGTCGAACGAGACGAACTGGACCTCATTGCGCTCGCGCAGGTGCTGGACCAGGAGCGTGGTGTAATGCGATATCCCTCCACGGAACGGGTAGGTGGGCCCCAGGACGGAGATCTTCATGCCCGGCCGTCCCGTCGCTCGTTGTTCAACGCTGGGCATCATAACTCCGATACCGTATCTTCAAGCCGCGGCACTCCAAGCACCCGTTCCATGCGTCGCCTGGCCATGAGGGTTCTGGGCAGGTTGACTATATTCGCCAGGTACCCTTTGTTAAGTGGGATCGCCTGTTCCCACGGAGTGATGATGTCGAGCCAGCGTTCCTCCATCGGTAAAGCCCGATCAAGCAGAAATCGCCAAGAGTAGTTCTTCAGCATAAAGCGGATTCGATTTTTATGGTAGAGGTAGTAAAAGCGCGGGGTGTACTTCCCGGTGGTGGTGGACTCGTGGTGGATCACCCGCGCACCCGGCACATAGACGACTCTATTGCCCAGCCTGCGGACCCTGAGGCACAGGTCGGTCTCCTCGAAGTACGCGGGGAAGTAACCCTCATCGAGCATCCCCGCCCTCATAAAGACCTCCCTGGTAGTCGCCAGCGCCGCGCCGGTCACATAGGCTACGTCCTTCATCTCATCGAACTGCCCCTCATCGAGCTGGTCCGTCCCGTAGTGCATCGTCAGGCCGTTGTCTCTGATATATCCGCCCGCGTGCTGTATCGTTTTCCTGTCCGGGTAGTATATCTTGCACCCGGTGACCGCTATCTCCGGGTCACGCAGCGCACCCACCAGCTCATCGACCGTATCCGGAAACACCTCTGTGTCAGGATTGAGAAGCAGCAGCACCTCCCCGCGAGAAAGAGACACGCCGTGGTTGTTTGCGGCCGCGAAGCCCCGGTTTCGTGGTAGCTCATGGACAACGGAGCTTATACCGCTATCGCGCGCGGCGTCCCTGGCTACGCGCGGTGAATCATCCACGGAGGCGTTGTCCACTAACATCAGCTCGAGCGGCTCGTACTCAAGCTTGCTAAGCGAGGCTATGCAAGGGCCTATATGTTCGGCGGAGTTGAAGAGCACGATTATTATCGACACCAGCGGCCGAACGCCCTCTTTCCATCTCTGTGCGACTGCGCTCAACCCGCTCCTCCAGTAGGAAAAACAACCAAGTAGCTTCACGCCCGGTGCCACCCGGGCGCTCACACATTATCATATAAGGAAAAGCGCCCGCGAAAAGCGGGCGCTTTATCTCACATCCGATGAATTCTCACCAAAGGTGATTCGGCTTGTTGCCGTAATTCGGCAGATTCCCCTGCCAGTTCTTGTACTCCCACCATGCCGGCATGGCGTTGCCGTTGAAGTCGAACAGCCCGTTGAACGCCTGGTCCCATGATACAGCCGGATCGATGTCCTCAAACACCCATATCTTCTTGCAGCCGGCGCCGAAAAGGCCGCCCAGGCCCACCTCGCCGATGGCTTGCCGCTGGCCCTCCGCCGAGAATTCAGCCCTGCCGGCATGCGGCCACCCTATCTCGGGTACCACCACTTCCTTGTTGCCGTAGCCGTTCTTGTTGAGGATGTTAACTACGGTACTGTAATACCAGGCCCAATATTGGGGATAGTCGTACGGGTGCATACCGATTCCGTCGGCTACAGTGGCGATGCTGACGGAGTTGTTGACCCCGATGGTAGTGCGGCTCTTTGGTGGCAACGTGACGTCCTTGTCCTGCGTGGTGCTATCGCCAAACATGAAGGTTATCTTCACGGAGGTGTCTCTGTCCGCGGGGTTCATCAGGGTCAGCCACTCATCGAAGCCCTCCCGGGTGGTGCCCTCGGCGAAGTACCAGTCCCTGCCGCCCTGCTCGCACCCAAGCTCGACGTCTCCCCCGGTTATCCGGTTGTGGTAGTAGAAATACTGCGGGCGCTCAACGACGATCGGCTGATCCGAGTTCAACTGCACCGAAACGTCCTTGTCCGGTCCGATCTCGTTGTTGACCAGGATGGTTTCCCGCGCGTGCGCCGGCACGGTCTTGGAACCGGGCTGGGTCCCCCCGCCGGGGAACATGTAAGTCAGATCGACCTTCGCCTCCTTGTTACCCGGATTCATGATGGATATCCACTCCTCGAAAGCCCCGTCGTTGGAGTTGTTCCTGGTGGTGCCTTCGGAGAGAAACCACGAGGTGCCCGGCTTGGTGGCGCCGAACTGGGTATCGCCGCCGGGCCAGGCGTCATGGTAAAGGAAGTACATCGGCCGGTCGGCAATTATGCCATGGGTCGATTCGACCAGAGCGGAGACGTCCTTGTTGGGCCCCACCACTTCGTTGACATTCACCGTCTCCCGCGAGGTGGGTTTCATGTAAACGTGCTGCACCTGGGTAGCCCCGCCCTTGAACATNTAAGTTATCTTGACGTNGGTTGGTAACGCGCTCGGGTTCATCAGCGATATCCACTCCTCGAACCCGGGCTGGGTAGCGCCCTCCGCGAGGTACCATTTAGTGGCGAAGTCCGGCACCCCGGCGCCGATGGAGCCACCCGTCCACTTTCCGTGGTAGTTGAAGTACATCGGCCTCTCCACCACGATCGGCTGAGCGGACTCCACCTTCGCGGAGACGTCCTTGAAAGGTCCCACCGTGCCGTTGACGTCGATCGTATAACGGGAGTGGGCCGGGACCGCTACCTGCTGGTTCTGCGTCGCGCCGCCCTGGAACATGTACGTTATATTGACAACGGCCTCTTTATTTTGCGGGTTCTGGATGCACAGCCACTCCTCGAAGCCGGGATGGGTCGCGCCCTCCGCGAGGTACCAGACCTTGCGCGGCGCCTTGACGCCGAGTTCCACGTTGCCGTCGGGAATGCTGCCATGGTAGTTAAAGTACATCGGACGCTCGGCCACGATATCCGTGTTGTTTGAATGGACTTTCATGGAGATGTCCTGGTTGCCCCCGGCCAGCAGGATCTCGTAGTTCTTGAAATCGCTCTCCTGCCGGGTGATGCCGTTCATCATCGATCCCGTACAGACGTAGGCGTCGGGATTTGCCCTCTTTATCGCTTGATATCCGGCGCGCATCAACCCGATATACGTGAAATCGCACCAGCTCGAGTAGTATACGACGCCCTGCGCCGCCGGCGGGGCGTCAACGTCCCAACCCGGCTCGAGCCAAACCTGGAAGTAGTCCACGTAACCTTTGTAGCGCTTGGCCACCGCATAGCAGAAGTCCGACCAATTCTGCATCCTCCTGGGGGGGCCAAGGTCCTGGGGTGAGGGGTTGTTCTTGCCAATCGCCCAGGCGGGCACCGGACCGTTCAGCGTTATCAGTATGCTGTTAACCCCAACGCTCAACGCGTTGTTAACCTCGGCGTCCAGAGGACCCCAGTCATAGCGGTTCTTTCCGGCGCGCTCGACGGTGTTCCACTTCGCGAAGATGCGAACGTTGCGGATCCCCGACCACTCGGATCTGGGGATCTTCACCTTCATATTGCCGCCTACGCTCTCACTGAANAGCCCCAGGACAGTACGGCTCTCGTAACTGCTGCCCCCGCCGAAGTCTCCCGCCAGCGCGCGCTGAACCCCTATGCCGCCCGAGGAGCGTCCGTCCCGGGTAGTGGCGCCGGGGGAAATCACTAGCGTCGCCAACAGCAGACCGGCGGCCGCTGTTACCGCGGCGACCAGCTTCCATCTAGTGCCCGCCCTATTTGATATCATCAAACTCCACACACCTTTCCAGTCTTTCTCTCAGTCGTATAAGCATTTTTAGCCCTTGCGCCTGTTCATTCTTTCCCGCGCAAACCTCTTTTCTCTTGGACGGCATCCTACAGTATTGTAGCCATGAGAACAATC
>JGI24134J36421_10000676_pt1 | contig 10897 bp, 10 predicted proteins | sample BarGraNGADG00312_FD_36421 | JGI IMG/M metagenome (IMG submission 36421) | reverse complement strand
TGTTCCGAAGTCTGTGCCTCGTCGTCGGTCGGGCACAGTGAAACCGATATCTCTCCCGCGCATGCGGCTTGAGCGAGCAGCTCGGCTTCCCCGGGCGAAACCAGCAGCGTGATCGAAGGTGCGCCCGACGATTCGACGTCGACCGTCTCGCCGGAGGGCGGGCCGCCGACGCTGAGGATGAGCCTCCCGGTAAGGAGAGTGCCCGTATGCGGCGGGTCGCCGTTCGTCGACAGGACGTCGACCTTGTCCCCGGGACGCAGGTCCGAAGAGCCTGCCGAGCCCCTCGCGAGCTGGATCGAGTAGGCCCTCAGGTCGGCCGGGATGCGGGATGCCAGGTTGCCCGCCCCTTTTCCGCCGGCGATAGAGGACGCCGTTATTGGCTCGCCCGCTCCGATGAACCTGAGCGCGCGGGCACCCGAGACGTCCGAGGCGCGCCTCAGGGTGCCGGGGACGAGGTACCCGGCCGGGATGCTCTTCCTGCCCAGCATGTCGTCAGTTACTGTCACGCCCATCGCAATGTCGTGGCGCGCGACGGGGATGGTGACCAGCCTGCCGCCCCTCTCTCCCTTCATCGACTTCGAGACGAGCCCGAGCAGCATCAGTCCCGCGATTATCGCGAAAGCGGTCCCGGCGGCGGCGCTGAGGCCGGGCTTCGACCTGAGACGTTTGAACAATCCCATTTTCACCGTCCTGTGGAGTGTGGGAGAGGAGTGGCAGAGTCACGCATTATTCAACAATACAAGCAAATCTTAAGCAAGCCAAGCAATGCTGTCAAGTCGGAGGGTGGGTGTTGGCGCGAAAACCATGTCATACCCGGCTGCTACGATGCGAGACATGAAGACAATAGCAAGAATGAGTGCGATCACATTGATGCTGGCGGTAACGGGTTTCGGGTCACGGGGCTGGGCCCTGCTGGCCGTGGTGGCCCTTTCGGCGACGGCGCTGGCGGCGCTGGCGTTCGCCTCCGCCAGGCTCGGATACTTCAGGGTGCAAGTCCGTGACGCCCGGCATGAGAGCGCCGAGGTCATCTGGCTGGAGCAGCACAGTGCGGCACACTCGCGAGAAAACTTCGCTAGCAGAGACGTCGTCGCGGCCGACCGGACAGCCCTCAGAGGTCGATGAACTCCAGGGTCCAGTCCTCCATGTCGAGATAGAGCATCTTGCCCCGGAGTGTAGTGCCGATCCCAAGGATGACCTTGACGGCCTCCTCGACCTGGAACACCGCTGACAGGACGGGTGTCGTGGAAGGGTTGCCGGTCTCCAGCTCGATGCCACGAGTCCGCTCATCTGTTTCGCCTGCGGGCACGAACCCCTCGAGGCCCGTATCGCCAGGGTAAATCGTCGTCACCTGCAGCGAGGTCCCGGCGATGGCACCGTGTACCATCACTGCGCCCGCCGCCGCACATGCCTTCTGCAGCGTGAGGCGGTCGTCCAGGCTGTCGAGCGCATCGATCACGACGTCAGCGCCGGAAATGAGCGTGGGAAGAGTGTTTGAGTCAGCGGACATGCGCCGAGAGATCACGTCCACGTCGCAGTTGATCTCGAGAAGTCTGTCAGCAACCACGTCCACCTTCGGCCGGCCTATTGCGGCGCCACAGCAGAAGTTCTGGCGGTTGAGGTTGGTCTCGTCGAAGGTGTCGGGGTCGACCAGCACAATCGTCCCGAGGCCCATCCGCGCGAGCAACTCGCAGGCGGCCCCGCCAATGCCCCCTGCTCCCACAACAAGCGCTCGCGAGCCGAGCAGGCGCGCCTGACCGGCCAGGCCGACAGTACCAATGTTCTTCACGTACCTGAGCGGCACCATCCCGTGCTCCAGCGCAATAACGGAGACCTCGCGAGTAGTGAGACCGTGTTTTCCGGCGGCTTCCGCGACCGCGTCAATCGAAAGACAGCGGAAGTGGACGTCGCCCTCGTCGCGGTCAACGGCTGAACTCTGAAGCGATGTGAGCAGACCGCCTGGCTCTTCCACGTTTACCCTCCGGATATCGCAGGGATGATAGCCACGTTGTCGCCGGGGCACAGCTCGGTGTCGACGGGTCGGCGCCTCTTATTGATAGTCACCGAACCTACGAGCTTGGCAGGGATGCCCAGCAGCTCGACGAGGCCGCGCACGTCGGTCTTCTCGGGTACCGTCAGCGGGAAAACGGAAGTCTCGAGGACGGGGTCCGCTTTTTTCATCAATATGGTTGCGACCTTGACGTTAATATCCATCGGCGAATCCGTTGTAGAGGACCGCGGCCGGTGCCGGACGATCAAGAATGGGTCGTCTTCACCCTGGCCTTAATGTAACGCATCAGCTCGTCCGCTGTCAGTATCCCCTCCACGTGTCCTTCGCGCATAACCAGGAGGAAATCCTCCGTACGCGTAACGCGACGCATGATGCTGTCGAGCCCGGAGTCAGGGTCGACGACCTGGCCTTCCTTCAGCGGATTGGCGATGCGGCCAGCGTTGAGCACGTCCCACTCGGAGGGGTTGATGACGACGAGGTCGTCCCTGCTGACCAGGCCCATGACTTTTCCGTCCGCATCGACCACCGGAAAAGCGGGCAGGTGATAGGTATTGAAGTAGTGGGTCCGGAGTGTCGTCAGCGTCGTGCTCTCGCTGACCGTGGGCACGTCGCGGTACATGAGGTCGCTGACCTTCGTGTCGGCCACCGCCAGGCGGAAGAGTGTCTGCTGGTACGACGAACGCGACAGCATGAATACGAAAGCGCCGATCAGGACGAACCAGATGCCGCTGATGGCACTGTTGTAAGCGAAGGCGAACACCAGCCCGGCGACCACAAGCAAGGCACCGATCACCTCGCCACCATAGCTCGCCGCCCGCGTCGCTTTCCGGAGGTCACCGGTCACCTTCCATATGATCGCGCGGAAGACGCGCCCGCCGTCGAGCGGGAACCCGGGCAGAAGGTTAAACAATCCAACGAACAGGTGATGTAGAAGAGAAGGTATATCGGGACTAACCAGAGCGGACCGCGGTTCGGGTTCGCCGCCAGAATACGGTAAAGCAAATAGAAAACGCCTGCCAGGAAAAAGGTCATCAGCGGTCCGGCTACGGCCATCCGCAGTTCCGTCCCCGGGTCTGTCACATCCTCGCTCATTTCCGCGACGCCGCCGAAGATGAACAGCGTGATGCGCCGGATCTGCACGCCATGACGCTTCGCCACGTAGCTGTGTGAGAGCTCGTGCGCAAGGAGGCACATGAAGAAGATGATCGCCGTGCCGAAGCCGAAGATCCAGGGCCAGGGACCGGCGGGGAACCTGCCGGGGTGACCTGAGACAGCCACGTCCTTCATGGTCTCGGAGAGCGAGAAACCGACGAGCCCGAAGATGATTATCCAGGTCGGGTTGATGAGGATCTCTATCCCGAAGATCTTGGCGATCTTGATGCCGCCGCCAGGTAACATGTCCCCCCCCTCAGGGCTCGAAGTGGGAGACTTGCTTCAGCATGCGGAAGCGCCGTTCGATGTCCGAGCGGTCTATCGATGTCATGCCGTCGACGCTGAACTGCTCGACGCAGAACGAAGCCATGACAGTCCCGTAGATCACGGCGCGCCTGAGGTTCACCTCTGAGATGTCGCCCGTCGCCCCGATGTGACCCATGAAGCCGCCAGCGAACGCGTCACCCGCTCCTGTGGGATCGAAGACCGATTCGCACGGGTACGCCGGAGCACTGAAGAAGACGTCGGGGGTGGCCATGAGGGCTCCGTGCTCGCCTTTCTTCACTATCACCGTCGTCGGGCCGAGCTCCAGCACCTTGCGTGCGGCTTTGATCAGGTTAGGCTCGCCGGTGATCTGCCTGCATTCGGCGTCGTTGAGCACCATCACATCGACCCGTTTCATAGTCTCGAGCAGGTCCTCTCTGTATCCTTCGATATAGAAGTTCATCGTGTCGCATGTCACAAGCCGAGGTCTCGCAACCTGGTCCAGCACCGAGGACTGCAGCGCCGGAATGATGTTGCCGAGGAAGACGAACTCGCTGTTGACCCTGCTCTTCGGGATGACCGGTCTGAATCCTTCGAAGACGTTCAGACGCGTCTCTATGGTGTCCCGGTCGTTGAGGTCGAAGCCGTAGACCCCCGCCCAGCGGAAAGTCTCACCCTCTTCCACGGTGAGCCCACTGGTGTCGATGCCGCGCGCCTTGAAGAAGTCAATGTACTCCTCTGGGAAATCCGTGCCGACCACGGCCACCAGGGATACTTCAGTGAAGAAGGACGCGGCCACCGAGAAGTAAGTCCCGGAACCGCCCAGCGCATCGCTCACTGCGCCGAACGGAGTCTTGACGCTGTCGAGTGCAACGGAGCCTACGACCAGCACGCTCATCTGGCTACTCCTTTGGGGGCAGGTATTTCTGCAACAGGACGCGGAGCCTGTTCCTGGTCACGTCCGGCACCGCCTCGGGGCTGGTCCCTATCGCAGTGGCCAGCGCGTTGCGGCAGGCGCAGTTGCTCAGGTCCGGGATCTTGAGGATGGCTTCCTTGAGGATTTTTGAAGCCGTCTCCGCGTTCCTGCGGACGTACTCGATGATGATATCGATGGTGACGTCGTCCGCGCCTTCCTTCCAGACGTCGTAGTCGGTAACGAGGGCGAGCGCGGAGTAGCATATCTCGGCCTCGCGGCACAGCTTGGCCTCCGTCGCCGCCGTCATGCCGATGACGTCGGCGTTCCACGACCGGTACAGGTTGGACTCGGCGCGGGTCGAGAAGGCGGGGCCTTCCATGCAGACGTACGTCCCGCCCAGGTGCGCATTCACTCCGAGAGAGACGGCGCAGTCATAGAGGACGTTGTTCAGGGCCTTGCAGGTGGGGTCGCCCATTCCCACGTGCACCGCGGGATTGTCATTGAAGAACGTGGTCTCGCGGCCTTTGGTGAGGTCTATTATCTGGTCGGGAATTATCATGTGAGTCGGAGGAAGGTCCTCGCGCAGGCTGCCGACCGCGCTTACCCCGATGAGCGTCTCGACGCCGAGCGACTTGAAGCCGTATATGTTGGCGCGGTAGTTGACTCCCGGGGCCACAATCTTATGGCCTAGGCCGTGCCGGCTGAGGAAGATGACCTCGATGCCCCTGAGGCTGCCGATCACATACTCGTCCGAAGGTTCACCGAATGGGGTGTCGACCCGCTTCCTGGAGACTATCTCGATCTCGGGCAACTGGTAGAGGCCGCTTCCGCCCATGATGCCGATCGGATGTGCATCTCCCATTCCAACCTCCCCAGGTGTCGGTCCGGCTCAGGGCACCGTCGCTCGCTTGATAGCGTTACTGATTCGCGAGTGTGGGCGGGCCCCCGCTAGGACGCGGACTTCTCCGTCTTAACCGGATCGGAGGGCTTCTTGTCGTCCTTGGGCTTGTCCTTCTTGCCGTTGCCTTCCGCGGTCGAGCTGGTTTTCTCGACCTCTTTCTCGACCTCTTTCTCGACATCGGAATAGGACCTGCCTGGCTTGTTGTCAGGCTTTTTGGAGTCCGTGGCGTAGAAACCCGATCCCTTGAACACTATACCGACAGGGTGGAAGACCCTTCGGACGTCACCGCCGCACTCTTCGCAGGTCTTGACGCTGTCGTTGATGCCGTGTTTGACCTCGAAGTCCCGGCCGCACTTCTTGCACTTATAATCGTAGCGTGGCAACTCGACTCTCACTCCTCAAAACTGCTCACGATGTAAACGACCGGCTCACCAAAAGGTCGAGGCCGGTCCGAAGAAAATCATACTACATGGCCGGTCTCCGTTCAAATGATATGCATCAGGCTCGGGGTTCAGCCGCGTTACTGCGAATTGAGGCATTATCCGATATTATTATCCGCGGAAGAGGTAACCTGTCCGGGCCACGGCACCGGAGGTCGGTCAAGTATGTCACAGGGAAAGATCCTTCTCGCAGACGATAACAAGCTCGTCGTCAAGATAACGTCCGCCATCCTGGAGGACGCGGATTATGACGTGCGCGTTGCGTGGGACGGGCTGGAGGCAATCAACAAGGCTTACGCGGAAGAGCCCGACCTGGTCATCCTCGACGTCGAGATGCCCAAGATCAATGGCTACCAGGTCTGCAGGCTGCTCAAGGATGACGAGATCACCCGCGACATCCCCGTTATAATGCTGACCGGTCGCGACCAGCAGAGCGACATGTTCTGGGGCCTGAAGACCGGAGCGGACGCTTACGTGACGAAGGGCTTCAAGCCGGACCAGCTCCTCGACGTCATTAGGGAGCAGATGCTTGCGGGTGCGTCCCGGCGCGATCCTGACAGGGCAAGGGGCGTCCCCAGGGTGGTGCTCGAGGAATCGGGCGTATTCAGCCGCGTCATCGACCTTCTCGATTCCAAGCTCTTCGAGTCGACTATCCTGAACGAGCTCGGGTCTCTCGCGAGCGCAAGCCAGGACTACCGTGAGACCGTGAGCGCCATCCTCGAGATAATGGCGAGGGTGGTAGGCAACGCGGTGGGCGTCGTGCTGATGTTCGAGGAGCAGGACATGGTCGTCCACCTCAACAGGACGACGGCGTTTGACGCGCTGGAGGATATCAAGACAGACGTTTTCGAGCTTGCAGCGGAGTATGGATGGGAGGCCGGGGGCAACCCGGACCGTGTAAAGGTGAGCGTCTACGACGAGGAGAACCTCAAGAAGCAGGACAAGCCGACGAAGCCCTACTCCCACGCGCACATCCCGCTCACGGCGCAGAAGAAGGTCATTGGGATGCTNGCCCTGTTCNAGCATCAGAGCCCGGCGTTCGTGAGGGATGCGGGGATCATCCTCAGTCTCGTGCAGAACCAGGTCACGATAGTCATCGACAACGCCAGGCTCTACGAGGCGGCCAGGCAGCTCGCCATAACGGACGGCCTCACCAAGATCTACAACCACCGCTTCTTCCAGGAGCTGTTCGAGAAGGAGTACAAGCGGTCGGACCGCTATAACACGATCTTCAGCTTGATCATGCTGGACATCGATCACTTCAAGAAGATCAACGACACCTACGGTCACCTCTGCGGTGACGAGATACTCAAGAGCCTGGCGAACCTCATCAAGAGCTGCCTGCGCTCGATGGACATAGTGGCGCGGTACGGAGGCGAGGAGTTTGCGGTCCTCCTGCCGGAGACAAACGGCGCAGAGGCGTATCAGACAGCTGAGAGGATCAGGCGCTCGGTGGAGGACACGACCTTCATGGGGACCGAGCAAGGCCTCCGGGTGACCGTGAGCCAGGGAGTTGCGACCTACCCCAGCGAAGGCGTCCACGAGAGGCAGGACCTCATCGGCAAGGCCGACGGCGCGCTCTACGAGGCCAAGGAGAACGGCCGCAACAAGGTAATCTTCCGCGACTAGGCCTTAAGTTTTTGGGGTAAGGTCTTTTTCTTCAAGTCGCTTGCCATGCAACTCTCGTTTTGCTCCAAGTTTCTTCGTTCGACTTAACAAAATAGACCTGACCCCATTTATTTAAGTTCGTACTCTGGACCGGCTGGTCAATGTTTTGTGAAGCTATTCGTTAGCGTGATAGAGTTATATGGTTCGCGGGGCGGTACAGACCGCAGAAAAACGAATGGGAAATCAACCGTTCCCTGGCTCAGATAAAGGAGGAATCAGTATGGCGAAGGAGCAGCAGGAAGTCTATCTTGTCGATGCCTGCCGTACAGCGTTCGGCAAGGCACGACCAGACGGGTTTTTTGGGCTGACACGCGCGGATGACATGGTCGTCAAGGTCATCCGTTCTCTTATGCACAGGAACCCCGAAATGGACCCAGCCCTCATCGACGACAACATCTGGGGAGCCACAACCCAGCAGGGTGACCAGGGGCTCACCCTCGGGCGCACCAGCGCGATCCTGGCGGGCCTCCCGGCAAGCGTGCCGGGCTACTCGGTGGACCGCATGTGCGCGGGCGGCGCGACCGCCATCAACGCCGGCGTAGCGACAATCGCGATGGGCATGGCGGACGCCATCATCGCCGGCGGCGTCGAGCACATGGGCCATCACCCGATGGGCCAGGGCGCCGACCCCAACCCGCGTTTCATCGCGGAGAAGCTCGTGGACCCCAGCGCCCTCAACATGGGTATGACAGCCGAGAACATCCACGACATGTACCCGCACCTCACACGCGAGATGGCCGACGAGTACGCCGTCTACTGCCAGCAGAAGGCCAAGGCGGCCCTCGATGCAGGTTACTTCGATGACATCATCATCCCGATGACGGTGTGGAGCGAAGGCGGATGGCGGATCGCGGACAAGGACGAGCAGCCTCGCCCCGAGGCGACGGTCGAAAGCATGAAAGGACTGCGCCTCCCGTTCCGCAAGGGCGGGCGCGTGACGGCGGGCAACAGCTCGGGACTGAACGACGGCGCGGCCGGCGCGCTCCTCGTGTCCGGCAAGCTGCTGAAGGAAGCGGGCCTGAAGCCCAAGATGAAGGCCGTAGGGTTCGGATATGCAGGCGTAAAGGCCGAGGTCATGGGCCTAGGCCCGATCCCGGCGACCGAGAACGTGCTCAAGCGCACGGGGCTGAAGTTCGACGACCTCGACTTCATAGAGCTCAACGAGGCTTTCGCGGTACAGTGCCTCGCGTACATCGAGGCATTCGGCATGGAAGGGTACAAGGACAAGCGCCTGAACCAGCTTGGCGGCGCCATAGCATTCGGCCACCCGCTTGCCTCCTCCGGAGGACGCCTGGTCGCACACCTGGCGAAGCTCTTTGAGATGCACCCGGAGGCCAAGTACGGAATCACCACCCTGTGCGTGGGCCTTGGCATGGGCGCAGCGACCATCTGGGAGAATGCGAAATAGACTAATAACCCGAGCGCATGCGCCGGGTTTTCGAAAGGAGGCAGGATGGCCGAAGAGTTGGTAACCCAGTTTAAGGTGACCTATTACGATCATCCAAAGGCGGGCAAGCTCGCCATTATGACGATGGACAACGGCGCGGACTATAAGAAGCCGAACACGTTCGGCGCGGGAGCGCTCGCATCCCTGAACGAGGCGATGGACAACCTCGACAAGGACATCAAGGGGCTCCTTCTGACGGGCAAGCTGTTCATCTTCTCGGTCGGCGCGAACCTCATGGAGGTTCCCGCGATACAGTCAGTCGAAGAAGGCAAAGAGGTCGGCACCCAGGGCCATGCGGCTTTCAAGCGCATCATGGACCTGGACGTCCCGACTCTCGCCGCCATCAACGGCGCCGCCATGGGAGGCGGGGTCGAGATCGGCCTGTACTGCGACTACCGCACGATATCCAAGGGCGCGGCGCCTTACGCGCTTCCCGAGTGCTTCCTGGGCCTCGTCCCGGGATGGGGCGGCACGCAGCTAGTCCCGAAGCTCGTGGGAGCGGAGAAGGCGATCGAGCTCATCATCAAGAACCCGCTCGGCAACAACCGCATGATCAACGGGCCGAAGGCCTTCAAGATGGGCCTGGCCGACTGGCTGCTCGATCCCGTCGAGTTCCTCGACGAGTCGACCGAGATCCTCGCCAAGCTCGTGACCGGCGAGTTGAAGCTCGAGCGCGAGAAGCCGGACCTGTCCAACATCAAAGCTGAAGTCGACGCGGCGCGCGAGTTCGTCAAGGGCCGCGTGCACGGAGGGGCGATTGCTCCTTACCGCGCGTGCGATCTTATCGAGAACTCGGCAAAGTGGAGCCTCGACGAGGGCTTCGATGCTGAGAGCCAGGCGCTGGGCGAGCTCATCATGAGCGACCAGCTCCGCGCCTCGGTCTACGCGTTCGACCTCACACAGCGCAGGGCCAAGCAGATGGTGGGCATCCCGCAGGTTCCCCCGCTGCCGGTCAGCAAGGTGGGCGTCATCGGCGCCGGCCTCATGGCGTCGCAGTTCGGCCTGCTGTTCCTGCAGAGGCTCGAGGTCCCGATCGTCATGAAAGACATCAAGCAGGAGTTCCTCGACAAGTGCAAGGCCTATATAGAGGCACAGCTCGACGGCGTTGTCGCCAAGGGCAGGATGGATGAGTCCAAGGCCGGCTTCCTCAAGAGCCTGGTGACATACACGCTCGTGGACGAGGGCTTCGCGGGATGCGACTTCGTGATCGAGGCCGTTTTCGAGGAGATGGGCATCAAGCAGAAGGTGTTCGGCGACGTCGAGAAGATCGTCAGCGAGACATGCATACTCGCGACCAACACCTCATCGCTGTCCATCACGGAGATGGCTTCCAAGCTGAAGAACCCTGAGCGCGTAGTGGGCTTCCACTTCTTCAACCCCGTAGCGGTGCTGCCGCTGCTCGAGATCATCAGGGGCGAGAAGACCAACGACGTGACGATGGCCACGGCCGGCTCCGTCGCAAAGAAGATCAGGAAGACCGTCGTCGCGATGAAGGACGCGCCGGGCTTCCTGGTCAACAGGCTCCTCATCAGGATGATGAGTGCTACGAGCGACATCGTGGACGGCTCGAACACGCCGCAGGAAGTCGACGAGGCGATGGTGGAGCTGGGGCTCCCGATGGCTCCGTTCGACCTGCTGGCGCTGGTCGGNCCGGCGGTCGGTCTGCANGCGACGGAGACTCTTGCCGCCGCGTTCCCNGAGCGCTACAAGGTCAGCCCGAACATCGTGAAGCTCGTCGAGATGAAGAAGGGCGGCGTNTATCTCCCGATGACGAAGGAGATCGACCCCGAGGTCGCGGCCGCCTGGAAGAAGGACGAGTCGAGGCCGAAGCTGTCGGCCGACGAGATCCGCGCGGTCTGCCTGGAAGGCCTTGCCGATGAGGCGCGGCACATCCTCGACGACGGCGTCGTCGCTGAGCCGCAGGACATCGACACCGGCCTGATCATGGGCGCGGGCTACCCGTTCTTCATGGGCGGGCTCACCCGGTACCTCGACCAGAAGGGCATCAGCAAGAAAGTCAACGGCAAGCCGTTCATGACCGAAGAGGAGTTTGTGGCTTACCTGAACCGTTAAGCCCGGACTTTACGATAGACGGAAGGCG
>JGI24134J36421_10000674_pt1 | contig 10927 bp, 8 predicted proteins | sample BarGraNGADG00312_FD_36421 | JGI IMG/M metagenome (IMG submission 36421) | reverse complement strand
CTATATTTAGATTCTCTATCGGAATTTCATATGACTACATAAACCCCCAAGCACGGGATTGTTGCATTATTTTTACATTGCTTGGGGACTTTCAGGCCGGGTCTTATTGTTCTCCCATCTCCATGTGTCCCCCGGTCCAGATTCCGTTGTAGTTGAAGTACATGAGCCGTTCGACCACGAAGGGCTGGCCGTTGGTGGGTTAAACCCGGGCCGAGAAGTCGCGGGGCGGCATCGTTTGCCTCGCCTGGTGGACACCTCCTATACAACCGAGCAAGCAGGAGTTCAATGGTCAAGCCGCCTTAGATGTGGTAGAATTACNGCATTAAGAGGTGCATATGGGAGATTTTAGTTCATTACAAATTAGGTTCCAGATTTCTGCGCACTAATTTTCGTTACAAATATTTGGCCCTGTTAGGCAATGGCAAAGGGGCCATTAGGGACGCTGTGAACCGCGGGTTGCAAAATGGTCACCTGACCCACGGCGAGCGAATGGTGAAACCGGCCCGATCTGATGCTAAGGTCGGGCTTTTTATATTAGGTTGAGGCCGCAAAGGGCCACAAAGGAAAGGGGAAATACCATGAGAAGGGGACGGGTGATTAGGACTAAGGGGCTCGTGATATGCATATTGGCAGCACTTGTTGCCTTATTGGCTCTGAGTCCCGTACTTGGAGTGGGTGTGAAACCGGCAGTGGCGGCAAGCAATCCCGCATGGACGACCGTGCCCCCGGCGGGGGCGGCACCTCAAGTTGCGAGTCAGAGAATTTGGACGGATCCGAATACGGCGTACGCCGGTCCCGGCGTATTGATACAAGAGATGCGCATACAATCCCCGCCGAGGCTCGATGTAGCCGTATCTTATCCCGATGAGCTGAATTACATTCCATACATGCGTTACGCGGTAAATGATGGAAGGGCCAGCGCAGCTGCCGATGAGGTTCTAGTCTGCCTTTCGGGCCTGCATGCCGCAAATGGCGGCTTCGATTATTACGCCAAGGAACTCGTGTCTAAATCATTCAAAGACAAGGGAAAGCATGTTGAGGTCTGGGCTTTGGATAGAAGAATAAATAACATGGAAGACCTGACCGGCTTGAACGAGGCCGAGAGGCTAGGGCAGCTGGCCGCCCAGACTAAGGATCCAAGCTATCTGCTGCAAGCAGCGGATACGATCGACGGTTACTATTACAAGGGATGGTCGGTCAACGGAAAGACGTTCCAGGGATTCTATACAAATCAAAGCGCTCCCTGGCTTTCCGAATTCGGCCTCAGGGTGGCCATGGAAGATATCTACACCTCGATAACGACCGTCTTCCCCAACCAGAACGACAGGAAAAAGAAAGTATACGTCGCGGGCGATTCCCTGGGGGCGGTAATGAGTGCCGACTTCGCCTGCTGGGACTTCGACGGCAATGCCGCTACCACGGCTGACATCGGCTATAACAACATCGCCGGCGTTGGGGCATTTGATGCGCTGATGACACCAAACGCGGTTCCGATCAGCCAGGACCTGTTGAAAATCGCGGCGAACTTCCTTCCAGGCACATTAAAGGACCTTATTAACATAGGGAGCCTGACCACCTATTCATCGACTCTCAACATGATTCGAAGCGGCAGCCTGGGTGTATTGTTGCCGACATCAGAACTCGGATATGTTCCGACGACCTATCTGGGAGTTGAGGCCAACGCCATGGCGGCGGATGCGATGCCGGATGCGGAATCTACGTTCTACCAGAGAATCGCGAAGCTTCAGACCGATCCCCGCAGCGACGTCATCCTCAGGTTAGCCTGCTCGAAAGACCTGAGGCAGTTCCTCAGCGGAGTGGTCTGGCAGAAGCAGGTCCGTTGGACGAACGAGGCGCTCTTCGGGATCGTCTTTGACAACAACTTCAACCCGATCACGATGAACGAATCGGCCGACGGGTTCCTGACGGGTGGGCCGATAGCTGAGAAGAGCTTCCCTGCCTACGGCAATCTCGATTCGATACTGCCCAGCTTCATATGGAATCCGTTAAGCGGGTTCATGGCTTACGACAAGCTGTACATTCCCACTAGCACCACCGCTCTCTACAGTTGGGTCAATTCGGACGAAATCGACGGCACGGATGCCAGTAAGTACACCAGCTCCTCGCAGGAGGTATCGGACCTTCACGATATCGCGAAGTGCACCTATGAGGGGCCCAGCAACCTGGCCGAATGGTATTATACGACCCGGATGTTCGCCGATATCATGATTGCGAATACCTCGGGAGCCCAGCAGTACGGCCTCAACCTGCTGCACGCCAATGACCTCTCGAAGGTGCCGACCTTCATAAGGTTGAACGTGGAAGGCTCCAACATCGGCTATGCCAAGATGAACGGAATGAACACTAGTGGAATTACGATGCCGGGACATCACCTCGACGTCCTGATGGCGGACGCGGACAGGGATTCGGTATCGAAGGCTATAACCGCGATGTACCATCCAATATGCGACTGGATGGTTGCAACCAGCGGCAATGTGTCACCGACACCAACGCCGACACCTGGGTCCATGACCGTGACCAGTATATCGCCTACTTCGGGATCGCGGTTCTCGTGGACATCGGTTAGCGCCACTATCGCGGGAACCGGATTCAAGTCGGGCGCGACGGTGAAGCTGGTTGGTCCGACTACGATCAGTGGCAGCAGCGTATCCGTCTCGTCCTCGACGAAGATAACCTGCAGCTTTAGTCTCTTTTTCAAGACTGCCGGTACATATGATGTGNTTGTAACAAACACCGANGGAAGTACCGCCAAGCTTGCAGGTGGTTTCACGGTGAAGTAANCACCTCAATGTGAAGCAATCCGACTAGGACAAGATACGGTCAAAGGGGGATGAGTTTTCATCCCCCTTTTTCTTTCCCGGAATTCATTAGTGCCATCTTCATCGCAAAGAAGATGCTCGGTTGTTCTTCAAGCGGGCCTCGCCATGCCTATGCAGCAGTTTAGGCCTTCTCTACGGACTTTTCCGCCGTATTCGACGCTGTTAAATGCAATGCACATACACTCCCTACTATTCCAAACCCAAAAGATATAAAATATTAACGCTTACTTAACACTAGGGATCTCGGTTTGAATTGTTTTTGTCCGTTTATTAACCACTAAAGCGTGCTCAATCATTGGTTTCGTTTGATAAAAGGGAGGTGAGGCAGTTGCCGGATTGGAAACAAGAAGTCGACGTGATGATAGACGCGGGCAAGATAAGCGTCCCCTACTCATGGACTGTGGGCACAACGCTCAGCCGCTTCTATTGCGAGCTTCGCGACAACGGCAAGATCTGGGCGAACCGCTGCCCGGAATGCGGAAACGTTTTCGTTCCCCCCAAGGTGAAATGCATCAACTGCTATCAGGACCTGAACGACTGGCTGGAATTGCCCGGCACCGGCACCGTGGAAACCTTCACGGTGGTTCGCTACCAAGAACCCACGCTGCATCCTCGCCCCGCGCCCTTCGTTTACGGCATTATCAAGATGGATGGGGCGGACACCGGGCTGCTTCACTTCATTGACGAAATCGAGCCGGAAAAGGTAAAGGTGGGCATGCGGGTGGAGGCGGTGCTCGAGGATGAACGCGACGGAAACATCCTCGATATCAAATACTTCCGTCCGGTGAAGTAGGGAAGCGGGGGTGAGATAGCAATGGAAAAAGTAGCGATAATTGGCGTCGGGCAGACCAAATACGAACGCAACAAGCCGGAGACCTTCGCGGAACTGGTCTTTGAGGCGACGAGCAAGGCGCTGGAGGATGCCGGCATCTCCAAGGACGACGTTGACAACGTAGTCTCCGTTTCCAGTGATTTCTGGGATGGCCGCACTATCTCCAGCATGGCCATATCCGACGCCTCGAACGCATACGGCAAGGACATCACAACGGTGGAAGGCGACGGGACCTTCGGCGCCCTCTACGGCATGATGCGCATACTCTCCGGGAGTTTCGGCGTAACCCTGGTTTGTGCGCACCACAAAGGCACCGAGAGTAACATAAAGGGCATTACGAACTGCGCTTTCGACCCACTGGTCGAAAGGAAGCTGGGGATAGACGCGATTTCGTCGGCGGCTTTGCAGGCGCGGAGGTACATGAACAGGTACGGCGTTTCGGAGGAACAGCTCGCACTGGTTTCGGTGAAAAACCACGGCAACGCCATGCGCAATCCTCTGGCCCTCCTGCCCATGGACATAACCGTCGCCGATGTCATGGGCTCGCGCAAGGTGGCTGATCCGCTGAAGTTGCTCGATTGCTCTCCGGTGACCGATGGCGCCTGCACCCTGGTCCTCGCAGCCGAGAGACCAGCCAAGAAACTCTGCACCAACAAGAAGCGAGTATGGTTGAGAGGCGTCGGCCATTGCTCCGATGCCTACCGCCTGGGTGATCGCGACCTGTCTGACACCCGAGCTTTGAAGGACGCCGCCAGGCGCGCTTATGCCATGGCGGGCATCAACGATCCGCGGGCTGACGTCGACCTGGCCGAAGTCTACGATGCCTTCTCATATATGGAGCTTATGTGGCTTGAGGGCTTGGGCTTCTGCGGGGATGGCGAGGCCGGCGAACAGATGGAACGGGGCATCTTCAACTTCGACGGCGAACTTCCGGTGAACCCGTCAGGTGGCCGGCTATCGGCACACCCGGTACAGGTCGCGGGTCTTCAGGCCATGGCGGAATGCGTACTGCAGCTGCGGGGCGAGGCCGGAGACCGCCAACTCAATACCCCGGAGACCGCGTTGGTACACGGAATAAACGGCATGTGCGGGCAGTCGCACTGTGTCTGGATACTGGGCAAATAAGGGGGTGGCGAGATTATGGGAAATAGAGTAGGAATCATCGGAGTGGGACAGACCCACCATGCGGCGAAGCGCCTCGATGCCTCCGGCGTCGAACTGATAAGCGAGGCGGTCACCCGAGCTCTCGACGACGCCCAGCTAACCATCAGTGATATAGATGCGATCGTTATCGGCAACATGGATCATTTCGAAAACATCAACTACGTAGATATGTGGGCCATAGACGGTCTGGGGGCATGCATGAAGCCGGTCTTCAAGGTGACCACCGGCGGGACCACCGGGTCGACGGTTGGCGCCTGTGGCTACTATCACGCCGCGAGCGGCCTCTTTGACGTGGTCCTGGCCGTCGGCTGGGAAAAGAACTCCGAGTCGGACACGCAGGCGGCCATTGCGACCTGTGCCAACCCCACCCTGGAGCGCGACCCCTTCGCCGGCGCCATCGGTCCACTGGCCACCGAATATTCCATGTATATGAAGGCTTTCGGGGCCACCGAGGAGGATTCGGCCATCGTGGCCGCTCGCGATCGCAACAACGCCCTCAACAATCCATATGCTCATTCGCGGCAGGCCGTAACCGTGGAGGACGTCCTCAACTCCCCCATGCTTTCCTATCCAATCAAGTTCCTCGACATGTGCCCCCGCTCGGACGGCTCCTGTGCAGTGATATTCGCATCGGAGGAGAAGGCGAAGAAACTATGCCCGAAGCCCGCGTGGGTGCACACCTCGGTGGTCAGGCACGACTACACCCACTTCGGCGACCTGGAGTGGAAATTCATGCCCACCCTGGAGCGGGCATCAGCGGCCGCTTACAAGCTGGCCGGCATCAGCGATCCGCTCAACGAGTTCGATGTAGCCGAGCTCTACCTCCCCTGCTCGACATGCGGTGTAAAGTGGATGGATTCGTTGTGGTTCTGCGAGCACGGCGGAGCGCCGGGCCTGATAAGAAAGGGCACTTTCAATATGGACGGGCAACTCCCGATAAATCCCTCCGGAGGTGTCATATCCACCAACCCGATAGGTGCGACGGCGCTTATCCGGATAGGTGAAGCGGCATGGCAGATAATGGGAAAGGCCGGGGGGCGCCAGATCGAAGGTGTCAAGAAGGCCCTCTGCACCGGGTTCGGAGGCTGTAGTTGGACCGACCTGATGATCCTGGGCGCGGATCTACCATAGGTGGAGGAGGTGACTCTAATGGGACTATACGAGGACAAGCGCAAGAGGACACACACGCCGGAGGGATATGAGCTTCTCGCCCACGAATCCGGCCACCTTGAATACGATTTCAATTGGCACCTGGGCTACTACTGGAGCAGATTCCTGGCCGAACTGCGCGATAACAAGCGCTTCATGGCAACCAAGTGCCCGCAATGCGGCACGGTGTATATGCTTCCCCGCCAGGTCTGCGGCAAGTGTTATGTGGAGATGAACGACTGGGTGGAGGTAGGACCTGAAGGGGAATTGGAAGGTTTTACCATTGTGCGATTTCCCTATGTCGATCCTAACAACGGCGGCATGAAAGAAGTTCCCTTTACTTCGATATGGATCGCGCTCGACGGGGCCGACACTCGATTGATGCATTATTGCAACGAGCACGACGAGAAGGACCTGGACGTGGGCATGCGCATGCGCGCGGTATGGTCCGAGGAACGCACGGGAAGTATCCACGACGTCCAATACTTCGAAGTAATTAAATAAACTCGAAGAGAAGGGTGCCGGCCCGCTAGGTTGGGGTGACCTCGATCTCGAGCTTTCCCTCTTCCGACAACTCCCATTCCACGTGGGAATCGATGTCGAGGGCGACATCGAATATGCCCTGCATCATTCCGACGATCATAAGGGGGAGAACCGCATTATCCAGAGTCATTTTGAGCCCGGTCCTCTTGATGTCAAGCTCGGTTAAATTTCCCAATCCTCTCATCGCGAGCCCGTCCCGAAATTCCTCTTTGTTGCCATACTCGTCGATTGCAAAAAAGCCTGTCCTTGTAAAGCGCCGCTGAGCCTCGACCACCACCTCGGGGATGGTTTCGCCCAGTTCCATCTCCAGCTCTTTGAATATGGGATCGAACTGGTTCGGCCCCATTATGACCAGCCGCCGATTGGCGGTCTTATTCATAATGACGCCCCGGTCCAGATACCACTTGTTATCGGAAAGCTTCAGGGGCCCTCCGCAGGTACCGCATCTCTCCAGGTCGATAGCGCCTTCTGCAGGCGTGTAGAGCATCATTTTCATCCTTCCCTTTAATTCCTTGGCATGTTCCTGAGGGAAAGAGGTTATATGATAGACCCCAGGTGAGACTTCGGAATATCTCACCCCCTGGTCCTGCCCGAAAAGGGCCTCCATCGCCCCGCAATGACAGGCCACGCACATAATCAGTGAATACGGCTCAGTGATGCTGACGGTATAAAAATCGTTCTCGTCGCCCTCGTAGCGCATGTCTACGAATTTGAACTTACCCACTCCCATCGGCGTGGCAAGTTTTATGAAACCATCACCNATCGCCCTTACATTGAAATCCGGGTTCTTCCGCAATTCTGGCATGTTATCCGGCAGGAAAAGCCTGCAATAGGCGAGGTAGGTCCTGCGGATGCAATCAAGAATAATGTGTTCGATCGGCATGCCTATTATCTCTTGTATGTTTTGGAACAGAGGGTCTAAGTTTTCGCATTCAGTTAAGATGATGCGGCTCCTCTGGTCCCTTTTTTGGGCGATATCACCGTTGGTCAGCCAGAGATATTCTGTGGTTATAATCCGCGGAGTTCCACATTCCTCACAAATATCCAACATACTCATTTTCTGCGGCCTTTCTCCTCTCAATTACATTCACGGAGGAACAACCATCTTTCCTTAACTTCTTATCGGCAAATTTCAACATCAGTATAGAGATTTCCTTTAGGCCGGCGCAGGCGGTCACCAGCCGGAATGGGTTAATATTGGCTTGGATATCTCGCGATGCACGGACAATCGAGGAGCTCGAGATGGATATCACGAATGTTTTCGTTGTCGGCTGTGGCTTCATGGGGAATGGAATCGCGCAGGTGGCCGCAACCGCCGGCTACCGGGTGAAGATGTGCGATTTGGACGAGACCTGCGCGGCGGCCGGCCTGGAGGCGATTGAAAGTTCGTTGGGAAGGCTCCTCGCCAAGGAAAAAATCGGCCCGGAGCAGCATGATTCGGCGCTGGCAAACATCGAGACGACGACCGACCTAGGGGATGCGGGCGATGCGGACATCGTGGTCGAAGCCATCTTCGAAAACCGGGAAACGAAACGGGAGACCTTCGAAAAGCTCGACAGGATATGCCCACACCATACCATTCTGGCCACCAATACTTCGGCCATCCCCATCTCATCGATCGCCGCCGCCACCTCCCGCCCCGGCAGGGTCGTGGGCATTCATTTCTTCGGCCCGGTGCCGCTCATGCGGCTGGTCGAGGTAGTCAAAGGCGTCGTCACTTCAAATCACGTATTCGAAGCAGCGGATGAATGGGCGCGCAGCCTGGGCAAAGAGACGGTGCTCGTTTACAAAGACCACGCCGGGTTCGTAGCCAACCGGGGAAGCATACCGTCCAGTATTGAGGCAATAAGGATGGTGGATCAGGGCCTGGCAACGCCGGAGGATATTGATAGAGCCACCGGCGGATACGACGTCGGAGTGGGTCCCCTGCAGATTATCGATAACGCCGGATTGGATGTCGCATTAAGCGCTGCCATGGCGATCTACGAGGATACCCGCGACCCGAAATTCTTCCCGCCGCCGCTCATCAGGAGACTCGTCTCGGGCGGCCTCCTCGGCCGCAAATCGGGAAGGGGCTTTTACGACTACTCGAGCGGGAAGAGGGAAAGCTATATTTTGCTGGATAAATTTGCCAATGAGTCCGCAGGTGAACGTACGGTCAGGCTGGCCGGCCTCCTCCAGCGTTTCATGGTGCCCAACATCATGGAAGCCGTGCGCCTCCTCGAAGCGGGCATCGCAACAGCGGAAGACATCGACAAGGCCTATCGCCTGGGCTTCAACCTGCCCCAGGGTTTCCTCGAAATAGCCGATAACCTGGGGTTGGATAACCTGGTTAAAACGGCTCTTGCTCTCTATGAAGAAACCGTCGACGGCAAGTTTTACCCCCCTCCCCTCTTGAGAATAATGGCCGCTGAGGGACGACTTGGGCGTAAGACGGGAAAGGGTTTTCACGATTATCCCAGTAATATTGAATGAGTACTCGGTTTCATAAATATGATCGGCACCGAGAGCTGGCGGACAGTCCCATAAATACGGTGCGCAGCAGGAGCGAATGCAGCGGCATTCGAATGTGGACGTATTTCTGGAGCGTTGTAATAAGGAAGAACGGCCTGTAATCATAGTCGGTCTAGAACGGAGGGATTCAGATGGATAGGATCTGGTACAAGAGCTACGACTATTTCGTGCCCGAAAGCATACGTTATCCCCGCATACCCTTATATCAAAACCTGGAACTTTCTTGCATCAAGTACGAGGACAACGTGGCCACCATCTTCTTCGATCAGAAGCTGACTTACGGCCAAGTGAGGGATCACGTACGAAGGCTGGCGACCGCCCTCAAGGGCATGGGAGTCCAGAAGGGAGACAGGGTCGCCCTCATGCTGCCCAATTGCCCGCAGATGGTCATCTCCTATTATGGAGTTCTGGAGGCGGGAGCGGTCGTTACCAACGTAAGCCCCCTGCACGTCGAACGCGAGATAGAATTCGAGCTCAACGACTCCGGCTCGGAGACAATTATCTACCTCGATCTCTTCGATTCACGGATACAGGCGGTTAAGGATATCACGCCTCTGAAGCGAATCATCGCGACCAGCATAACCGATTACATGGAGACTCCGGTCGATCCCCCGGTGCAAAAGGACGCCAACACCTATTTCTTCCGGGAAGTCATCGCGGATTCCAGCCCTGATGTCAACGACATTGAGATAAACCCTGAAGAAGACCTGGCGGCGCTGCAATATACCGGGGGGACGACGGGGCTTCCCAAGGGAGTCATGCTGACGCACCGTAACCTCTTTGCCAATACCCTGCAATGTGCCATGTGGGGCAGGGAATTTCTGGAGCGCGGCAAGGACGTTTTCTTGTGCGTGATCCCCTTCTTCCATTCCTACGGCCAGACGGTGGCCATGAATAACGCCATCTTCAATGCCGGGACCATGTTGCTTATTCCCCAATTCGAGATAAATATGATGCTGCAGGCTATCAAAAAATACGAGCCCAATCTCTTCCCCGGGGTCCCTACCATCTATATCGCCATCCTTAACCACCCCGACGCCCTCGCTTCCGGCGTCAATAAAATAAAGCTCTGCAATTCCGGCTCGGCCCCGCTGCCTATAGAAGTCCACCGCCAATTCAGCCGTATATCCGGCGGCATTTTCATTGAAGGATACGGCCTCTCCGAAACGTCGCCGGTCACCCATTCAAATCCGCTTCTGGGCATGAAGAAGATAGGGTCGGTCGGCATCCCCTTCCCGGATACCGACTGCAAGATCGTCGACGTCGACACCGGCCTTACCGAACTCGGTATAAACGAGCCGGGCGAACTCATTATCAAGGGGCCCCAGGTCATGAAGGGCTACTGGGAGAAGCCGGAAGAGACGGCGGAGACCCTGAGGGATGGCTGGCTTTTTACCGGCGACGTCGGCACCATGGACGAGGACGGCTACTTCTATATCGTGGACCGTAAGAAGGACATGATAATCGCCGGCGGATTCAACATCTACCCACGCGAGATCGACGAAGTCCTCTTCGAGCATCCCAAGGTGCAGGACGCGGTGGCCGTCGGTATTCCGGATGAGTATCGCGGTGAGACGGTAAAAGCCTACGTCGTGCTCAAGCCGGGCGAAGAATGCAGCGAGCAGGAGATAATCGATTTCTGCAAGGAGAGGCTGGCATCATATAAAGCACCGCGCACGGTCGAGTTCAGGGCCGAGCTACCCAAGACGCTGGTAGGAAAGGTGCTGCGCCGCGAACTGCGCGAGCAGGAACTCGCCAAGCAAAAGGAGCAAAAGGAATAGTGTTCGGTCCCAGAAATAACATGATGCACCGAGAGCGCCTGTGCGCCGCGCCGGCAAGGCGCGCGACTGAGGCGTACTCGGCGAGTACGTCGCAGGGAGTGGAA
>JGI24134J36421_10000673_pt1 | contig 10935 bp, 8 predicted proteins | sample BarGraNGADG00312_FD_36421 | JGI IMG/M metagenome (IMG submission 36421) | reverse complement strand
ACGCTGCCTGCCATCTGCGTAAGGTTCAACATCGATCCTCGTGCGCCGGAAACAGCCATTACGACAGCGGAATTATCAAGCGCAAGCTTTCCAGCAAACCCTAGGTTCTTCCCTGCAATCTCACCTGCTTTATCCCTAGCTTTTCCTAGTTCTTGCATTATCTTCATCTCTAGGGTTTCGTTAAGGGTCCGACCGGGCATTGATTCAAGCTCACCGACTTCATATGCATTTATGAGGGCCGCAACGCGCCCTTCCGCCATTTCTATGATCTCCTCAATTTCTAGCTGTGCTTGTGGCGAAACATCTTCGTCGTCAATTCCGAAGCTAAAGCCGAACTTCATTATGCTTCGTATCGCAAGTTTAGTGAAGTTATCAATAAACCGAGAAGCTTCTTGAAAGCCGGTATCAGTGTATTCGCGGATTATCCCGTCAAGTATTGCGCCGCTAAAGGCCCCAATAGATTTTTCGTCAATTATGCCACAAATCAAGTCGCCTTTTTCAATCTTGACATATGCGTCTATCTCGCAACCAGACTTGAGACATTCTCCGTGCATAACGCACTTTTTAGCTTTAAGCGTCATACTCAACCGCTCAGGGAGTATTTGACTGAACACCTGCTTACCAGTGTAATAGCTTGTGCCATCTGCCTCAACTGCAGGATNAGGAAGCGGTTTTTCGACATCACATTTCCTTAGAAGTTCATAGACTTCGCTTTTTGTAAACTTCGTGCCTTTTTGAGTAAGAAGAAAAAGCCCTGAAATGTGGTCGTGTATCCCGCCTATAATTGGGCCGCCAAACCTCGGAGATATTATGTTCTCTTCTACTTGCATGAGGATACGAGCTTCCGCGCGCGCTTCTTCTGTTTGAGGCACGTGCAGGTTCATCTCGTCACCGTCGAAATCGGCGTTGTAGGGTGGGCAGACTGCAGGGTTAAGTCGAAAAGTCTTAAACGGCATCACCTTGACCCTGTGAGCCATGATACTCATTCGATGTAATGACGGTTGCCGGTTAAAAAGGACAAGGTCCCCGTCTTTTAGTTGTCTTTCTACGATCCACCCATTTTCAACCGTTTCAGCAAGCTCATCCATGCTCTTTTCTGTGATCTTCACACGTCTGCCGTCAAGTCGTTTGATGTAATTTGCCCCTGGATGTTTAAGCGGGCCGCGCTTGATATATTCCTGCAATTCGACAGTATTCCTCGAAGTCACAATGATAGGTATCGTCATCTCTTGGGCTATGGTTTCAGGAATCCCAACTTCGTTTACACTTAAGTTTGGATCAGGCGAAATCACGGTTCGTGCCGAGAAATTCACCCGTTTGCCGGAAAGGCTCCCCCTGAATCGTCCATCTTTGCCTTTAAGTCTTTGCGAGAGTGTTTTCAAAGGCCGTCCGCTGCGATGTCGCGCTGGTGGAACCCCAGATACTTCGTTGTCGAGGAAAGTTGTGACGTGGTACTGCAAGAGTTCCCATAAGTCTTCTATAATGAGCTGCGGCGCTCCTGCCTCTCGATTCTCTTGAAATCTCTGATTTATTCTTATAATGTCCACGAGTTTATGGGTTAGGTCATCTTCGGATCTTTGCCCATTCTCAAGCGTAATAGAAGGTCGCGTTGTTACAGGAGGTACTGGTAACACAGTGAGTATCATCCATTCTGGACGGACGTTTGCAGCGTCGATGCCGAGCAGCTCAATATCGCCATCTGGAATCCGTTCAAATCTATCGCGGATGTCGGCGGGCATTAACTTATGACTATCTTCGACGTACCGGGTCGGCTTTTCGTACTTAATTTCCTTTTGTTGTTCAGTGCAGTACGGGCAGGTAACTGATTTTCGTGCTTCTTTGATGACATTTTTCACGATCTCGTCAGTAGAATAATTTTTATCCTTGAGTTCGTGCATCTTGCTAAGGAAATCATGTTTCTGAATCTCATCGAGCAAGAGGTGTCCACATCGCCGACATGTTGCTCTAAGAAGCTTCCTTATGAGCTTGGCAAATCCCACGTGAATTACAGGAGCGGCAAGTTCGATATGGCCGAAGTGGCCTGGACATTCACCAGCACGCTGAGCGCACGTCTTGCATCGAAGGCCTGGGTCTATGACTCCAAGCCGTGGATCCATAAGACCCATTTCAATGGGGAAACCATCGTCGTCGTAAGTATCAGCGGTAATAACCTTGGTTACGCTCATCTTTCGATATTCTTTAGGTGAAAGTAACCCAAATTTGATTTTTCCTATTCGTTTAGGGCTGCTCATAGAGTCCTCTTAATTATACAGCGTCTTCAAGTTCGATGCGTGGAGCGATGCCAAGGGCTTTCATTTCATCCAGCAGTAATTTGAAAGCGTAGCTCATTTCAACTTTATAGATGTCAGTATCTGCCCCGCAATTTGGACAATAGACCACATTCCGACGTTTGTCAAATGTCGCGATCATTCCACACGCCGTACATACATACTCCTCAACCTTGTCTGATTCGTCGACAAGTCGCTCTTTTAGCGCTAGAGCTGCGCCGTGGCCAATCATGACGTCACGTTCCATTTCGCCGAACCGCAATCCTCCCTCGCGTGCTCGGCCTTCTGTAGGCTGATGCGTTAGTACTTGGACAGGTCCACGCGACCGCGCGTGTAGTTTTTCTGACACCATGTGGTGCAGCTTCTGGTACAGGATCACTCCGATGAACATATCAGCTGCCAATCTTTCCCCCGTGATCCCATCGTATAAGACTTCCTTTCCGGTGTGTGAGAAACCGTTTCGTCGCAAAGCTTCTCTAAGTGTAACTTCGGGTTCACCGGAAAACGCGGTTCCGTCAATGCGCCTCCCTTCGAGACTTCCGACTTTCCCGCCTATCATCTCTAAGACGTGGCCGACAGTCATTCTCGACGGGATCGCGTGAGGATTGATGATTAAGTCAGGCACGATGCCCTCTTCTGAAAATGGCATATCTTCCTGTGGGACAATAAGCCCGATTACACCTTTCTGTCCGTGTCTTGAAGCAAACTTATCTCCTAATTCTGGTACACGTTGATCTCTCGTTCTGACTTTAACTAGTCTCGATCCGTTCTCGCCTTCTGTAATGATTACTGCGTCTACAACACCACTCTCGTTTGAACGCATCGTAACCGACGTCTCGCGCCTTTTTTGGGTGGTTATACCTCCAAGTTCAGTAGGTTCTTCAAGAAATCTTGGCGGACTAGTCTTTCCTACTAGCACATCGTTGGGTTGAACTACGGCTTCTGGATTCACAAATCCATCTTCATCCAAGTTTGCGTACACTTCGGGGCCGCGCGCCCCTCGAACTTCTGCATCGGGTATCTCGAATTTGTCTTCTTGTCCTCCGGGGTATCGACGTTCCTCTGCTTCGTAAGTGCGGAAAAAGTGGCTTCTACCGAGTCCGCGCTCAATAGAGCTCTTGTTAATTATGAGCGCATCTTCGATGTTGTAACCTTCAAAGGATTGAACAGCTACTACGAAGTTCTGCCCAGAAAGCCTGTCGTCAAAGCCCACCGTCTCCATCGTGTTTGTTTTTACGAGGCCAAGTTGTGGATAATGCAGATAATGTGATCGAGTATCTGGTCTCAGCTTCCAGTTCGCGCACGAGGCGCCTAACGACTGTTTAACCATGCCAGCACCCATAGTGTTGCGAGGCGATGCGTTATGCTCTGGGTAGGGAACCAGTCCTGTTGCGATTCCTAAGATGAGTGATGGATCGATCTCGAGATGAGTGTGTTCAGTGGTGAGGTCATCCGGAGTGACGGCAACATAGATGTTCTCCTCCTCTTCGGCGTCGATGTATTCAATCAAGCCGTCGCTTATTAGATCGTCGAACGACATCTCTCCGCGTTCAAGCTTGTGTATGTGGTCTTCAGTAATTAGTGGCGTTCCTGCCTCAACGATGATGAGTGGTCTTCGTGCTCTTCCAGAATCAGTATTAATATTGATCTCATTCGTATCTTCGTGAAACGCGATATTTATTAAATGCGGAAGCTCCCCGCGTCTTCTTTTTGTTCGAAACTGGTCAACAAATTGTCTTGCATCGCTATGTTTTCCCTTAAGGGCGCCATCAACGTAAATCCGGGCCTCTGTCATTTATCTCTCCTCTCGCACGAGTTCACGTCCGATAGGCGTGTAGCCAAGTTCTTCTAGGGCTGACAGGACAGTAGTCTCGTCTTCTAAAGCGGTAGAAAGTTCGACCTGTTGGGCAAAATTCTTGACGAGCCCACAGTTAGGTCCTTCAGGCGTCTCGCTTGGACAAATGCGGCCCCATTGGGTCGGATGCAGGTCACGGGCTTCAAAATGAGGTTGCGCTCGAGATAATGGCGAAATAACTCTTCTTAAATGCGACAGCATAGCCATGTAGTCAGTACGGTCGAGTAGTTGCGACACGCCTGTCCTCCCTCCGACCCAATTTCCTGTTGCAAGGGGGTGAGTGAGCCTCTCTGTTAATACGTCGGCCCTTACTGCAGTCAATACATTGAGCTCGCGGTTTCTCATATCTGCACGCTCGAGTTGATACTTTATATCTCTCGTAAGTCGACTAAATGACACGCGAAATAGATCCTCCATTAGATCGCCAGCTAGCTTTAAGCGTTTGTTTGCGTAGTGGTCTTTATCGTCTTCTCCGCGTTTTCGCAGAGCTAGCTTGAAACAGGCTTCTGCCATTCTTCCAAGAAAATGCGCTTTGACCAACCGCGTTTCGTCCTCGGAGAGGAGAGGATCGTTGAGATGTGGTAAGAGATAGCGATCGACCACATAGTTAGATCTTTTTGCTTGATACTCAGTAGCTTGACCGGCAGCGACCTTCTCGCCGAGCTTTTTCATTGCCGCTTCTTGAATCTTCTGATGCAGCTCTTCAAGTGACTCTCCCTCGTCTTGGGTGAAGTCATCAGCCTCCTCAATATTCTCCAGCATGAATTTGATAATTTCTGGATCATTGGAAACAGATTGGACGATGTCTTGGTCGGTCACCAGACCAAGCGCCCTGACTAGCATGACATAGTTAATTCGTCCAGACACTGAAGGGAAGGACACCTCTAAAATTGAATCGCGCCCTCTTTCTACCATTACTAGAGCTTTGTAGCCCCGGCGCTGCGAAAAAACTTTGGCGACTTCTATTCGTCCTCCGTAGCGCTCGTCATACTCTGCGAAGATTTTGTTCGGCGCGAGATCCTCGAGGGTGATGATAACTCGCTCGGAGCCGCTTACAATGAAATAGCCTCCAGGATCTGCTGGGTCTTCTCCTAGCTTGACCATCTGACTCTCGGAGAGCTTTGAAAAATTGCACGCCGTGGAGCCCACCATAATCGGCATTAATCCAACTGTTACCTCTTCTGGCTCTTTTTCGATTTCGCCTTGTATAAGCGTCATTTCAAGAAAAATTGGAGCCGCATATGTGATATTTCGAAGCCGCGCCTCAGTAGGATAAAGCTCTTCGAGTGAACCGTCTGCTTCGCGCACTTTTGGGGTATCAACTCGAATCCGCCCTAGCTTCACAAGTAGGCCTGGAACGTCAGTTTCAATCATTGCCTGNTCGTCAATGATCTTCTGCAGCCCTCGTTCNATGAAATCGTCAAAAGAATTGATATGATGTTGCGCGATTTTGTCTCTTGTAAAATAGCTTCTTGAAATTACCTGTCTATCTATCAAATTGTCACCCCATCTTCGTGTCGATCACAAGACGGTATGAAACGGCTTCGTCTGCCGTTAGACTGCGGCGTCTTATTTTTAAGACGTTGTCTTTTCGCGCACCAATTTCTTTGCACGCAGGATCGGTTACCAACACTTTAGGTAGTTGCTTGAGTTCGATGCCATATCGAGCCAGCAACTCGTTCACTTCTTCTTCGGACATGATTGTGTGCTCGGGCACCATCTCATGCTTTAGAACGTTTAGGTTTTTCATGCGCCCCCCAAACNGTCTCTCCACAATTACGACAATGAATTGATTTCCGAAATTCATCCATAACTGAGCGATAATCTTCGTCTGTTGACATTTCGAGATTTGCTGCGTCTGTCGATTGGCTGGTAGAGAAGGCGGGCTCGAAGGGATTTGAACCCCTGACCGCCTGGTATCTCTCCTAAGATCTCGGTTAAAAGCCAGGTGCTCTGCCTAACTGAGCTACGAGCCCCTAAATAGTTCGATATAGTCCTCTAACTTATTGACAACTTTTTACAATTAGAGAAAGGCAAACCTCACCGTTCCTTATATAGGTTACCTTAATTTAAACCTTTCCTTGCCTGCACGAAGGCGCTTNAGACGAATAACAAACCACTTTTATTTTCGCGAATCTTAAATATGCCGACGAGTATTTAGCATAACCGAATAATTTAGATCAGTGTCGGTGGTCAGGTATGACTAAGGTAACAATAAGTTTAATAAAAGCAGATGTTGGCGGGTTTCCGGGACACGCGACCGTACACCCTCAGCTCTGCGAAAAAGCAGAGGAGCTTCTAAGCGAAGCAATGCAGACCGGCTTGGTTGCTGATTTCAGGGTTATGGCGTGTGGCGATGACCTCGAGCTCCTTATGGGGCACGCCAAAGGCGATAACGACCCAGAAATCCACGGACTCGCTTGGAAGATCTTTACGGAGTGCACGGAAGTTGCTAAGGTCTTGAAGCTGTATGGCGCGGGTCAAGACATGTTGAAGGACTCGTTTTCAGGAAACATACGCGGAATGGGCCCGGGTGCCACTGAAATTGAGTTCACAGAACGAATAGGAGAGCCCCTTGTCGCATTCATGATGGACAAGACCGAACCTGGTGCTTTCAATCTTCCGGTTTTTAAGATGTTTGCTGACCCGTTCAATACGGCCGGATTGGTGATTGATCCAAGCATGCACGCTGGTTTCACGTTCGAGATATGGGACATTAGAGACCACATGCGCGTCTTTATGGATTGCCCCGCCGAGCTGTATGACATGCTGGCCCTCATCGGCGCTAAAAGTAGATACGTCATAAAGCGGGTGTTTCCAAAAGAGGGAGGCAAATTGCCGTCCGACGAGCCAGTCGCAGCTGTAAGTACGGAGAAGCTGTATGAAATCGCAGGCGAATACGTGGGTAAGGACGACCCAGTAGCGCTCGTGCGGTCTCAGTCTGGATTGCCAGCCCTCGGCGAGGTTATCGAACCATGGACGTTCCCTCACCTTGTTAGTGGATGGATGCGAGGTAGTCATAATGGCCCGGTCATGCCCGTCGCCTTTGAAAATGCTAAGTGTACTCGCTTTGACGGTCCTCCGCGTGTCATCGCGGCTGGATTTCAGATAGCTAACGGGAAGTTTGTTGGGCCTGTGGACCTCTTCAACGATCCTGCATATGATGCAGCTCGCGATGAGCAAATGTCATTGCGAACTACATGAGGCGACACGGACCTTTTGAACCACATCGGCTCCCGCTTCAGGATATGGAGTATACGACGCTCCCTAAAGTGCTCAGGAGGCTTGAGGACAGGTTTGAACGCGTGGACTGACTTGCGAAAGAAAAATATCGAGGAAGTTCTATATAGCTGATTTTATGAGCCAGCAATCGCAGATTATGAGCCAAATGCGTTATTGCGCCGTGCCCTCTGAAAAGTCGTAGCGGAATAGAGGCGATTGATATAGAAGAGATATGGATTGAGAAATACCGTCCTCGTAAGCTAAAACAAGTTATTGGACAAGATCACGTCGTTAAGAGACTTGAATCCTATGTTAAACTAAAGAACATGCCGCATTTAATGTTTGCAGGGGCTGCGGGGACGGGAAAAACCAGCGCAGCAATCGCGTTGGCTCACGAACTTTACGAAGACGACTGGCAAAGCAATTTCACGGAACTAAATGCGTCTGATGAACGGGGTATCGAAGTTGTTCGCAACAAAATCAAAAATGTTGCTAGGACAGCTCCTGTGAGCGCACCTTTCAAAATTATTTTTCTGGACGAGGCTGATTCGCTCACGCCAGACGCTCAGTCGGCCTTGAGGCGAACAATGGAAAGTTATAGTAGGTCGTGTAGATTCATTTTGTCGTGCAACTATTCTAATAAAATTATTGAACCGATACAGTCGAGATGCGCCGTTTATAGATTTACACCTCTCGATCCGAATGATGTGCAAGCACAGCTACGAAATATATCTAGAGAAGAACACGTAGCTATAAGCGATGAAGCTTTAAAAGCCATTAGTGATGTAGCCGGCGGAGATCTACGTCGTGCGATTAATACTTTACAGTCTGCAGCTTCTATTGGAGAGGAGATCGATCGNGAAACGATCTATCAAATAACTGCAACCGCCAATCCACAAGCTATTGAAGACCTTCTATCCGCGTCTGTTGAGGGAAAGCTATCAAGCGCCCTATCTTCGTTGGACTTGCTTCTTTTAGAACANGGACTTTCTGGGACGGAAGTAGTAACGCAAATCCACAAAGCACTCTTAGATCTTAATATCTCTGACCAGTTGAAAGCTCAGTTAATAAATAGTGTTGGAGAGACTGATTTCAGACTCAGTGAAGGCGCTAACGAGACGATACAACTAGAAGCCCTCATAGCAGAATTTGTGTTGTTAAGTCAAAGAAATCTGTCAGNGCCCACATAGAAAAGAACCTCTCTTAAGCGGCCTCAAAACCGCCGAATTCTTTTTTTTAAACTTGAGTTTGAGTTGGCGCCAGCATCACCCGCAAGTGATAGCAGGATGTGCACGTAAAAGGGGTTTATAAGTAGGGTTAACGAAAAACTTTCAANAACTGTTACGTTTGGCGAAGCCTTTCACCTGTACATTTGTAGAAAATCAATCGTTCAAAGCCACAGAAACCTTGAAATAACAAATCTCTTATAGGAACCCTTATCAATAATTCAAGTTAGGTTGTTTACATATGAAGTGGCAAGGAAAGTCCGTGCGCCTCAGTACAGGGGGCAGAATTAAGCACTCTGCTGGTAAGAAAAAACACGAGATGGGTAGGGAGTCGACGCTTACTCAGCTTGGAGAAACGAGAAAGAAGCAAATCTTCGGGTTCGGTAGTAACTCAAAGACACGGCTTTACAAAGGTTCTCATGCCAATGTGACCGACAGTTTGATGGGCAAAACCAGTATAGCAGATATCGAAACCGTCGAACTTAACGGTGCCAATAGAAACTACGTCAGACGAAACATTATAACAAAAGGTGCGATTATTCAAACAACATTAGGAAAGGCTAAGGTTACTAATCGGCCAGGTCAGGATGGATCAATTAACGCCGTTCTAGTAGCCGAATAACTGTGCCTGTGAGTTTTGTTAGATAGCTTGATATTTCTGCAGATTATCGACAAATTCTTTTATTCCCTGTCCAGTTCTTACGCTCATTTGAATCTGTTTTACTCGTGGGGCAATTCGCTTCATATCGCTGTGCATACGTTTCACACTTGCTCCAACTGCCTCAGCTAAGTCGATTTTGTTGATAATTCCAATATCGCTTACTCTAAAGATCATGGGGTGTTTGTTCACTACGTCATCTCCCTCGGTGACACTCACTACGACAATTCTTGCATCTGTGCCAAGTTCAAAATCTGTTGGACATACCATATTGCCAACGTTCTCGATGAAAAGCAGGTCCAACTCGTTGAGAGGTAACTTGGTTAAAGCGTGTCCTACGATGTGTGCATCGAGGTGACATTCTGTTCCGGTGTTTAGGTTTATAACCGGGATATGCAGCGCTTTCATTCGGAGAAAATCATCTTCACCAACGACATCACCTGCGATTGCACCGATTTTTAACCCCTTACGCTCCAGTATAGGCACGACCTTTTCTATAATAGAGGTCTTTCCTGAGCCGATAGATCCTAGGATGTCGAATGCTTTAATGTTGTTCTCTTTTAGCAACTTTAGGTTTTGAGTCGCTTCTTCTTTGTTACGTTTTAGAATATCGCGGCCTACCTCTATCTCAACCTTGTGCATAGGTTTTAATGGCTAGTTCGACAATATTAAAATGTCTACTGTTGACGGCTATTGCACAATGGCAAAGAACTCAAAAAGAATTATCTGGCCCATATACCTGGACGCGCATAAAACGCGCAAAGATGGTCGAGTCCTGGCAAAGAAAGACTCAATAGGAGCACCAGGCATAGATGAAATCATGCAAGCAGCAATGGAATTGGGACTAAATCCTTCTTGTGAAGATGAAAAAATGTACCCTAGGTTTTGGTGGGACTATAAAGGCCGAGTGCTCATAGCAATAGACAGCAATAAGCGAGACGCGATGAGGCAAATTGCACACAAAATAAAAGCAATGCGAGCCCAGCACGACAGTTGAGCGCATGACTAAACGAATAGAGTTTCATACGCACACCATTTTGAGCGATGGTGAGCTTCTTCCAAGTGAATTAATACGGCGGGCATACGTCGCTGATCACGAAGCGATAGCGATTACAGATCACGTTGACTTTTCTAACATAGATTCAGTAATACGCTCGACAAAACGTGCTGCTGAGGGTTCTAGCGGTATTGAAGTGATTGTTGGGGCGGAAATTACTCATGTCGTCCCTGAAAAAATTCCAAAGCTTGTTCAAAAGGCTAAGGCGTTAGGTGCGCAACTCATCATCGTCCATGGTGAGACATCCGTGGAGCCGGTAGCACCCGGAACAAACAAAGCAGCAGCCGCTCTTGCTGATGTTAATATTATTGCACATCCAGGTTTTATAAGTCTGGAAGATGCTGAACTTGCGCGTCAAAATGGCATTTATCTCGAGCTTACAGCACGATGTGGTCACAATGTTACTAACGGACACGTCGCTAGAATCGCCACGAAAATTTTAGTAAACACCGACTGTCACGGGACTGAGCTCATTGGGGCTGCCGATGCAATGAGAATTGCACAAGGTGCTGGTCTAAAAGAGGAAGAAGCGGAGAGAGCAATCAATCAAAATGCTAAATTGCTTCTTAATGAAATTTTATAAGTTTTTCCCCAAATATTTAAATACTTTCAAAAATTATATATATATA
>JGI24134J36421_10000668_pt1 | contig 10980 bp, 9 predicted proteins | sample BarGraNGADG00312_FD_36421 | JGI IMG/M metagenome (IMG submission 36421) | reverse complement strand
CGGACGGAAAGGTCACCGTCCTTCAGAACGTGGACGAAGCGGCGAACTGGGCGGAAGAGCATGCCGGAGAGAAGGGCCCCATCGGCATAGTCTGTCAGACGACCATATCGCGCGAGCTGCTCGAGCGGTCGTCGGCATCCTCGAGCCGACGTTCGACAGGATCACCGTGCTGGACACCATTTGCGACTCCGTGGCCCGGCGTCAGGAGGAGGCGCACGAGCTGGCGGGGCGCGTCGACCTCATGCTGGTCGTCGGCGGGAGGAACTCCAGCAACACCGCGCAGCTCGCGTCCATCTGCGAGGCGACCGGAGTGCCGACCCACCTGATAGAAGGCGCGCCGGAGATCAAGCCGGAGTGGTTGGATGGAGTGGCTTCGGTCGGCATCACCGGTGGCGCTTCGACCCCCGACTGGCTCATCCAGGAGACGATCGAGAGGCTCCGCGAGCTGACCAGCTGACTAAACTTCTTGGGGTCAGGTCATTTTTGTTTAGTCCGGTACGGGCATGTCGAATGAAAACCAGACAGAAAGGACCTGGCCCCAGGAAGTCAAGCTATTCTATGTCGACCCCGGTTTCGATGCGGCGCCGAAGCTCTTCCTGCACGGGCGTGCCCTCTTCGACGAAGACCCTGATGTTGCCGCGCGAGCAGGTCCGGGCGCACGTGCCGCACCCCAGGCACATCTCCCCGATGCGCGCCACGTCGTCTTCCATCGTGATGTTCTGGATCGGGCACACCGGTACGCACTCGCCGCAGCCGGCGCACTCCCCGGTCACCTCCACGCGCACGCCTTCCAGGCGCACGAGGCTGTCCGGATAAGCGCTCACCAGGCCGCGCATCTCCGAGCGGACGACGCAGCAACACTTGCAGCAGAAGCAGAGAGTCAGCAGCCGCGAATAGTCCTTGACCCCGAACACCAGCTTGTCTATCCAGACGTGGCCGACGAGAGGCAGCAGCCCCGAGTCGAGCGCGCGCTCCAGGTGCGCGAGGCCCTCCTCGACGGTGGCGCTCCTTCCCACACCGGGGTCCACCAGCGCGACGCGTCGCCGATCAACATGCACCCGAGGTCCACGGGATGCTTCTCGCAGCCCTCGCCCTTGCGGCACGGACACTCGTGGATTATCGTGCGGTGGCTCGCCCGGGAGATGTAGTCGACGACCAGCTCCTTCGGCGCGACGCTGCTCGGCGGGACCTCGATGAACTCGTCGACAGGGATGAACGAACCTTTGAACGACNGGTCGCCCGCGATAAGCCCGGCCATCTGCTTGAACGGGCTCATGTGGCCGAGCCGCTTGGCCCAGTGCGTGGCACGCCAGCCCTTCAGGGCCAGGTCGATCTGCCACTTCTTCCGTCCCATGAGCGCTCCAGTCAGGTGCCCGGCCCTGTTATTCGCGTGAAAAAAGATCGCGAAAAAGTGCCTGACCCCGGTTTTTCACCTCGTTTTCATTCAGCCGATAACGCGGCGCGAATATCCGCGAGCGTCTTGTCCTCGTACGCCCGCACAGTCTCCACGGCCTGCTTCGCGCGCTCCTCGCCCAGCACGCCGGATGCCTCGCGCACGAACTTGTCTGCGGCGACCGCGAGCCGGTCCTCGTCTCCCGGCCCACCCTGGGGAATGTGCTTCTCCGACTCGAGCCGCGAGCCATCGCGCAGGGTCACCAGCACGCGCGCGCCCCGAACGGCATCCTCAGGTCCTCGAGNCTGCTCGGCCCCAGGTCGTACCCCGGCGCCTTGCCGAAGAACCCTCTCAGGCTCACCAGGCTCTTCAGGAACGCTTTCTCCTGGAAGTCCAGGCTCTGCCACGCCGTCACCATATCGCGCGGGCCCATCGTCGCCACACGCCTCAGATGCCGTCGCAGGCTGTGCCTCGCCTTGAAGAGAGGCAGGGGGTCGATCTCCGCGAGCATCGCGTCGAGGTCCACCGCCTCGTCGATCGCTTTGATGAACCTCACCGACAGCCGCGCGTCGTGGTTCAGTTCCACCCGCGAGGCAAGCGCCACGATCTNGCGCCGGTTCTCCTCCAGGTACGGGTCGGTGAGCTCGGCGCCCGTGAGCCGCCCTGCGATGAGCCCGAGCGCGATGCTGACCTGAAGGGAGAAGTTGATGTTGGTCGGCGAGAGGTGCGCGGGGTCCATGTATCCGGCGGACATCGCGTTCATCGCCATCGTCAGCAGGCTCGCCTCCACCTTCACGTCCTGCACCTCTGCCGGGTCGACGGGCCTCCCCTTCTCCTTTTCAAAGCGCTCGAGGATGTCGAAGAGCGCGTCCATCGCGGTATCGATGTAGGCGCAGCCGGGGTAAGGCTTGAAGGCGATGGTGTCGGTGACCCATGCTCTCCCGAGCCCGGTCATCATGAACGGCAACGGCAGGAACGAGAAATGCGCCCAGAAGCCCTCCGGGTCTTCCAGGATCGCGCGGGGGCCGGTCATCCCGTTGGCCGCGAGCGACGCCGCGATGGTGCCGGTGATGGACGGGATCGCTGCGACGAGAAGCTTGGACTGGGGCCCCATAAAGCCCGGGAACAAGGCATATACCGGCTCTGCCAGCGCGATGCCCATCGCGTTAGCGGTCTTCTCCTCGTCGAGGCCCATGACCCTTGAGGCGGCGGCCGCGGACCCTAGCAGGTGGATGTGTGCCCACATCTGGCCGTTGTGCGGCCCGAGCACCACCGTCCCCCCGAGGCGACCGGCCAGTTCGTTCGCCGCGACCTGCGCTGTCAGCACGGTAGAGGTATCGGCGCCGAGGGTTTCGCCAACGGCCATGGGCACGCACACGGCGCTGTGTCCGGTATGTCCCAGGAAAAGATAGTCGTCGTAGTCAAGTGCCATCGAGAGTGAGGCGTTCTGCAGGAGCGCCGGGAACAGAAGGCNTCCCTCTCCCCCCGGGTAGACGCCGCACGGCCCTTTCACCCCGAGGCCTTGCACGGTCTTGATCACAGCCTGCCCGCCGGCGCACCCGGCGCTGGCGTGGATCGCCCCCATGACCGAGAGCACCTGGTTGCGCGCGATCTCGCGCACCCTGGGCGGTATCTCTTCGATCTTGAGTCCTGCGGACCACCGCGCGACATCTTCGATGATTGTCAAACGTGCCACCCCTTCGTCTTTCAGCGAGTCACGTTCTCAGGCGTTCCGCGCACCAGGCCGTACAAGCCGTCGTGAATCCGCCCACAACACAACCGGCTTCACTTATATTTTTTCTCGAGTTCCTGTATCTGCTGGACCGCCTGGCCGATGTAGTCCTCCACCGCCGCGGCCTGTGCCTGCAAACCCGTCGACTGCCTTGCCTCGGCAAGGAGTGAGTTTATCTCGCTGTTGGCATCGGCCCAGCCTTCCAGTATCGGGGTCGTGAACGGGTCGATGGCGTCGATCTGCCGCTTGGTCTCGCGCTGGCTCTGCAGGTCAGCCGCCGTCTGTGCCTCTGTTGACGTGTCCGTGTTGTCCTGGCTCGAGCTCGAGCTCGACTGCACTTCGGCGAGCTTCTTCTGGGCCTGGTTCAAGTTGTTGATGACGATGCCCAGGAAAGACTGCAACTGGTTGTGCACGTCCTGGAACGTCGCCGGGGGCTGTATCGAGCGCGCCAGCACGTCGAGATTGGAAGCCTTTTGAACGAGGCCCGCGATAGACGTCGGGATATCCCGGCTCTTGTCGAGCCCCTGGAGTATCGCGCCGATCTCGGTGATGCCCTTGGCGACCGGCGCTACTGAAGTGAGGTAGTCGGCGAACTGGGTGTCGAGGTCGGCGAGCGCTCTTCCCCCGTCCACCGCGCGCCCCAGCAGGTCGTCGAGCTGCCGCGCGGGGTCCGGCGAGTCGGTCGAGTCGAGCACTTGCTGGCTCGCGGCGAGCGACTTGCGGAAGCTCGCGAGCGCCTGGTCGGCCCCGTCCTGCTGATCGAGCGGAAGCGTCCAGTACTTCTTGAGCTCACCTTCCTTGGCGTTGACGTTGGTCAGCACCTGGTTGGCGACAGCGTTGTACTGGATCACGGCGTTCGACCCGCAACCGGGCAACGCGACAAGCGCCGCTGCCGCGACCACGACCACGATCAGTAGTGCTCCAATCGATCGGGAGCGACCGCCGCGGCTGCGTGCCGGCCCTTTGACGAGCGAGCGTTTCCGCGCGGCTTCACCACGACTACCCGGACCGACGTGCCCGCGTCCGTGCTCGCTTGTTCGCGCGTATGTTCGTGTGCAAGGCGTTACTGTCACAATGCCCCCCGCACGTGCGCCGCTGGGGTTGGGGTATTATTAAACCACAACGAGCATTCAGCCTGACAAACCCTGGAGGTTGCCACCGATGCGTAGAGGTCTTTCCATCCTGGCGTTGATGGTGTTCCTCATCCTGGTGGGCGCGGCCGTCCTGGTCGGCTATTATACGGTCGGGCCCGGCAAGAACACGACTACAACCGTCACCGGCAAGTCCGACCTCTCCTTCAAGCCCTTCACCTTGAACGAGCTGCTCCACAACAAGCAGAAAGTGGACATCGCGACATGCGGCACGCGCATCCACTCCGCGCAGTTCGAGCAGATCGAACAGCAGGCGTCCAAGGTGCGCGGCCTGCCGCTCAAGCATGAGGTGCCCCTGGTCTCCACCACCGAGTCCACCCTGCGCTACGAGCTCCTCTACGAGTTCAACAAACAGAGCCAGCAGAAGCAGACCCTGGCGGCGGAGAAGATACTGAAGGCGATGGGACTCCTCAAGCCGGGCGACAACCTGGAGGACATCGAGGTCAACGTGCTCACCGAGCAGATAGCGGGGACGTACGACCCCGAGACCAAGGTCATCAACGTCATTGCCGGCAAGGGGCTGGGGAGCACCAACGACCAGGTGACCCTGTCGCACGAGGTCACCCACGCCCTCCAGGACCAGAACTTCGGCCTGACCAAGCCGCCGCTCGACGAGACCAACCTGAACGGCGATCAATCGTCGGCGGTCGACAGCCTGGTGGAGGGCGACGCCACCGACACCATGATCCTCTACGCGCAGACTTACGTCAGCGCCTCCGACCTCCTGCAGATGCAGCAGGAGGCGTCCAACACGTCCTCCACTCAACTGGACCGCGCGCCCCTCTACATAAGGGAGTCGCTCCTCTTCCCGTACCAGCAGGGGCTCACGTTCGTACAGGACATCAAGAACAAGAAGGGCGGGGAGCAGGAGGTCAACAACGCGCTCGCCGCGCCGCCCATGTCCACCCAGCAGATCCTCCACCCGGACCTCTACCTCGACGGCAAACACAACCCGCGCGCCGTGACCATGCCTGTCCTCACCACCGCGCTCGGCAAGGGCTGGAAGAACATCGACACTGACACCCTCGGCGAGTTCGACTACCAGATCTGGTTCCAGGAGTTCGCGGGGCTGCAGAAATCGAGGGAGGTGTCGGACGGCTGGGGGGGCAACACGATCCAGTACTACCAGGGCCCCGGCAAGAACTACGTGATGCCGAGCATGACGGTCTGGGACACGGACATCGACGCTCAGGACTTCTTCGACAACTACGTGAACCTGCTGGAGGGCCGCTTCCACGGCGGACTGAAGAAGCTGGGGAGCACGGCGACCTCGTACCTCTACGAAGCTGACGGGGTCTTCTACTACGCCGGGATATCAGGGGACTCGACGCTGGCTCTGCAATCGCCGGACCGCGCGACACTCGACACCGCGCTCAAGAATTATCCGCAGTTTGCACCTATGCCGTAGTTCCCCGCCTCACGCTCTTGACGCTGCGACCTCGCCGCGCTAGAGTATGACTAAGTAAGACACAATATCAGGGAGCAACCATGGCNAGGGCCACAAAGACGCTAACGGTATCTCTCCCTCCTCAAATATATGAGGAGGTCGAGAAGATAGCCAGGCAGGAACANAAGACCAAGAGCGAGCTTTTCCGGGACATGGTGCGAGTCTATGAGGACTTCCTGGATGCGCGGAGGTGGAGCCAGCTGCGCAGGGTAGGCGCGGATTCGGCAAAGAAGCTGGGGGTCAAAACCGAGGCCGACATTGAGCGGCTGGTGCACGAGGCACGGGGCATCAAGGGCTAGTGCGCGTCGTCGCCGATACCAACGTACTTCTGTCCGCACTTATCTTCGGGGGATCTCCCGAAGAGATCATCAACCTCGCACGCGATGGCCAGTTGGATCTGCTCGTCTCGTCGCACATACTGCTCGAGCTTGCCAAGGTGCTGAAATCGAAGTTCGATTGGCGTGAGGCCGACGTTGCCGACGCAGTCAGGTCGATTGGCTACAGTTCACAGTTGGTCAAGCCAGAAACTGTTATCAATAAGATCACAGATGATGCGGATAACCGCGTTCTGGAGTGTGCAGTAGACGGCGAGGCAGGTTTCATTGTCACTGGCGACCATCATCTTCTTGACCTGGAGTCATTTCGCGGAATACGAATCCTGAAGGCGCGAGAGCTGCTGGACATGTTCACCAAGTCGTAGACCGTGTGGCAACCCCAGGCGTCGTTAGTTCCATTTTCGCGACTCTCCCATCTTAAAGATTGCCATCTAATCGACGCCGTAGCCACTCACATCATGCCCGCCGGTGATCCCCTGCCCGTAGTTGAAGTACATCGGGCGCTCGATCACGATAGGGAACGCCGCGGAGATCGAACCGCTGACGTTGGCTTCCCTTGCTATCGCTTCGCGGACATTTATCGTGATCCTCGAATGCGGGTTGATGCAGTACTCAAGCCGCTGGGTCGTCCCGTCTCCGAACATGTACTCGATGACCACATTGCAGCTCTTGTCTTCTCTCGGGTTCATAAGGCTGTAATAAGTATCGAAGTTCGAGATGGTCGTGCCTTCGGCCAGGAAATAAGCGGTGCTTGGCGCCGGATTACCGACTACCGAGTCGCCACCGTTCCAGTTCTTGCCTGAATCCATGCCATAGATGTAGTACATCGGTCGCTCTGCTATCACAGGGACATCGGAAATCATCTTGATCGAAACATCCTGGTTGTCGCCCACGTGCTGAAGCACGTCAACCGTGTCACGGCTCCTGGGCCTCACCTGCCGGGTCACCGTCGTGATCTTGCCGGCTCCGGTCAGGTACTTGATCTGGCAATTGGCCACAACGTCATTCGGGTTCTGGATAGTGAGCCATTCCTGGAAGCCAGCCCTGGTGCATCCTTCCGCGAACGCCCAGGACGTATCCGGGCCGGTGGCCCCGACCACGTTGCTGCCGTCCACCGCGAACCCGTGGTAGCTGAAATACATCGGCCTTTCGGCAGCAATCGGCATGTCTGACACGATGCGAGTAGAAACGTCCTGATTGACGCCGATGTCTCTTGCGACCTCGACCGTGCAGCGCGAATGCGGGGCGACGTTGTAGACCCGGTCGACATTCTGCCCCGTGCCCAGCATGTACGTCACGACCACGTTGGCCGCCTGTGTGTCCGATGGATTCTGGATGGTGAGCCACTGTTCGAAGTTGTTCGCGTCCGGGTCGTTGAACCTGGTCGTGCCTTCAGCGAAGTACCACTCCCTCTGGAGGACGTTCACGCCCATCACATTGTGGCCGCCCTTCCAGGTATAGCCGGGCACGCCGTTCTTGTAGAGGAAGTACATCGGGCGCTCAGCAATGACCGCTTGATTGTCCGAATGTATCTTCACAGATACGCCCGCGTGGGGATCGCTGATGTAGTCCTTCACCTTGACCGTATCGCGCTGTTTGGGCAACATCGAGCGCTCGAAGTTGCGCACTTCTCCGGTCTCGAGCATGAACGAGATCTGGTACCTGGCCGCCTGGTCGCCCGGGTTCAGGACGCAGAGCCACTCATCGAATTCGGGCAGGGTGTTACCCTCTGCGAAATACCAGTCCTTAGCTACGTTCCCAACGAAGACGTTCTTGGAGGTCTGCCCGGGATTGCCGGCGGCATCCCGGGTTTTGACCGTTATCGCATGGTTGCCTTCTTCAACTCCAGCCAGCTTCCATACGTAAGACATGTTGAAGGAATCCGACGTTTCGTACTTCTTGACCCCGTCAACGAAGATCGAAGCCCATGAGAGACCGTTGGAGTCAGTGCCGGTACCCGCCAGACGGAAACTCTCGTCGGTGTAATAGCCAGTCTGGATGGTGCCCTTGTCGGGACGGGTCACATAAGCTTTGGGTGCAACAGTGTCTACGTTGACCGACTTGGTCTTCGCTGCTTCGACGTTGCCCGCCTTGTCAACCGAGCGGTAGGTAACTATCCACTTGCCGTTGACCAGGTTGAACGCACCGTGGTAGCGCGTCCAGTTGGGGTCTTTCTGTCCCGTGGTCGTGTTCTCGAGCTTGTACTCGGAGTAGTCGGGGTTCGGGTCTACCGAGACCAGGTTGCAGCTCGCGTTGGATCGAAGCCAGCCGTTCGTGCCTGCTGTGCCGTTGGCATTGAGGGTGGTAGCAGGTGTACCCTTGTCGACCACAACGCGACCGCTGACCGCGTCGAAAGTATTGCCGGCGGTGTCGGTGACTGTGCCCTTAAGGTACCAGCGGCCGTCGGGCAAGCCAGAAGCCACCTTAGCTGTGCAGCTCCAGGGGGCGTTCGCAATCTCAGCATTTAAGTTGGGAGTAGTAGGCAAGTCAGCCCACTCTCCGGGCCCCGCGCCCGGATCACTCGAATAGCTCAGATGGACGCATGTAACGCCGTTGGTGAACGAGTCTGTACCGTAGGTACCGGTCACGTTCCAATCGTCGAGAGCGTCGGGGAACGATAGCGTGAAATCGTTCTTGACAAATGCGTCGTCTCCCCCGACGGTAGAAGTCACCCCATTCACCTGGACGGTACTGGTAGGAGCAGTCCCATCCGTCCGCTTCAAGAAGACCTGACCGCTCGCGCCGGTGTCCGAGGCCACAACGAGGTAAGACCGTGTACCATCCCACGCCCAGGCGAGGCTATGGGCAGACTCGAAAGGCGCGATGTTGTCCATAAGGGTCGTGTCTGCTCCGGTAGTAACAGAAGCAACTTGGGTCGCGGAAGCTCGACAGGCTCTCAAGGTCGAGCCCCGGCATACCCGCGGGCAGCAATGGGCCTGCGCATTGGCGTCGTACAACTTTTGCTCGGCAGCCCACGCTCCGAGTATGAAGCGCCGCTCCCACGCCTCACTGTTGGCCCCGTCGTAGTCGTTCCAGACCACGCAATAGCGGTCCCCGGCATAGGTCACGATATCCGGGAACGACTTGCTGTGACCGCTCACCGCGTCAGATATGGTCCAGCGGAAAGTCCAGGTGCCCGACTGGTATCGGGCCACCCGGATCGCCTAGTCCGTACCGAAGACCTCCTCATAAGCAATCGCGTAATCGTTCGCGCCAAAGCCGCAGATCGAAGGGTAATAGTCAGCGGTCGAATCGGCTTCACTTGCGATAATTTGACTAGTCCAACCGAGGCTGTTGACCTCACGGAAATAGACCTCCGAATGGCCCGACCCGTAGTCCTGGTAGACGAGTAGGAGACTGCCGTTGTCTGAGAGGCCGAAGCGTGGGTTGGCGTGGTTGTGAGAGTCAGTGGTGCGCTCGAGGTAGCCTGCCTGCCAGGTGACACCATTATCAGGCGAGTGGCGGAGGCAGAGCTGCTCGTTGTTCGGAGCCCCTTGTTCAAAAGGATCATGGCTTGTGTAAGCGATGTAGACTTCACCGTTTGTCTTAGCTCCTATGGCTGGGCAGTGGTCCGCGTACGTGCCCGAGAGATCGACCCTGGTCTGGAAGTCACGAGTGTCTCCGTAGTGACTCATACGGGTGTAGTAGAGAGTCCCGCTAGGCGTCGTTCTAACCAAATGGACGTATTCTCCGGAGGCGGCTACGTCGACGGCATCATCACACGCTGACGACACCGCCAGCTTGTCAGAAGTAAAGCCGGGCGGGTATGCCTGTGCGATGCCGGGTGCAAGAATCGTAGCCAGTCCGGCTATCAGCAATGTCACCGCTGCAGTCAATGCGCTGATTCTGTGTCCCATTCCCCCTCCATCCTTGTCAGACACGCTTCCCGGGCTCAGATAACACGAACGCTGATCGAGTTTGCGCCGGTTGCTCCTTTGCTGTCTGTCACCGTTACAGAGANGCTGTACAGACCTGGCGTGCTCCAGCACATGGTCCTGGATGTCCAACTGAATGAAACAGAATCGCCATCGGGGTCGGACCCCGAAGCTGAATAGTTGGCTGACTGACCTCTCATGACTTGCGTGGGTCCGGCAATACTGACACCGGGTGGATGATTCACCGCGGGTTGAGCAGGGGGAGGAGTTGTCGGGGCGGGCTGCTCGCTCGTGTCTGTCGGAGCCACGCTGCTGGCTTCGACAGGACTGGGAGCAGGGGCCGGCGCTGTAGTAGTGGTCGCAGGCGTCGAGCCAGGTGCGCTGGACTCGTACTTCTGATCAGCCTTGGACTCTCTCTGCGCTTCAGCATTCACGCGCTTTCGAGTAGATTCCTTGCTCTTCGACTTCGACGCTTTTGTGCTCAACGGCCCGGCTACAAACAGCCATACACCAAGAACGACCAACAACGCCCCAACTAATGTCAGGCGCATATTTCGTGCTTTGTTTGAGGGCTGCGCTGAGTTTACGGTCGCGTCTGTGTCCGCGCCGTTGAACTCCTTGCGATGCCGCAAGTTCAAGTGCTCGCGGGCGTCAGTCTCTTCTGGGTCCGCTGGTTCACTCGCTGCTATCGTCGGCTTTGAGTGCTCGCTGACCGAGTCCAACTGACGCACCGGTCCTTCGGGGTTGAAGGACGCAATCCTGAGCACGGTCGCCGATTCGCACCTGTCTCCTTTGAGGTGGGAGAAGACATATGAGATATCATCGATAGCGTTGTCTCTCGAGAGAAACGTATCGACTGCCCATGCTTCACAATCCTCCTCATCGTTCATGGTCAGCAGTACGACTCCCCTTGGAGTGGTCAGTTGGGGATCGTGACGAAGGTGCTTGAGAAAGGCCTGCGACTCGGGGACGTCAGCGTCGATGAAGTAGTAGTCGAAATCGTTGTCGGCCATCAAGAACAGAGCAGAGTTGAGGTCTTGTGCGTAG
>JGI24134J36421_10000667_pt1 | contig 11016 bp, 10 predicted proteins | sample BarGraNGADG00312_FD_36421 | JGI IMG/M metagenome (IMG submission 36421) | reverse complement strand
AGTGGCGTACGTGACTTGGCGGCTGCCCCGCTGACGTGAACGCCCCGGCTATCAAGAAGGGACTGGACGTGTCTGACGACGCTGTACCGATCGCTTATTCCGCGTTGGAGAAGGGGTTCCTCTGCTAGCACAGTCCGGGAAACAGTTCGGCACAGTCGAGCATGTTCTTCAGATCCCTGAGGAGGATCTGTTCGACGGCATCGTCGTTGCCACGTCGGACGGCTTACGATTCGTCGACCGCGATCAAATCGGTGAAATCACCACCGTCTACGTTCGCTGCACTCTCACGGATGAGCAGGCTGCCGCACTGCCTCCGCCTTCGGGCACAGACACCTTCGCAGCAAATGCCTTACAGGACGCCGGGACATCGCTGCACGACCGATTCGGTCGAATGTTCGGCCGAGAGCGATGGACCCAAGAGCACTGACTGAAGACGGCCAGTGAGATGGTCGGCGTTCCACAAGCTGACCGCGGGTGACCACCTGCGTCAGTTGAGGATCCTCAAACGAACGTAGCGTCAGCTGCCTTTCTGGCCTCTTCGAGTCGCTCCAAGATCGCCGCTGCGGGAGTCGCGCCGGGCGCATCTCGGGTGACGGCAAGTTCTCGTGCAAGTCGTTGCAGCAGCTCGTTGGCTGGTGTCGCAACGCCGTGTATCCGGCCGAGGAGCACGATCTCGCCGTTGAGGTAGTCCGTCTCGATGTCGCCGGTAGCGCGCCGCAGGCTTTGCCATGAGGACCCACCGGGCCGGGTCTGCCCTGCGATCTTGCCGAGCTGAAGGAGATCAGCCCGTCGGTCCCGGTCTTCCTCCGCGGTAGCGGCTTCGAGCCCGGCAGCGGAAAGCACCGCTTCGCCCTCGGCGAGGACCATGTCCAAGAGAGGTCCCCGCCTCTCGTGGGGACCGCACACCGCCTCGACGGCGTTGCCGAGGTTCGTCAGCAGCTTGCGGTTCTTCCACCTGCGAATGTCCTGCACGGGGTAGGAACTGAAGGTTGCGGCGCGAAAGTCAGCGGCAACCGCCTCGCTGACTTGGTCGATCCCGGTGGGGTACCTACCGACGTCCAGGAGACCGGTGACCGGCGTGGACCAGGCCTGGACCACGCCGGGCTGAAGGTGGCTGGTGGGGCACGCGACGCTGACTCCGTACACATTGGGGAACATCCGCAGTGCGGCCGGCTCGTTGGCTACCCCATTTTGCAGGCACACGATCGGGGTCCCATGTGGGGCAACCACGGCGAGTTCATTCAACGCGGCAAGGCTGTGTTGGCTCTTCACCGCCATCAGGACAACCTGCCCCGCACCCCAGTCGATCTCACGCGGATGGCCCACCGCCGCAACGCCGACCGCCTCGGTGTCCGCCGGTGACTCAAGTCGCAGTCCGTTCGCTTGTAGCGCCTGCAGATGCGCGCCACGGGCAATCAGTGTCACCTCAAGTCCGGCTTGGAACAGGCGACCACCGACGACCGCTCCGATCGCCCCGGCACCGAACACCACGTAACCCATCCAGGCAGCGTGCCACCCGAACCATGGCTCGGCAATGAGGGGGGCCAAGAAGCCGTGCGGCCGTGGCTGCATCGAGATTCCTGAACATCCGCGGCGATGAAGACGCCCGGCGTCTCACTCGCCAATCCGTCACCGGGCAAGAGCGCGCACCCATCGCGGCGTGACCGTGCAACGGTATGCCGCGATGCCGGACGGCGCCATGACCGGGCGATCTTGAGCTGCCGGATCGCTGGTGGGAATTCGGCCAGACAAATCGCCGGCGTGGGTCACGCAGGCTGATACTCGACGACGGCGCTCACGCAGCCCGCACGACGGCGACAGGTAGCCCGTGGCGGTTGGTGCCGTGCGGGGACCATACCGAGGTGGCGGGGCCCATGGGCGAGCAACCGGAACGAGCTGTCACCGCCATCTCGGTGCCCATGAATTCGGGCGCCGGCATGGCGCCTCGCCGCGGGGCTTTGCTGCCGGTCAGGCCACCATCTCCGGTGCGTCGGGTCTGCGGGTCGAGCGCCCAGGCGGCTGCGGCGTCGGTGCGCATGGCCTTGTAGACCTGTTCCGACAGCCGGCGCTTGAGGCAGCGGAGCGCCTCCCGGCTGGTCTTGCCCTCGGCACGTTTGCGGTCGTAGTAGGCCCGGCCCTCGGTATTCGCGCGGATCTGGGTGATCGCCATTCTGTAGAGGGCGGGGCCCCCGCCTGGGTGTAGGCGCTGGTGACCGCCGAGCTCGGGCGTCAAGGTCGCACTTCGCGCTGGACACACGAAGGCCGCCACCCGTGGCGAGCGGTATGGCGGCCTTGATGTCGCCTGGCCCACGCGAACGCGAGCACAGGACAGTGGAGGTGGCGGGAATCGAACCTGTCGGGAGGCGTCTGGACGTCTTGGCTCACGCCGCTGACCTGCGGGAACGCTGAGGACGTCTTCCATCCCGTCGGCTCAGACTGGCCGGATGTGTTGACGGCGTCAACACACCCTCGTGATCGTTGGATAGCTACTCGGTCCCGCCACCTGGCGCGAGTGCCCGGCCGGGGCGCGAGGACGTCCCGCCGCGCGGACGGCGGCTGGATCCGGGCGAGCGTAGCCGCCCTCAGTGCGGCAGATCCGGGCGTCAGTGTGGTCACCCGATCTGGCCCCACTTCGGTCCGCGTTCTGCATGAATGGTCAGGACCCAGTCCGGCCCCGCATCGGTGACCTCACCCGAGAGACTCGCCGTTCGCCGGTACGAGGCGCACCGGGCCGCGATGGGCACGGAACCTGTCCGTGAGCGTGATGCCCGCCCGCTCGGCGCGCGTGAGATCGGCCACCAGCTCGGCCTGCCCCGCCCCGGGCCCGGCCTCGAGCTGACCGGCGAGGTTAGCGAACAGGTCGTCCCACCGCACCCGGCAACCGTAGGGGCCCGGGTGCGCCGCTCGGAGCCGGTCGACGCCCCGTGCCCCCTCGAAGCGCCGGTCGTCGGGACCTCCGAGGTCTCTACCGAGCGGCCTCGATGGCATCCACGATCGCCCGGACCGCCTGCTGCCCGCCCGGGTCGTCGGCCGGCAACTGTCCCCAAGGATTCTGGCTGGCGTCGAGGAACAGCGGGGTCCCGTGCGTGGCACCGGGAATCGTCACCAGCGTGATGTCGTAGCCGGCCGCCCGCAGGGCGTCAGCGGCGTCCTGGGACTGCCACGCCGGGCAGGTCTGGTCGTTCTCACCGGCCACCAGCGTCACCCGGGTACCGGTCGCGGGCATGACTCCAAGGTCCTCGCCCCGGGAGGCGTAGTAGCACCCCTCCATCGCCACGACGACATCCGGATCGGGCAGACCCTCGAAGCACACGTCCAAGGTTCCGCCCGTACCCTCGTCCGCGTCCACCTTTGAGAGCATCGCGAGGCTCGCTCCGAGGCTGTGCCCTACGAAGGCGTACGGCTGATCCAGGTCACCGCCGTAGTCCCCGGCGACGTCGCGGGCGTAGTGCATGGCGCATACCAAGTCCTCCGCCACGTTCATCTCCGACGACGTGGACCGGTAGTCGGGTACGAAGACCACCACACCCTGTTTGGCGATCTCGGTCGCCAGGACGTCCCAGTCGGCCTTGGAGCCCCCCCGGCCATGGAGTCCGATGGCGACCGGCCAGCTGCCCTCGGCATCCGGCGCCCACACCCCGATCTCCTGGGTGTCCCCGCCGGAGATCACGCTCGAGGAAACCTGGTACGGCGGCCCTGCGCTGCCTCCGTCACAGCCGGCCAGGCCGATCCCACCGACGACCGTAGCCACCGCGACCATCGTGCGAGCCAGACGGGCCGATCGCATCACGCACCTCCACTCCCCGGGGAGTCACCCCGAGACCACGGCGGCCCCCGTGGCCTCCCTGTCACCTACGACGCTAGTCGCGGGTCGATCCGACGCGCCGCGAGGTCCGCCGCCGTGTCCAGCAGGACACCCTGGGCCACCGCGGCCGCGCCGGGGACCCCCTCTACCGGGTCCGCAACATTCTGCACCGCGCCGCCAGCGACCTGACCGAACGTCAGTGGGACCGGCTGACCAACTGCCTGGGCAGCGGCGACCCCGACGACGAGGTCTTCATCGCCTGGCATTGTCACCAACGCGTCCGCGCCGCCTACGCAGCCGACAAGCCCGCCGACGGCAAGCAGGTCACCGAGCACATTGTGGCCACGTTCCCGACCTGCCCAATCAAGGAGATCGTCCGCTCTGCGTCGACGTGACCTGCGTTTCCGCAGGTCAGAGGGGTGGAGGTGGCGGGAATCGAACCTGTCTCGAGGGGTGTGGACCTGATGGGTCAGGGCGGTGACCTGCGGTGATGCGCTGGTCGGGTCGGGTTCCGACGGGTCCCCGGGGCTGGGTTCGTTGACGGCGTCAACGGGCCGGGCAGGGGATGATCATCGTGGGGCGCGGGTGCCTTCTCGTCAGGCCTCCCCGGTCGTGGGGGTGCGTGGANGATGGCGGCGAAGTCACCCACGAATCCGGTTGGCCATCGACCCAGGCTGCCAGTCCCCGAGGGCCGGTGGGCAAGAAGATCATCCGGTGGTGCCGTTCTGCACCCAGGAGGCAGGGTTGACACAGGGCGCTCAGCCGGCTCCGNGTCCGCGCACGGGTCCGGTGGAGGCGCGGACGACGAGGCGGTGGCCGGTACGCCGACGGTGCGGCTGCTCCGGCCGCGGGCCCAGCACCATCTCGAAGGCCCACGTACCCATGTCGACCATGGGCAGCCGCACAGTGGTCAGCGCGGGGGCGAGATCTGCGGCAACCTGGACGTCGTCGCACCCGACCACCGAGATCTCACCGGGGATCGCCACGCCGCGCTCGCGCAGCAGCGAGATCACCCCGATGGCCAACGTGTCGTTGAGGGCGACGACGGCCGTGACACCCGGGTGCTCGGTCAGGATCCGGGCGATGGCCCGGTAGCCGCCCTCGCGGGTGAAGTCCTCCTCGACGACCGGCACCGAGGCCGGGTCCGCCCCGGCATTGACGAGCGCCGACATCACCCCGCTGAGGCGGTCGGCGATCGTCGTGAGGTGTCGCGGGCCCGCGACCACGGCGACCGAACGGTGGCCGAGGGACAGCAGGTGCTCGGCCGCGGCGCGGCCGGCCGGCTCGTTGTCCGGGAGCACGGCGTCGCACGGCAGGTTGTGCCGGCCGATCACCGCCACCCGACCACCGGCGTCCACGTAGTCAAGGATCTCCCGGTTCGCCGCCTGCTCCATCTNGGGATCGGTGTGCCCCGAACCCGCGACGATGATCGCGCCCACCCGGTGGGAGCGCAGCAGCCGGATCTGGTCGAGCTCGGAGCCCGGGTCCCGTGTGGCGTGGCTGATCTGGACCATCCAGCCGGCTTCGGCGGCGCGCCGGACGACGCCCGTGGCTATCTCGGAGAAGTACGCGTCGCCGATCTCGTACACGATCAGGCCGGCGACGGCGCTCGTGCCGCCGGCGAGCGAGCGGGCGGCGGCGTCCGCGACATAGCCCATCTCGAACGCGACCTGGTGCACGTGCGCCGCGACGCCGTCGGACACACCGCTGCGGCCGGCCAGCGACCGCGATGCGGTCGCGATCGACACCCCGGCGCGTCGGGCTACATCGATCAGCCGAGGGGCCGGCCGCGGCTGCGCCTCGTGGGCCACCTTGCCCTCCTTCGCCACTCTCCAGGTCACGACTGGGCATCGGGACCTAGTGAACCTTGCCACAGACCTCTGCCGTCGCTAGCGTATGAGACGGCCTAACGTAAGCGCTTACGCACACCCCGCATTCTCAGCATCTCACTACAACGAGGTAGAGGAGCCGTCATGGCGTACACGAAGGCGCGCGTGCGAGGTTTCGCGGCAGCGCTGACCGCCACAGCCCTGATCCTGGCCGGATGCTCCGGCGCGGACCCGGGGACCGACGACCCGGGCACGGCCCCCGGGGTCGAGGAGGAGGGCCCGATCGTCATCGGCATCTCACTGCCCCTGACCGGTGACTTCTCCGAGCCGGGCAAGGGGGTCCAGCGCGGCTACGAGGCGTGGGCCCAGATCGTGAACGAGGACGGTGGCCTGCTCGGTCGCCAGGTCGAGCTGAAGATTCTCGACGACCAGTCCAACGCCGAGCGTGTGGTCCAGGACTACGAGACGCTGATCGCCCAGGACGAGGTCGACCTGGTGTTCGGCCCCTTCTCCACCCGGCTGGTCGTCCCGAGCGCCAGGGTGGCGGAGGAGTACGGCATGCTGTTCGTCGAGCCGGCCGGTGCCGCGCCCGAGGTCTTCGAGCAGGGGTTCGAGAACCTCTTCTACGCCGCGCCGGCAGTGGCCAACGACCACTACAACTACCTCGCCGAGTACATCCTGGCGATGCCGGAAGGTGAGCGGCCGACCTCCGTGGCGGTCGCCGCGATGGACGACCCCTTCGCCCAGGGCACCGCGTACGGGCTCCGGGACCAGCTCGCCGAGGGCGGGCTGGAGATTCTCGTGGACGAGGTCTACCCGCCCAACACGACCGACTTCTCGAGCATCGCGGCGAAGATCAGCGACTCCGGGGCTGACATCGTGATCGGTGGCACGCAATACCAGGACGCGGTGAACCTCATCGTCGCCCTCCAGCAGCTGGACTACCAGCCCATGCTCGCCGCCTTCTCCACGGCTCCGACCAACCCCGAGTTCGCCGCTGCGATCGGCGACAAGACCGAGGGAATCCTCGCCCCGACCGGCTACACGCCGAGTGCCACCTGGCCCTCGAACNTCGACTTCGTCGAGCGGTACACCGAGATCTTNGGTTCCGCGCCGTCCGAGGACGAGGCCAACGCCTACACGACCGGTCAGGTCGTNGCNGCAGCGNTCGAGGCGGTCGGCTGCGCCGAGCAGGGTGAGTGCCAGCAGCAGCTGATCGAGTGGCTGCGCACCAACGAGGTCGACACCGTGGTCGGACCGCTCAGCTGGGACGACGCCGGACGCCCACTGGGTGCGCACCTGATTCAGCAGTACGTGGGCGGCGAGATGGCGATCGTGCTCCCGGTCGAGACGCAGACGGCGGACTTCATCTTCCCGAAGCCGGCCTGGTAAAGATCCTGTGTCAACCACCCTGCTCTTCCAGAGCCTGGTGTTGGGCGTGCTGCTGGGAGGGCTCTACGCCCTCCTGGCAGCGGGCCTGACCCTGTACTTCGGCGTCATGCGCGTGGTGATGATCGCCCACTCGGCGTTCCTCGTCCTCGCCGCCTACCTCGCCTGGTTCTTCACCACGCAGACCGGGATCGACCCCCTGGTCTCACTGGTCATCACCGTCCCGCTGTTCTTCGTGCTCGGGATCGGAATGCAGCGCCTGCTCATCACGAGGCTGCGTCCCGAGAGCCTCACCATGATGTCGGTGCTGCTGACCTTCGCCGTCGCGCTGTTCATCGAGGGCATGATCGGCCTGACCTGGTCGGGTACCCAGCGCCGCATCCAGCTCGGCTACTCGGGCTCGAGCCTGGAGTTCTTCGGTGCCCAAATCGCGGTGGTCAAGCTGATCGCCTTCGCCTTGGCCGCGGTCTCCCTCGTGCTGCTGTACGTGCTGCTGAAGAAGACCCAGTTCGGCAAGGCGCTTCGGGCGACGATCCAGCACAAGGAGGCCGCCCAGCTGATCGGGATCAACACCGACCGCGTCGCCGGGCTCGGCTTCGGCCTCGGGCTGGCCACCGCGGCGATCGGCGGTACGGCACTGTCCCTCGACGCGACGATCTACCCCTCGTTGCACTGGGCTTGGATCGGCCCGCTGATGGCGATCATCGTCGTCGGGGGTCTGGGGTCGATCCCCGGGGCCGCGATCGCGGCGATGGTGCTCGGCATCAGCCAGAGCCTGCTGCAGGTGCCACTCGGGACGACGTGGGCACAGACGATCTTCTACGTCGCCCTGTTCGCCACCCTCATGGTCCGTCCGCAGGGGTTCTTTGGAGGTCGCCTTGCCCAGCGCTTCTAGCACGGCACCCGACGGTCCGGGCGTCGACTCGACGCTCGAGCCTGGGGCCGTCCGCACCGCCCCGACACCTCTGCCCCCCCCGGGCGGACGGCGCTCCCTGGCGGTCCGCATTGCACGGGTGGTCGCGCTCGCGGTCGGTGCGGCCCTCGTCCTCGCCTTCCCGGCGCTGGCACCGAACGCCTACGTGCTGTCCTCCGGCGTGATCATCCTGAGCTACGCCGTGCTGGCGACCTCGTGGAACTTCGTCGGCGGGTTCACCGGGTACATCTCGCTCGGCCACGCCGCGTACTTCGGGCTCGGCGCCTACGGGACCGGCCTGCTGATCACGAAGGCCGGCGTCCCGTCGTTCGTGGCGATTGGCCTCAGCGCGCTCATCGTTCTTCTGATCGCGGTGCCGATCGGCATCGCGTCGCTGCGGGTGCGGGGCGCGTCGTTCGTCATCGTGAGTATCGCCTTCGTCCTGATCCTGCAGCTCGTCTTCCAGGCATTGGGGTCGATCACCGGAGGCTCGCTGGGATTGACCGTCCCCCGTCCCTTCCCGGGTCTGCTGCGCCCGGAGCACCACCGAGTGTTCTTCTACCTGTTCGCCACGCTGCTCGTCTTCGTCCTGCTCACGTGGTGGCTCATCGACCGCTCGCGCTTCGGCACCCGGCTCAAGGCCGTCCGCGAGGACGAGGACAAGGCGGAGTCGCTCGGCGTGCCGACGCGCAACTACAAGCTCGTGGCATTCGTGGTCTCGGCGACCTCGACCGCGTTGGCCGGTGGCCTGTACGCGCTGTGGTTCGGTGACCTGGACCCGATCTTCCAGTTCTCCATCCTGCTCGGGGCGTACATCGTGCTGATGGCGCTGCTCGGCGGCGTGCGGAACGTCTTCGGGCCGGTCGTCGGGGCGCTTGTCGTCGGGGTGGGGCTCGAGTTCTTCAAGGTCAACTTCGGCAACACCCAGTTCCACCTTGTGGCGGTCGCGATGCTGCTCGGCATCGTCGTGCTGTTCATGCCGGACGGGGTGATCCCGGCGGCGGTGGCCCTGGTGCGGCGCTTCGGCCCACAGGCCGCCTCGATCCGCGAGCTGAGCGCAGCCGAGCTCGCCGAGCGCGAGCGCGGGGTCAGGGCGGCAGCGGCAGCCAGAGCGCGTCCGGCCGACCACGGTGCATCGGCCGCCGACGGCGATCGGGACCGGCCGCACGAGGATCCGCGGACCACCGGCGACCAGGAGGAACGATGACCACGACCGCGCAGCCGAGCGTCCGCAGCCTCGAGACCGTCGAGCTGAGCAAGACCTTCGGCGGTGTCCGTGCCGTCGACGGGGCGAGCGNGACCTTCCGCCACGGAATGATCAACGCGCTCATCGGCCCCAACGGCTCGGGCAAGACGACGTTCTTCAACTGCGTCACCGGGATGATCAAGCCCGACTCGGGCCGGGTGACCTATCGCGGCAGGGACATCACGGGTAAGGCGCCGCACACGATCGCTCGCGCGGGGCTCGGCCGCAGCTTCCAGCTGTGCCGGATCTTCTCGCGGATGACCGTCCTGGAGAACCTCCTGGTCGCCTCGCGCGAGCACGGCCGCGGTCGGCTGCTGCGCGGATCGCACGCCTCGCAGGACGTCGAGCGGGCGAGAGGGCTGCTGGCCAGGGTGGGTATCGAGCACCTGGAGGCGATCGAGGCCCGCAACCTGTCCTACGGCCAGCAGAAGCTGCTCGAGCTGGCCGGTGTGCTCATGGGCGACCCGGATACGATCCTGCTCGATGAGCCGGCCGGCGGCGTCAACCCGGCGCTCATCGGGCGGATCAGCTCCCTTGTCTCCGAGCTCAATGCCGAGGGCAAGACCTTCCTCATCGTCGAGCACAACATGGACCTGGTGATGAGTCTGTGCGACCACGTGATCGTCTTCGACCAAGGACGGCCGATCGCTGAAGGGCCCCCCTCGGTGGTCCAGGCGGACTCGAGAGTGCTGGAGGCTTACCTTGGCGTCTGAACCGACCTCGGCGGCGCAGTCGACGCCGAGAAACCTCCTGGAGCTCCGCGACATCCAGGCCGGCTACGGCCGAGCCGCGATGGTGCTGCGCGGTCTGAGCATCACGGTCCCGGCCTCGACGGTCGTGTGCCTCGTGGGCCCGAACGGCGCGGGGAAGTCGACAGTGCTCAAGGTCGCCAGCGGGCTGCTCGTGCCGCGGTCGGGCACGGTGATCGTCGACGGGGTGGACGTCACGGGCCAGGGTCCGGGACAGATGCTCGCCTCGGGCTTGGCCCACGTGCTGCAGGGCCACAGCGTCTTCCGCGAGATGACCGTGGCGGAGAACATCCTGCTCGGTGGGTACACGCTCGCCGACCGGTCGCTGATCGCCGAGCGGGCGGACTTCGTGCGCGACCTGTTCCCGATCGTCGGGGAGCGGTGGGGCCAGCTCGCAGGCCTGTTGTCGGGTGGCGAGCAGAAGCAGGTCGAGTTCGCCAGGTCGCTCATGGTCAGCCCGAAGGTCGTGCTCCTCGACGAGCCATCGATGGGCCTGGACCCGAAGACCACCTCGGTGGTCTTCGAGCAGGTCCTGCGCATGCGTGACGCCGGGACCGCCGTGCTCCTGGTCGAGCAGAACGCTCGACGAGCCCTGGAGAACTCCGACATCGGGTGCGTGCTCGATCTCGGCACGGTCTTCAGCACGGGCCCGGCGCCCGAGCTGCTCGCCGACCCGCAACTGTCCGAGCTGTATCTCGGTGCCCGACCGGGCGAGCACTCCAGCGACTCGCGCGGTACTGAGCCCGGGGCGGGTGCCGAGCCGGCCGGCGACCGGTAGCCGTCCTGAGACCGGATCCGCCGGTGTGATTCGCGGGGGCTCTGAGGTTCGGTGTTGAGGGTGTTTTCGGTGGGTCGGCATGCGAATGTCGCCGGTGTGCCCGGTATTTCCACTGCGGGGTCGTTCCTGGGGCCGTCGCCGGCGTGGTGGGTCAGGTCGAGTCCGGTGGTGGTGGTCCGCAGGTCGCCTCGAACAGGGCGGTGAACCCGCTCGCCCAGGGCCAGGTCGCCGGCAGGTGCAGGTGCAGACGCCTGGCGGTGGTGACCACCCGCGCGGCGACGTGGATCAGGCGGCGCCGGATCGTGGC
>JGI24134J36421_10000666_pt1 | contig 11018 bp, 10 predicted proteins | sample BarGraNGADG00312_FD_36421 | JGI IMG/M metagenome (IMG submission 36421) | reverse complement strand
AACCTCCCGGGTGAACTTCCCCGTGATGCTTCACTCGATTTTGGTAAGCAATTAATGCATAATGTGTTACATGATTTGTTGTCAGATATAAAAAGTCCTATGATCGAAAGAGCTACAATTCTGAAAAATGGTTATCTTACCACCCGATTTTTATACCTCAATGAGTATTTGAATGATTAATAAGTTGCAAGGTGCAAGTTGCAAGATGCAAGGTGGAAGAGTGGCCGGAAACGCAAAACGCGAACCGCGAAACATGCTCTTAACCCAGCACCCAGCACCTAATTCTTAACCTATAACCTTAACCTTTTTACTATGCGCAAAACCCTCTGCTTTATTCTTCTCTTATTTTCTCTTCAGATCCAGGCTCAGCAGGACAATGCCCCTGTTGTTGGTGTGAGTGATAAACGAGTTGAAGTCTACGGACTGAAAAATGCCCGCGTTGTGGTTGATTATCAGACCACTCTTGAGAATACTGATATTCTTATTTCCAATGGAAGGATTGAAGCCATTGGACAAAATCTTACTTTCCCGAAAGGTGCAATTATTACAGATCTTTCAGGAAAAACTGTTTATCCTTCATTTATCGATACTTATGGCGGAAATTTCGGTATTAAGACGCAAACATCCGCACCTGATGCAAATCCTTATGCAGCTATGATGAATCCTGCTCAGACCGGCAGGCCGGGAGGGTCTCAACTTGCGACTGTTGACGCAAGGATTGCTGATTACTGGAACGATGGCATTAATGCCTCCTTTGATGTTTCTTCAGAATTTATACCCGATACCAGAGTTGCAGGGGAGTATCGTCTGGCAGGCTTTGGAGCCGTAGTTACCTTTAAAACCGACGGAATTGCCCGGGGTACTTCTGCTCTTGTAAGCACCGGTGATGGGAAAGCAAATAATGTACTTATCAAAAATAAAACAACAGCCAATTATTCTCTCGGAAGAAGCCGTTCAGCAGACATTTATCCAGCCTCACAATTTGGTGTAATCGCACTGCTCAGGCAGATTAACTACGATGCTCAGTGGTACAAGCAATTGCCTGCGGGGTATTTTCATGATGATGGGATGGAGGCTTATAATGCGAACTTTTCACTCCCTCAGATATGTGAGGTTGCAAATAAACTCGAAATTATCAGAGCTGACAATATCGGAAAAGAATTTGGCTTCAGCTATATTATAAAAGGTGCCGGCGATGAGTATCAGACTTTGAACGACATAAAAAAAGCAGGTAATAAACTGATTATTCCGGTCAATTTTCCTGATGCTCCTGATGTAAAGGACCCTTACGATGAAGCATCAGTAACATATACTGCTCTAAAGCATTATGAACTGGCTCCTTCAAATCTTTCAAGGGTTGCCGGTGCAGGACTGACCTTTGCAATTACTTCATCAGACCTTCGATCCCGTACATCTTTCCTTACAAACCTAAGAAAGGCGGTTAAGTATGGTTTGCCTGAAACGGAGGCGCTTAAGGCGCTGACATTTACTCCTGCAGCAATGATAGGTGCTTCAGACCTGATTGGAGCTGTGAAAAAGAATATGATTGCCAATCTCCTCGTTACATCCGGAAATATATTCGGTGATGATTGTGTTATTTACGAAAACTGGGTACAGGGAACTCCTTACAGGTTTATCGATCTNAGAATAAAAGATATCAGAGGCACTTATTCCCTTAATGTTGACACTTCAAAATTTAAACTTGCTTTGTCAGGCACATTTGATAAGCCAACTATTAAACTGACTGTTGATTCAACCGCAATAAGTGGCGCAACTGTAACTATTGATAAGGATATCGTCAGCATTAATTTTGAAAGATCAAGAGTCAGGTACCGCTTATCAGGTTATATCATGGGGAAAGACCTCGAAGGTAAGGGCCAGCTTGATAATGGTAAGTGGGTTACATGGAAAGCAACTTTCAACGGACCTGCTCCTGAATCTGAAGCAAGGCAACGAAGACAGACACCAATTCCTGAACTGGGTAAAGTAATCTACCCTTTTACCGGATATGGATTTACGGAACTTCCAAAGCAGGAGGACGTACTCTTTAAAAATGCCACGGTATGGACAAATGAAAAAGAAGGCAAACTTTTGAATACCGATGTATTGGTATTGAAAGGGAAAATTTCGAAAATCGGAAAGAACATAAACGCTCCTGATGGTGTAAAGGTTATTGACGGAACAGGTATGCATCTTACTCCTGGCATAATTGATGAGCATTCGCATATTGCACTTGATGCCACTAATGAGATGGGGCAGGCAATTACATCCGAAGTGAGAGCCAGCGAGGTTATAAATCCTGAAGACCAGACTATTTACCGTCAGCTTGCCGGTGGTGTTACTACTTCTCATATTCTTCATGGTTCAGCAAACCCGATTGGAGGACAGTCTGTAATCATAAAGCTCCGGTGGGGCCATTCTGCAGAAGAACTCAAGGTTGAAAATCAGGTAGGTTTCCTTAAACATGCTCTTGGCGAGAATGTAAAACGGACCACTAGTCGTTATCCCAACACCAGGATGGGTACCGAGCAGATTATTCGTGATGCTTATCAGAGAGCATCGGATTATAATGCCCAATGGAAAGCCTGGAATGGATTAAAACCTGCTGATAAAATAGGAAAAATACCTCCACGCCGGGATCTGGAACTGGACGCTATTGTTGATGTTCTTGAAAAGAGAAGCTTCATTACCTGTCATACATATCAACAGTCTGAAGGAACAATGATTATGAATCTTGCAAAAGACTTCGGTGTGAAAGTAAATACTCTCATTCACTTTAATGAAGGATATAAGATTGCTGATCAGATTGCAGAGAATGGAACAGCGGCTTCAGTCTTCTCAGACTGGTGGGATTATAAATATGAAGTTTATGAGGGAATTACCTATAATGCTGCACTTTTGATTAGTCAGGGTGTACTTACCTGTCTTCACTCCGATGATCCTGAAATGGGGCGTCGTCTTAATCAGGAAGCTGGAAAAATCATGAAATACGGTGGTATAAGCGATACTGAAGCGCTGAAACTGGTAACATTAAACCCGGCTAAAATTCTTCATCTCGACGACAGAATGGGAAGTATAAAAGCAGGGAAAGATGCCGACCTGGTGCTTTGGACTGATAATCCGCTATCAATTTATGCACGTGCCAGTAAGACAATGGTCGACGGTACTATTTACTTTGACGAGCAAACAGATGCAAAGATGACAGCACAGATGGATAGCGAACGTAACAGGATAATTGGTAACATTCTTCGTGAAACACCGGTAACAGGTTCAACAACTTCAAATTCTCCAAGACGATGAAAAACAAAATAATATTTTCTTTTGCACTTATTTTTGCCTGCTTATTTCAGGCAACGGCACAAAGTCCGGTTGTAGCTCAGGCACAGAAAAAACCTGTTATGCTCGTTGGTGGAACCATTCATACGGGTACAGGTGAAGTTATAGAAAACGGAACTCTTGCTTTTACAGCCGGCAAGATAACAGCTATTGGCAAATCATCAGATATTAAAATTGACAAGGCCGGGTATGAAGTTATTGACGTAACGGGGAAACAGATTTATCCCGGCCTGATATTTCCAAATACAAGTTTAGGTTTGATTGAGATAGGTAGCGGAGTAGAAGTTGCATCCGATGAACAGGAGATAGGGGATCTTAATCCAAATGTGAGGGCAATAGCTGCTTATAATACCGATTCACAGGTTTTACCTGTTATACGCTCTAATGGGATTCTGCTGGCTCAGATAGTTCCTGTCGGCACTCTGCTGCCCGGAACATCGAGTGTTGTTCAGCTCGATGCATGGAACTGGGAAGATGCTGCTTATAAGATTGATAACGGAATCCAGATGGGTTGGCCGAGAAAAGTCGTAGCTGGTCGTAGAAGGGCGGTCGTAGATGTTACTCAAAGTGCTTCAGCCGGTTCAGCAGCTTATGACAAAAGCGTTGAACTGCTTGAGAAAATGTTCTCAGATGCCATTGCGTATGCTTTAATTGAAAATCCAGTTAACGTAAACCTACGGCTTGAATCACTTCGGGGTTTGTTTAATGGTACAAAAACCCTGTTTATCAGTTCCGCTGAACCCAAGGGTATAATAGCTGCTATCTCTTTTGGAAAAAGATATGGTGTGAAGAAGATGGTTCTGACAGGTGCCGATGAGTCTGCCTGGGCAGTGAAGGATTTTCTGAAGGAAAATAATATTCCTGTTCTTCTCGCTGACCCACTCAGCATTCCGAAATATGATTACAGCGATACAAAACTCCCCTTTAAGCTTGCAGCCATGTTTAAGAATGAAGGAATTCTTGTCGGTCTGACATATTCAAATCAGGCGTATGGCAATCTTCCTTTTGCAGCCGGGCAGACTGTTGCTTATGGTCTTACAAAAGAAGAAGCACTCCAGACTGTTACATTAAATAGCGCTAAAATTCTCGGTATAGATGATAAAACCGGCTCGCTGGAAACAGGAAAGGATGCGAATATCGTTGTTTCAACAGGAGATATCCTTGATATGTCGACAAATAATATTGAATATGCTTTCATAACCGGACGTAACATTAATCTCGATAATAAACATAAGCAGCTTTACAGACGCTTCCAGGCAAAATATGATAATGCAAAATGAAAGTAATTTTACTTGGACCTGCACATCCTTACAGAGGAGGACTTGCTTCATATAACGAACGGCTTGCACAGCAATTCATAGCCGACGGAAATGAAACTGAAATACTCACTTTTACTCTGCAGTATCCCGGCTTCTTTTTCCCAGGCAAAACTCAATTTACTGAAAATAAGGCGCCTGCAGGAATTAAAATTACAAGGGTACTGAATTCTGTCAATCCTTTAAACTGGATTAAAACAGGTTATAGAATCCGAAAGGAGAATCCCGACATACTTTTAATTAAGTACTGGCACCCTTTTATGGCTCCATGTCTGGGAACTGTCGCCAGGATTGCAAAGAAAAGTAAAACAGGAAAAACCAGGGTTATCTGTATTTTTGATAATGTTATACCCCATGAGAAGAGGTTTGTAGACAGATTCCTTTCGAACTATTTCATAAGCAGTATTGATGGAGCTGTTGTAATGTCAAAGAGTGTTCTTGATGATCTGAACACGTTCAAAGTGAGTATTCCCGTTGCGTTCAGTCCGCATCCTTTATATGATAATTATGGAGCTATTCTCCCAAGGGAAGAAGCGCTGAGAAAACTTAATCTGTCGGAAGACTTTTCTTATCTGCTATTTTTTGGATTCATCAGGGCTTATAAGGGTCTGGATCTTCTCATTGAGGCATTTGCCGATGACCGGCTTAGAAACAGAAAGCTGAAGTTGGTTGTTGCCGGGGAGTTTTATGAAGATGAAGCCCCTTACAAAGAGCTTATTGAAAAACTTGAAATCAAGAATGATGTCATTCTTTTCGATCGCTTTATTAATGAGGATGAAGTGGGAGCATTTTTTAGTGCTGCTGATCTGGTTGTGCAACCCTATAAAAGCGCCACTCAAAGCGGTGTTACACAAATAGCCTACCATTTCGACAAACCAATGCTTGTTACTGATGTGGGAGGATTGAGTGAGATAGTACCCCATGGCAAATGTGGCTATGTGGTAAAGACTGAACCAAAGGCAATTACAGATGCAATCCTTGATTTTTTTGACAACAACAGAAGTCAGGTATTCACAAAAGGGGTAAGGATGGAAAAAGAAAAATTCACCTGGAATAAAATGACAGCATCCATTGCAGAGGTTTATAGTAAAATTTAAACAAGTGTACTTACCTGGGAAGACAACTCTAAGGAGATGGAATCCAGTATATTTATGGGTAGAGGGAGAATATCTAGTTTCCCCTCCTTGAAGGACTACTCTTTATACACATCTTTTTTGGACCAGCTAAACTCACCCCCATCCCCTCTCTACTTCGTAAAGAGGGGAGTGCACATGATCCAATTTCTACTTTAATTAATTGAATTTAAATAAGTTTCTATTTTTTTAAGGACTTCATCTATATTCTGAAGTTCTTCATTTTTTATTCTAAGGATCTGAAGACCTAAATTCACCATTTCAGCGTCCCTGAATTGGTCATATTCTAAATTGTTTTCGTGAATTGGACCATCAAGTTCAATTACTGTTTTACTCCTCAGCTCTCTGGCTCTCATTTTTACAATCTTGAAATCAAGATTTTTAGATCTGTCCATAGAGAATTATTTTCATAAAAATACGCATTTTTCCTTCTCATTATTCCTGAATCTACGTATGGAGATCTCCCCTCTTTACGAAGTAGAGAGGGGATGGGGGTGAGTATGTTTTAGACACAAGAACCGAACGAAGTGAGCTCGGCGAAGCCAAATGCCCGTTCTAAAAGATGTGTATATAGGGTAGCTCCTTCAAAAGGAGGGGAAAATTAGGAACAATAAGAAGTACTTTTTCAACAGCCCCGTGTTTACTCCGTGTTCTTCTGCATTTACTCCGTTTAACTCCGTGGTTAAACTTTTTTAATCAAATCGAAAAAGTTTTTTAAATAGAAAGAACGAAAAGAGTAAATTTGCATCAAAACAGACAAATATATGATTTACAGAAGCAAAGCTCCGTTACGTCTTGGTCTGGCCGGTGGAGGTACTGATGTCTCCCCTTACTCTGATATTTATAACGGAGCTGTATTAAATGCTACAATCGATCAGTATGCCTATTGTACAATCGAAGAAACGTTCACCGATACAATTGTTCTTATTGCCTCAGATCTAAACTTAAAAAAAAGATATGCTTCAGTTCTAAATCTACCCCTCGACGGACATCTCGATCTTCATAAAGGAGTGTATAACCGGATTGTACAGAACTTTGGAATAACAAAACCTTTATCTTTTAAAATTACAACCTATTGCGATGCTCCTCCCGGGAGTGGACTTGGATCTTCTTCAACTATGGTTGTAGCGATTCTCAAAGCATTCACAGAGTGGCTTAACCTGCCTTTAGGCGATTACGACATGGCTTATCTGGCTTACCAGATTGAGCGTATCGATTTAGGACTTAGCGGTGGTAAACAAGATCAATATGCAGCCACTTTCGGAGGGTTTAATTTCATTGAGTTCTATAAAGACGACAGGGTGATTGTGAATCCATTAAGAATAAAGCGCTGGATAATTGATGAGCTTGAAGTATCAATGGTACTCTACTATACCGGAGAGTCGCGCTCCTCCGATAAAATAATAAAGGAACAACAGAAAAACACCAGAGATGGTAATAAGCTGCCTATTGAAGCCACGCACCAGATAAAGAAAAACTCCTATGTAATGAAGGATTACCTTCTTAAAGGTGATATTGTTCATTTTGCCAAAGCGCTTGGTAAAGAGTGGGAAAATAAGAAGAAGATGGCTTCATCAATTACAAATGAAAAGATAGAAAAAATTTATGATGCAGCAATGAAATCAGGTGCTTATGGCGGTAAGGTTTCAGGCGCAGGGGGTGGGGGATTCATGTTTTTTACTATTAATCCCACCAAAAGGGTCAATCTTATCAATGCCCTTAACCAATTTAATGGCAAGGTGTTAAACTTCCATTTCAGCGATAATGGCTGCCAGGGATGGAAAATAAATGAAAAATAAAAATGTGATTCAAATGCAGATTAATATTAAGAAGCAAATCAAAGATTCTATTGCTTTAAAAATGAACTTGTTAGACGATCAGTCTGGTTTGTCGGGCATAGAAGAAGCAATAAAGACAATTACCAATGCCTTCAGAAATAAGCACAAAATAATGCTGGCAGGCAATGGCGGCAGCGCTGCTGATGCGCAACATATTGCAGGCGAACTGGTAAACCGCTTTAATTTTGATCGTCCCGGATTACCTGCAATTGCCTTGACAACCGATAGTTCCGTTTTAACTGCGATTGGAAATGATCATGGGTTTTCAAAACTCTTTGCCCGGCAGATTGAAGCGCTTGGAAACACAGGAGATGTTTTTGTTGGCATCTCTACTTCGGGTAATTCACCAGATATAATTGAAGCACTAAAAACTTGCAAGGAAAAGCATATTCTCACTATCGGATTAACGGGTTTAAAAGGAGGTCTTATGAAAGGAATGTGTGATATCTGTATCTGTGTTCCATCGGAGGATACACCACGGATACAGGAGGTACATATTCTTATAGGACATATAATTTGCAGTATCGTTGAGGAAGATCTTTTCGGACAATTCAAGTCGTTGAAATAGTGGAAGTAATAATTTTAGCAGGTGGCAAGGGAACCAGGTTGTCTGAAGTGGTATCAAATGTTCCCAAACCCATGGCCCCCGTTCATGGCAAGCCATTTCTTTTATATCTTTTTAAATGGTTGGAACAATATCAGGTTGAAAAAGTAATTCTTTCTATAGGTTATTTGGGTGAAAGTATAATGAAGTACTTTGGAAATTCTTTTTCGGGTATTCCAATTGAATATGTTCATGAAGAAAAACCTCTGGGTACCGGCGGGGCTGTAAAATGTGCACTTCAAAAATCAACTGGCAATGAAATTCTTATTATAAATGGAGATACCTACTTCCCGATAGATCTGAATACATTTTATTCTTTTCACACAGGAAATAATCATCTTTTCTCTGTTGCCCTAAAACAAATGAAGAATTTTTCCCGCTACGGATCAGTAGAATGTGAAAAAGATACGATATTGAAGTTCAATGAAAAAAAGTTCTGTTCAGAAGGATTGATAAACGGGGGGATCTATCTGATTAACAGACAATATTTTGAATCACAACAAACGGCAGATGTTTTTTCTCTTGAGACCGAAATCCTGGAAAAAGAAGCCGGTTCCTCCCATATAAAGGGATTAGTATTTGACGATTCGTTTATCGATATCGGAATACCTGAGGACTATCACCGGGCTCAAACACTCCTGGAATTCAGGTAAGAAGTATTTTGAAATGAAGAAAGCTCTGTTTTTAGACCGCGACGGTGTAATTAATATCGATAAGCACCATACTTATCTGAAGGAAGACTTTGAGTTTTCAAAAGGGATTTTTGATTTATGCAATGAATACTCAGATTCGGGGTTCTTAATAATTGTAATCACTAATCAGGCAGGCATTGCTAAGGGTTATTATACCGAAGCTGATTACCAATTACTAACAGATTGGATGATCGAACAGTTTCGCAAGAAAGGGATTACAATTTCAAAAGTTTATCATTGTCCTCATCACCCCGATATTACAGGACCGTGCGATTGTCGCAAACCTAATCCGGGAATGCTGACAAAAGCAATAAAAGAATTTGACCTGAATATATCTGAATGCGTTTTAATTGGTGACAAGGAAAGTGATCTGCAAGCAGGTAGAAATGCGGGCATTCCGGATTCAAATCTTATCAAATATTTACCTTATCCCTTATAAGATAGCTATTGCGTTCTGATGAGTTACGGTTCACCAATTCACCAAGAAAACCTGTAAGGAAGAGAAATGTTCCGATAATCATTACAGTGAGGCCAATAAAGAAATATGGACTATCTGTCACTAGTGGCGCTCTTAGATTATGATATACGAACACAAGTTTTCTGATGCCAAGATAACCTGCCATACTGAAACCAATCAGAAACATAAGGCTGCCGAGAGCGCCAAAGAGATGCATCGGACTCTTGCCAAAACGTGTAATAAAACTAATTGTCAGCAGATCAAGATATCCTTTCATGAACCTGTCCAGACCGTATTTTGTGACTCCGAATTTTCTTGATCTGTGTTCAACAATCTTTTCACCGATATTTCTGAATCCAGCCTCTTTTGAGAGGATGGGAATGTATCTGTGCATCTCGCCAAAAATCTCGATGCTCTTTATAACATCGCTCCTGTATGCTTTTAATCCGCAATTGAAATCGTGAAGTTTTATACCTGACGACCATCTTGCTGTTCCATTATAGAATCTGCTTGTGATACGTTTTATAAATGGGTCGTATCTTTTCTTTTTCCAACCTGATACGAGGTCATAGCCTTCAACCCTTATCATCTTTACCAATTCAGGAATCTCATCTGGACTATCCTGAAGATCTGAATCCATTGTAATCACCACCTCTCCGGATGCTATGCTGAAACCGGTATGAAGAGCTGCTGCCTTACCATAGTTTCTTCTGAAGCGGTAGCCTTTTACAAATTGTTTATTCTCGGCTAATTGTGTAATTTTTTCCCATGACAAATCAGAGCTCCCATCATCAATGAAGATAATTTCAAAGGTTAGTCTGTCAGTTTTGCATACCTTCTCAATCCATTCAGTCAATTCCTGAACAGATTCTTCTTCATTGTATACAGGGATTACAACCGACAGATCCATTTGAGTTGATATGAGATTAGTTTGCAGGGGTATCAATCAGCGGATTGCCCTCTTTTTTAACGAAGATCCCTATTATGAGTGAATAAATAGTCCCCATTAAGATAAAGCTAAATAAATTTATAATACTTGAAATTAAAGGTTTGCTTAGCTTTTCCTGCATTTTCATAAAAACATCAACACTTGCCTGAGGAGTTCCTTTCTTTAGCATCATTTCCTCAAGAAATGCAAGTTTTTTAGCAGTTAATCCCGGATCTATTACTGTGTAAAGGATATAAGTGAATAATATCATAATTAGTGCACTGTAAATGTTGATTACGATGCCGGCCCCCAGAGCCTGACCATAAGTAATATGGCCATAAGTAAACGTATCGCGGTACGATTTTACAAGAAAAAACAGAACAACGATTTGAATTAACATCGTAACATAACCTAATGTCTGGTTGAATAAAAGGTTAAGGAAATACATTAGGAGAGAGATTGTTATACCTGCCAGAGCTAAAATCAGACCATTAGTTAGATTTGCTTTCCAAACATTTACTTTTTGTTCCATTATTTTACTTATTTGATTATTAGAAAAAGTTATTTGATTAACAACAAATATAATGTAAAAATAGAAATCATTATCAATGTTAAATCCTAATAATTATTTTGTCTGGTACGGTTTTTTTTGTATTTTTGTGTGGGGTAAGTCTTATACGACCAGCTCCTGCTGAACTCCCCCAGGATCGGAAG
>JGI24134J36421_10000661_pt1 | contig 11043 bp, 10 predicted proteins | sample BarGraNGADG00312_FD_36421 | JGI IMG/M metagenome (IMG submission 36421) | reverse complement strand
AAAGTCGATGCCAGTCGCAGGCGAAACGACCCACGTAAGGCAACTAATGGTTGCTGAGCATGGTGCGGCTTAGGGGTAAGTCCTGCCCTTCAGAAGAGGAGAAGATGGCGTGGTCGGGTTAAATAAAACCCGGCTGCAATCTCTCAGCAGGCGAGTGTGGGGCCAAAGACCAGGTCAGCGGGACCCGTTTCCAGAATCGCGCCGGCCTTCATCTGATACACCCCTCGCCCGGCCGCGCGGGAGGCTCGCCGAGCCGCTTGTTGGAGGCGCCTCAGGGCGCGCCGCGCGAGCCGTTTACACTGTACAATGCGTGTGGTACCCTACCTGAAACGGTTTTGAGACTGGGGGAGTGTGTTGGAGTCAGGTGTTGTGAAGTGGTTCAACCCGGAGAAGGGGTTCGGCTTCATCGAGCGCGAAGGCGGGGACGACGTCTTCGTTCATTTCTCGGATATCACCGCTGAGGGGTACCGGACGCTCAATGAGGGCGAAGCCGTACAGTTCGAAGTGGTTGATGGTGACAGGGGCCCCAAGGCGACCAACGTCACCAGGCAAAGCTGAAAGTGTAGCAGAACTGATAATTGCAACCCCATTTTGCATCAGTGCCTAAAGTGGGGTTGTAGTCTTGCGTGAGGCTGTTATCCCGGAGGATCCGTTTTGCAGATCAGGGTCAAGGGGAAAAACATAGAGGTCACCGACGCGTTGCGCGAGCACGCCGTCGACAAGGTGTCCAAGATCCAGAAGCTGGGCCTCGAGGTCCGCGAGATCGAAGTCACTCTACTCGTCGAGAAGAACCCCAGCATACGCCAGAACCAGGTGGCGGAGATAAACATCTTCGGCAACAGCGGCGTCATCAGGGCGGTCGGGCGTGACCGCGACATGTACATCGCCGTCGACATGGCCGTGGCCAAGGTCCAGAGGCAGATGTCCAAGTACCACGGGAAACGGATCGACCGCACCCAGGCCCATCCCAGCGCGCTGCGCACCCCCACCNCGGAAGAGCACGAGGCAGAAGACCTCGCCCCGTCCATAGTCAAGCTCAAGGGCATACCCCGCAAGCCTATGACGCCCGAGGAGGCCGTCCTCCAGATGGAGACCCTCGGCCACGATTTCTTTGTTTTCACCAATTCAGAGACTGACAACACGAACATCGTCTATAGGCGAATCGATGGGAACTACGGTTTGCTTGACTATGGCGTGATAGACTGAATACCTCAAACCAGGGAGGTGACCGGTCTGTGGCCGGTCTAATCGACTATTCTAAAAAAATCTTGAAGTTCATCGCCGAAATGTTCCTGGCCGGGGGCGCGGGGATACGATGGTAAGACGTTCCAGCCTCGAGTTCGACGAATCTCTCTTCGATGGCGACTCCAAGCCACGCCGTTCGAAGAAGCGGAAGGATGACGTGCCCCGCGAGCCCTCGCCGCGCCTGGGCAGGGTGGACAACGTCCTTGCGGTGGCCATAGTCCTCGCCATCGTCATACTTGNCGTCCTGGGCATCACCTACACCNGGGAGAACTGGTTCGCGGTCGTGCTGCTGGGGCTGATGTTCCTGACCTCGGAGTTGTTCGCGCTGCCGATGCGGCCGGCGGGAAGGCTCTCGATCGCGCTCCTCCCGCTGGTGATGGCGATGATGATATCCGGGCCTCTGGGCACCGCCGTGGTCGCCGCGTTCGGACTGCCGATATTCTTCCTGGAGCGCGAGCCTCAGGGCTGGAGGCGTGTGACCTTCAACACGGCACAGATGGTGTTCGCCGCGGGGGCTGCCGGCCTGGTCTTCAAGTACACGGGCGGCGGCATCCTGGACGCGAGCCTGAAAAACGGCGGCAAGCTGGTGCTTCCCTGGATACTGGCGACGCTGGTGTTCTTCGTGTTCAACACCCTGCTGGTGGTGCCGATGCTCGCTCCCAAGGGACAGAAGGTGTTCCGCTTCTGGCAGAGGCGACTGCTGGGAAAGCTCCCCGGCTACGTGCTTTATTCCGGCATCGGTTTCCTTGCCGCGATCGCATACATCAGGCTGGAGTTCCCGGCTGTCGTGCTGCTCTTCGCGCCGATCCTGGCTATCAGGGTGGTTTACACCCGCTACGCGACCATGCGTGACGTCTGCGACGACACGACGCTCGCCATCATGGAGGGTGTCGAGGGTGGGAGCATGTTCATGGAGGGGCACAGCTTGGGGGTAGCCGATATCGCGGTGGACATCGCCGACGAGATGGACTTCGCCGACGAGGACATCCACTTCCTGAGGCAGGCCGCCCTGCTCCACGACATCGGCAAGCTGGCCCTGGACCCGTCGGTGGTCGGAAAGCCCGGCCCGCTGACGCCCGAGGAGTACGAAGAGATCAAGCAGCATCCGCTGATCGGGGCGAGGATCGTGTCAAAAGAGCCGTCGTTCGCGGTCGTGGCCCCGACGGTGAGGCACCACCACGAGATGACCGACGGGAGCGGATATCCTGACGGCCTTGCCGGCGAGACCATCCCGCTGGGAGCTCGCATCCTTGCCGTCGCCGACGCGTTCGACGCGATGCAGAGGCAGGTGTCGTACAGGGAGCCGCTGAACAAATACGAGGCGGCCTCCGAGGTGGTCAGGGCCAAGGGCATCCAGTTCGACCCCGAGGTCGTGGACGCTTTTGTGAAGGTCGCTATCAAGCGCGGGCTGTGGACCGGGGCGCTCAAGGACAAGCTGAGGATGCCGACCAAGGTCCAGCAGCCGCAGCTCACCGTCTCCTCGGATCAGCCGACGCTTGCCGAAGCGGCGCCCGAGGCGGGGGAGACGCCGGTCGCCAGGCCGTCCGGCATGACTCCGGCGGACGGGATATCTTACGATGATGTCAGAGGCGAGATAGAAAAAGACATGCGCGAATGGAAGAGGACCGAGAGTGGCACGAGACGACGAGCCAGAGAGCCCAAGAAAAAAGCGGGCTCCAAAAAAAAGAAGAGCGAAGAAGACAAGGGGTAGGCCGGAAAGGCCGCGCCAGACAGTCTTCGACGGAGAGGACCTCGTAGAGGGCTTCAGCGACATCGAGTTCGACGAGGAGGAGTTCGCTGAGGAGACGCCCGAGCGCGTGGCCTTCGACGAGACGCGCGACGTCGCGCCTTCAAAGCGCGAGCCCGCGAGCAGCTTCTTCGAGCAGGAACGCGAAGGGCCGGCGGTGCCCGAGCCCGTGGTCGTGGACAAGTCTCACCCGGTCGAGCGCGAGCTGAGCGACGACGAGCGGGAGCCGGCCACGGAGCGAAGGCCGGCCAGGGAACGGGTCAGGAGGGTCCGCCGCAGCGAGCCCGGAAACGAGTTCTCCTTCGTCATGCCGCTCATCATCCTAGCCGCGCTGGCTACGCTGGTCGTCAGCATCCTGGTCACCCGGCTGGGGTCGATCAACTACGGCAACCTCGGGTTCTTCCTGGTCGTGTTCACCGCGGCCGCTTTCTTCCGGCTCCAGCTGAAGGGCGGGGGAGACATATCCCTGGGGTACGCGCCGCTGCTCGCCGCGCTCATCGCGCTGCCGGTCGGGCTGCACGCCATCCACTACGACAAGATAACGGCCGCCGGCAGCGTGCAGGTCGTCTGGATCTTCCTGATCGGGTCGCTGATCGTGTTCGTCTCGACGAACATGACCGGGTTCTCCAAGGAGGACGTCCTGAGCCTGTTGCTCGACTACGCCGGCGTTGGTCTCATCGCACTGGTGTTCTTCGGGCTGATCAAGATACTGCCCAAGAAACCGGAGCTCCACGGGGGCTACACACCGGCTGTGCTGGGGGCGGCCGTGGTATGCGCGGGGCTGCTGTTCCTGGTGTACCTCGCCAAGGAATCCTTCGTGCTCTCCTCGGAGGGCCATTTCCCCACCGGCGTCTACTTCCAGAGCATCCTGCGCAAGTCGTGGTTGCCGTTTGCGATCATCGCCTTCACGGGCGGNCTGATGGGGCTGATATTCGTCGGCATCGGGATGTGGTTATTGATAATCGNNCTACCTGTGCTTTTGATCTTCATGTACGCTTACAACAGGGTCGCGGCAACAGACCAGTACCTGCTCGAGACGATACGCGTGCTGTCGGCTATTCCCGAGGAGACGGGGATGCTGGCGGTCGGTCACGCCGACAGGGTGGCGGAGCTGTCCTTCGGGGTGGCGCGGGAGCTCGGTCTCTCGCCCGAGGACGCCCAGCAGGTCCAGTTCGCCGCATTCCTGCACGACATCGGTGCTGTCACCAAGCANGGNGTGGACGCCGAGCAGAGGCAGCTGAGCGAGGTCGAAGGTGTGATCTCGGNCGGGGTCGACATCGTTGGAAAGGTGGACTACCTCGACGTCGCGGCCGAGATACTGGGTGGAAGGGAAGGTCTGCGCGACCGGGTGACCGACGTGGACAAGCGCCGGGCCGTGAGCCTGGGTTCGGGCATCCTCAGGGCTGTGGACGACTTCGAGGGCCTGGTGTCCGGAAGCGAGTCCAGGGAGCCACTGTCCGAGGGAGACGCGCTGACCGAGATGAACCTGGAGCGCGGAGTGAAGTACGACAGCAANGTGCTGCGGGCGATATCCCGCGTGCTTCCAAGATTGCCAAGGGAGTTATCAGCGAGTGCTGAAGGGAGTTTCGAGAGCTCTCCGTTTTGGGGAGACCAAGAAGGTTAAAGACCTCGAGGCGGCNGTCGTCTNGGTCAACGAGCTGGAACCTGACATAGAGAAGCTTTCCGACGGGGACCTGGCGGCAAAGACNCCCGAGTTCAGGCGGCGACACNAGGCCGGCGAAACCATNGANGAACTCCTTCCCGAAGCCTACGCCGTCGTGCGCGAGGTCGCGCGCAGGCTGCTGGGCGAGAGGCACTTCGACGTCCAGATCATGGGCGGCATCGTCCTTCATCAGGGCAAGATCGCCGAGATGAAGACCGGCGAGGGCAAGACCCTGGTGGCGACTCTTCCCGTCTACCTCAACCACCTCACCGGCGAGGGCATCCACATGGTCACCGTGAACGACTACCTGGCGCGACGCGACAGCGAGTGGATGGGCGTGATCTACGAGTTCCTGGGGATGGGCGTGGGACTGATCCAGGCGCAGATGGACCCGCCCGAGCGGCGAATCGCTTACGCGGCGGNCGTTACCTTCGGGACCAACAACGAGTTCGGGTTCGACTACCTGCGCGACAACATGGTGGTGGACCCGATCGACATGGTACAGCGCGGCCACCACTTCGCCATCGTCGACGAGGTCGACAGCATCCTGGTGGACGAGGCGCGCACCCCGCTCATCATCAGCGGCGCCGCCACCGAGTCGGTCAGGTGGTACAGGCAGTTCGCGCAGGTGGCGAAGAAGCTTCACAAGGACGCCGACTACGAGGTCGACGAGAAATCGCGCACCATCTCGGTGACCGAGGACGGCATCGCCCGAGTCGAGCAGATCCTGTCCATCGACAACCTCTACGACAACGTGCACTCNGACCTGGTCCACCACGTGGAGGTGGCGATCAAGGCCAAGGAGCTGTTCAAGAACGAGGTGGACTACATCATCAAGGAAGGCGAGGTCCTGATAGTCGACGAGTTCACCGGGCGGCTGATGGTCGGAAGGCGCTACTCGGACGGCATCCACCAGGGCATCGAGGCCAAGGAAGGCGTGCGGATCAGGGAAGAGAACCAGACGCTTGCCACCATCACCTTCCAGAACTACTTCCGCATGTACGAAAAGCTGGCCGGCATGACCGGNACCGCCTCCACCGAGGCCGACGAGTTCCAGCACACCTACGAGCTCGAGACGGTCGAGATACCGACGAACGTGGCCATGATCCGTGAGGACCTGTCGGACCTCATCTACAAGACCGAGAAGGCCAAATTCGAGGCCGTGACCGAGGACATCATCGAATGCTACGACCGCGGGCAGCCGGTGCTGGTCGGCACCGTGTCCATCGAGAAGTCCGAGCGCCTGGCGAAGATGCTCGAGCACCGGGGCATCGAGCACGAGGTCTTGAACGCGAAGCAGCACGAGCGAGAGGCCGAGATCATCGCCCTCGCCGGCGAGGAATGCGCGGTCACCATCGCCACCAACATGGCCGGCCGCGGCACCGACATCAAGCTGGGAGGCGGCGTCGTCGACGCGGGTGGGCTCAAGATAATCGGCACTGAGCGGCACGAGTCGCGCCGGATCGACAACCAGCTCCGCGGCCGTTCGGGGCGCCAGGGAGACCCCGGGGCCTCGAGGTTCTACCTGTCGCTGGAGGACGACCTGATGCGGAGGTTCGCGGCGGCGGCCATCGGTTCGCTGATGGAGCGCTTCCACTTCCCGGAGGACGTCCCCATCGAGAACAAGATGGTCTCGCGGTCCATAGAATCGGCGCAGAAGCAGGTCGAGGGGCAGAACTTCGAGATCCGCAAGAACCTGCTCAAGTACGACGACGTGATGAACAAGCAGCGCGAGGTGGTCTACGACGAGCGGACCAAGNTGCTGGAGGGCGAAGATTTCCGCGAGATGGCCAAGTCGTGGATCGAGGACACGGTCGAGTCCTCCCTGGTGACCTTCACCAACCCCCAGGTGTTTCCCGAGGAGTGGGACCTTGACGGCCTGTTCGCCTACGTCAACCAGATGTGGCCGCTGTCGATCTCCGTAGAAGAGCTCGACCTCGAGGCGCTGACCCAGGAGGAGCTGCGCGAGGTGTTGTACGAGGACGCGGAGCGCGCTTACCTCGAGCGCGAAGAGGAGATGGGCGCCGAGGCCATGCGGGACCTGGAGCGCACGGTGATGCTCGAGGTGCTGGACAACAAGTGGCGCGAGCACCTCTACGAGCTCGACTACCTCCAGGAGGGCATCGGCCTGAGGGGNATGGCGGGCAGGGACCCCCTGATCGAGTACCAGTCCGAGGCCTACGACATGTTCATGGGGATGCTCGATTCGATCAAGGAGGAGTTCTCCAGGTACATATTCCACGCGCAGGTCGTGGAGGTCGAGAAGCAGCGGCCGGCGCGCGTGTTCGAGAGCGGCCCCGAGGAACCGGGCACGAAGACCGAGCAGAGACAGGGCGACAAGGTGGGCCGCAACGCGCCCTGCCCGTGCGGCAGCGGCAAGAAGTACAAGAAGTGCTGCGGGGCGGAGGAAGCCTGACGCGAGAATGGGGTCAGACCTCTTTTTTGCGCTGACGCAAGAAAGTGGTTTGACCCCGATTTTGCATTGACGCAAAAAGGGGACAGTCCCCATTTTGCATTTGGCACGAAAGGAGAATGGGATGGTGACGGATTTCGCCGAGCGGATCGAGTCCAACCGGCAGGCGCTGTTGAAGATTGGTGATTATCTTTGACGTCGCTCAATCGCGCTCCCAACTAGAAACGCTCCGCAAGGAGACGTCGGCTCCCGCGTTCTGGGACGATCAGGAGAGGGCCAGGCGGACGATGGCACGCCTTTCGCGCCTGGAGTCCGAGGTCTCTCTATACGACCGGATCATGGCGCACATCTCCGAGCTTCAAGAGATGAACGGGCTGGGCCTGGAGGAGCAGGACGCCTCCTTCGAGGCCGAGATACAGTCAGGCCTCGACTCCCTGGACGCCGAGCTTAGCCAGATCGAGTTCGCCACCCTGCTGCAGGGTGAGTTCGACCACAACGACGCCATCATCTCATTGCACCCCGGGGCCGGGGGCCTGGAGTCCCAGGACTGGGCGGAGATGCTGATGCGCATGTACCTGCGCTGGGCGGAGCGCAGGGGGTTCGAGGTCGACCTCAACGACGTTCAGCCGGTGAGGGCGCCGGCATAAAGAGCGCCACTTTCACCGTGCACGGCGACCACGCCTACGGCTATCTGTCCTGCGAGAAGGGAGTCCACCGCCTGGTGCGGATATCCCCGTTCGATTTCTCCAAGAGGCGGCACACGTCGTTCGTCTCTCTCGACGTCATCCCGGTGGTCGACGAAGAGCTCGACACCGAGATCGACCCCAAAGACCTGCGGATCGACACCTACCGCTCGTCCGGCGCCGGCGGCCAGCACGTCAACGTCACCGACTCGGCGGTACGGATAACCCACCTTCCCACCGGCGTCACCGTTTCGTGCCAGAACGAGCGGTCGCAGATCAGCAACCGGGCGACCGCCATGAAGATACTGAAGTCCAGGCTGTTCGAGCTCGCCAGGCGCGAGAAGGTCAAGGAGGTCGAGGCGTTGCGCGGCAAGCGGCTGGACATCGCCTGGGGCAGCCAGATCCGCTCCTATGTCTTCGCGCCGTACCAGATGGTCAAGGACCACAGGACGGCGGTGGAGACCGGGAACATCCAGGCGGTCATGGACGGCGACATCGACGAGTTCATGCAAGAGTGCCTGCGCTGGCGCAAGAAGCAGGAGGGCGACAGCTCGGGCAACGGCCAGGAAGGCGGCCCACGTGGCTGATAGCGGACCAAGGATAAAGGCCGACCTGCACGTCCACACCATCGCCAGCGGCCACGGGTTCTCGACCGTCAGGGAGATCTGCGCCGAGGCGGCCCTGCGCGGCATCGAGATGATAGGCGTGACCGACCACGGACCGGCAATGCCGGGGGGCCCGCACGTCTACCACTTCACCAACCTGGTGGTGATGCCCAGGGTGCTCTCCGGGGTCATGGTCCTTCGCAGCGCCGAGTGCAACATCATCGACACCGACGGCGGGCTGGACCTGCACGAGCGGGTCCTGGGGGTCCTGGACATCGTCCACGCCGGCCTGCACCCGCTGACGGGCTATCCGGGGACCTCGGTGGAGGATAACACCGCAGCGCTGCTCGGCGCGATCAAAAGCGGAAAGGTCGACGTGCTGGTGCACCCCGGCAACCCGCTGTTCCCGTTCGACCACCGAACCGTGGTCGAGGCCGCTGCGTCAAATAATGTGTTGTTGGAGATCAACAACTCCTCTTTCACGGTTGTCCGCAAAGGAAGTATCGATAACTGCAGGTTGATAATCAGAGAGGCGATGAGGGCCGGCGCCCGCATCTGTGTCGGGACGGACGCGCACGACGCCTCGCTGGTAGGGGTTTTCGAGGCGGCCCTGGAGCTGGTCGACGAAGTCGGATTCCCGGCCGAGAGGATCGTAAACAGGGACAAGGATTCGGTCTTGCGTTTTCTCAGCGACAGGGGCAGGAAGGATATCTTATTCTCTTAAGCCAAATATATATGGCCCCGAAAAGCGGGCCTGTTTGTCATTGTCCCATGTTTGGAGGGATGGCCGTTGATTAAGTTCAGACGTGTCTCGAAGGTCTACCAGGGCAACATCTATGCCTTGGATGACGTGACCGTCGACATCGAGAAAAAAGAGTTCGTGTTCCTGGTCGGCCCCAGCGGGTCGGGCAAGTCCACCTTCATCAAGCTGATGCTTAAGGAGGATGAGCCCACCAGCGGACAGGTCTATATCGCCGACACCAACCTGGCCGAGATAAAGAGGTGGAAGGTCCCCTACCTGAGGCGCAAGGTCGGCTGCGTGTTCCAGGACTACAAGCTTCTGGAGAACAAGACGGTGTATGAGAACGTCGCCTACGCGCTCGAGGTGACCGGCAGGCCTCGCAGGATATCGAGTCATACGTGCCGGAGGTGCTCCGCCTGGTGGGATTGAGCCACAAGCTGGACGCCCTGCCGGACGAGATGTCGGGCGGCGAGCAGCAGCGCGTCTCAATCGCGCGCGCGTTCGTGAACAGGCCTCCCATCCTGCTCGCGGACGAGCCGACCGGAAACCTCGACCCGTCGATGTCCGTCGGTATCGTCAAGCTGCTCGAGCGCATCAACAACACCGGAACCACGGTCATTATGGCCACGCATGATCAGGACATCGTCAACACGTTCAAGAAGCGTGTCGTCGAGCTCCGTGACGGTCGTGTGATACGCGACCAGGCCAGGGGGGTCTACGGCTATGGCAGTTAATTTCACGTACTTTTTCAAGGAGTCGGCATCGTCGATGCGCCGCAACATGGCGCTGACGGCCGCCGCCATCCTTGTCACCAGCCTGTCGCTGCTCATCCTGGGGGTCGTGGGCATGTCGGTCCACGCCGGCAACGGTCTCGCGACCAGCATGAAGGAGAGAGTCGACGAGATCCGCGTCTTCCTCAAGGACAACGTGACCGTCGAGGAGCGCGCCAGCATGGAGAACTTCGTCCGCAACATGTCCGAGGTAAAGAGCGTCAAGTACATCTCCAAGGACGACGCGCTCAAGGAGTTCCAGTTGATGTACAAGGACGAGAAGGACCTGCTGCAGGAGATAGAGGGCAACCCGCTTCCCGCCGAGTTCAAGGTGCGGATGAAGGACCCCAAGTATAACAACATCGTGGCCCAGCGCATCTCCACGCGGCCAGAGGTCAGCGTGGACGAGGCCGGCAAGAAGGAGATCAAGAACCCGCGCGACGTGGTGGCGAAGGTCATCAAGATCACGGGGGCGATCCAGAAGTTCGGGCTGGTGATCGTGCTGGCGTTCGGCGTCGTCGCTGTGGCGCTCGTCTCTATCACCATCAGGATGGCCATCTATTCGCGGCGCAGGGAGATCGGCATCATGAAGCTGGTCGGCGCCACCAACTGGTTCATCCGCTGGCCGTTCATGATGGAGGGCGTGATCGAAGGGTTCTTCGGAGCGTTAGTGGGGATCATTGTCGCGATCCTGGTGCACTCATGGTTCATCTCCAAGCTGGAGGCGGCCGCCAATAACGTCAGGCTGGTGGGCGGAAGCTACATGGTAGGGCTGTCGCTCATCCTCATCGTGATCGGCATCGTGATCGGCGCCGTGGGCAGCGCGTTCGCTCTGAGGCGGTACATCGAGGTCTAGGGCCTCTGGTGCCGGAGGACTTCAGGCCGGCGGGCTCAGTTTTATCAGCGAATTCTCAGAAGGATGCTTCATTCTGTTCTTGAACAGGTAATACGTCTATCATGGGATGCGGGCCTCGCACGGCCCGTGTCGAGTTTCACCGGTTCAGGCTCCGCGGCGTGTCGCCGGGAGCCCATAATCCGAGAAGACAAGGAGCGGACTTGGACGAGCAACAGGGCAACAACCAGCCGGGAGGGCAGGTCCCGCCTCAGCAACCGCCCCCTCCCCAGCAGTGGCAGCAGCAACAGCAGCCGCCACAGCAGCCACCTCAAGCGCCGGG
>JGI24134J36421_10000648_pt1 | contig 11111 bp, 8 predicted proteins | sample BarGraNGADG00312_FD_36421 | JGI IMG/M metagenome (IMG submission 36421) | reverse complement strand
CACCGGGCGGCTCAGTGGCGAGCGACGACCTCAGGCAGGGGCCACACATGATCGGCAAAGCGAGCGGCCACGCGTCCGCCGGCCGCACTCCTGCAGGCCTGACGGGGACATTTGTGCAGCAGCTGCTGCACAAATGCGGGGCGCACCCTGCACCGTCATTGATCAAGCACCGGGGTTGACGTCAACCAGCGCACTCACCAACGTCGGACCGGAGGTCAAGCACGTCAACGACCCTGTGGTGGTACCGAGAACAGCCTGCTGCACAAATGTCCTGCAAGTCGCCGGAACGCCACGAGATGATCTCAAGTTGTATGTCGAGAGTGCGAGCCTGGTGCGCTCCGGCGTGTGCGGCGGCAAAGCGATCATTCACGTCAAGGGTGCCGAGTACCTGCTTTCTGAGGCAGTACACCCGACGCGAACGGCTCCACATTCCAGGAACTGGTCAGCCGCATCGAACGGCTGGTCGGGGACACTGAATCCCAGACTCAGCGCTTCGACGTGCTAATTGATGGGCACGACGGCGTCCCTAGTTGTTCGACCCAGCGAGCTGAACAGCGCAGCCGTGGCCTTCATCCCCGAGGAGCACTTCGTCCATTAGGAGTGAGTGCAGAGCCCCCGAGCGGAGGGGTCCGAGGGGACACGGCGAGTCGTCCATGTCGCCTTGCCGGGCACCCGACCTGCGCAGGAACATGGCCGCACCGAGGGGACCCAGCTAATGTCAGAGGGACACGGAAATGGGGGGGACACCCCCATCATGGTCAAGTCCAGCTGAGTCCGACGATGTGTAGGGCGACACGAAAATGTCCCCGAAACGACAGATGTCCCGACAGATGTCCCGACACCAAAATGTCCGCGCTTGTGGATAACTGGAGTCGGACAGGGAAGGGCAGTCGACAGTAGGCGAGTGGCTCAGCACCTTCGTTGACCACCACGCGGCGCCAGGCAGCAAAAGTGAAGGCCCCTGACGGGACATCGTCCGGGGCTTTCACTTTTGCCGAGCCCCGGTTCCTGTCACCGGATTCGGTGTCTGTCACCGCGTTCTCACTGACGTACGACAGCAGTTGAGGGGCTCCCCACATGGGTGCCCCTCAACTTCTTCTCCCGTGCGGCAGCAAGAGGGGGCGCGTGGGGGTAGACCGAGAGGTGCCCCATCGCAGTGGTGGGGATTGCGCTGATGACCGGCTGACCAGGTTGTTTCGGTCCGGTGACACTCGAAGTGACACTCGACTGAGAATCGACAGCTGAAACCTAACGGCGCAACAGCGAGGGATCCCGACTGACGTCCGGATCCCTCGTTCGTCGTGGCAAGAAGACAGAGTGCCCATCTCAGTGGGCCGGCTACGCGACCACGGTGGAGGCCGTGAAGGTTTCGGTTGGCATCGGNCGGTCGAGGTGCCAGGTGATTGCGATCGGGCGATCGCCGGTGTGGCTGACGTATTGCCCAGGCCCCAGGAAAAGGTAAGGCGCCGTGCCGAGCTCATAGACCTTGTGCTCACGGGCGAAGAGCAAGATGCCGCTGCCGGCTTGCGCGTGATTGATGTACCTCTGCCCGGTAGGCGACGTGACCGAGGTCCGGGACTGAGTCTCCCAATGGAACAGCGATGGGCTGATCGCGTAGTCCTGATACATGGTTGTGGGGGAGTAGTCAGTCTCGGATTTGGTGAGCGTGATCAAGAAGGCGTCGGACTTCCATTCCTCGGCCCATAGGACGCCTTCGCGGAAGCTGTTGGGCAACCGCTTGAGGTGCGCGTAGTCCAGCGCTGCAACGATCTCCTCGCGCGAATAGCGGGCGTGAGTGCCTAGCGGCGATGATGCGAGATGTCCTGCCATGGGAGCTGCGACGTGCTGAGTGTGGTCGAACGCGTGCTCAACAACGACGCTCAGTTCATCGCGAGCAGCCTGTTCCGATCGCAGAGCGGCGAAGCCATCGTCGTATGTGTCGAATCCGCCGCCGTTGGGCCACATGGAGAAGAACAGCATTCGGGCGTACCGCTGTTCGACCGAGGTGAGTTCCTGGTAAGTCGGACCGCCATCCGCGAGCAAACCCTGGTAAGCGTGCGCCCGCTCGGCATCGTCGACATGGGCCAGTGATCGGACCCGCTTGAGGAGTGCGGCTTCGTGAGGCCCTCCGGCTCGGGTCTGGAATCCGGCTTCTCGACGAAGGCGGGTCCAGCTCCTGTCGCTCTTGAGGACATCGCCGAGTTCATATCCGGACTCGTGGAGAAAACTGGTCAAGGACAGATCACCGTATGAGCGCAACTCAGCCACGATCTGCTTCCAGTTCGTGCTCAGCTGTCTCTTGATGTTTGCCAGGACGATTTCCTGCGCCTGTCTGTCCAGCACGATCTGTGAGCCGGCAGGTAGGAACGGGAAGCCGTGCTCGACCTGACGTTGGAGGCCGGTCTTCGTTGCCCCCGTGATGGCGCGGTAGCGAGTGTCGAAACGGAACTCCTTGCGCTGATGACCGACGAAGTCGATGGCCGTGAGAACCGGCTTGTCCTGTGCTCGGCGCAGGCCGCGACCGAGCTGCTGTAGGAAGACTGTCGCGCTCTCAGTTGGTCGGAGGAAGAGGACCGTGTCGACTGAGGGAATGTCGACACCCTCATTGAAGACATCGACGGTGAAGATGGCGCTGACTTCACGAGCAGCCAATTGGTGCAAGGCATCTGCGCGGTCAGCGGATCCGGGTCCGCTCGTCACCGTCAGCGCGGGGATGCCTGCGTCGTTGAATACGCGGGCCATGTACTCGGCATGCGCAATCGAGACACAGAAGCCGAGGGCGCGCATCGAATGAACGTCTGCCACCTTGTCGTGAACCTGTTTCAGGACGATGCGGGCGCGAGCATCATTGCCTGTGTAGACGCCCGAGAGGGCACCCTGGTCATACATGCCCTTGCTCCACTCCAGGTGGCTTAGGTCGACACCGTCGGCCACCCCGAAGTAGTGGAACGGGCAGAGCAGGTCGGCGCTGAGGGCATCCCAGAGCCGCAGTTCCGCGGCGACTCGTCCGCCGAAGAACGAGCGGACATCAGTTCCGTCAGCCCTCTCCGGCGTGGCAGTCAACCCAAGGAGTTCGTTCGGCGTCAGGTGGTCAGTGATCCGTCGGTAGGTCGTCGCCTGCGCGTGGTGGAACTCGTCGATGACAACCACGTCGTAGGCATCTGCCGGGATGTTGGTGACGCCATACGCTGTCAAGGATTGGACGGAAGCGAAGACGTGCCGCCACCGCTCCGGGCGGGCGCCGCCGACATACAGCTCACCGAAGTTCGGGTCGGACAGGACCTCGCGGTAGGTGCGGAGGGACTGCCTCAGGATCTCCTCACGATGGGCGACAAACAACAGCGAAGGGCGTTCCTTCGGGGGTATTGGGCAGAGACTCCGATAGTCCAACGCGGCAATGACGGTCTTCCCGGTGCCAGTCGCAGCGACTACGAGATTCCTGTGACGGTCATGCACAACGCGCTCAACTTCGAGCAGCTCCAGCATCTCGGCCTGGTAGGGATAGGGCCGCACTTCCAGACCCGAAAGAGACAGGGTCACTCGATCGGTTCGCCTAAGGCCGGACGCCTCCGCCAGGGCATCGTCCAGTCGATCGCGATCTCGATCGGGGTCGTAACTCTCGAATGTTGTGTCGTTCCAATACGTTTCGAAGGTTGCTGAGAACTTCTTCATCAGCGGGGGAGNGGCGATTTCAGAGAGCCGGACGTTCCACTCGACGCCGTCCAACATGGCGGCACGGGACAGGTTCGAGGAACCTACATACGCGGTGTTGAACCCCGTGTTGCGTCGAAAGAGCCAGGCCTTGGCGTGCAGACGGGTGCGCACGGAGTCGTACTGGATTTTGACCTCGGCGCCAAAATCGCGGACGAGGCGATCCAGAGCGCGCCGCTCGGTGGCACCCATGTACGTGGTCGTGATGACTCGCAGCGGGGCGCCGCGTCGCTTGAGGTCAAGCAGTTGCGGCTCGATGACTCGCAATCCGTACCACTTGACGAAGGCGCACAGCAGATCGACCTGATCGGCACTGTCTAGCTCTGACCGGACCTCATGGCCCAGGGAAGGTTCTCCATGAGCGTTTGTCAGCAGCGCTGCGTCGCACAGGGGAGTCGCCGGACGGTTGGTGTTCCGAGCAGGTGAGCCCGGTGCGGCGGGGGCTACGAGCGAGAGAAGCTGACTTGGCGACACGGCGAGCTGATCGTCGTGAGCACCGAGCTGGTCCAGGAGCGCATTGACCAATTCGCGGCGACGATCGGGGTTTGACTCCGCGGTCAGCACTCGGACTGTGGCGTCTCGGATGTGTCTGGCAAACACATCAGGCTGCTCGGCTGCATCCACGAGTTCCGTCTTCGGGGTCAGCCCCGACCCTGATGCTTCGTCAATCTGGGCTTGGAGCTTCTTGGTCAACAGGCTTTCGTACAGTCCCTCGAGCACCCCTGCACCCCTCGCCTCGTGGATTCCCCGTCAGCTTGCCACGCCGAGGTGACGTTGTCCGTTCGATAACGGGCGACCGACCTGGTGGTGCCTGCGGGCGGCCCGTGCTTATCCCTACACTGGCGCCGTGCGGGCCTTTGTAGGTGTTACCGACTCGAGCTGGTATCAGTTTCTGCGCGCCCGTCCAGACTTGAACGAGGTCAACTTCTGGCGCCCCAGCGGCCAGGGCTTTGGCGCGTTGACTTCTGGTGAGCCGTTCATCTTCAGGACGCATCGCCCCAACGACCGTCTCGTCGGTGGCGGTTTCCTCAGCAGGTCGATAATGCTGCGGCTGTCCGAAGCTTGGGATTTCTTCGGAGAGGCGAACGGGGTGCCCAGCCTCGAGGCGATGCGAGCCGTGATCGGTCGCTACCGGACGCGCGCGCTGGAACCGCTGGAGGATCCGGACATCGGGTGCATCTTGCTTCGTGATGTCTTCTTTGTCGACGATGTTGGCAGCGCTGCGCCTCCGCCGGACTTCGTATCGAACATCGTGTCCGGGAAGTCGTACGACTTGACTCCAGGTTCCTATCTTGAGCACGTTCTCGAGTCGCTCTTACTGCATTCGCAGGCACCCACGTTGGTGCCAGGCCCTGTTTTCGGGGATCCACGTCTGGTTGCGCCACGGTTGGGGCAGCAGGCGTTCAAGGCAGTCGTCTTGACCGCCTACCAGCGAAGATGCGCAATCACTGGCGCCAAGATCCAGCCGACGCTGCAGGCTGCGCACATTCGTCCAGTCTCGTGTGACGGCCAGAACCGAGTCGACAACGGCCTGTTGCTGCGATCGGACATTCACACGCTCTTTGACCGTGGGTACATCGGAGTTGACCCCAAGCGACGACTGAGGGTGAGCCCTCGGCTGAGGTCGGACTTTGGGAATGGCGCGGAGTTCTACTCGAGACAGGGGCAACTGATCGCTGTCATGCCAACTCGGATCGCAGATCGTCCCAGCGCTGAGTTCCTCGAGTGGCAGATGGATTCCGTCTTCCTCTCGAAGTGATTCGGTCCGAGGAGCCCAGCAGGTCGATGGGCCTGGTGTCGCACGACTTTCAAACGGGGAGTGGCTGGCCCCTGAAGACTTCTCGGCCGTGCCAGGCGACATGAGCGCCGGCAGGAAGAGCGGTTCCGCGGCGGGGTCGCAGTGGACGACCGTTCAAGTCATAGATGCGTTTGGCAGCGTCGGTTCGGGCGGAGAAGACGCCGGAGACGAGGATCCGATACTCGTCATCGAGACCGATTGCGCCACGGTCAAACAGCTTGTGGTGCAAGGAACATAGGGCTATGCCGTTGTTCAGATCATCGGGTCCACCGAGGTTGAACCACCGGATGTGGGCCGCCTCGAGGCCGACTGAGGACGAACCGAGCTGTCCGTCATACCCGCAGAAGGCGCACTGGCGATCCCATGCTTCGAGGATCGCCCGGGGCCACGACGACGACCGCCGGCGTTTCCCAGCGTCTGGCGCGAGGGATGATCCGATGGCGAACACCTGGTCAGGGTCCAGGCCTACGGCGATGAGCACGTCTGGGGCAACTGTCCTTGGGAACTGAGCGTCGACCAGCAATCTGGCCGCTTCCTCGATCTGACCGGGCCGCGACAGTGCCTTCTCGAGTGAAGATTCCAGGCGTCCAGTGATCGGCGCTGTGTCCAGCGGGCCCACGTTGTCCATCGGTACGTCACGTGAAAGCGTCCATACGCCGTCTGTACGGAGGCGAGTGAACGGATAGGCCGCAGACTGACGGCGCCCAGTACGGGTCGCGGGTCCGAACTCGGCGATCAGGTCGCCCAGGNGTTCCTCGGCTTCCGACCACGGCAGTTCGCTACTGCCGGTCTCGGCCAGGCGACCCAAGGCCATCAGCACGAGCAAAGGCTTGTGAGGCACGCGCTTGCCGTTGTGCTGGTACTGCTTGAGCGCCGATACCCGCTCGACCCATTCCTCAAGCCCTTCGCGGTTGGTCATGGGCTGACTCTCCCACGCTGGGCGACCGCCGATGACGTGGAAACCGACGGTGACTCACTGTGAGAGCTCGTCACGGACGTTGAGGCAACGGAAGGGCGTGCAACCGGTTTGGTGGACGGCGATAGAACGACCCGTGGGCGGGCAACGAACCAAGAAACNACAGGGCTCAAGCCACCATGGCGGGCTCACAGCAGGAAGAATGGGGCTTCGCGGGACGACTGCCGATGGTCCCGGCTATGTATTCATCTCGGGAGGCACCACATGTCGAATTACTCGATGCCCCGTCGTGCGTCATACCTCATCTTGGCTGCGGCCGTCGCACTCAGCCTGAGCGGCTGCATAACGATCAACAAGGCCGATAACGCCAAGAAGGGCAGCTCTCCGGGCGTCACCAGCGCGGCCAAGGCAGTGCCGTCAGCCAAGGTCGTGTACGAGCAGATGCGCAAGAACGTTGCGGCAGCCAAGAGCGTCCGCATCAAGGGCGAGATCAAGACCGGGGGAAAGACGCTCACGATCGACATCGCGGGTGACCGTGACGGCAAGAACACCCGGGCGCTGGTCAACGATGGCACCGGTGAGGCCGAGCTTCTCACCGCCGGCGGCAATGTCTACATCAAGGCTGACACGGCGTACTGGACCAAGAACGCGTCCGCGGCAGCTGCCAAGGTCGCCGCGGGCAAGTACGTCAAGATCCCGGCGGGGACTGGAGCGGGAGATCTCAAGGTCGGCTCGCTGCTGGACGGGGCCTTCACGGACTTGCCCCTTGCCGGCGCGCTCCAGAAGGTTGAGGCGACCGATGTTGACGGCACCCCGGCCTACCTCCTGGCCGACAGGCTCAGCCCCCAAAATGGCCAGATCTACGTCTCGGCCGACGGGAAGGCGACCCTGCTACGCATCGTGAGCACCAAGGCCAATGCCGGCACTTTGGACTTCAGCGAATGGGATGCCGTCCCGCCCAAGAGCCCACCTCCTGCCGACCAGCTGGTCAAGATCCCGGGTCTTGGCTGACTATCGGAGTCTTGGCTGACTATCGGATCAGGGACTCGTCACCGCAGCTCCGTGCCGAAGCTCGTTGAGCCTGGCAATCTCCTCGTCCGGAAGGTCGCGCTCGCCGCCGATCTGCCGCAGCAGGTAGGTCATCTGTGCGGTGTACTCCAGACGCTCCATCGTGAGGTAGGCGGTCATCAGGTCGGGGCCCCACGACAGTGCCCCGTGATGCTCCAGCAGGCAGGCGGTGTGGGTGAGGGCGAAAGGTTCGACCGAGTCGGACACGGCGCCGGTCGAGGGGGTGGCATAGGGCGCCAGCGGGACCTCGGGCATCGTGACGACGGACTCGGGCATCATCTTCGTGCGTATCGCCTCGCCCATGACCGCGAATACGGTGCCGTACAGCGGGTGAGCGTGAACGACGGCCCCGGTTGCCGGTGAGACCTGGTAGATGCGCAGGTGCATCTTGATCTCTGATGACGGGCTGTATTCCGCGTGCTGCTCAAGGACGTTGCCCGCCAGGTCGACCACCGCGAGCATCGACGGCGTCAGATATCCCTTGCTGACAGCGGTCGGGGTGCACAGAACCCTTCCGCCAGGCATCAGCGCGGAGATGTTGCCATCGTTCGACGCAACCATGCCGCGGTTCCAGAGGTTCTTGCCGATGTCGCAGATCTGCTCACGCAACGCCTTCTCGTCCTGCACCGTGCTGCCCTCCATCGTCGTGCCACCCGGTTATCGTTGCTGTTGTCCGGCAACCGTAGGTGTTTCACCTGGACGTTCATTCTCTTCCTTCATGTTGTCGGACAACCTCGTTTCACAAGGGAGAGCCTCGATGGTGCGCGCGATTGAGTGGCTGGACGTTCCGAGACCGATGATCCGGCTCATCGACCAGACACTGTTGCCCGATACCGAGCGGTATGTCGACGTCACGACGGTGGACGTCCTGGTCGAGGCGATCGGGGACCTGGTGGTCCGCGGCGCACCTGCCCTGGGATCAACCGGGGCGTTGGGTGTCGCCTTGGCGATGATCCAGGCCGGCGAGGATAGCTGGGACGCGGCAAGGCTTGAGACGGAGATCGACCGGATCCGTGATGCCCGACCCACGGCGGTCAACCTCGCCTGGGGCGTCAACCAGGTCAGGGGGTCGATGCCTTGCGGAACCGCGGAGGTCCTCCGGCTTGGGCTGCAGGTCTTGGCCGAGGACGAGGCTGCCAACCGCGAGCTCTCCCGGCGTGGTGCCGACTGGGTGCTCGCCCACGTGGAGAAGCAGGAAGTGCGTGTCATCACGCACTGCAACACGGGGGCGCTGGCCACCAGCGGCTGGGGCACCGCATACGGAATTATCCACGAGCTGCACGACCGCGGGCGCCTGGGGCTCGTGTATGCCGACGAGACACGGCCGCTGCTGCAAGGTGCGCGCCTGACGAGCTGGGAGCTCCTGCACGATGGGATCGATCACGTGGTGCAGGCCGACAGCGCGGCCGCGAGCACCATCTTGCGGGGTCTGGTCGACGTGGCGATCATCGGTGCCGACCGCATCGCCGCGAACGGTGATACGGCGAACAAGGTGGGTTCGGTCGGCCTCGCGCTCGCGTGTCAGCGAGCCGGGATCCCCTTCATCGTCGCCGCGCCGTCCTCCACGGTCGACCTGACCATCGCGCGGGGTGAGGACATCGTCATCGAGGAGCGCTGCGAGGACGAAGTGCTCGGCTTCGCTGGGTCGCGGACGGCCCCGGCGGGGGTCAGGGGCTTCAACCCGGCCTTCGATGTGACGCCGCATGACCTCATCAGTGCCGTCATCACCGAGCGGGGTATCGCCGAGACCGCGACCCAGGCCCATCCCGATCTGCTCGCGATCGTCGCAGGTCGGCGAGGATGACTCCTCGAAACGTGAAGGTGGGGGCGCGGAGGCGACACTAACTGCCGTCCCGCAACACATCTGGTTCACCCAGAGTGACCGTTGGGCGGTCGTTGTTGACCGGCGAGCGACGCGGTCAGTGACCTGAGTCACAGTGATTCCTATGACCTTTGACACATTGGATACAGTTTCGCCAATTACCGCCCCGCGAGACTTTTGTCAAGAGAGCGGTCCCACTGAATCTTTCCAAGGAGAACTCATGCGCCGTCTCACCGGTTCCATCGCGGGGGCTGCTGTACTAACGCTGGCGCTCGGTGCGTGCGGGTCGGGCGGATCCTCGACCACAGGGAGCAGTGGTAGCAGCGCCCTGGCCGGCTCGGGCACCGGCGACTCCTGCAAGATCTCACGTCCGATCCCGATAGGGGCGGTCTTCAGCCTGACCGGGGCGGCCGCCAGCTACGGAGAGTCACAGAAGAAAGGTCTCGAGCTCGCCGCGGCCGAGCTCAAGACCAAGGGTGGGGTCACCTACGACGTGAAGACCGAAGACGACGCCACCGATCCGAAGCAGGGCATCGCGGTCTTCGAACGCTTCGTCACCAACGACAAGAAGAGCCTGATCATCGGTCCGACACTGTCCAACACGGCAAAGCAGACCGACCCGGTCGCCCAGGAGGGCAAGACTCCGGTTCTGGCAGTCTCCAACACCGCCGCCGGCATCACTGAGATCGGGGACTACATCTTCCGCGACTCCCTCACCGAGGGCGCGGTGATCCCGCAGACGATCAAGGCGGCCAAGGACAAGTTCGGGCTCTCCAAGGTGGTTGTGCTCTACAGCAACGACGACGCGTTCACCGAGTCCGGCTACCAGGCATTCAAGAAGGCGCTCGACGCGAACGGCGTCACGATCACCAAGACGATCACCTTCTCCAAGTCGGACACCGACTTCCGCGCCCAGCTCGCCGTGGCCAAGGCTTCCGCACCGGATGCGTTGGTCGTCTCAGCGCTGGTCGAGGCTGCGGTGCCGCTGGTCACCCAGGCCCGCGAGGTGGGTATCGACGCCCCGATCATTGGTGGTAACGGGTTCAACTCCCCGAAGCTGATGGCCGGCGCGGGCAAGTCCGCCGACGGGGTGGTCGTCGGCGCCGCGTGGAACTCGGCGTCGTCCGGCTCGGAGAACGCAGCGTTCCTGGCGGCCTACCGCGCCAAGTACTCCGCCGACCCCGACCAGTTCGCCGCTCAGGCCTACACCGGGCTCAAGCTGGTGGACGTTGCAGTACGGACCGGCTGTTCCGGCGAGCGAGCAGACATCAAGAAGCACCTCGCCGAGCTCAAGAACGTTCCGACGGCGCTCGGCCCGTACACCATGACTGCCACCCGCGACGCCGACACCCCTGCCGTGGTTCAGGTCGTGCAGAACGGCAAGTTCGCCGTACTGAAGTAGCACCGGGATGCAGCAGCTGCTCAACGGGATCTTCCTCGGTTCGATCTACGCGCTGTTCGCGATCGGGTTCACCTTGGTGTTCGGGGTCCTTGACCGGCTCAACCTGGCGCACTCGGCCGTGTTCAGCACGTCGGCTTTCGTTGGCATCGAGCTGGTCGCCCGTGCCGGTCTGTCGATCTGGGTCACTTTGCCGATCATCTTCGTGTTCGGCGGTGTGCTCGGGCTCGTGATCGAGCGGGTGGCCTTCCGCCCCCTCAAAGGCCGCCACGACGCGCACTTCGCCGGCCTGATCTCCTCGATCGCGCTCGGCGCGATGTTTCTCGCCCTGCTGCAGGCGGGCTTCGGTCCCGACACACGGCGCTTTCCTCCTGATGCCTTCCCGCAGCAACGGCTC
>JGI24134J36421_10000644_pt1 | contig 11122 bp, 11 predicted proteins | sample BarGraNGADG00312_FD_36421 | JGI IMG/M metagenome (IMG submission 36421) | reverse complement strand
CGTTTTTCAAAACGCTGTGAGCTATGGACTATTTACTGGTGGTCTTGGTATGCATTACGGCGCTGAGCTTGTCGGAGCGATGGTGGTTCCTAGCGGCACAGGGGGGACTGTAAAACAGATCGAAATGATGAGGAACTATGGCGTAACGGCAGTTCACGCGACGCCCTCGTACGCGCTTTATTTAGCTGAGACGACCAAGGAGCTCGGCCTTGATCCAACGCGTGACTTGCCACTAAAGACTGGCTGCTTTGGAGCCGAGCCGTGGTCATACAACACTCGCTCCATCCTCGAACGCGAGCTTGGGGTAAAGGCGTACGATTCCTATGGGCTTTCAGAATTGAATGGACCAGGCGTCGCTTTTGAGTGTAAAGAGCAGGACGGGCTCCATTTTTGGAGCGACCACTTCATCGTCGAAGTGGTAAAACCAGATGGGACACCCTGTAAGGAGGGCGAACGAGGGGAGTTGGTACTTACGTCGCTCACTAAAGAAGCGCTTCCGCTCTTACGGTACCGCACCGGAGATGTGACGTACATAAAAGGTTCAGACTGTGCGTGCGGGAGAACGAGTATCCGCACAGCAAAAATACTCGGCAGAGTCGACGATATGCTCGTTATACGAGGCATAAACGTGTTTCCGAGTCAAATAGAACACATCCTTATGTCCATTCCGGAAATAGGCGCTCACTTCCTAATAGTTGTTCAGCGGATTAAGCACCTTGACGAATTGACCGTGCGTTGTGAACTCGAACAAGAGTACTTCACAGGTGACGTTGAAGACTTGCAGCGCGTTGTACAAAAGGTGGAAAGAGCGTTGAGGGACACACTCAACGTGAGAACAAAGGTCGAGCTCGTAGAACGAGGGACAATAGAGCGAACCGAGGGCAAGTCAAAAAAGGTATTGGATTTGCGAGGTGCGTTATAGCTGGCACGCGGCAGCTATCACGTCAACACCTGCAGAGCCTCCAAGCCAGCGCAGTTCAAGGAACTAGTTGCCCAAAGCGCGGCGGCTAAGCTTTTTTTCCTCAACAAGAGCGTGGATTTGCTATTACGAGACTTCGTTCGAAAAAAACACTACGAAAACAAAAATCAAGGCTCCATTAATCCCTTTTTCGTTGAAAGCGCTCTAACTTTCTAAGAATATAGAGAATAAACCTAAGGTGATAAGAGTGTTGACGTTATTTGGCTGCCTGAGCTTCGAGCTCAGAGACAACCGCTTAGGGGACGATGATTGTCGCTCCACGTAGTTCGCCATCGTCTATGAGCTTCGTGATCCTGCTTCGATCAACACGCGCGTATCTGGAACGTACTTGACTTTCATTCAATCTCGCGTAAATAGTTGTCAGACCATCTTATTAATCATGCCCTCGGGCTAGATAGTTCTATTAAAGTTGCATCCGAGCTACACTCATTGCACGCTTCGCTCTAAAAAACGTTCTTTGGAGCCTCTGGAGACACTCTAAACGATATCAAGTCGCGCTGGCCGTGGTGAGTTAGTCGAGAAGCAGCAGGCCATATGAATTGATCTTGGCATGCTGAATTTTGCCGTAAACGTTGTCCTCGCAGGGAATAACATCAATAGGAAGGCCCATCTTTGAGACGGTCGCAAAGACGTCAATCCCAGCGGCTTCCATTGATGTCCGTACCCGTTCTGCGTGACGGCAATCTCTCTTAAGTGAAACGTCAACGATGCCCTTGGACTCCTCTGCGACACAATCCTCACAATATGCGCAAGGATACGCCGCAAATGCAAATGCTTTGTAATAGCCGCCGTAGAACGCGTGTTGTTCGAGGGTATACATCGTTTCTGCTATCCACAAAATCAGTTCTCGCAAAAAAGGATGCCAATTCTCGGGTATATTTTTAGGGTCAATCGTTGGCATGCCAGGAATACCGCTGAAATGGACGATGTATGCACGCTCGTACTCCTGTAAGAGCGCCCGTGTTTCAGAGGGCCCAGGCACATACGGCGGACAACTTAAGTGCTTTCCGTAACCTTTGCAGCCAAACTGACATTTCCACCTGACCCAATTGCGTACTTCGATATCAGTCGGATGGATGAAAGACAACTCTGCACGGTTCTGCTTTGCTAGCTTTTTGAGCTCGTTTACAATTTTCGGTCCCGATGGAGCTGCTTGTGACACCATGCTAATGCCTTAGTTTCTGTTTGTGTAGCTTTGCTATAAATAAGCAGGCACACTCGATAAACGGCGGTGCTGCAGGCGGTTGATGTGTAGCTGCGTTGGAGTTCCAGCTCTCACCCGCAGAGAAGTTTGGGCATTCCTAGGAATATGCAGCCGCACCCAATGCTGTTAGGTCGTTTTTTTAAATGCCGTGCGTACGGTGCGTAAAACGGTATTAGACTGCTTCTGTTAGCGCGCACACTTCAAAAACCTTAAGTAGTATTCGTACGTATAAGCGCGCGACTTTGCTACTATATAGCATGGTGTTAGCTGCAACGGTGAATGCAGACATTCGGCTATCGGAGGGTTTAGCGTGATGATCTGGGGCATGGATGTGTGGGTTTTTACAGCTTTTATATTGACCTATATAGCTATTATCTTTAGCCTTATCTACGGCTTGTGGCCTCGCAAAGAGCAGGAAGAAAAAGAAGGACTTAATGAGGGGGGCTAAATGGCCGACACAGTCACTTTTGTCATCATGCTGGTTGCGTTCTCAGCAGTCATGGTATACATCGGCTATCGCGGCTATAAAGCAACTAAGGGCGCTACTGACTGGCTCGTCGCCGGTCGCCGTGTCGGCGCGTGGGTCGTCGCTTTGTCGTACGGCGCGACCTTCATCAGCGCTGTTGCTATCATCGGTTTCGGCGGGCAGGCACAAGTCTTTGGCCTTCAGCTTCTCTGGTTGTCCACGCTGGTAATAATCGTCGGCGTTATTATTGCTTTCATCGTCTTTGGCTACCGCACGCGCATTATGAGCAAAACACTGGACGCCTTGACTTTCCCTGAACTGATCGCCAAGCGATTTAACTCTCGCTTTATTCAGGGATTCGGCGGTGCCGTCATCGCAATTTTCCTCATCGCATACACCGCGGCCGTTTTTAAGGCTACAGCAAGTCTCGTGCAGGTCACCTTTGGCATTTCGTATGAAACGTCGATAATCGTATTCACGGTTATCGTAGCCACGTACTTGCTCCTTGGTGGCCTTTTTGCTGTCATGTGGACCGACAGCATCCAAGGACTCATTATGGTCGTAGGGATAGGCTTACTCCTCGCAATGGTTTGGGCGTCGCTTGGTGGGGTTATTCCAGCAAACGAGGCACTGGCGGCACTCGGTCCCGCAAAATATGCCCCAAACGGACTTACCTCTGCCTCATCTTTTGGCTCAGTTTCTTTCATGCTCGTCACGTCACTTATCTTCGGTGTTGGTATCGGCGCACTGGCACAGCCGCAGTTGGCGATTCGTTTCATGACTGCAAAGAACGATAAGGTGCTTCGTCAGGGCGTTCCTATTGGGGCCGTATTCATGTTTTTGACTGTCTACGTCGCTTTTACCGTTGGCGCGCTTTCTAACGTCATGTTTAAAAACAATGGTATAGCAATCCCNACCAGCGCCGATCTCGTCATCCCAACACTCATTAACTCACTTTTTCCGTCCTGGTTCGTGTTCCTTTTCCTGTTTGCAATACTCTCAGCTTCCATGTCCACCGCGAGCTCACTCTTCCACGTGAGCGGTTCTGCCGTTGGTCGGGATCTCTACGACAAAGCATGGAAGAAGGGTCTTGCGGGTCAAAAATCGATGTCAGTAACGAAAATAGCGACGTTAGTCGTCATCGCTGCCACCCTGGTGCTGTCGCTTTATCCGCCAGACGCGGTCGCTTACCTGTGTACTTTTGCGTACGGCGCGATCGCCGCGACGTTCCTTGCCCCGTTCGTCGCCACTCTTTATGGAAGCGGGCAACGCGTCTAGGGATCATCGCTAGCATGGTCGGCGGACTTGCAGCGACATTGCTATGGTATACCTTTGTTTACTCCAAGACGGCTTCAGTAATAACGCACACTAATGTAGCCCCGCCGCTCGGCCTGCTCGACCCGCTTTTTATCGGCATCCCGGTCTCCTTCATATTAGTAATCATTGTGAGCTTGATGACAAAGCAACCGGAAGAGGAGCATATTGCTCGGGCGTTCACTGGCATTTCCTGAGAATATTAGCTGCTGCCGTAAAACTAAAAATTGTATGCGCTGCTAAGCAGCTTCAAAAGGGGAATAGCGGCGAATCTATTAATCTTCTTAGCTGCGGATTTTAGTTATAAGAAAAAGCTGAAAAGAAAAACGCTGTCCAATGATTAAAAGGACAGCACATCAATCGGCGTAAGTAAGAAACGGTCTAAAAATGAGCAAGCCTAACGGTTAGTCGCTCTCCTGTTCAAATAATGACTTGTCAACGCCGCAAGCGGGACATACCCAATCGTCAGGAAGTTCACTGAACAGAACGCCCTCTACTTCTTCATCATAGACATACTCACAGATACTGCAAATCCATTTTGCCAACTAATATCACCGCTACCGCATTCTGTGATTGTGCACGTAAATAACTTCGCCAGCTGCGCGTGATAGCACGGGCGGCTTACGTGGTTGTTAGTGCACGAGCGGATAAAGTGGTTGCTTGAAAGTATAAACCCCCCCTTCTGATTCGGAGGCGTTTATTCTGTTCTTTTATAGGGCTTCAAAGAATCTTACACTGCTTCTTCCTAAGTCTTATCTTGTTTAACCGCTAACGATGTGTTGTGCCCATTCGCGTTTCAGCTACGACTGATGTGAGCGCCACGTCACAGCTCGTTTGGGGGATTTTTACAGATATACATCGCTGGAGTGTATGGAATCCACTAATCCTTGGGGTCACCAGCATTTCAGGAGGAAATATATGGGCGCCTGGGGGTGCGTTTGTGATGCGATACAACCTTGAGTTTACTCCAATTCAAGTGACCACTCGCTCGTTTGTGCAACAGGTGCTCCCAGGAAGCTAGATCGTCTTAAGCGGAGAGGTTCTAGGTGCGAGCGGGACAATAACGTACGAATTTAGGTCGTTCGGTCCAAAAACGATCGTATCGGCGACTGAAGTATTTGGTGAGACCAACTCCGATTATCGCAACTACGTTATCAGCAGTTCAACAGAACGACTTTTGAGGGCGCAGCTGCGCGGATTGAAAGACTACGTTGAGGGCATTGGACATAAATCCCGAGCGACGCAAGTCTAACCTTCGCTTTTAAGTCAATAATTTTGCTGGGTCGGGGGAACGTTTAATTGAAAAGCGCTTTGGCTCAACCAGTAATGATTGGCTGTTTATAACTTAAGTTGCCTAAGTGGCGCTGTCGTAACGGTAAGTTGGAGACCAACTCGGCTACGCTGAAAATACGCGTGTGCTAACCAATGCGCTTGCGTTTATCCTTGGACTTCTTACCCTCGGTATTTTTGTACCTCTTATCTTCAGCAACGATTCTAGCTACCTCTTCTTCATCGCGAGGTAGTTTTAGCACAAAGGAACCGTGGCACGGTTTGACATAGCTGACCATGATGTAGGCGGGGCCGACTCCAACAGGCACCGGCGGGGCTCCTATTAACCGCCTGTCAAAGACTGCAAAAGCGGCACCGACGTAATATACTTCATCAGCATGTTCACTGATGTAGTCCGACGTCTGTTTGAAAGAGGCGTTCTTGAGCAGGATCTCATAGTCCATTCGTTCTATACAACCTGCCATTTTCTCCTCCTAGCAAACTCCTTTGAACAAACGTGTTGAGATAAGATAGTCAGAGCTTTACTATGTAAACAGCGAACAAGATTCGTGTGCTGCATACACTTCGCAACGCAAGGCGCACATTCGTAACGCTCTTCCTCACTGGAGTTGTATTTTGCGTCGGTTACGTAAGCTCCAACACTTGTTGCAGCTTCTCTTTGTTGAACCCGACGATTATTGTATCGCCCACAACGATGACAGGAAACGAATACCCGCCGGATAGTCGATAAACTTCGCGGAGAACGTCAGTGCGTTTTTCACCACTCAACAAATCAACGTCTTCGTACTCAAAATCAACGTTGTTGTCGTTAAGAAACTTCTTTGTCATGCGACAATGCGGGCATGTACTAAGCGTATAAGCTTTTACCTTCACACACTACCCTTTCATTTGGCTGCTATTTAAGAGTTTTGAAGCCGGTAACGCGCTCTAGCTCGCTCGCTAGGTGCTGTTGATAACAAGGCAACCGAAACTTGCAGTAAAAATAAATCGATGGCGCAATGCAAGCTTAAGTAGCTTCGCGCGGCCTTTTTGGGTTGACTAAACCGGTATATCGTCACAGGGTTCATAAAGTTGAGGGTCAATTACCTTGCGTTAGTTGGTGTTGCGACATCAACATAGGAGCTAAACGTGGGCGCGTTTATACGGGCAAGCCACTTGCGCGACCAGATAAAAATTGGCACAAGTGGATGGAGCTACGACGACTGGGTCGGTCCTTTCTATCAAAACAACGAAAAACCAAAATGGCTTGACTATTATGCCAACCTCTTTCAAACGGTCGAAATAAACAGCACATATTACAAAATCCCCAATCAGAAGCTTACCGATATCTGGATCGAGAAGGGCAAGAAGCACGAAGGTTTCAAGTACTCGCTCAAGTTTCCGCGATTTTATGAACTTAACGAGCTCGACGCACTAGCCACCGAATTTGAGCAAGCAGTCGTCTCTCCAATTCATCAAAATGAGCTACTTGGAGCCATTCTTGTCCAACTTACCCCCTATGTTAAACGCATTGAGCATGGCTATAGGACTGACAACTTGGAAAAGCTAGATGCGTTCTTTAACAAGCTACACACAGACGACTATTCCTATTTCGTGGAGTTTCGACACGTCTCGTGGCTCGATGTGACACGGCAAGATTTGGAGCCAGGTATAAAGGAGGTGCTTGAACGCAACAACGTTGGGCTATGTATTGTGGATGGGCCGTCATTTCCCACGGTTATAACGGATTCCGTCACAAGATCGGGTGCGTACATACGGTTGCACGGCAGAAACACCGAGGAATGGTTTAAAAAACACAAAGGTGAGGGCCCTGACCGGTCGAAACGGTACGACTATACGTACACCGAGGAGGAACTCGTGCCATGGAAAGAGCGGATAACACAGATAAAGGCCGATTTAGGCGGTACAAAGCCTATCTGGGTTTATTTCAACAACCATCCGCGAGGCAACGCACCTCATAATGCGCTAACGCTTTTGGAGCTCCTCGGAATACGGGCATCCGAACGTGATGCTGAGGAAAAAGCTCAAAGCCCCACCACGTTGAAGGATTGGGCGTATCGCAACTAACAGGCGAACGAGGGCTGATTGGTTTAGATCTCTGATTCTGCTTTTTGTTGTTTCACGTTTGAAGGCAGATCGTCGTATGCGTCATATACTGCAGCTGCCCCTTCTGAAACAACAACGAATTTGTCGTCGTCAGTGCGGAAGATCACCCCATTTGCGAGGTCTGTCTCTCCTACGACTGCGGCAATAGCGTTTTTCGGTTTGCACCGGTATTCTTTGACGTCAATACCTGTCTTTTTCTGTACCACATATTTCTTTGCCATGTGTTTGCCCCCTTACAGTCTCTTTACATTTCCCTTCGCCTGGCTATGAGAATGGCCAACAAGAATGCAACTATGAAGTACGCTGCCATTACGATTATGCTCAATCGTATCTCAGGATAGTACTGCACAAGCGAAAGCGATCGCGCACCAGCGCTTGGTCCAGCGTATGTTGAAGTATTGAACACCGTGTCGGTTGGGTACGGGCTCTGGAACACGTACCGCGAGATCTCACTGGCAAAGGTGATGGAGAACCAAGGTTTGAACTTCGCGATCGAGCCAACGGCGTCGACAATTGGCAAGATGAGGAAGAAGGTGAAGAACGTCAGTACGAGAGAGTATACCGAACTGCGCATTATTGCGCTGAACAGGTAAGCGATCGCAAGTATGGCGAATAGGTAGACGAGGGAGTAGGCAAATGAAAGACCTGTATTCGCCGGAATGCTGCCGTCGATTATGCGAACTGAAATAACTGCAATAACGTAGTAAAGTCCAATTGCGCCGACTGACACGAGTACGCTTGCGATAAACTTGCCGAGAAATATAGCAGTTTTCCTGATTGGATTGGGAAACAAAAAGTACCCCGTTTTTGATTCATATTCAGAAACGATCGCATCAGCGCCAAAAAAAGTTGCACTTAGGATTGCCAGGATGCTCAGAAATGAAAGCATGTTGACAGTAAACTCTTTCGGGTCTTTTTCATACGCGGAGCCGATCGCGGGCGGGACGACGAGAAAAATCGCGCTAATTATGATGGTGAGCAAAACGATAGCGAGGAGCCGACGTCCGCGCAGGTATTTCAGGAGCTCATATTTCGTCACGGTGGCAATTTGCCGCAAGCTACTAGGCGCCATGGTTACGCCTCCCCCTCAGGCACGAGCTGTAAATATATATCTTCTATGGCCGCTCGTTGCGGCATGTAAGAAACGACCCTAACGCCCGTGTTCATGACCCCCCTCAGCACCCTGAACTGCGCTTGGGATCCTCCACCGAAGCTGACCTTAAGGGTAAGCATTTGCGTTCTATTGACGGACTTAACGTCCTTGAGCGCTTTGATCGCCTTGAACTCAGGTGGGGTAATCGGGTCGAGTGTGTTGATCGTAACCGTCACGTCTTGCCCAGCAGAAAGGTTTTTGACGGAATCGTACTTCAGCAGGACGCCGCGATCGATTATAGCGACTTTATCGCAGACCTCCTGTACCTCGTATAACAGGTGTGAACTCATCAAAATAGTGATATCTGTCTTTATCAGTCCCTTAATAATATCTCTCACTTCGACCATGCCGCGCGGGTCGAGGCCGGACGTCGGTTCGTCGAGAATTAGTATTGATGGCTGGTGCATGAGCGCTTGGGCGATCGCTAATCGTTGCTTCATTCCCTTAGAAAACGTGCCCGTGCGTCTTTCAGCGACGTCAAGAAGCTTTACCTGTTGTAAAACGACCTTCGAGCGGTCTGCTATTACTTCGGCACTGAGGCCGCGTATCGTTCCAATGTATGACAAACACTCGTTGGGGGTCAGTTGCGGGTAGAATTCGGGCGTTTCGACGACTGCGCCAACTCCGTCAAGTGCCGCTTTTGGGTGACGTATAACATCAACGCCGTTAAGGTAGGCCTTGCCGTTTGTGGCTCTGAGCAGGTTGGTCAACATCTTGATTGTTGTTGTTTTGCCAGCTCCGTTAGGGCCCAAAAAACCTACGCACACGCCGCGTTCAACGGCCAAACTGAGGTCGTTTACAGCGAGGAGCTTCCCATATTGTTTCGACAAATGCTCGATAACTATCGGTTCCATCGTTGATCAACCTTCTCTACGTGCTGCCTTTTGCATTCAAGTAGCAAACAACTAATACGCTCTTNATACACAGCACACTAAGCGTTTATACATTTTGGTTTTTTTCAAAANTGACGATGAAAAAGCGGTGACCAGTTGCAGCAATGGTGGTTTAGGATCGTGCAGTTGTCGCTTAGGATCAGGTCTGTTAGTCTCTCAGATTGAGCAGTTCAGATGTGAAACCTTTAAATGATGACTAACTAATCGATCTCTCGCATAATTAACCTCATCAACTTGACAATAGATTTATTACAAATAGGTCAGATAGCGTGCAGCAGGGCTCGTGGTCTAGTCGGTTATGACGTCGCCTTGACATGGCGGAGGTCGCCGGTTCGAATCCGGCCGAGCCCATCGTTCTTTTTANAATCGGCCAAGCTAGAGCCGTCTAATGGGGCTTTCTCTGACACGAGAATCATGGCTCAAAAGAAGCACNACAAGAAAGGCTAGCGCTCCGTCGTGAACTGTCTGGTAGATTCGAGTGGGTAANCCCGCAAGCTTCGAAAAAGCATGAGGCAGTCTGACCGTCGGATAGTGGTATCCTTCTTTTGCATTGTGTAGTGATATTTTGNTGCGATGAATCTCCGACAACGCAGCTTCGTGCACGCTCAGACCATTATGACATGATTCTACAGCCAGCATAAAGGGCCGTAGTCTTCGCCCGAGCTTAATCGTTGTGATTTGGCGTTCACATAAGAGACAAAAAAGACTATAGGAAATCTGTTAGAGACAGACCTTTCACAACATCTTAACTTGAGCTGTATGTCGATTTTTTTTCTATTGTGTCTCTTCATTTCTCAGGGTCTTCCATTGGTAAACTTTAACAAACGGTGTGACTTGTTCTTGCCATACGCTTTGTCAGTCTTGAGGCAGTTGTTGATATGCCTGACCTTGATTTCGTCAGGTGCATCACCTAATGCAGGGCGGTATTTTCAAAAAGAGCTTTCTGCTGCTCAGGAATCATCAGGCGAAGAGCATGCCGGACTGGGTATACTAATCGTCGTCCTCCCTTGTATCCCGCGGTCAGCATACCAGGGCGCGCCGGAGATAAGAGGATGTATGCAACAAAGACATTTATCTGACATCACAGTTGTCACATTGGACGTCTCCCATCTAGGCGTGCACGCGATTATCCTTTGGGTACTAGCGCTTGAGAATCTATCGTCATAGCGAAAGGCTCTTCAAGGTAGGGGGGGCATTGCAGTAAAGTCTCCACCCGTTTCAAACGCTTCCCTTCGGAGATGTGCAAGCTGGCTAATAAACTCTTCCACTTTCTGGTCTCCAAGTATGTATCCTTTCCACAAGTCGGCGTAGGGCTCTTCTGGTACGATAATGATCCCCTTGTATTCTGCAATTTTACCGAGTACGTAGGACGCCGCTTTATCAGCTGGATACGCGCTTTCAGGCGTTTTCCTTTCCTGTCGGACTGTTCCATCCGGCTCTTTGCTGTAGATTTCTGAGGCAACGTAGGCGGGACAGATTGCTGAAAAATGGAGTCCTTTTTCCGCATACTCATATCTCAGGGATTCTGTAAGGCCAGTNATGGCGTACTTTGTGCAGTTGTAGGATGACTGAAACGGAACAGGAACTAAGCCACCAATAGACGAGGTGTTCACAANATAGCCCGATCCCTGTTTGAGCATAATCGGCACTGCGGCGTGTACACCGTAGATAACGCTCCAGAGGTTGGTATTGATGAGCTGCTGCCAGCTTTCAAGGG
>JGI24134J36421_10000635_pt1 | contig 11177 bp, 9 predicted proteins | sample BarGraNGADG00312_FD_36421 | JGI IMG/M metagenome (IMG submission 36421) | reverse complement strand
CCTGGCGGACGGTACGTAGACGCTCGCGTAGCCGGCCTTCCCGAGTCGGAGGCCGAGGTCGACATCCTCGAAGAACATGAAGTACCCGGGGTCGAAGCCGCCGATNGCCTCGAACGCCTCCCGGCGGACGGCGAGGCANGAGCCGGACAGCCACCCGGCGACTCGCTCACGGCCGTCCGTCGCGCCCCGGTACCGGCGGGTCCACGGGTTGCCCGGCCACAGCCGCGCGAACAGCGCGTGCCCGACGCCGGTCCGTAGCGACGGCAGGGCCCGCGCCGAGGGGTACACCGTTCCATCTGGCTCGAGGATCGCCGGGCCGAACGCGCCGGCTGCCGGCCAGCGCTCCGCGGCCGCGAGGAGTGCATCGAGCGCACCGGGATGCCATTCGATGTCCGGGTTGCAGATGACGAGCCACGGCGACTCCGCATCGCGGGCTCCGATGTTGGCGGCCGCGCCGTAGCCGAGGTTCCGGCCCGTTTCGATGAGGTGGGCGAGCCCGGCCGCGCCGGTGGCCTGCGGAGCGCCATCGGTGGAGCCGTTGTCGACCATGACGATCTCGACCGCCCCCGATTCGGTCGCCGCGGCGACCGAGGTCACGAAGGCCGCAAGGGTTTCGCCAGGGTTGTAGGTGACGACCACGATGCGCGCCTCCGCGGGCACGGGGGGCCGTGCCGGGGCCGGTGGTTCGGGCGGCGAGGGAGCGTGCGCGGTCATGGTGAGGATCAGCGTAGTCGTGGCGGCGGATAGGCTGACGGCGGCATCTCGTCGACTGTGGGGGAGCGGACGTGCACTGGTTGATCACCGGAGCTGCGGGGATGCTCGGGCAGGACGCCGCCGAGAGGCTGCGGCGCGGCGGGCACTCGGTCGTGGAGACCGACCGAGACACCCTCGACATCACCGATCCCGTCGCGGTCGGTTCGGCGCTGGCGGGGGTCGACGTGGTGCTCAACTGCGCCGCCTACACCGCCGTCGACGACGCCGAGGCGCATGAGGACCTCGCAACGCTGATCAACGCGACTGGGCCCGCGGTGCTCGCGGCGGCCACTGCCGACGCCGGTGTGCGGCTCGTCCACATCTCGACCGACTACGTCTTCGACGGCTCGGCCGACGCGCCGTATCCGGAGGACGCGCCCCTGGCGCCGAGCTCGGCCTACGGTCGCAGCAAGGCGGCCGGCGAGCGCGCGGTCGGCGAGGCGGGCGGAGATCACCTCATCGTGCGCACCGCGTGGCTCTACGGCGCTCACGGTCCGTGCTTCCCCAAGACCATCGCGAGACTCGCGAAGGAACGGGACCTGCTCACCGTCGTCGACGACCAGATCGGTCAGCCGACCTGGACCGTCGACGTCGCGGATCTCGTCATCCGCCTGGTCGAGGCGGCAGCGCCCGCCGGGACGTACCACGCGACCTCGACGGGCGCGGTGTCCTGGCACGGGTTCGCCCAGGCGATCGTCGCGGCGCTCGGTAAGGATCCGGCGATGGTCGGGCCGACGACGAGCGAGGCGTTCGTCCGGCCCGCGCCGCGCCCCGCGTACTCCGTGCTCGGGCATGCGGCGCTCGACACGATCGGGATCGCGCCGATCGGTGCGTGGTCGGAGCGCTGGTCACTCGCGGCGTCGACCGTGCTGGCGGAGTTCCTCGCTTGAGCTGAGCCGGGTGGACGGCTCGGTCCCGGCCCGCCGGGTCCCGGCACGCCGGGCGCGGCGTCAGCCGCAGACGCTCGCTGGGTTAGCCGCGGTCGACCCTGCCGTCGCCGGGCTGCTCGGCGAGCTCCCGGTCGGTGCCGCGGTCGGCGCGGTCGTCGACGCGGGGCTCCCGGGCTTCCCGTTGACCGGGCGGTCCGCCTTGATGTTCGCCCAGATCGCGTCCGCCGCCGAGGTCCACACGACGTTGGCGCCGTCGCCCCGTGGCGTCCAGGGGACGGTCACGAAGGTCACGTTCTTCGCCTGGAGTCCACGCATGCTGAGGGCGAGCCCGACCAGGTTCCGGATGCTGGCCAGGTGGGGACTCGTGGTGAGCGAGGACGTCGCGGCGTCCAGGAACTTGTAGAGCGCACCCGCGTCGGTGAGCAGGTTCTTCGACTGGGCCTGGCGGATCGTTGCGCTGAGCAGCTGCTGCTGTCGGCTTATCCGGCCGGTGTCGGAGCCGTCGCCCAGACCGGTGCCGGTTCTCGCCCGGGCGTAGGACAGCGCCATCGGACCCTTGAGCGTCTGGTAGCCGGCCTTGACCTTGAGTCCGGACTTCGGCGAGGACATGTCGTTCGGGATGCAGATCGGGACCCCGCCGAGCGCATTGACCATTCCGATGAAGCCGGTGAAGTCGATGACCACGAAGTCGTCGATGAAGACGTGGGTGAGGCTCTCGACCGTCTTGATCGTGCAAGCCGCGGCGTCGGTCACCTTGCCCGACTCGGCGCCGATGGAGAACGCTGCGTTGAACTTGGTGGTTGACGTGCCGCTCGTCGTCCCGTTCGAGCGGAGACACGGGGGAATCGTCACCCAGCTGTCACGCGGGATCGAGACGAGCTCGACCCGGGAGCGATCCGCGGAGATGTGCATCAGGATCGCGGTGTCCGAGCGCATCCCGGAGACGGTTCCGCCGATGGCCCCGTTCTCGCCGTTGCGGACGTCCGAGCCGAGCAGGAGCACGTTGAGCGCCCGGCCCTTGTCCGGGTCGCCCGGGGGTGGCGTCGGTCGATTGCCGAGCAGGCCGGTCACGTCGGCGGACTTGATGTTGCCCTGGATCGTGAAGTACGCCGTCGCCGCCCCGGCGCCGACGAACGCCAGCACGGCCGTCATGCCCAGGGCGAGCACCCGCAGCAAGGTGTGCCGGTGAATCGCGCTCGCATGGCGCGGGTTCCCGGCGCCAAGCGCCACGTGACGAGAGCTCACCGGTCTGGCCCCTCTCCATCTGTGCTGGGCGGCTGATTCGCCGCGTACGGGTCCCTCTTAGCATAAGCGGCCGTCGGTGCCGCATGGAGACCGTCGGTGGTGTGCTCCCGTGCAGAGAATGTGCAGATCGGGCGCTGACCAGGCGTGATGTCCCGCACCTTGCGCCGCGTCACCTCGCCCACCCACGCAAGCCGGCGGGCCGAAACCCGACGATGAGCGCGCGGTCGGGCACTAGGCCCGATCGGTGCCGTGTTCCATCGCGACGAGGGGATCGAGCTCGCCGGCGCGGTCCACGAGCACCGCTGAGCCGTCGGCGGCGAGGCACCCGAGGACGTCCAGCAGGGTGTCCGCGACCGAGCGGCCTGGCCGGCTCAGATCGACGGNGANGCGGGGGAGTGCCGACCAGTGCTCGCCGCGCCGCTGAGCTGTCGTGAGGAGGGTCCCGAACCCGGTCGTGGACGCCCCNGAGACGAGGGCCGGGCGTGCGGCGTCGGTCTCGGGGACCCAGCCGAGGCGGTCGCCATAGGTCATCACCGAGGTGGCGGCGTCGATCGCGCCCGCGGGGAGCGCCCCTTCGAATCGGCGCGCGAGGGCCGGGAGGCTCACCGCCACCACGGTCGACGCCGTCGGGTACCTGGCCGGGTCGGTCGAGACGACGACGTCGGCCGGTGCGTGCTCGGCCGAGCCGTCGGTAACGCCGGCAGCGCCCGAGTCGTTCGGGCCCGGCAGGAGAACCGTCGCGCCGCACCGCCAACCGGCGAACGCCCAGACCACCGTCCGCCAGTGCGCCGGCAGATCGAGCAGCACAGTGTGGCCCGGACCGGCGTCGAACTCCTCGACAAGCAGGTTGGCTGTCTTGGCGACCCAGTTGTCGAGCACGTGCCCGGACAGCTCGACCCGCTCGTCGTCGGGCCCGTACCAGGTCAGTCGGGGCCGCCCGGGCTCGGCCGTGATGCGTCGGAGGACCTCGGCGACCGAGGCCGGGGGTGGCAGGGCGGTGCGGGGCATGGGGGAACTCTAGGCCGACCGAGTTGGGAAGCTGTCGGCGTGGCACGGCGTGAGATGCGCGGTTGCGGTGCGAACATCGAAGCGCTGCAACGCGCGGTGGTGCAGGGCCGACGACACCGGTCAGGGCGCGCCGGGGCGCGGCGCATTGATGTTGATTCGCATGGTTTGTCCCGGAATGGAAGGGTTTGGTCCTCTACTCGGGCTGCTGTGCCCTGCCACGGGCTTGACGCGCGCGGATCACAAGCGTGTAATTCCTCTATTGCAGTTCACTCTGCTGGGGACGCCGGAGGCGCACTACATGTGGAACCTTCTCAGTGACGAGAACCACATCCCGTCCGATGCCGCAATAGCCCTGGTCAAGGTCGCGCCCGTCCTGCCGCTGTTCGGCACCCCGAGCGACGAAGTCGAGCTCGGTTGGCAAGAGCGCGCTCTGTGCGCGCAGACCGATCCCGAAGCGTTCTTCCCGGAGAAGGGCGGCTCGACCCGCGAGGCGAAGAAGGTGTGCACCGGCTGCGAGGTCCGCGGCGAGTGCCTCGAGTACGCTCTCGCGCACGACGAGCGGTTCGGGATCTGGGGCGGCCTGTCCGAGCGCGAGCGACGGAAGCTCAAGCGACGTGTCGTCTGAGCCGGACCGGGGTGCGATCAGCTCCGAATGACTGACCGAGCACCGCACCCTCGATCCGGAGCCGCGACGGTCGTTGCCGTCGTGGTGGCCGGTGGGCCGACGGCCTACCTGACCGAGACGCTGCGCAGTCTCGCGCAGCAGTCGCGGATGCCGGCCGACATCCTCCTTGTGGCCACGACTGCTGGCGACTCGCACCCGCCCTCCGCGGCGGAGCTCGGCGCGGCGGACCTGTCCTTCCCNGNTGCTCGCCTGCNCCGCGCGTCGGCGCCCGACGCGGCAACCTTCGGCGAGGCCGTGACCGCAGGGCTTGCCACCGTCCCCGAGCTCTNGGCGACCTGGCTGTGGCTGCTCCACGACGACAGTGCGCCGGATCCCGATGCTCTTGCCGCGCTGCTGCGCGCGGTCGAGCTCGCTCCCTCCGTCGTCGTCGCCGGAGTGAAGCAGCGGCAGTGGGCGAATCCGGCTCGCCTCGTCGAGGCCGGGGTCACGACGTCTCGGTTCGGTCGCCGGATGACCGGAGTCGAGCCCGACGAGATCGATCAGGGCCAGCACGACGGCCGCGAGGACGTGCTCGCGGTCGGACTCGCGGGCGCGCTCGTGCGACGGGATGTCTGGACGGAGCTCGGCGGGACGGACCGCGGTTTCGGCAGGTTCGGCGACGGGTACGACTTCTGCCGTCGCGCGCGGCTGGCCGGCCATCGTGTTCTCGTGGTGCCCCAGGCGACCGTCCGGCACGCGCAGCTCTCTCTGCAGGGCGTGCGCGACGTGGTCGAGACAACCACCTTCGGGCCCGATGGCCTCGGCGACCCGAGGCGCAGCTTCCGAGCTCGACGGCAATCGCTGATCTACGGAGAGCTGATCTCCGTCCCGGCGCTCCTCATTCCGGTCATCGCGGTCATCGCGGTCGGTTCCGGACTTGCCCGCTCGCTCGCGCGGTTGTTGACCAAGGAGCCTGGACTCGCGGTCGCCGAGCTCGCCGCGCCGGTCGCGGTCCTGGCCCGCCCCGGTCGGATCGCGCGGGCGCGAGCCACGGCCCGCGCGACCCGGCGATTGCCGAGGCGGGCACTGCGACCGCTCCAGGTCGGCGCACGTGACGTGTTCCGCGAAGCGCGCGACCGACGTCTCGCGGCAGCGGAGCAACGGCGCACCTCGGTGGCGCGAAGCGAGCTCGAGATGGCGGAGCGGGCGCAGCTCGACAGTCGGCGCCGTGCGGGCCTGGGCCTCCTGCTCGCCGGCGTGATCGCCGGCACCGTCGCGGCACTGGGTCCGCTGATCGGTCACGTCCTGGCCGGGCGCTCTCTGGCCGGCGGCGCGCTGCTCCCGTCCACGGCTGGGTTCTCCGACCTGTACCGGGCGGCGACCGCCGGATGGGTGGCGACCGACCTCGGGCATCCCGGGCCGGCCGATCCGCTGCTCGCTGTGCTGCTCCCGTTCACCGCGCTGACGCGGAGCGTCTCGGCCACGTCGGGCTTCCTGATGCTCGGCGCTCTCGTCCTCGCCGGGTGGGGCGGCTGGGCAGCCGCCGGCGCCGCCACCCGATCGAACACGGTGCGGATCTGGGCGGCTCTCGGGTGGGCCGCCGCACCCAGCCTCCTCGTCGCGGTGTCGGCCGGCAGGCTCGGTGCGGTGCTCGCGCACCTCGCTCTCCCGTGGCTGGTACTGGGCGTCGCGCGCGCGCTCGGGCTCGAGCGCCGCGACGTCATCGCCCCGGGCGCCGTCGCGACCGATCAGGCGGCGGCGCAGGAGTCGAACCCGGCTCGAGCGGTTCGCGCGTCCGGTTCGCTCGCGGCAGCCGCCGGCGCCGCGATCGCGCTTGCCGTCGCCGCGGCCGGTGCGCCGGTACTGCTGCCGGTGCTGACCGTGCTGATGCTTCTCGTCGCGCTCGTCGTGCCGCATCGCCGGGCCAGGATTGCGATGATCCCGGTTCCGGCGCTCGTCCTGTTCGGTCCGCTGATCGCCGAGGCACTCACCGGACACGGCACCGGCGGATGGCGTGCCCTCGTCGCCGACCCGGGCCTCCCGGTCGACTCGGTGCCCGCGGCCGTGTGGCAGTTCGTGCTGGGCTGGCCGACCGCCAGCACCGCCCCAGCGGGGCTCGCCGCGCCGTTCGCTCGGGTGCTCCCCCTGCTCTCTGGACTCGTGCTGCTCGGCCTGGCGCTCGGCGCGTTGGTCCGCGGGCGTGCTGTCGCGCGTGGTGTCCGGGTCGGGTGGCTCGTCGCCGCGGCCGGGCTCCTGACTGCCGCTCTCTCGGCGCGGGTCGCCGTCGCTCTCGGGACGAACGCCGTTGTGCACGGCTGGCCGGGCGCCGGGCTCTCGCTGATGACCGGTGGCCTGCTCGTCGCCGCGGTGCTGGGTGTGGACGGCGTTCAGGCCCGGGTCGCCAGCCACAGCTTCGGCTGGCGTCAAGCGGCCGGTGGCACCGCAGTGCTGTTGGCGATCCTGGCGCCGCTGGCCGTCGGCGCGTCGTGGGGTTGGCAGCAGCGCAGCCCGGACCCAGCCGCTCCGGGCGATCTGGCACTGCGGTCGGTCGATCCGTCCGTCGTCCCGCTCGTCGGCAGGCAGGGTGAGATGTCCGCGAACCGCCAACGCGTGCTCGAGCTCGACGTGTCAGCGGACGGCACCGTGAGCTATCAGGTCTACCGCGGCGCCGGACCCGAACTCGTCGAGACCTCGATGGTCGTCGCGGCGCGCGACCTCGTGGGTCCGCCGCGGTCGGGCGCACGGTCCGGGCCCGATGACGCCGCGCGGCTGCTCGCGCAGTCGGTCGCCGACCTCTCGGCAGGGGTGAGCGGGGACGTGTCGGAGGTCCTCGGCCAGTTCGGGATCGGCGTCGTGATCGTTCCGCCGGCGCTGACCGGCGGGGCATCGGACCCCTCTGCTCGGTTGGTGGCCGGACTCGACGCGACGCTCGGTCTCGAACGCATTGCGCAGGGTGACGACGGCGTGCTGTGGCGCGTCGCGCCGTTCCGGGTCGGCCAGCCGAACGAGCTGGTCGCCGCCCGGGTCCGGATCCTCGACGGGGTGCCGACCGCCGCGGCGGCGCTCGGCACGCCTCTCGCGACCGTCGCTTCGGGGCCGGTCGCGGTCGAGGGGCACGTGCGGGTGGGGACCCAGGCGCGTGTCGTGGTTCTTTCCGAACGTGCCGACCGTAGCTGGCGGGCCCGGCTCGATGGGCGCCCGCTGCGGTCGGTGGCGATCGGATGGCGCCAGGGCTTCGAGCTCGGTTCTGCTGGCGGCACCCTGACGATCGCCTACGCCCCCGTGTCCCGAGCACCGTGGTTGGTGCTGCAAGCGATCGTGGCGCTCGTGACCTTGTTGCTCGCGCTTCCGTTGCGCCGCTTCCGAGGAGGCCGGTGGTGAATCGCGGGAGGGTTGCCCGGCTCGTCTCCGGCATCGGCGTCGCCGCGGTCATGGGCGCCACCGTGGCCGCCGTCGAGGTCCTTCCTGCGCCGGTGCTCGCCAGCCGCAGCCCGGCCGTTCTCACCGTGCCACCGTCGATCACCACCCTCGTGTGCCCGGGGCCGGTGCGTCTCCTGACGGAGTCGGACGCGTCCGTCGACCTAACCTACGATCCCGCGTTCGCGCCGGCACCTGCGGGTGCGTCGAGCGTCGCGCGTGCCGTCACCCTCGCTCCGTCGAGCGGCGACGGGAAGACTGGTGTTGCCGAGTGGCACCCGTTGGGCGCCGGCCCGGGAGCGACGCTCGAGCCCGGCGGCGCGGACGCCGCGGTGATCTCGGAGTCGGGACTTGCTGCAGCGCTCGTGCTGACCGNCGCACCGGTCGGCGCCGTGCCGGCGGACCTCGGTGCGGCGGTGGCGACCACCACGCCCGCGGGTGACCTTCGCGGGCTCGCCGCGGCACCGTGCGCACGCCCGGGAACAGACCTGTGGCTGGTCGGGGGTAGTACCGAGCTCGGCAGCAGCGCGCGGCTCGTGATGCAGAACCCGGGAGCGACCGCGGCAACCGTCACGCTCGAGATGTGGGGCGCGGACGGCCCGCTCGCACTGGCCGGGCCGCGCGACTTCCTTGTCCCGCCGGGATCGGAGCGCGCCGTCCTGCTGGAGGGGGTCGCGGCCGAGCAGCCCACGATCGCCGTCCACCTCGTCTCGGCGGGCGGTGCGGTCGGGGCCTACCTGCAGGACGCGGCGCTGCGCGGCTACGTCGCCTCGGGCATCGACCTCGTGGTCCCGGGCTCGGCCCCGAGCGCGCACCAGAGCGTGGCCGGCGTGGCGCTGAACGGTGCGCGCGTACCCGGGTTGGCGAGCGTCGTGCGGCTCCTCGCCCCTGGTGCCGTGGGTGCCCGCGCGGCGCTCACGGTGCTCGGTCCGGCTGGCGCGGTCCACCTGCCGGGTGCTGCCCAGGTGGAGTTGCCGCCGGGCATCGTCACCGATGTCTCGCTGGACGGTCTGCCCAACGGCACGTACACCGTCGTCGTCGACTCCAGTGCACCGGTAGTGGCGAGCGCGATGATCGTCCGGTCGGGAACCGATCCGAGGGGTCCGATCGAGCGTGCCTGGGCGCCGGCGATCTCGACGAGCGCCGGGGGGGTCATCGCACTCCCGCACGGCCCGAACGGTGCCGTGGTGATCGGGGCCCCGCCGACGTCGGCAACCGGGGACGGGGCGCTGGCGACGGGGGTGTTGCGTGCGGTCGACGCCCAGGGCGGGGCCGTGCGCACCCAGACGGTGAGCGTCCCGGTCGGGTCGACGCTGGTCCTCCGTGCCGCTGACCTGGTCCCGTCGGGTGACCCTGCCGGCGTGGAGCTCCTCGTCGACGGTGGCTCGGCGCTCGTGCTGGCCGTGGTGCTGGTCGCGCCGCTCTCGAACGGCGCCCCCGGGGTGTCGGTGCTCGCGGCGCTCCCGCCGGTCGACCCGACCGGTCCGGTCACGGTGCGCCAGGACCCGACCACGGGGCTGCGCCCGCCGGCGAAGAACTGACTGCTCGGTCGGGCTACGCCCCGCCGCGGTAGTCGGGGTCGACTTCCTCCGGATCGCGGTCGAGCAGGTGTGCGATCTGCTCGACCACGATGTCACGCACCAGGTCAGCGAGGTCAGCCGCGTCTTCGGCCCGGGACTCGACCGGTCGCCGGTACACGACGATCCGGGCCGGCAGCCCGACGTCGGCGGGGAAGTAGCGTCCGAGCGGCACGCCTCGCTCCCACGGTGCGGGCCCGGACGGCGGCACCTCCTCGACCGCGAACTCGGTGCCCTCGAGCTGCTTCGGCCACCGCTTCTCGAGCCGATCGACCGCGGCCAGCAGCAACTCGTCGAAGCGCTCGGCGCGGGTCCGGTAGGCCGGCACCGTCGAGGGAATCAGCGGACCGCGGACGCCGCGACCGCGCCGATCCCGCCTCCGTGGCGAGGCCGTGGGGACCGTCGAAGGCATGGGACGCACTGTAGTGCGCGGGGTGAAGCAGGGCCGGACTGCGGGTGATCTTTGGCGCGCCGGAAGGCCTGGGACGGGCCCGGGCGGTAGCGTCAGGACTCGTGAGACCGGTCCGTCAATGCTCGCGTCCCGCGTGCGAGAGCGCCGCTGTGGCAACGCTCACGTACGTGTACGCGGACTCGACGGCCGTGCTCGGCCCGCTCGCGACACTCGCCGAGCCGCACTCGTACGACCTCTGTGCCGCTCATGCCGGGCGGCTCACCGCTCCACGTGGGTGGGAGGTGGTCCGGTTGGCTCCCGAGTTCGTCGATGCGGGCCCGAGTCCGGACGATCTCCTCGCGCTGGCTGACGCTGTGCGCGAAGCTGGACGGCCCCGCCAGGCCGCCCCGGTGTACCAACAGGTGGTCGAGGCCGGACGTCGCGGCCACCTTCGCGTGCTGCGCGGCGATCTCTACTGAGCCGCGCAGATCGTTTCTCACGGGAGTTGTGATGTCGGACAAGCAGATTCCGCACCAGCGCACAAGTGCCGAGGGCAGCAACGGGACCACGAAGGGCGCCGCGAAGCGCGGCACCGCGCGGCGTCGACGGCCGGTGCCACCGCCTGCGCCGCTCGGCTCGATCGCGAGCGTGGGCTTCGGCGAGTCGGACAGCCCGCAGGTGTGCCCGGACTGTGGCTGCGGCGAGCTCACCCGAGTCGAGATGGTGCTCACCGACACCACCCCGGTCGTCTTCATCTCGTGCCACGACTGCGAACGACGAGCCTGGTTCACGGGCATCGAGGAGCTCAGCATCGAGACCGTGCTGGAGCGTTCGGCCAAGCGCTAGAGGACGACGCCCGGCGCTGGAGTCAGTAGGGTTGCGCACGTGATTGACGCATCCCAGCCCCGTGATCTGACGACCCTCATCAAGGCCTACGACGTCCGCGGCGTCGTCCCCGAAGAACTGAATGCCGAGGTGGCGCGCGCGATCGGCGCGGCCTTGGCCGACATCGTGATCCTTCCCGAGCATGACGAGGCGAAGGGCCGTCCCACCGTCGTCATCGGGCGCGACATGCGAGCGTCCGGACCGGAGCTCGTCGCCGCCTTCGCGGCTGGCCTGGGCATGCGTGGGGTGGACGCCGTCCTCATCGGGCTGTGCTCGACCGACGGTCTGTACCACGCCTCCGGCGTCCTCGAGATGCCGGGCGCGATGTTCACCGCCTCGCACAACCCGGCGCAGTACAACGGCATCAAGTTGTGCCGCGCGGGCGCTCGGCCGGTCAGCGAGATCTC
>JGI24134J36421_10000629_pt1 | contig 11219 bp, 9 predicted proteins | sample BarGraNGADG00312_FD_36421 | JGI IMG/M metagenome (IMG submission 36421) | reverse complement strand
ATGCGGTTGTCAGCGTGCGTGATGGCTTCGTAGAAGGCGTGCTCGCAGATCCCGATGGAGGCAAAACCGAGGTTGAACTTGCCGATGTTGACGGTGTTGAGCGCGGCGTCGAAGGCTGCCGGCCCGGTGTGCAGGATGTCCGAAGCGCTGACGGGGTAGTCGTGGAGGCTGAGCTCGCTGACGTACATCTGCGACGACACCACGTTCTGGACCAGCTCGTACGACGGGTGCTTGCTGTCCGCGGCGAAGAAGAGGTAGCCCTCTGGGCCCTCCACGTCCGCCCTGCGGCCGAAGACCGAGACCATGCCGGCCACGTTGCCATTGCCGATGTAGTACTTGCTGCCGTTGGCGCGAAAGTCTCCGTTGCCGTCGGGCGTCAGGACCATGTCGGTGGTGTAGATGTCGGCGCCGTGCGCCTTCTCGGACAACCCGAACGCGAACACGCCGCCCTCCCGCAGGATCTGCGCCGCGCGGGCCTTCGCCTGCTCGTTGTCGCTCTGCCAGACCGGGCCGAGACCGAGGATGGTGACCTGCCAGGCGTACCAGTAGCCGAGGCCGTAGAACGCCAGCAGCTCGCCGAAGGCGCAGATGCGTGCGGTGTCCCAACGACCACCCTGCGATCCCGGCGTGAGGAGGGTTGCGAAGGCCTTCTCCGACGCCATGAAGTCCAGGAAGTCGGCGTACCACTCGCGCTCGTGGTGGACCCGTTTGAGCTCGGTCTTGCCGCGTGCCTCGAACCACTCGATCGTCGCCCGCAAGAGGCGTCGCGCCTCGGGGTCGAGGTTGGTGGGGTCGTAGGTCGTCGGGTTGAGCAGCAGGTCGGTCATCTCGGCACCCTAGTGCAGAGTCGGAAGACGCAAGGAAGCGTATGACCGGGGCAAAGATCACCTTTTCTGGCTAGTCGCCTTCGCCCGCATCTGCCCACCCTGGTGAGGTTCAGACGCCCGCGTGGACGTCTCCGGCCGTGTGGGTGGCCGATGCCATGCAGGTCACCCTGGGCGACGGGCCGTCGCTGGAGCCGATGTGGGTCGCGGACTACGTCACTGTCGACGACCTGAGCACCGATCAGCGCTGGGCGCAGTGGGCGCCCAGCGTTGGCAAGCTGGGTCTGCGCTCCCTGATAAGCCGGCTTCGAGACGGCGATGGCCACCCAAAGCCTGGTCAGCATGGCCCAGGGAGTGATGAGGTATCGGTACGGATTTGAGGTGTCACGGGCGCTCTCGCTGTTGCAGTCGTACTCCGTGAGATCCCACGTCAAGCTGCACGATGCAGCCAAGGAGTTCGTCGACGCAGGGAGATGTGCCCGGTAGGTTGTGAGGCCTCGGTTGCGATCGTGAGGAGTACCGCTATGCCCCTTCGCCTGGTTGCGATCGGTGACAGCACTGTTGAGGGCGTTGAGGATCCCGGCCCCGACGGGGTCTACATCGGGTGGGCTGATCGCTTCGCCGGTCACCTGGACGTGATGCATCCGGGCCTGCTCTACGCCAACCTCGCGGTGCGGGGAGAGACTGCGCACGAGGTTCGCGAGACGCAGCTGCGGCCCGCACTGGATTTGGCGCCTGACTTCGCCGTGGTGGTGGCCGGTGTCAACGACGTACTGCGCCCGAAGCTCGACCGCGACGCGCTGCGTGAAGACCTGTGCGCAATGCACGCCGAACTGGCCGCGACAGGCGCTCGGGTCCTCTCGTTCACGATGCCGGACATGACGCGCGTCGCGCCGCTGGCGGTCGTCCTGCGCGGGCGGCTGCAGTTCCTGAACGCGGTCACCCTGGAGTGTCGTGAACGCTACGGCTCCATCGTCGTCGACCTCGCGTCGGCGTCTGCAGCGAGCCACCCGGCGTTGTGGCACACCGATCGACTGCACGCCAACAGTGAAGGCCACCGCCGTATCGCCGCGGCGCTGGCNGAGGCGCTCGGATACGAGGTGGAGGACTGGCGGGCCGAGCCGCCGCCCATGCCGAGACCGAGCCCGTTGCGCGTCGCCCTCACCGAGGCCGCCTGGGCAGGTTCGCACCTGCTTCCCTGGGCCTGGGATCATCTGCGCGGGCAGTCCTCGGGGGACGGCGTTACCTGCAAGCGGCCGAACCTCCTGCCGGTGACCTGACGGACTCGATGCACATGTGGTCGTGGAAGGCCATCATCTGTTTGGCCGATCAACTCGTCATCACAACGGTTGGGTCTGTTCGTCCGGACCGGCAAGGAATTGACCAGGCCCTTACCAATGTCTGCCCCTCAGCGTACGTTTCATAACGTAGGCGGTACAAAGAGCGCCGACTACGCGGATAACAGGGGTTGAACGATGAGCCTATTCGGTCTCTTGGGGAACGCGCGGGGCCAACGATCGTTGGCGTCCCGAGTGTTCCCTCGGCGACGCGCGAAACGGCTCCCTGCCGAGCGTCTTGCCGCCGCGCGTCTTACCGGCATCCTTCTTCTTCTTGACGACGCCTCCCCCACTGCCGTCCGCCGTCAGCTGGACGCTGCGGACCCCCAGCACGTGTCAGCGGCACGGCAGCCCCGTCATGGGCGCGAGCTACCGATCGCGCCGGTGCCTGAGGTTCTTGAGCCTGAGGTTCTTGAGCCTGAGGTATTGGCGTCAGAGGTGCCTGCTGCCGGCCGCCACCGACGTCCGGGGGTGCAAGCGGCCGCGATACCTGCCCACGAGAACCCAGCCAACGAGAACCCAGCCAACGAGATACCTGCCCCTGGGATGCCTGCCCCTGTGATCTCGGGCACCGGCCGACACCGACGTCAGGGTGTGCCGGCGGCCGTGGATTGGGCTCACCCAAGCCCGGCGCCAGGGTTCTCGACATCAGTGGTTCGGGGCGCCGGCCATCATCGACGTTCTGCCATCCGCGTGGCAAAGGCGCTGCGCGGAGTCCGTGTCGCACCCCCCCGCGTGGTGTTGCTTGGGCTCCTCGTCCTGCTGGTGGCCTTTGCGGCAGTCCTCGGGGTTCGGGGATCGGCGACGCTCGAGTCGGCCCAGCCCCATGCGGACGCCGCCACATCGCACTCGGCCACCGTGATTGTTCGCGGCACCCGGTAGTGCCGTGTCGGCGTGCCGACCAGTCCTGGTGCCTCAGGTGTTCCAGCCAGCGAGCCGGCCCTCAAGGCTGACCTGACGCACGCGCTTCTCCGCGGCCAGCCGGGACTCAGCGGTCGCGACGATCAGCATCTGGTCACCATGACGCAGGGCGGTGCGCAGGGTCGGCACGAACGCCTCGCCGCCCCGGACGATCATCGTGACGTTGGCGCCGGGGGGCAGACGCAGCTCGAACACCTCGACGCCGTGCAGCCTGGACGTGGGACCGACTGTCACCTCCAGGATGTCAGCGCCGATCTCGTTCAGCGGTGTCGACTCGACCTCGAGGTCCAGCGCCCGTTCGGCATCCGTCACACCGAGCCGACGAGCCACCCATGGCAGGGTCGGCCCCTGGACCAGCGTGAAGATCACGACCAGGACGAACACGAGGTCGAAGAGCCACTCGACGTTCGGCGTCCCGGCGGTACGCGGCACCGTCGCCAGTACGACCGGCACTCCTCCGCGCAGCCCCGCCCAGGACAGGAATGCCTGGTCGCGCCATGGCACCCGGAACGGCGTCAACGACACGATGACCGACAGCGGCCTGGCCACCAGGAGCAGCACGAGGCCGATCAGGATGGCAGGCACGATGTGCGTCGCCAGCTTGGCGGGTGAGACCAACAAGCCCAACATGACGAACAGCCCGATCTGGGCCAGCCAGCCGAGTCCTTGTGCAAATCCGTGGACCGCAGCCCGGTGTGGCAGCCGCATGTTGCCCAGCACGAGGGCGGACAGGTATGCCGCAAGGAAACCGCTCGCGTGCGCCAACGACCCTGCGGCGTAGGCCAGCACCGTCAACGACACGACCCCGATCGAGAACAAGCCCGACGAGGACGATCCGATCCGGCGCATGAGGTGACCGCCGGCATACCCGATCAGCAGTCCGACGACGGCACCGCCCGCGAGCTCCGCAATGGCGACGAGCAGCAGCTGCCACCAGGCTTCGTGGCCGCTTTGTCCGGGGGAGGCCTGTGCGGCGAGGGCGAGCACCAGGATCACGACGGGGGCGTCGTTGAAGCCGGACTCGGCCTCGAGCAGCCCGGAGAGCCGCCGGGGGAGAGGCACCCGGCGCAGGACGGAGAACACCGCGGCCGCGTCGGTGGAGGCGAGGACGGCGCCGACCAGGAAGGCGACGCTCCACGAGATCGGCAGCACGAGGTGCGCGGCCAGTCCGACGATCGCGACGGAGACCAACACACCAAGGGTCGAAAGCAGCGCCGCCGGCGCGACCGATCGTCGTATGTCGTGCCAGGAGGTCGTCAGCCCGCCTTCGGCCAGGATCAGGACTAGGGCCGTGTAGCCCAGGACCTGGGTCAGCTCTGCGGAGTTGAACTCGATGCCGAGACCGGCTTCGCCGATGGCCACGCCGATGCCGAGATAGAGCAGCAGTGATGGAAGTCCGGATCGCAGCGAGAGGCGCACGGCAGCCACGGAGACCAGCAGCACGAGGGTCCCGACCAGCAGAGCGAGGTCGAGATCGGAGACGGTAAACGCTGTTGCGGCTTGGATGTGTCCTAGTCTCGCAGGGTGTCCCGTGCAAAAACCTTCCGTCGCGTATCCCTGTCCGTTGCGATCCTGGTTGTCGTCGCCCTCGTGGTCGCCACGGTGGTTGGCGTCAGCCTCGTCCGGCGGTCCTTCCCACAGACCTCGGGTGAGCTGGCCGTCTCTGGCCTCACCAGCAAGGTCACCGTGCTGCGCGACGACCGTGGCGTGCCTCAGATCTACGCCGACAATGCGCAGGACCTCTTTCGGGCGCAAGGCTTTGTCGCCGCACAGGACCGGTTCTTCGAGATGGACCTGCGTCGTCACATCACCGCTGGGCGACTCTCCGAGATGGTCGGCCAGGACGGCGTCGAGACCGATCGCGTGATCCGGACGATGGGTTGGCGTCGCGTGGCTGAGGCGGAGCTGCCGACGCTGGCGCCCTCGACCCGGCAGTACCTCCAGGCCTATGCCGATGGCGTCAACGCCTACATCACCCAGGCCGGAAGCCCCGACAACATGGGTCTGGAGTACACGGTGCTGGGGCAGAAGTTCCCTGGCTACCGCGTCGAGCCGTGGTCGCCGGCTGACTCGTTGGCCTGGCTCAAGGCGATGGCATGGGATCTGCGTGGTGACTACGACAACGAGCTCACCCGCGCACGGCTCTCAGGGAGCATCACGCCCGCCCGGTTCACGCAGATCTTCCCGCCCTACCCGGCCGAGTCCCACCTACCGATCCTCTCGGACAAGGCCTGGAGTCCCGGCGCGGCCAGCTCGACCCTGAGCGCGGCTTCTGCCATTCCAGCCGTCCGACCGGCCCCTGTGGTGCCTTCCCCGCGTGCCGACGTGAATAACAAAGACGCCCGGACCGTCTACGGCGAGGTGGCCGCGGCACTTGACCAGCTGCCTGTGATGGTCGGGCGCGGTGAAGGCGTCGGATCCAACTCGTGGGTGGTGGGTCCGGAACGCTCTTCGACCGGAAAACCGTTGCTGGCCAACGATCCTCACCTTGGCGTCGGCATCCCCGGCATCTGGTACCAAACCGGCCTGCACTGCCGCAACGTCTCGGAAGCATGTCCCTTTGACGTGGCCGGTTTCTCCTTCGCCGGTCTGCCCGGCATCGTGATCGGACACAACCAGAGCATCAGCTGGGGCTTCACCAACCTCGGCCCTGACGTCAGCGACTTCTACCTCGAGCAGGTCAGTGGAGAGACTTACCGTCGGGGCAACACCTATCTGCCGTTGAAGGAGCACACCGAGACCATCAAGGTGGCGGGTGGCCAGGACGTCACCACGACCGTTCGTGAGACCGTTCACGGTCCGCTGCTCTCGGACGTGATCACGTCGGTGGCACAGGCAGGCAAGTCTGCTCTCGTCGAGGGGAAGGCCGAGCCCTCGACGTATGCCGTGTCCCTGGCGTGGACTGGTCTGTTGCCAGGGCGCACCGCAGATGCCATCTTCAAGATCAACACCGCCCAGGACTTCACCCAGTTCCGTGCTGCCGCAAGGGATTTCGCGGTCCCGGCGCAGAACCTCCTCTACGCCGACACTGCGGGCCATATCGGCTACCAGGCGCCCGGTCAGGTGCCGATCCGGGCGAGCTCGACCGTGGGGGCACCGCCGGGCTACTGGCCTGCGCCGGGCTGGGATCCGAAGTACGACTGGACCGGGTTCGTGCCCTTCGAGCAGATGCCCACGGCGTACGACCCACCCGAGGGCTACATCGTTGCTGCCAACCAGGAAGTCACTGCCAGCCAGACCCCGTTCCTGACCACCGAGTGGGACTACGGCTACCGCAGCCAGCGGATCCGTGACCTGATCACGGCGACCCCCAAGGTCACGCCGGAGCGGATGTCCCAGATCCAGGGCGACACCCGCAACGAGTTCGCTCCCGAGCTGGTGAAGGCGCTGCTGGCGGTGAAGCTCGTCAGCCCGGACGCCGCCGAGGATGACCCGTTCACCAAGGAAGCGCAGAACCTGCTGCGCAAGTGGGACTACACCCAGCCCAGCGGCCGGTCACAGGCGGCGGCTGCCTCGGCGTTCTACAACGCGGTGTGGAGCAACATCCTGGAGCTGACGTTCAACGATGAGCTCGGCGTCACCATGAAGGCCGACGGTGGCTCGCGGTGGATGCAGGCCCTGTCCGGGCTGCTGAAGGCTCCGAATGACCCGTGGTGGGACAACAAGCTGACGGCTGGGGTGATCGAGGGCCGTGACGAGATTCTGCGCCAGGCCATGGTCCAGGCGCGCAAAGACCTGACCCAGCAGCTGGGCAAGGCCCCGGTCACCTGGCAATGGGGCCGCCTGCACCAGCTCACGCTGGAGCACAAGATCCTCGGCGGCGATTCCGTCCTGGCTCCTGTGCGCGCGATGTTCAACCGGGGCCCCTGGCAGATGCCTGGTGGTTCCTCGATCGTCGATGCCAACGGTTGGGACGCAGGCGAGGGGTACGACGTCAACTGGGCCCCGTCGATGCGGATGGTCGTCAATCTGGGCGACCTCGATGCGTCACGGTGGGTCAACCAGACAGGCAACTCTGGTCACCCGTATGACAATCACTACGTCGACCAGGCGGATGCGTGGGTCGCGAACGAAACCTACCCGTGGCCGTTCAGCGAGAAGGCAGTCCGTGCCGGCGGCGGTGACGACCTGACGTTGACCCCTGACGCGTCGGGCAACTGACGCGTCAGATGACTGACCCGGAGGCCCGGATCGGCGTGAGGCCGCTCCCGGGGGTGATGACGGCGTTCACGCGCACGTCCTGAGCGTCCCGGGGCAGCGGCTGCACGGCATACTCCTCGTCGTTGACGATGGCCACGACGACGGCGTGGGGGTGGCGCCGCGCCAGAGCGCGGTCGTAGCTTCCGCCGCCTTGTCCCAGACGGGTGCCGCTGTGGTCGACCGCGAGCGCCGGTGTGAAGATCACCTGCGCGTCGCCGATCGCTTCCGATCCGAGCCCCGGACCTTCGCTCCCATCAGTCCTCAGCTCATGCCAGTCCAGGTCCTTGTCGGGCAGCATCTCGGGCACGAGCACCATGACGCCGCGTGTGTGCAGCATCTCGGCGAGCGCCTCTGTGGGTGGCTCGGTGGGCAGTGAGCGATAGATCGCCACACAGGGCTGCGAGCCGTATGCCGGGTGCCCGCCTGGGCCCTCGGGCGGCAGGGCGAAAGTGTCCAGAAACGCGCTCGCCGCGGCCGCAATGGCCTCGGCATCAGCGCCTCGATCCGGCTCATGCGCAGGGGATCTGCGCCGGGCCCGCAGCTGGCGCCGAAGCGTCTGCTTGTCCAGGGGGGCTGGGGGCTCGGCCGTTCCGCTCATGACCGGATTGTGTACCCTCGCCGTCTGCCGTTCGTTTGGTGGGGAGTCGCACCGTGCGGGCGGCCCGTGTGTCACCATCGAGGCACACGTCTGGAGGGTGGACCCGTTGTCGGTGCGAATCCGTCTGACGCTCATTCTCTGCGTCGTGCTGCTGCCACTCCTGCTCGGCACGACCCTTGTCCTTGCGCTTGTCGTCCCTGACCGGCTCCGCCAGCAGAGCTCGGCGAGGCTGCTCACCGTTGCAGGTGCGGTCGCCTCCTTGCAGGTTCAGTCCTGCGTCGGGGCCGGCGACTCGGCCGAGCTGATGGCGTTGGCGGTGGCCAAGGGCGAGCCTGCCGCAGCGGCGCTGCGCCGGGGGCTGGAACGCCGACCCGGTTATGGCTCGATCATGCGTGATCGCACCGTGTTGGTGCGTTCGCCGTCGTTGCCGAACGGCGCTGTGGTGGATGTGGTTCCCATCAAGGGGTGCTCGACGCCGATCCAACCGCCCGCCCGTGTTGTCGCGGCTCCCACGACGTTCTTGCCGTTTCTGACAGACACCGTGAGCGTGGCAGGGCTGGGGCCTGTTCAGTCCGTGACTGCCGTGGTGGCGACCCCGCTGGACGGCAGCCGGTTGCGCGGGTGGCTCCGGGACATCGGGGTCGGGGCGGACGTCGACCTTGCAGTGGCCTGCCCCGAAGGCACGACCGCTTCGACCGCCTCGGGCCCGCGCAACGCTCAGCTGAGGGCGTTTGCGTTTTCGAGGCTGGGTGGAGGTCGCGAGGGCTTGCCCGGTAGCTCCCAGGAGGTCGTCGCCGCCGGCGCCGGGCACCCCTGCCTGGTGATCGCGGCTACCTCGTCAAGTCAAGGGGTAGCCGCTCCATGGTTGTTGTTCGCGTTGCTGGGTCTCGCGTTGGCACTGGGAGCGCCGTTGGCGTGGTGGCTGGCGCGTCAGTTGACCATGCCGGTCGTGGCCGTCACTCTCGCCGCCGAGCGGGTGGCACTTGGCGACCTTTCGGTGCGTCTGCCTGTCGTGCGAACCGACGAGGTCGGACGGCTGGCACAGAGCTTCAACCACATGGCCGGCGAGCTTGAGCAACAGCTGGCCGAGATCAAGCACAGCCGCGACCTGCTCGCCGACAATGTCCAGCGGCTCGGCGACGCCCTGCAACGCACCCATGACCTCGATGGGCTGTTGGCGACGGTCTGCGCGCTCTCGGCGTCAACCACCGAGAGCGTCCGCGCCACCGCCTGGCTGGTCGAGGGGAGTTCCCTCGTCGCACGAGTGGCCTGGCCGCCCGAGTCCCTGCGCTCGTCGGCGGGCAGGGTTCCCATGGAGGGCACCCTCCTGGGCAGGGTCGTGTCCACGGGTCTGCCCGCCTGGACGGAGGCGCCCGACAAGTCAGCCCTGCTCGGAGGGCCTGCCCTGGCCGCGCCGCTCCAGCGGGGCAGCGACACGTTGGGGGCGATCGTCGTCGAGCGCACCCCCGGCTCACCGGCATACAGCCGTGAGAGCGGTGCGACCCTCGCGTCCATCACTCGTCCGGCTGGTATCGCGATGGACAACGCGTTGCTGCACAGGAAGGCGCAGCGGCTCTCGGTGGTCGACCCCCTCACCGGTGTTGGCAACTTGCGGATGCTCACGACGACGCTGACGGCCGAGGTTGAGCGTGCGAGGCACTTCAACCGTTGCTGCTCGCTGATGATCCTGGACATCGACAACTTCCGCGACATCAACAGCCTGTACGGACATGCGGCGGGAGACCAGGTTCTGGCGGCAGTGGCAGCGCGGATCGCAGCGAGCGTGCGCGCCGTCGATCGCGTCGCCCGATACGGCGGTGAGGAGTTCGCGGTTGTGTGTCCGGAGCTCGACACGACAGAAGCAGTGGCGGCGGCCGAGAAGGTTTGGAAAGCGGTGCGCGACCAGCCCTTCGAGGTGGAGGGGGGATCGGTCGTGGTCCGTGTCAGCATCGGCGTGGCATCGTGGCCCGCGCAGGCCCGGACGTCCACCGCGCTGTTGCGGGCGGCCGACAGCGCCGTCGACCAGGCCAAGGGTCTGGGACGTGACCAGGTCGTACTGAGCGAGCGACCGTCCGACTAATGTCGGGACCATGACCTCGACCGAGCAGCCGACAGCATCCGTGCCCTCGCGGGGCAGGGTCACCAAGGCCGTGATCCCCGCAGCCGGTCTGGGCACCCGTTTCCTGCCTGCGACCAAGGCGACGCCGAAGGAGATGCTGCCGGTCGTCGACAAGCCGGCCATCCAGTACGTCGTCGAGGAGGCCACGCGTGCGGGACTCCGCGATGTCCTCATGGTGACCGGACGCAACAAGGCCGCGCTCGAGGACCACTTCGACCGTCATTGGGAGCTCGAGCGTGCACTGGAGGCCAAGGGCGACCTCGTGCGTCTCGCGCGGGTGCGCAAGTCCACCGACCTCGGCAACGTCCACTACGTTCGGCAGGGCGAGCCGCTGGGTCTGGGCCATGCGGTCCTGTGCGCCGCGGACCATGTGGGCAACAACCCGTTTGCCGTGCTGCTCGGTGACGACCTGATCGACGAGCGGGACCACCTGCTCGAGGCGATGATCGCGGTACGACANGCCAGGGGCGGAAGCGTGATCGCCCTGATGGAGGTGCCACCGGAGTCCGTTCACCTCTATGGGTGCGCCGCCGTTGAGCCGNTTTCGCAGGAAGGGGAAGGCGCATCNGTGGTTCGCGTGACCGGGTTGGTCGAGAAGCCCGATCCTGAGGATGCTCCGAGCAACCTGGCAGTCATCGGGCGTTACATCCTGGATCCGTCGATCTTCGAGACCCTGGCCAAGACCCCCCCTGGTCGAGGCAACGAGATCCAGCTGACCGATGCGTTGCAGGAGCGGGCCGTTTCATCCGGGGCCGGTGGAGGTGTTCACGGGGTGATCTTCCGCGGTCGTCGCTATGACACCGGCGACCGGCTCGACTATCTCAAGGCAGTGGTCCGACTGGCTGTGATCCATTCCGAGCTCGGCACGGACTTCTCCTCGTGGCTGACCGGATTCGTTGCTGAAAAAGACAGCACGACGCCGTGATCTCCGTCGAGGAGCACTTCTCTCGCATCGTCGGGACCGTGCGTCGCCTGCCGTCGATCGACCTGAACCTGCTTGATGCCCAGGGCTGCGTCCTCGCCCAGGACGTGACGAGTGAGGTCCCGCTGCCGGGCTTCACGAACTCAGCCATGGATGGCTATGCCGTGCACTCGGCCGATGTCGCGGCCGCCAGCGAGAAGACCCCGGTCAGGTTGCCCGTCGTCCATGACATCGCGGCCGGCAACACCCAGGCGCTGAGCCTGGCGCCAGGGCAGAGTATGCGGATCATGACCGGCGC
>JGI24134J36421_10000628_pt1 | contig 11222 bp, 14 predicted proteins | sample BarGraNGADG00312_FD_36421 | JGI IMG/M metagenome (IMG submission 36421) | reverse complement strand
TCCGCCAGGACCACCCCTCGATGGTGTACGCCCTGGGTGTCGTTCCGGCCACGAAAGTCGTCGACCCCGACGTTGTCCGGACGACCCTGTCCTGCGTCCTCAAGGACTGGGACTGGGACAGTACGTTTGGTTGGGACTACCCGGCACTTGCCATGACCGCCACCCGTTTGGGCGAGCCGGAGCGGGCGGTCGACGCGCTGCTGCGAGACACGCCGAAGAACACCTTCCTGGCCAACGGTCACAACCGCCAGACTGACTCCCTGCCTCTCTATCTTCCCGGCAACGGAGGGTTGCTGGCCGCGCTCGCGCTCATGATCGCCGGATGGGACGGCGACGGAGGGCGGCCCTGCCCCGGGTTTCCCAGCGACGGGACCTGGGTCGTAAAGCACGAGGGGTTCGTACGCTCGCCATGACCCGGCACGACCTATAGCTGCCGCGACCCACCACCCGCGGCACGACGATATGCACGACGAACAATCGAAGGAGCACGATGTCCGATCTACCTTCCACCCTCCACCGGGAAGATCTCTCGCGCAGTGATCGCGTGACCCGCCGCCGCTACGGCGTGGTCGGGACGGGTGCCCGCTCGCAGATGTACATCAACGCGATCCTGGGCGAACACTGCGACGTCGGCGAGCTCGTCGCGTGGTGCGAGCCGAACCCGGGGCGGATGGACTACGCGGACTCGGTGGTGGCGCTGCGCCGACCAGATGCACCGCTCCCCATGCGGTTCGGGCCGCAGGACGTCGAGCGCATGGTCTCCGAGGCGAAGCTGGATGCTGTCGTCATCACCACCCCGGACTGGACGCACGCCGACATCGCCACCCGAGCCATGCGGGCCGGCGCCGATGTGGTGCTGGAGAAGCCGCTGACGACCGACCTGGCCGGCTGCCATGCGATCGTCGACACCATCGAGCAAACCGGGCGCTCGCTCGTGCTGACCTTCAACTACCGGTACTCACCGCGCAACGCCGCGCTCAAGGAGGTCATCTCCTCCGGGGAGATCGGCGAGGTGACGTCAGTGCACTTCGAGTGGGTGCTCGACACCATGCACGGTGCCGACTACTTCCGACGCTGGCACCGGCAGAAGGAGAACTCGGCGGGGTTGGTCGTGCACAAGGCCTCCCACCACTTCGACCTGGTGAACTGGTGGCTCGACGACGTACCGTCCTGGGTGTTCGCCAGCGGGGCTCTCCGCTTCTACGGAGACACGAACGCACGAGCCCGGGGCTTGGGTGAGCGGCCGCCACGAGGGACCATCGACCCGCCCAGCACCGATCCATTCGCCCTGGACCTGCGCCGAGACCCCACGCTCAAGGCCTTGTACTGGGACGCGGAGAAACACGATGGCTACCTTCGAGACCGCGACGTCTTCTCCCCTGGCATCACGATCAAGGACAACTACTCCCTCATGGTCGGCTACGACCGCGGGCCCGTCATGACGTACTCGCTCAACGCCCACAGCCCGTGGGAGGGGTACCGGGTGTCGGTCAACGGGACAAAGGGGCGCGCGGAGCTGGAGGTGGTCGAACGGGCCGCTGTCCTGCGTGGGCGGGACGGCCGGCTGGTTCTCGACGCGAGCTCGGTCGAGGACGACCTTGCCGACGACGACGTACGTCGCCGGGGTGAGCGGCTCACCGTGCAGAAGCACTGGGAGAAGGCAACCGTCGTCCCGATCGGGACCACCGCGGGAGGACACGGAGGGGGCGACGCCCTGCTGCTGCACGACGTCTTCCGCGGCACGGCGGACGACCCTCTCGGCCGCCAGGCGGGCTATCGCGACGGACTGCGGTCAGTCGTCGTGGGCATCGCGGCCAACGCGTCCATGCTCACCGGTGAACGGGTGCGAATCGCGGACTTCGGGCTCCCGATCACATGACCGGCAACGGGTTGATGACCGACATCCTGCCCAGCCCGACAGCAGTCTGCCCGGCTCTCCCAGTCTGTTGGACGGAGGTGCGACATGTCAGTCGTCAGTGAGCTCAGCCGCCTGCGCCGTCCGAAGGGGGCAAGGGCATCGAGGAGTCCCGCCGAGCGCGGCGACAACAGGGCCGCGATCTTCTTTCTCGCCCCGTGGTTCATCGGCCTGGGGCTGATCACCGTCGGGCCGATGCTGGCCTCGGCGTACCTGTCCTTCACGGACTACAGCCTCCTGCAGGCCCCGAAGTGGATCGGCCTTGCGAACTACTCGCGGATGCTCGACGACATCCAGCTGCATGACTCCCTCAAGGTCACCTTTACGTACGTCGTGGTGGGGGTGCCGCTACAGCTGGCCGCCGCGTTGGGGCTGGCGCTCCTCCTCGACCGCGGCGTGAGAGGACTGGCGATCTACCGTTCGGTGTTCTACCTGCCCTCTCTCCTTGGCGGGAGCGTGGCGATCGCGATCTTGTGGCGCCAGATATTCGGGTCTAGTGGTCTGATCAACCTGGTCCTCGCTCATTTTGGTGTCCAGGGCGCCAGCTGGGTTTCCGACCCGCAATACGCCCTCGGCACGCTGATAATTCTGCACGTGTGGACGTTCGGCGCACCAATGATCATCTTCCTGGCCGGCCTTCGACAGATTCCTGAGATGTATTACGAGGCCGCGTCGATCGATGGAGCGGGTAAGCTCCGTCAGTTCCGCGCCATCACGATCCCGCTGCTCACGCCGATCATCTTCTTCAACCTCGTGTTACAGGTCATTGGCGCGTTCCAAGCCTTCACCCAGGCCTTTGTCGTCAGCGGGGGGACCGGTGGACCTGTCGACTCGACGCTGTTCTACACGCTGTACCTCTACCGGCGGGGCTTCGCGGACCTGCAGATGGGCTATGCCTCTTCGATGGCCTGGCTGCTGCTCACGATCATCGCCGTGCTGACCGCCGCCAACTTCTTCCTGTCCAAGTATTGGGTCTTCTATAATGACTAACCGCGAAGGTTCCGATATGACCCCACACAGCGACAGTCGCACCCAGACCGACGCGGATGTGGACGCGCGCTCAGGGGCGGCAATTGCCGGCGGCCCAGTTGGGCGGAAAGCGGGGCGTCTCGAGTCGTCGTTCAGTCGCCCGTCAACATTGCGGTCGCGTGGGCAGGGCCTGCTCAAGCACAGCGTTCTGATCATCAGCGGGCTCGTCATGCTCTACCCACTGCTGTGGATGCTCTCGAGCTCCTTCAAGCCGACCGCGCTGATCTTCCGGGACCCCGCACTCATCCCCGGCTCGATCGACCTGTCCAACTACACGCTGGGCTGGAACGCCCTCCTACATCCCTTCAGCCGCTACCTGCTGAACTCGGTCGTCATCGTGGCTGGTGCGGTGCTCGGGAACCTGGTCTCCTGTTCCCTGGCCGCCTACGCGTTCGCCCGGCTCAAGTTCCGCGGGCGCGGCGTGTGCTTCGGGATCATGCTCATGTCGATCATGCTGCCGATCCACGTGATCATCGTGCCGCAGTACATCCTGTTCTCCCAGCTGGGCTGGATCAACACGTATCTGCCGCTCATCGTGCCAAAGATGCTGGCAACCGACGCGTTCTTCATCTTCTTGATGGTCCAGTTCTTCCGTGGGATCCCCCGAGAGCTCGACGAGGCGGCACGCATGGACGGAGCCGGTCACGGACGGATCTTCTTCCAGATCATGCTGCCGTTGTCCCTGCCCGCGCTGGCCACCACGGCGATCTTCACGTTCATCTGGACGTGGAACGACTTCTTCAGCCAGCTCATCTTCCTGACCAACCCGGACATGTACACGGTCCCCGTGGCGTTGCGCACCTTCGTCGACTCGACCGGTACGAGCTCATGGGGGCAACTATTTGCCATGTCCGTCGTCTCCCTCGTCCCGGTCTTTCTTGTCTTCCTCTTCGGCCAGAAGTACCTGATGAAAGGTATTGCGACGACAGGCCTCAAATGATCCCGGTAGAGCTCGCCGCTATTGCGCGAGGACCATACCGATATCCGCGATCGACGCGCAGTTGAGGCCTGCAGAGTGGACGGCCTGCGCAAGCTCGCCTGGGAAGTCCTACTGCCGCTGACCGCACCGGTCGCGCCGAGGTCCTGAGGACCGAACCCGAACCGACATCATCACGTGTCACTGTATGGTGTGCCCAAGTAGTTGCGGCCTCCGTCCAGGAAAGTGGGTGTGTCTGTGATGATCGAAGACCCGCTTCGCATCGGTGAGATAGCCTCCCGCGCTGGTGTTAGCAGGCGAACCGTGGACTTCTACACAGGTCTGGGACTGCTCACTCCCGTTCGCCGAAGTGGTGGCAACTTCCGCCTCTACCAGCCCACGGACGTCCAACGCATCGCGGCGATCCGCCAATTGGAGGCCCAAGGTATCCGGCTGGACGAGATCACCCACCTGCTGACTGCCTCCTCTCCGGAAGACCACACCCGCTGCGCGGACAGCTGCGAGGGTTGCTGCCCGGCCGATCCAGTCGCTTTCAAGGGGTACCTCACCTCGTTGGACGCACAGGTGCGGGCCTTGCGTGATTTGCCGGAGGTCGCCGACCACGAGACCCGCAGCGTCCTGACGAGCCTCGTCGCGCGAGCGCAGGTGCTCATGGCCACCGCCCTCATAGTGAGTGAGGAGATCCTCCCAGGAACCCACCTTCTTCCCCCCCTTTAGCCATCCACCGCACAACACCATTGGAGACCCAGTGCCGAACCTGATGAAGAAACTGACAGAACTCGCCCGCAGTCCGCAGGCAGGCAACGCGATCGCGAAAGCCAAGGAACAAGCCGCCAAGCCGGAGAACCGCCGTCGTCTCGAGCAACTGAAGGCCCGGGTGACCAAGAAGCCCTGAACGCACACCTTCACCCGGAAGCTCAGAGGCCCTCGCAACCACCCTGCTCGTAGTCCTCGATATCACTGAATCGGGATCCGCAATCCAATCTGAAGGAGGCTCCCATGTGGGAAGCAATCAAGAACGCCCTCATGAGTGTGAAAGAGGCCACGGGAATCGAGATCCCCGGGCTGCCCGCCGACCTGGGCTCAATCGGTGAATCGGCCACGACCGCCGTGCAGACAGCTACCGAATCCGCCACCGGCGCCATTGACGGCGCGGCCGCTGCTACCGAGGCAGTCACCGGNGGCATTGCGGGCGCGGGCGAGACCGCGGCGACTGCCGTCGACTCAGCGTCACAGGCCCTTCCTGACCTCACTGGCGGCTTAGTCGACGGCAGCCCAGAGAAATAGCCCCGACGCCGGGATCATGAACCCGAAAACCCCAGGTCAGGAAGCCTCTGACCTGGGGTTTTTGGCGGAGCCGCCCATCGGGGACGCGGCGACGTCCGACAGGAGGCCGACCGACCCGGTCAGCAGGTAGGCCTCGGACTTCAGCGCGATCGTCAACACTGCTGCCGCGATCGACAACCATGCGAACCTGGTCAACCGCGGCGGCGCGCGCTCGGGCTCGGCTCCCACATGCGCAAAGGCGATTCTCTTCACGGGATCGGATGGAAGAGCCCCGTTTCCGTCCGATCCCGTGCTGGCTGTGGGAGGAGACCGTCTCCACCGGGTACAAGTTCGATGCGTGAGACGTTGCCGCAGCGGCGCGCCATCGCGCTAGGCTCGCCGGGCTGGTTCGATCCAACGCTGAAAGGGTATCGATGAGTCGGGTCGCGGGCCGTGCCGCCGATGCGAGCCCGGACCCCCTGCCCGGGATGGTGACACCGCCGTCGGGCCTTCCTGACAAAGAGGTGTCCCGTCGTATCGCGGCGGGGCAGACGAACGCGACCGACGTGCGCACCAGCCGCTCGATCACAGAGATCGTGCGAGCCAACGTGTTCACCGTGTTCAACGCGCTGCTGGCTGCACTGTTCGTCGTCACTATGGCGACGGAGCGGTGGCAGAACGGGTTATTCGGTGTCGTGATCGTCGTCAACGCCGGGATCGGGATCGTGCAGGAATGGCGCGCGAAACGGATCCTCGATCGGCTTGCGCTGCTCAACGCGCCGCACGCTCGGGTGGTCCGCAACGGCACCCTGCTCAATGTCAACGTGGCTGCCGTTGTCCTGGAAGACCTGCTCGACGTGAGCGCCGGGGACCAGGTGCCGGCTGACGGGCTGGTGCGCCAGTCTGCCGGTCTGGAGGTGGACGAATCGCTGCTCACCGGAGAGTCGGAGCCTGTCGCAAAGCGACCGGTCACCAGGTGTGGTCGGGCTCGATCGTGGTCGCCGGCCAAGGCCGCTTCCAGGCCACCGCCGTCGGTGAGGACGCCTACGCGACACGCTTGACGGTCGAGGCTCGCCGATTCAAGGTCACCCGCTCCGAGCTGGTCGCCGACACGAACCGGCTGCTGCGGTGGATCTCGGTGACCATCGCTCTGGTGGCTCCGGTCCTGATCTGGAGCCAGTTCCGCAGCCCCGACAACCACGGCTGGCAGGACGCGGTGACCGGTACCGTCGCGGCGCTGGTGGGCATGGTTCCCGAGGGACTGGTGCTGCTCACCAGCCTCGCGTTCATGATCGCCGCGATCACCCTGGCTCGCCGCTCCACGCTCGTACAGGAGCTACCCGCGGTGGAGGCTCTCGCGCGAGTCGACGTCGTTTGCCTGGACAAGACAGGGACGCTGACGGACGGGGATGTACGTTCTGACAGGTTGGAGCTCTGTTCGGGTTCGCGCGAACCCGACGTGCGCAACGCGCTCGGTCTGTTGTCCCGGGCCGGTGACGCGAACACGACGGCGACGACGCTGGCGGCCGTGATGCCGGCCTCGCCGTGGCGGCAGGTCGACACAGTCGCGTTCTCCTCGGCCCGCAAGTGGTCGGCAGTGGTCACAGAGGGACACTGCAGCTGGGTGCTGGGTGCACCAGAGATGGTCCTCCACTCGCCGGTCAGCAAGGAGCAGACCAGTGCCCGAGACCGCGCCGACGCTTTCGCCGCAGATGGCTGCCGGGTTCTACTGCTCGCACACACGGACTGCGGCGTCCACAGTGATACCGACCTCCCTCCAGACCTCCTTCCGGATGCCCTCGTCCTGTTCGTCGAGCAGCTGCGGGAGGACGCCCATGAGCTGGCCGAAGTGCTCGAGAACCACAGCGTCTTTGGCCGGGTGACACCGCACCAGAAGCGGGACATGGTCGTGGCGCTCCAGCAACGCGGCCCCGTCGTCGCGATGACCGGCGACGGGGTCAACGACGCCCTCGCGCTCAAGGATGCCGACATCGGAGTCGCGATGGGCAACGGCGCGGCCGCGACCCGCGCGGTAGCTCAGCTGGTCCTGCTGGACGGACGTTTCGCTCACCTGCCCGATGTCGTCGCCGAGGGCCGCCGGGTGGTCGCCAACATCGAGCGGGCCGCGAACCTGTTCCTGGTCAAGAACGTCTACTCCCTTGGTNCTCGCGGTGATCGTCGCNTTCACCCATACCGCNTACCCGTTCGCACCGATCCAGCTGACGTTGATCTCTGCTGTCACGATCGGTATCCCCGGCTTCGCGCTCGCCCTCGGTCCGAATCACCGCAGATACGTGCCAGGGTTCCTGCGTCGGGTACTGCGGTTCGCGATCCCCGTGGGCATCGTCACCGGTGTCAGCGCGTATGCGGGGTACCAGGCAACCATCCTGCTCGATCACGGCTCGGACGTGGCGGAAGGACGCACGACGGCGACCTTGACGGTGCTCATCATCTCGATGTGGACGCTGCTGGTCCTCGCCCGGCCGCTCACCGGATGGAAGCTCGTGCTGGTGGCCGGCCTGGCGACCGCCGTCGCCGCTATCGTCGCCGTCCCGGCATTGAGCCATGGCATATTCCTGCTCGAGATCACCCCCCTGCGTCTGACGATTGCCGCGATCGTCGGCGCCGCCGGGGCGCTGCTCGTCGAGCTGACCCACCGCAGCATCGGGCTCCTCGTGCGCCTCGCCACCAAAGACCCAACCACCTCGACCTGAGGCTGTCGGGCCTCGAACCTGCAACGGCAGCCCTGCGTTGACAGCCTCCCCAGCGACACGGTCCTTGGCCACAAGCCGACGAGCGCCTGATCGGGAGGGCACGGCGGTCTCCTCGACCGCGTCCTTGGCGAAGGCGAGGTCGTGGTCCCCGCACACCAGCAACAAAGGCACCGTGATCTGGGAAAGGATCGCCCGGGTGTCCCGGTCCATCTCCGCCAGCGTCTCGATGCGGACATCCGGCAACGGGTAGCCCCGTCCGGCGAGCCAGCGCCCGACCAGATGCCCGAGCCGCCCGCGCAGCCACCGCATCCGGTCCGCGGGCGCGACCTCCTTGAGGAGGGCCGTGCCGGCCTCGGCGAACCTGCCGGCGCCGAGCGCCTCACCGAACCTGCGGTCGACNGCCTGGGCCCACTCGGTGATCCTCCAGGCGGTGCAGACGAGGGCGAGGTGNCCCAAGAGGTCGGAGTGGAACGCGGCGAGGCACCACCGGGTCCTGTCCTGCTTCCAGGGCCAGGGGCTTCATGGGCTGCTGCCTCTTCCACGACGACTCCACCGCGTCATTGTCCGCTGACGGCGTCCCCGACGAGATATGTTGCGAACCAGCGGCAAACAGAACAGGAGGCGATGAGCACGCACATTGACCAGCTGGAGGCAGTGATCGCGCGCGACCGCTCGAAAGTGCTCGATTGGAGCGACAAGGCTGTGCAGCCAGCATGGTATGGCCGCTCCATCGCCGAAGTCGCCAAGGCCAGACCGAAGCTCGACGAGCTAAGCACACCCATGATGACCCTCGACCGTCGTGCCATCGACGAGAACCTATTGACGATGAGCCGGTGGTGCGCTCAAGCCGGCCTCTCACAGGCGCCCCACGGCAAGACCACGATGGCACCTGCGCTCTGGCGTGATCAGCTTCTCGCGGGATGCTGGGCGATCACCGTCGCCAACGAGCCCCAGCTCCGGGTCGCGCGCGGAGCCGGGGTGCCGCGCGTGATCGTCGCCAACTTGTTCCTGCGCCCTGGTGGTCTCGCGTGGCTCGCCGGGGAGCTCGCCGCTGACCCCGGATTCGAGTTCATGTGCTGGGTCGACTCCGCCGAGGCCGTGCAGCTCATGGACGCGGCGCTCAGCGCCGCAGGGGCGCAGCAACGGGTTCACGTCCTCGTTGAGGTGGGGAACTCGCATGCACGCACTGGAGTACGCAGCCTGGATGGCGCCCTCCGGGTTGCCGATGCAGTCGTCTCCGCCCCGACGCTCGCCCTCGCGGGCGTGGCAGGATTCGAGGGCTCCGTGGCCCACGAGATCGACGCAAAGGCCATCGCCGACGTCGACGGGTTCCTCACGCGAATGGTTGAGCTCCACCGGCGCCTGCTTGACCGTTACGAGGTTCGGGACGCCGTGCTGAGTGCCGGAGGCAGTGCCTTCTTCGACCGCGTCGCCGCGATCCTCGGTCCTGAGGATGGCACACGCGGACCGGTCCACACGCGCATCGTCTTGCGATCGGGTGCNTACATCGTGCANGACGACGGCTACTACCGCNCGGCGACACCGCACGCGCGCGGCTCCGGACCGGCGTTCCGCTCCGCAATGCACGTATGGGCGCGCGTCATCTCGATGCCAGAGCCCGNAATCGCCTATCTCGACGCAGGTAAGCGGGACCTTCCGTTCGACCAAGGCCTCCCCGAGCTGCAGGTCATGCGGCGTACCGGGCCAGACTGCGCAACAACGACGCACCCGCTCGTGGGCCACGAGCTCTTCGATACCAGTGACCAGCACGCCCACGTACGGGTGCCCGCCGGGTCACCGCTCCGGGTGGGTGATGTCGTCCGGCTCGGACTTTCGCATCCGTGTACCGCATTCGACAAGTGGTCACTGATTCCAGTGCTCGATGACGCCTCGGCTGAGACACCCGTTGTCATCGACCTCGTGCGCACGTACTTCTGAGGGGCTTCGCCCCAGCCCGACGAGCACGGAGTCTCCGGCGTCGGTGATGAGGGGTCTGTGCCTGCCGGGGACGTCGCACCGAGTTGCGGGATCTTCTATTCGTACGGTTTACTAACAAATATGTCTGCGCCCGAGATACGACGCGATATCCCCTCGCCACTTCTGGAGAGCAGAGACCGTTCCCATGCCGGCGTTGCCACGTTCGGTGCCTCTCGCCACATCGGAAAGACTCTGGCTCGTGTGGGTCGACGCGATCGAACAGGCAGGTACGCCAGCACGATGAGAAGGGATGCGCGTTGAGGGCCGGAGTGGACATTGGCGGCACCAAGACGCTTGCGGTCGTCATCGACTCGGGCGGCCGACCGGTGCAGCAACTCCGTCTGCCTACCGGGTTCGGTTCCCAGGCCCTGCTGGTAACCGCGGTGGAGGCAGTCAGTCGGGTCGCCACGCTTGCCGGAATCTCGACTGAAGACTTCGAGTCGATCGGGATTGGGATTCCCGGCACGGTGGACAGTGCTTCGGGCCGAGTGACGCACGCTGTCAACCTGGGCATCGATGATCTGGATCTCGGAGCCAGGCTGCACGACCGGCTCGGGCTGGTCGTGCACGTGGAGAACGACGTGAACGCGGCGGCGTTCGGCGCCTTCCACATGGTCGGCACCCGCGAGGCCGGCTCAATGGCCTACCTGAATCTCGGAACGGGCCTGGCCGCGGGTCTCGTGCTGAATGGTGAGCTCTGGCGCGGATCGCGCGGCGCAGCCGGCGAGATCGGACATATCCCGGTCGATCCGAACGGTCCGGTGTGCTCGTGCGGGCAACGCGGCTGCCTCGAGACGACGGCCTCCGGTTCCGCCGTCGCCCGCCAGTGGCCAACCGCGCACCCGAAGCCCGTGCAGGAGCTCTTCAAGGCTGCCCGGGGCGGCAACGACCTGGCGCTCGACGTGAAACAGCGACTCGTCGAGAACGTGGCTTCGGCGGTACGCGCACTGGTACTGACAGTCGACGTGGACATCGTTGTGATCGGGGGCGGAATCAGCTCGCTCGGCGAACCGCTGCTTGGCGAAGTGCGCGCAGTGCTCGACTCCCGCGCGGCGATGTCCCCGTTCCTCGCCTCTCTCGACCTGGCCGATCGTGTGCGCATCCTCCCGTCCGGCTTCCCTGCTGCGGCCGTGGGGGCTGCGCTGCTCGGCACCGCATGGATCCCCGCATCCACAGGCACCGCACCACAGGCGACGACCATCTCAGCGAGCCCCGCCCCAAACCCCACATGCACCTGAGCGGTGTCGGACGAGTCCTTATGGATTCGTTATCGCCCGAACTTGACTTCTGTTTGTGAGGAAGATGTACTAACTAGCGGAAGCCTGATTCGGGGATCCCGCAGAGCACCTGCTCTCCACTCACCCAACTGTGATCACGCACGGTG
>JGI24134J36421_10000625_pt1 | contig 11239 bp, 10 predicted proteins | sample BarGraNGADG00312_FD_36421 | JGI IMG/M metagenome (IMG submission 36421) | reverse complement strand
CGCCATGCGTTACCTGGGTGTGCCATACCACTGGGCGGGCGCGGGTCCGGGGCAGTGCCCGACCGGCGAACACCGCATCTGCTTCGACTGCTCTGGGCTCGTGATGTACGTGTACAAGATGTTCGGCATCAATCTCCCGCACAACGCCGCGATGCAGTTCAACTGCGGCATCAAGATCACCCTGGCGCAGGCCAAGGCCGGCGACCTCGTCTTCTTCGGCATGCCTCCCCACCACGTCGGCATGTACCTGGGCAACGACATGTTCATCCAGGCGCCGCAGACTGGCGACGTCGTAAAGGTGAGCAAGCTGTCGAGCCGCAGCGACACTTCAGGTATCTGCAGGTACACAAAGTAGGAGTTGGTCTCACACAGGCCCGATGGCCCCCCGTTTGCTGTAAGATGTCCTAGTTATGCATTCAGTTTCCACCCGTCACAAGATAGCCGCAGCAGCAGCAATTCTCCTGTTGTGCGCAGCCCTTGCCCTGCCGGGATGCGGTTCTTCGAAACCGGCTTCAAGCGCACCCTCATCGGCGCCGGCGTCCACGGCACCGTCATCGTCCGGCAGCAACGCGCACTTCAGGTTCATCGTCTGCGGCGACCCGCAGAACGACTACGAAGTGTTCGACAGCGTGCTCGCTGCGGCGCGGTCGGTTGATTTCCTGATCATTGCGGGCGACCTCACGGGCAGCGGGACTTCAATCGAGTTCCAGAATTTTGTGAACAAGATGAAGGCCAGCGGAGTGAAGTACTACACCGTTCCGGGTAATCACGACGTGGCAACGACTCCGGTAACGCAGAACTACGCCACTTATTGCGGCGCGCCTCACCAGTCGTTCGATTTTATGAACACTCACTTCGTACTCATCGATAACAGCGCGCCTTCGCTTGGCTTCTACCCGGCTGAGAGACAGTGGGTGGTGGCGGACCTGAAGGCCGCGAAGGCCGGGAATTTCGAACACACGATAGCCGTTGCGCACGTGCCGCCGAGGTGGCCTTACTCGGCTACCGCCTCCAAGGATCAGATCGCCGGCATCGACGCAAACGACCAGCTTGCGCCTGTGCTGAGTGCCGGAGGAGCCCAGGAGCTCTTCTGCGGTCACGTGCATACTTACCAGCAGGACAAGGAAGATGGGCTGCTCATCACTATCACGGGCGGGGCCGGCGCTCCCTTGCTTGGCGCCAACAGCTATCACAACTACGTCCTGGTTGAGGTAAACGGTCGGCGGCTGGATCAGAATGTGGTTAGAATATAGCTACCCCGACGAAACGGAACTGAATGGCCAAGAAGAAGAAAGACGTAATAGAGCTCTTTGATGAGGTTTTCGGTAACTATCCGGGATCTAAGCTGGTCGAGCCGCTCAAGGACGGAGCATGCCTCCAGGCGAAGGTCGACGGCAGGGACATCAAGGGCGAGAAGCGCTGGCGGCGCTTCGTCGTCTCGGAGGGCGTGCTGGTCAGCCCTGATATCACGGTCGAGATGAGCCGCGCGGCCTGCGAGTATATGGCCGCCTCCGAAGAGCTCGAAGACTTCGTGGTCCGCGCGAGGGAGTGCATCGAGGGCACGCGCAAGAACTGCTACATGACGTACGAGTTCAACGCCAGTTGGACGAGGCTGCTTCTCAAGGGTTACCTGGATTTCGCGCGGACGCTGCGCATAATTTAATCCGGGGACAGGCACCAGATTAAGTCGGTCAAAAAGAAGAGGCGGGACATGAGCCCCGCCTCATCGTATAATCGCGTGTTGCTTACGGCTGGCCGTTGAGTTGTTTCAGTACACCGTTGAGCTGGTTGAGCAACTGGCCGTACGTCGCCCAATCTCCGGCCTTCTGTGCGGCGACCGCCTTGTTGTAAAGGTCGAGCGCCTGCGAGATGAGGCTCTGCATCTGCGGNGTNACCGTNACNCTGGGCNCGCCNGAAGGNNGCTGTACGGCCGCCCCTCCGAANACCTGGGCGATCGCGGCGNCGAGCGTGTCTCCCATGACCACCGTGTTCCCGTACACCACGACCACACGCTTGACCTGCGGTAGCTGTATGTTCGTCGCCTGGAGGTAAAGCGGCTGCACGTATAGCAGNGAACCNTGTATCGGTATGACCAGCAGGTTCCCCCTGATGACCTTGGAGCCGGCCTGCGCCCACAGCGTCAACTGCTGCGAGATGGTCGGGTCCTGATCTATTCGTCCCTCGATCTGCTCGGGCCCGTACACGAGCTTGCCCGACGGGAAGACGAAGTTGACCAGCTCCCCGTAGTGCCCGTCGTCCATCCGCGCCGCCAGCCATGCGGTCATGTTCTGCTTTCCGTGCGGCGTGAACGGGATGAGCAGTATCATTTCCTCGCCGACCGTTCCCGGCAGCCTCATGATGATGTAGTACGGTGGCATGGGCTGCGACTGGCTATCGATCTGCTCGTTCGGGAAGTCCCACTGGTCCTCGCGGTTGTAGTACGTGTCCGGGTTCGTCATGTGGAACGTCCGCAGGATGTTGGACTGNGCCAGGAAGTAATCCTCAGGGTAGCGGATGTGCTTGACGAGGTCCGGCGGCATCTGGCTGAAGTCCTTGAAGATGTGAGGGAATATTTTCCGGTATGTCCCGACCACGGGGTCGGCCGGGTCCACGACGTAGAGCGAGACGTCGCCGTTGTAAGCGTCTATGGTCGCCTTCACGGAGTTCCTGACGTAATTGCCCATGCCTTCCGTCGGCTCGGAGTACGGGTACTTGTCGGTGGTCGCGTAGCAGTCCACGATCCAGACCAGCTTGCCGGCGTCGGATACCACGAGGTAGGGGTCCGAGTCCTGCTTCAGGAAAGGAGCGCACTTGTTCAGGCGGTCCTTGACGTCGCGGACGTACATGATCTGTGAGTCGTTGCGGACCTGGCCGCTGAACAGCAGGTTGACGTCGCCGAAGCTGATAGAGAACAGGAGCTTTCTTAACAGCGACTGCACCTTTACCCCGCCGGTGCCGGTGTACGGGCGGTGTACTTCTTTCTCGCCCTGCGGATAATCGAACTCCGGCTGGGAGGTATCGGTCACCACGTAGTTGTCCGTGAGCTCGCCGAAGTAGACTCCCGGCAGTTTGACCTGGACGTTTGTCGTCCCCGCGGGCGGGATGTTGCTGACGATGAAGTTCGGGTTGCCTTCGGTCGTGACGTCGTTGCTGGGCGACAGCACCGCTCCATAGCCGTGCGTGTACACGAGAGTGTTGTTGACCCACGTGCGGGCGCTGGCGGGTAGTTGCGACTGGACCATCTCACGCGCAGAGATCATCGTCTGGCGGTACTGGCCGTCCACCGTATATCGATCTACGTCGACGTCGCTGAAAGCGTAGTACTGCCTGATCGCCTGCAGTTGCTGGAAAGTGTTCTGAAGTGGCCTGGGGTCCCACAGACGGATGTTATTGATCGTGGCCTGGTTCCTCTGGACGGCCGCCAGGTTGAGGTTGAGGTCGCCGGGGTAAGGNGTCGGCTGCACGTCCGCGACCTTGTACGCGGTGCGAGTGGAGTCGATGTTCCGCTTGAGGTACGGCCTTTCCTTGTGCTGCTCAGCCGGCTTCACCACGTATGCCTGAATGATCGCCGGGTAGACGGTGCCGGCCAGGAGCGCCACCACCAGAAGCGTGCCTACGCCGATCACGGGAAGCAGCCAGCTCTTAAAGTGGATGTTCAGGATCAGGATGACCGCTATCGCCAGAGCAACAGCCAGCATGATCCAGAGGGCCGGTATCCGGGCGTTCGCATCCGTATACCCTACGCCGTAGACCGCGCCCCTCTTCAGGAATAAGAGCTCGTACTGGTTCAAGCGGTAGGAGTACGCTTTGATGACAAAGATTGCCGCCAGGATGACGGAGAGATGGGCCAGCACGTGTGGCGCGAACATGTCCCAGCCCTTCTTCAGCCTGATGCCGCCTTCGAAAAAGTACACGACCGCGGTCACCACGAGGATAAACAGCAGGGTGCCGATCAGCCAGTCCGTGAGCGCCCGGCTGAACGGATACGTAAACGTGTAGTAAGCGATGTTCTTGTGGAAAACGGGGTCGGTCGTAGCGAAGTTCGCGTGGTTCATCCACTTGAGGATGATGTCCCACTTACCTCCCCAACCGAAGCCCGCGATGATCGAGGCCACAATGGCGAATATCACCAGGCCTATCCCGACAAGCTTCTTCCAGGTGCCCCGCGCCTTCTCGATGACTTCCTTGAGGGGCGAGCCTTCGAGGTCCACCTCCTGCTTGGGCGAGAGCTTCCGGGCAAGGAAGATGTTCCCGTAGAGGAGCGCGAAGAAGACCAGGCCAAAGATAACTACTGAGAGTATCTTTGCTACAAGCGTCTTGTAGAAGAGGCTCTGGAAGCCCAGGTGGTTGTACCACAGAGCGTCCGTGAAGAACTTGGAGAACGGAACGAGGATGAGGAAGATCACCACGAGCAGCAGGATAATCACAAGGCCGATTATTCGGCCCTTTGTAAAGCCGCCTTTGAACCTGTCGCGAAGGCCGTCCGCTCCGCCCTTGCGCATCTCCTGAAACTTCTTGTTGAAGTCCTCGACGTTTTGCTGTCCTAGAAAAGGCATTCTTCCCTCCGCCCTTACGGGTCGACTATTGTTTGAGGCGCTTGTAAGCTTCTACGACCAGCGGCATGGCCGTTCCTGCCTGGGCAAGGATGATGACGTCAGCGAGGTCATCATAGGCCGTAGAAGCGACGTTGACAAAAACTAGCTTAGCACTGTTGCGGTGCGCATAGGTAGGCAGCGACGCGGCCGGGAACACTTCGAGCCCGCAGCCGATCACCAGCATGAGGTCGCAACTCGTGGCCAGCTCGACCGCGCGGTGCAGCACCGGGGCGTTCAGGGGCTCGCCGAACAACACTACGTCCGGCTTGACCGTGTTGCCGCAGGCTTTGCAGGCCGGGACCTTACCCGAGAGAGCGGAGTCCTTGATCTCCTCATAGATGTGCCGCGTGCCGCAGTTGATGCAAGTTCCGGTGCGGTATGTGCCGTGGAGCTCGAGCACATCGCTCGTGCCCGCCCTCTGATGCAGGTGGTCGATGTTCTGCGTGATGACGGCTTCGCACTTGCCCAGGGTCTCCAGCTCGCCCAGGGCGAGGTGCGCGGCGTTGGGCTGGGCGTTCTCGAGGACAGGGTTGAGCTCGGCGGCCATCTCCCAGAACCTCGTGGGGTCGTTCACGAACGACTCGTACGTCGCGTAGACCATGGGGTCGTAACGGGTCCAGAGCCCGCCCGGCGAACGGAAATCTGGGATGCCCGATTCTGTCGAGATTCCCGCGCCCGTCAGGGCGATGACCATGTCCGCTTCGTCGATAAGCCTTGCTACTTTTTCAATCTCGTCATCCACCAAAAGCTCCGCTTGCCCGAACATCAAAATCGGCCCAGAGGCCGTTACGGACGGTTTTGAATCAAGTTTAACACAATGCCGATTCACCTTTGGGGTCAAACCCCAAACGTGCACCAATGGGGTCAGACCCCGGTGGTGCATTTGAATTCACCTTTTAGGTTTGACCCCAAAGGTGAATTTACAGGTCGGGGTAAATCGGGAAGCGCTTCGCCATCTCGTCGGTCTGTGCCTTGATGGCGGTAAGCGTAGCGTCGTCGCCATTGCTCTTCAAAGTGCGCGAGATGAGGTCGCCGAGTGCGTCCATGTCGGCAGGCTTCATGCCGCGCGTCGTCACGGCGGGCGTCCCGATCCTGATGCCGCTTGTCACTGTCGGCGGGGTCTCGTCGAACGGTATCTCGTTCATGTTCACGTTGATGTCCACCGAATCCAGCATGTCCTGCGCGGCGTGGCCGGTGATGCTGACCGGGCGCAGGTCCACGAGGAACAGGTGCGTCTCGGTGCCGCCTGACACTATGCGGAAGCCCTCGGAAGCGAGCTTGTCCGCAAGGGCGGCGGAGTTCNCTACGATCGTCCTGGCGTACTCCTTGAACTCGGGAGTCATTGCTTCGCGGAAGCACACGGCCTTGGCGGCGATGACGTGCATGAGCGGGCCGCCCTGGCTTCCGGGGAACACGGCCGAGTCGATCTTCTCGCAGTTCTCTTCGCGGGTCAGGATAAAGCCGCCGCGGGGGCCGCGGAGCGTCTTGTGCGTCGTGCCGGTCACGAAGTCCGCGTATGGCACGGGGTCGGGGTGGACCCCGCCGACCACGAGCCCGCCAAAGTGGGCCATGTCCACCATCAGCATGGCGCCGACCTCATCTGCGATACTCCTGAACGCGGCGAAATCGATCTTTCTGGGATACGAGCTCCCTCCGGCGACGATGATGCGCGGCTTCTCCACTCTCGCTATCCGGGCGATGTCGTCGTAGTCCAGCGCCTCGGTCTTTCTATTCAGGCCGTAATGCACCACCCGGTAAAGCAGTCCCGAGAAGTTCGCCGCCGAGCCGTGCGTGAGGTGCCCGCCGCAGCGCAGGTCCATCGCCATCAGCGTCTCGCCGGGCTTGATCGCCGCCTGGTAGACCGCCATGTTGGCAGGCGCGCCCGCATGGGGTTGGACGTTCGCGTGCTCGCACCCGAAGAGCTCTTTCGCCCTCTCTATCGCGACCGTCTCCACTTCGTCCACCACTTCACAGCCGGAATAATACCGCCGGCCCGGGTAACCCTCGGCATACTTGTTCGTGAGCACCGACCCCTGGGCCTCGAGCACGGCCGCAGACGCGTAGTTCTCACTTGCTATTAGGTTGATCTTGCGCCTCTCCCTGTTGAGCTCCGCGGTCAGCGACCGGAAGATCTCGGGGTCGAAGCCGGAAAGCGCGGATTCCAACTCAGCTCTCCTTCCTGTACTTACGCTCTATGTCGCGGATCTTCTCCAGCCTCCGGGCGTGGCGCGCGCCAGCCTCTGTCTCACCGTCAAAGCCCGTTGCCAGAAAAACTTTCAGGATGTTGCGCGCGTCGTCGAAGTCGACGAGGCGCGATCCGATGGTCATCACGTTCGCATCGTTGTGCAGCCTGCAGTACTCGGCCGTGTAAGGCTCGTTGCAGACGACGGCCCTGATGCCCGGGACCTTGTTCGCGGTCATCGCCATGCCCGCACCGGTCCCACACACGAGAACACCTTTGTCCGCCTCGCCCTGGCTGACCGACTCGGCGACCGTGAGTGCGATGTCGGGATAGTCGCAGGACTCCTCGCTGTAGGTGCCGACGTCGTGGACGGCGTAACCCATCTCGACCAGCGCGTCGTTGAGGTCCTCCTTGAGCCGGAAGCCCGCGTGGTCGCTGCCGATCGCGATCATCTTTTCACCTGACGAAACGGGTTTGTCTTCCATTTATTCCACCGTCCAGAGATCTGCATCTATGCCCGCAAGACGCCGACGATATCAGATTCTAACACGAGCCGGAGAGAAGGACGCGAAAGATATCCCGTATGGGGCGCTCGATGCGTGACGCGACCGCCGTGTAGCCGTCCACCGGCAGTCCGATAGGGTCCGGCACGTCGTATTCGTAGTCCGGCAGGGCCCAGAGGCTTTCCCTGTCGATGGCCTCAGCCGCGGCGGTGAGACCCGCGAGACGGGGCGGGATGCCACTCGCGCTAATTGTATCGTCCGGGGCTTTGAGCACCTCTCCTGCGGCCTCTCCGAGCCTTGTGAGGAGAAATACCAACCCGGTGGCGCCAGCCATCATCAGGCGCTCACTGTGCCTGTCCTCCATCACCAGGACGAGGTCGCTCGAATCTACTATCTCGGGGGTGGCTCTCCTCGACCGGTGGAGGCTTATGTCGATCCCTCGGGCGCGCATCGCGNGGACTGCCTCCGGTGTCGCGGGCTCGCCGTCCATCGCGGCGACTCCCGCGGACGCGATACCTATCCTGCCGCTGAGTCCGGGGTACTCGGTCGCGACGAGGTCGCGCGCGATACCCTCGGCCATAGGGCTCCTGCACAGGTTCCCGAGGCACACGAAAAGGATGTCNAATATTCGATAGTCGACCCCGGCGCGGTCGCTCATGTGGAGCCACCCGCCTCGATAGCCTCTACCACGTCGGTTGCGCTGAGGGCCCCCTCGCGGAGGACCACAGCCCCCGCCGTGATGTCCACCACCGTTGACTCGATGCCTCCGGGGCAGGCGCCCGCATCCACCACGAGGTCGACCGCGCTCATGATCTCCGCGGCGACTTCCCCCACTGAAACCGGCGCTGGCGCTCCCGGTGGGTTCGCGCTCGGCACCACGAGGTTGCCNGCGCGTTTCATCAGGGCGATGCAGAATCTGCTTGCCGGCACCCGGATGCCAATCGTCCCGGGCTTCTGGAACGGGAGGTCGNCCCCGGGCCTTCGCTCCATCACGATTGTCAGCGGACCCGGCCAGAAGCGCTCGATGAGGGNGACAGCCAAAGGGCTGTCCGCGACTCCCAGGACGTTCGCGTCATTCGATGAGGCCACCTGGACGGGAAGCGGCTTGTCGGGAGCCCGGTCTTTCAGGGCGAGGAGCCTTTCGACCGCGGCGGCGTCGGATGCCGATGCCGCGATGCCGTAGACCGTGTCGGTCGGGATGATACAGAGCCCGCCGGAGCGCAGGATGTCGGCACAGGCCTCGACCTGCTCCGGCGTGAATTCTTCCTGGCCCGTCTCGATCTCGAGCATGTCACTCCACCCGTTTCGCCCGGACGACCCTCGGCTTGCCCGCAAGGTCGTCGAAGACTTCGACCTCTGCCCANCCGGCGACCGACAACGTCTCGGCAACCGCATGCGCATGGGTCTCGTCGACTTCCAGCACCAGCGAACCGCCCGGTGCGAGATAACCGGGAGCGCCCTCGATTATCCTATTTATCACGTCCAACCCCTCGGGCCCGGCAAAGAGCGCCTTCTCGGGCTCGAAGTCTTTCACCTCCGCCGGGAGCGACTCTCGCGCTCCATCCGGGATGTAAGGCGGGTTGGAGATGATGAGGTCGAACTCGTCCGTGGCCCGCAGCGGCCCGTAGACGTCGCCTGTCACGGTTGCTACGCGATCGCCGACGCTCTCCTTTGCCGCGTTGGCAGCGCACAACTCGACGGCCTTCGGATCGCAGTCGGTCGCGACGACCGACGCGCTTTCCACCTCTGAAGCGACGCTCACCGCGATGCAGCCGCAACCCGTCCCGAGATCCAGCACGCGAAAAGCACCACTGGTGCCTGGCACCAGTGGTGCTTTTTCGAGGGCTTTCTCGACGAGGAACTCTGTTTCGGGTCGGGGTATGAAGACGCCTTCCGCTACCTCGAGCGTCAGGCCGCGGAAGCCCGTCTCTCCCGTGATGTACTGCAGGGGGCGGCCCGTGCCGCGCTGTACGACGAGTTCGCGGTAAGCGTCCGCCTGAGTGGTGGTGAGCTGGCGCTCGAACTGTGTATAGATCTCGAGCCGGGATGTGCCGAGCATATTCGCAAGCAGGACCTCTGCGTTCAAGCGCGGCGACGTGATCGCGTGGCGCTCGAGGTATTCGGCAGCCCTGGCGAGGTATTCGACCAAGTTCACGAGGCCACTCCCCTGAGGGCCTGCGCCTTCTCGTCGTCCATGAGCGCCCCGGTGAGATCGTCGAGGTCGCCCTCCAGGACAGCCTGGAGCTTGTGGAGCGTAAGCCCGATGCGGTGGTCGGTCACGCGCCCCTGGGGAAAGTTGTAGGTGCGGATCTTCTCGCTTCGCTCGCCCGTGCCCACCTGGCTGCGGCGCTGCGCCGCCTCCTCCTGCTGCTGCTTGTGCCGGGCCGCGTCCAGCATGCGGGCCTTGAGGATCCGAAGGGCTTTTTCCTTGTTCTGGAGCTGGGACTTCTCGTCCTGGCACGACACGACAAGCCCGGTCGGCTTGTGCGTGACGCGGACCGCGGAGTCCGTCGTGTTGACCGACTGGCCGCCGGGGCCCGTCGACCGGAACACGTCTATCTTGAGGTCCGCCGGGTCCACCTTCACCTCGACGTCCTGTGCCTCGGGCAGGATCGCCACCGTCGCGGTCGACGTATGTATCCGGCCGCTCGATTCGGTCACAGGCACCCGCTGAACGCGGTGCACGCCCGACTCAAACTTCATGCGCGGCCAGACCTCTTTGCCCTTGAGCGAGAAGATGACCTCTTTGAAGCCGCCCATGTCGGACGGGCTCGCCGACAGGCGCTCGAGCTTCCAGCGGTGGTTTTCGGCGTAATGGGTATACATGCGATAGAGATCGCCGGCGAACAGCGCCGCCTCGTCGCCGCCGGTCCCCGCGCGTATCTCGACTATGACGTCGCGGTCGGCCATCTCGTCGCGCGGCAGCAGGAGCAGCTTGAGCTCCTCACGCTTCTCTTCGATCGCGGAGCCCAGTGACTCGATCTCCGCGCGGACGAAGTCAGCCATCTCCGGGTCCTTCTCCTCGCCCAACAGGTCTCGAGCCTCGGCGAGCTGCTGCTCGAGCGCGAGGTATCGGTCGTAANCGGTCATGACGTCCTCGAGGGACGAGCGCTCGCGAACAAGGTCCCTGTAGGCCTTGTTGTCGGCCATTATCCCGGGGTCCGATATCTTCGTATTCAGTTCATCGAACCGCTGCTTGTGCAGCTCCAGTCTCTCGAACATGTCCTCATGTCTCCGGGTGTCAGGTCGGTTCCATCCGCTCTTCGAGGCGCTGGACCGCAACGGGCTGTGTCGCGATCGCCGCCTCTAGAGCATCTATCGCAACTGCCAGTTGCTCGTCGTCGGGCTCACGCGTCGTGAGCTTCTGAAGGAGCATGCCGGGCGACAGGACGGCCCTCACCCAGCGCGAGTCCTCATGCTTGCCCGCAAACCTGATTATCTCATAGGAGAATGCGGCCACAAACGGGATGATCGCCAGCCGCTCCAGCACGCGGAGCCACAGGGCCGGGCGCCCCAGGAACGAGAATATCAGGATGCTCAGCACNAACACTATGAGGATGAACGCCGTGCCACAGCGCAAGTGAGCTGTCGAATATTTCGACGCTGCTTCGGGGGTCAGCGGGTCGCCCGCTTCGTAAGCGTGCACGACCTTGTGCTCGGCCCCGTGGTACTCGAACACCCGCCTGACGTCAGGCATCAGCGACATGGCCACGAGGTACAGGATGAATATCGTGATGCGGATCCCGCCCTCGATCAGGTTGTAGACGACGGTGTTGTGCACGTGTTTGCTCAAGGGGCTCGCCAGAAGCGTCGGCAGCACGATGAAGAGTCCGAGGAAGATGGCCAGCGCAAAGACCAGCGCTGCGACGATCGCCGGGGTGGATATGGCCGACTTCTCCGCTTCCTCCTCCGCGCCCTCTCGTTCGTCGGCCTCGAGGCCGGCTTCAGACGCGCCGCCC